>LWDU01037597.1_pt2 | contig 163767 bp, 129 predicted proteins | sample 727161 | NCBI WGS metagenome assembly LWDU01 (sample SAMN04566230, study PRJNA314399) | hydrothermal vent metagenome | isolation source: deep sea hydrothermal plume seawater | place: Mexico: Gulf of California, Guaymas Basin | collected 2004-07-11
TTGAGGGGCTTCCAGGAGCGACCGGTATCCAGGCTCTCAAACACGCCACCCCCACTCATACCCACATAAAGATGCCGCGCGTCACGGGGATCCACCAGGATCGAGTGCAGCTTGGGACCATCCGGAGTACCGTCCTTTTCGCCACCGGTCCAAAGGTCCAGATCCGGGTTACTGTTGAGACCCTTGACCGGCTTCCAGGTGCGGCCTCCGTCCCTGGAACGAAAGAGCCCCTGGGGACTGGTGCCCGCGTACCAGCTGTCCTTTTCATCGTGGTGCCCCGGAGTCAACCAAAAGGTGTGATTCACCGTGCGTTGCACCAGACCTTCAGGCGCTGGAGCGAAGGCCGGAGGCTTGGAGGCCTCCTTCCAGTTCTTGCCCCCGTCTTCACTGCGGAAGATCGTGGGGCCCAGATGCCCGGTGCGTGCAGCGCAGAGCAGGTAGTTCTTGCGCCGAGGATCCTCCACTATGTGGTGAATTACGTTTCCAAGAAACCAGGTGCTCGCCACCTTCCAGGTCTTGCGCGCAGCGTCGCTCTTGATGCGGAAGGCCCCCTTGCGAGTACCGATGAGCAGCTGGACGGTTCCCTTGCGGGTAGGCGGCGTGCGGTATTTCTGCTTGGATTGGGTCATGGCAGGATCTTAGCGGGGCGCCACGCCCCAACCAGCGTCCGATTTCTATCAGAGCCAAGCGCTCCAGCCTTTTGGACTCACAAACGCCCCAAGCGCTGCGCCGCCTCTTCAATGGAGTCCATAGGCAGGGCAAAGCACAAGCGCACAAGTTGATCCCCCTCGGATCCCTGATAAAAAGCCGAGCCGGGCACCGAGGCCACTCCTGTTCGCTCCAGCAACTCCACCGCCGCAGCCAGGGAACTGGATTGCCCCAGACGGGAAACATCTGCCAGCACATAGTAAGCGCCCTCGGGCCGAATCGCTGGCAAGCCAACCCTGTCAAGGGCATCGCACAAGACAGCACGTCGGGCGGTGTATTGCTCCCGTTGCTCAATGAAGAAGGAAGCGGGCAACTGAAAGCCCGCCACGACCCCATGTTGGAGCGGCGTGGGAGCGCAGATGTAGAACAGGTCGTGAACCAGGGTGATGGCAGAAGAAAGTTCCGCTGGTGCCACCGCATAACCCAGGCGCCAACCTGTGATGGCAAAAGTCTTCGAGAGCCCCATCAAGGTCACCGTGCGTTTCCCCAGCTCGCCCACCGTGGCCGGACTGATGTGTTCCCGACCGTCGTAGCGGATCTCCTCATAGATCTCATCGGTAATCACCAGAAGATCGAATTCCGCAGCGACACGGTCAAGGGCTTCCAGTTCCGATCGCCTCAGCATGCGCCCGCTTGGATTGCCTGGGGTGCAGACGACCACCGCCCGGGTCTTGGGAGTGATTGCCGCCCTGAGAGCCTCTTCGTCCAGCACAAAGTCAGGCGCGGTCAGACCCAGGAACTCTGGCTGCAGCCCCGCGACCTTGGCAGCAGCCAGGTGATAGCCGTAGTAGGGCTCGAAGAGCAAAATGCCATCGCCTGGATCAAGCAGTCCATGGATGGTTGCAGCGAAGGCCGCCGCCGTGCCCGCGGTCACGGTGATCTGCGTAACGGGATCCGCCTCGATCCCGTTGGAAGCTCGTAACTTGCCTGCAATCAAGCTACGCAGTTCGGTCAGCCCCTCGGGGTAGGAATAGGCATTGTAGTCAGCCTCGATCGCCCGGCAGGCTGCCGCGAGCACTTGCGGAGGAGTGGGCATCTGGCAGAGACCCTGGCCCAGGTTGATGCCCCCGTGCTCATGACACAGACGCGTCATTGTGCGAATCGGGGACTGGTCCAGGCCCACCAGTCGTGAGGATCTGGTCTGCATGGCGGGGACACTAACTCAACAGGCCCCCTGTCGCCAGGGGCCGTAGCGCTACACCAGAAGGTGCGTTCTTGGGCAGACGGGAATCCAAGTAGCCCCTTCTGGGAGCCCGTAGGGCTATCCTGCAGATCATGTTTCTGCACGGATCAAGAACCCAAGGGGCGCCTTCCTGGATTCGAATGGCCCTGTGTCTCGTTCTCACGCTTGTCCCCCCAACAGTTTGCGGGGCGGCTTTCGGGCAGCAGCCCAATCGAGCTGAAGCCTCTCAGTCCCTGGCCCTCTTCGAATTGGTCCTGCCCAAAGCGCGCAGCTTTGTCTTCCATGGCTGCCTGCCCTTGGACATCTCTGGGCTCCGCCTGGGCTCTGATGGTCGCACCGCCTTCGCAGTACGGCTCCTGGGAAGCAATTTGGATCCCATTCCAGCCCAGGTGGAAGTGGTCACGCGGGACGCCAAGGGCAAGCCCTTGGTGATCGAACTCCTGGCCCCCTTTACCATGCCCAAGGGCCTGCCCCCGGGACGTCGCTCTGAGTTTCTTGTCCTTTACGGTGACTTTCCCCTGCCCACGGAGCTCGCACTCGAAGCGCACGTTCAAGCCATGCTCAAGGCTCCTGGCGGCGGCCCCAAACTGATCGGCTGGGACGCCATGGGCAACCGCTTTGAAGCAGACCTCTTGGGGCTCAGCACTCATCCAGGCCTGGGCGGGCGCAGCAGCAACCGCAAGGGCTATGCGGCTCGGGGTTGGCGCACCGCTGCAGTCATGGCCCCCGTGGAAGGCCAGCCGAAGATCGCCCCAGCCCTCCCCCACCTCTTCGGAGTGCACGCCTACTGGACATTTCTGGCGAAAGACAACCGCGTAAGTCTAGATTTGCGAATCCACAATGGCCTCGACCATGGAACAAACCCAGGGCATGAACTGGAAAGTCCCCTGGGCATCGCCTACTTCCAGGCGCTGGAACTAGATCTGCCCGCCAACTGGAACGCCACGCCTCTGGTACGCGACCCGTGGTTCGGCCCCGAACGGGAACATGAGCAGCGAGTGCGAGTGCCCATCGTTCGACGTCAAGAGAATGGTCGCTGCCACGTGATGCCACCCCAGAGTCAGTTCTTGCGACGCCTCAGCCTGCACCACCGGGCAGTGGTCATTTCTGAAGGCAGTCACCCACTCATCACCACCCTGGGCTTTTGCCGACCAGCGGCAGGACTCTGGAGCTGGTTCACCAATGATCTGCGCGCCTACTTCCCGCAATGCTCCACCCTGCCCACTCTGCGGCGCTATCAGTCCCGTTCGGGTCCGGCTAGCGGACCTGCTGCAATTCGAGCGAATCTTGAGGCCGGCCGCGATCACCTGCGGGAAGCCCTGACGAGCGGAAAGGGAGACGGACACCTGGTGGGCAAGTGCATGGGCTGGTCCCAGCCCTGGTTCTACGCCTACGCAGGGGCTGCAGGGGGCGCAGACATCACTTTTGTGGAAGGCCATCTGACCGCGGCAGGAGCCTCGAGCGCCGGATATGAGCGTCTGATCCTGCTCCACCGCATGAACACGGCACGTCACCCCCGCGCCCTCTGGAACCGCAAGGCAGAACCCCTGGGCCCCGAAGCCTGGCTCGACAGGGAGGGCCGCGTGGCGGTCTTCTTCCGCACCCACGCACGCATGTGCCCCCCCATGCACAAGCTGCCTGCCATGGGAGGTCCTGCCCCGCATGACTCCGTAAAAGTCGTACACGCGCGAGATCTGCGTCCTGACTATGACCAGGGCACGCCCCATGAGAGCGGGGGCAACTTGGGCACGGGAGATGCGTCCATCTGGAATTGGATGGCCCATGACGGCGAACACCTGATCCGCTACACAAAAAACCCCAAGGCCCTGGTCTGGCTTGGAAATGACCCCTTGGCCAAGGACGACCTGCACCTGACCGCCAAGCTCTTCCAGCTGATGGTACACCAGCAACCTCTGGCCCCTGACATTTGGGCAGGAGGAGAGAGCCTGGGAGAACTCCACGCCCGGGCCAAGGCCCACCCGGGGGAAGGCTTGCCCATCACCCGCGCCTACGCCTGGGGCGTGGACACTCTGATTGCCTCCTACGCCCTTGGGACTCCTGCCAAGCGACGCAGCCTGCGCCCCTGGCTTACGATGTTTGCCGAGACCCTGACCATGGCGGGCCTGCCCAACGGCCTTGTCTCCCGCCGGCGCCACGAGACGATCCTGAATGGAAACTTTGACGGCTGCCAGACCTTTGAAGTGCTCTTCCTGCAAAACACTCGCCGCAGCCTGATCGAGTCGGTATTTCCAAACCGAAACAAGGGCCCCGGCCCCCCCCTGCGGAAACAGTATCTGACGATTGCCAAGACTCTCCTCAGCCCACCCGTGTGGGCCAGCACAGGCAACGGACAGTCCTCCTTGCGCGGGCCCTGGGGCAAGTGGGCCCTGGCACCCCTGGATCCGGAAACAGGCCCGCCCTATAGCGATCAGACCCGCTGGGGCAGGGGCTACCTTCCAGAGGGAGGCAGCGGGGGTGGGATCGAGCGCACCTATTCATGGGACACCTTGGCCTACTGCATGCTTCTGGCCCCCAATCGGCGCGACCCCAAAGGCAAGCGGGAGGAGCTCACCCGGGAGTATGTACTGGGACGGGCTCTGCGCTTGGGATCTGGAGCGAAGAACCGCAATGGCATTGAAAATCAACTGCTCAAGCGTGTGGCGAGCGCCTCGGGAGACCATGGAGGAAATTATGTGGCCTTCCTGGCCTTCCTGGAGGGAATCCGCAGGCGCTAGAGAGGAACCTGCGTAAAGAGCATGTTCGGGACCCAGTCCTGGCGCTGCCCGCGCCCCAATGCAGGACAACTGCGCAGGATTGCGAACAGGCAAACCTACCGCCAGCGGGAACAAATTCCCTGCCAAGCTCCATGCTGGCAACCCTGACCAGGCCTGCCAAATACCTACCTGGGAGCCTCGGGAGCACCGCGCCGACCCCAGGAAGGCTACTGAGAGCTTCTGGGGAGGCCTCGAAACGAATGCTAGATGGGGATGGGAGCCTCTTTCTAAAACTACCTCTCGGAACCAGAGTCCTAGGAAACCGGGGCGGAACAGCTCCCTAGCAGGGGGCAATGCCCTGGAACCTTTCCGCTGGGCACTTCGTCCAACAGAGACCGATTGCAGCAAAGTAGGGTACGATTTAGCGAGAATCCAATCTTGTCCCAATACCTGAGCAAGCACACCTGCCCGTTCCGAACCATGACCTTCCAGCCCCTCATTATAGCCTGTACTGCCCTGGCCCTCGGTATTGGTTCTTCCTACGCCCAGGGTGTCCAGCCCCGCATGGGCGACCAGGTCCCGGGCCTCAATCCAATCCAGAGGGACCTCTTTGAAGCGGGCAAGGTCCTCTTTGCGCAAAACCTCGATCCCCTCGATGGTCTCGGTCCGATCATGAACGACGTGTCCTGCGGCGCCTGCCACAACATTCCCGCAGTAGGCGGTTGGGGCACCAGTGCAGTCACACGCTTCGGCAAGGCAGCCGTCGGGGGCAACCCCTTCGACCCACTGGCCGCCCTGGGGGGCACCCTGCTCCAATCCCAGACCATTGATCCGCCATGCGCTGAGTTCGTACCTCCCGAAGCCGACGTGACCGCCCTGCGCCTGACACCCATCTGCTTTGGTGCCGGCCTGCTGGAGGCGATTCCTGAAGCCGCTATCCAACAGAATGAACTCAACCAGCCCGGCCTTGGCCTGAGCGGGGTACGACGCATGTTCGCGCCCATCGAAGGTGGCGCAGCCAGGGCCTCACGCTTTGGTTGGAAAGGCGGCCCCTCCACGGTACTTAGCTTCTCCATCGACGCATCCCTGATGGAGATGGGCCTGACCAGCGTTTTCCTGCCCAACGAACAAGCCCCCAACGGCGACCAGGCCCTGCTCGCAACCTGCGACGCGGTTGCCGATCCCGAAGACGGACCCGATGTTGCAGGCTTTACATTCATCGACCGCATCACACATTTCCAAGCCATGCTGGCAGCGCCGCCCCAGACCCCGCGCAACGGAATGGCGGGACAGGCGATCTTTGGCGCAGTAGGCTGTGCGGATTGCCACCGGCCCCATTACCTGACCGGCCCCCACGCAATCGGAGCCCTGTCGGGCCGACACATCCGGCCCTTCAGCGACTTCTTGATCCACGACATGGGTACCGGCGGCGACGGCATTGTGGACGGTCCGGTTTCCGAGACCCAGCACATGACCCGGGCCCTGTGGGGACTGAACATGCGCACCTCCCTGATGCACGACGGCAGCGCCAGCGGTGGCACCTTTGCCCAGAACATCGACATGGCAATTGGCATGCACGACGGTGAGGCCGCTGCCTCCCGCATCGCCTATCTAGCCCTCTCAGCAGCAGATCAAACCGCCCTCGCCAAGTTCCTGCGCAGCCTGGGGCAAGCAGAGTTCGATCTGGCCGATGACGATCACGATGTGGATGAATTCGATTGGTTCTTCTGCCTTCAACAGTTCAACGGCCCCTTCCCCGCCACAGCCCACGGGCCTGACGATGTGGGCGCCCTTTGTGACCTTGACCAGGACGGAGACTTCGACCTGGTTGAGTTCGGAGCNNNNGCCAACGCATCTGACCTCGACCTGCGGGTAACTTCCGGCGGTACAAACGTCATCTGGGTACAGACCGGCCAAAGCGTAACCTACGAAGTCAGAGGAGAGCTGACCGACAACCTGAACCAGGGTCTGGCTTTCTTCGCCTTTGACCTGGAATATGATGGCGGAGACTTACCCCAAGGCCAGGCACCCGGATCAGCCAACATGCTGAACTTTGCCACGCCCCTGGGCTTGAACAACCCGGCGGGCTTTGGTGGCACCGTGAACAACGGCGACCTGATCCAGATCGGTGGAGCCCAAAACACGATCAACCAGTCCTTCGCCGCGGCCCCCACCGGTCTGGTGATGACTGGCATCGCTGCCCAGGGTGCTCCCGAGTTGCTGGTCATTGGCACCTTGACAACACCCATGACGACCGGAACCTACTTCCTGTCGCCCACGAACCTGAACGCCAATGTGATCGATGCAAGCGCGACGGGGACACCCTTCTGGACAGTATCCGCAGCGGGCGCCGGCACTGTGCAAGGCCTCGTGCTACACGTCTCCGACTGCGCACCCGCAAGCAACTACTGCGTGGGCAAGACCAACAGTACTGGCTGCATCGCAACCCTGAGCGCCACGGGCGCCGCGACCTTGACCGGACCGAACAACTTTGCGATCCACGCCAGCGATGTAGTCAACAAGCGCTTCGGTCTGATGTTCTGGGGAACCGGAACCAGCAACCTGCCCTGGCTGGGCGGCACCCTCTGCGTGGCCCCCCGCCTGCATCGTCTGGGCGTGCGCTTCAGCGGCGGAGCTGGCCCCGCTGGAACCAACTGCAACGGCCAAATCAACCAATTCTTCTCCCAGACCCTGATGAACAATCAAGGCCTGCTGGCGGGCGACGTGGTCTCAATCCAGTGCTGGTACCGCGACCCAGGACACCCGGACGGAACCGGAGTGGCCATGACCGATGCCCTCAGCTTTACGATTTGCCCCTAGCGGCGTTGACTCAACCCTCCCCGCGCAGCGGGGGAGGACTATGCCCCGAAACAGAATCAAATCCCCCCTCTGGCTGCCCGAAGTGCCCTGTTACGCAACCTGCCCAAGGTTAAGGCTGGCGCTGACGTGTCCCAGGAGTTCTATTAGTGTCTTGAGATGATCGAGAGCCCTCACTCCTGACCTCCTTGAGCGCCCAGGATACCCACCAATTCCACCGATTCATGTGCCCTGGAAGAAACCCCAACCAGGGCCCCTCAAAACCACTCAACAAACACCATGAACATGTTCCAAGCGACCCGCACACTCTTGATCGCTGCCGCCCTTGCCGGCGCTGCCCAAGCCCAGAACAACATCAACTGGGTTGAATTTCACCAGGACGACAGCCTGCTCTCCGGCTCTAGCAGCACTCTGCTCAACGACACCCAGGAGAAGGACTACGCTTGGGGTGATCTGGACGGGGACGGCTGGATTGACTTGGTAATCGTGCGCAAGCAGCCCTACACCACCAGTGGGCCCTACCCCAATGTGCTCTTGATGAATGAAAGCGGAGTGCTGACCGACCGCACAGCCCAGTACGCCTCCAGTTCAGACGTTGCAGGAGATAACGGCTTCCTGACCCCCACCAACGACCGCGACGTGGTCATCGTCGATGTGGACCTCGATGGCTGGGATGACGTGGTCACCAGTGCCGCCATCGGCACCAGTTCCCCCAAGCACATCTCCCACCCACGGGTCTACATCAACCGCGGCAACGACGGCGCCGGCAACTGGCTGGGCCTGCGTTTCGAGAACGCACGCATCCCGGACTTCGGCACCTTCCCGAACTTCTGCGGTGTGGGTTTTGGGGATGTTACCGGTGACGGCTACCCGGACCTCTACTTCGTTCACTACCAGCAGGCTGCGGATGTGGACCTCGACGACCGCCTCTTGATCAACAACGGCAACGGGTTCTTCAGCGATGAGTCCTCCTCCCGCATGACGAATACCATGCTCGATTCCAGCTTCGGTGTCTCGGCGGTGATCGCCGACCTGAATGGCGACGGCGTAATGGATGTCATCAAGGACACGGCTCTCGGCTCCACCGGAGCTACCGGGCCCAAACTGATGATCTCCTACAACAATCCCAGCAACGAAGGGTTCTTCAACATCTATGACGAGCCCTATTTTGGTGCACCCTACCACGCAAATGTTGGTGACCTGAACAACGATGGCAAGCTCGACATCGTGCTTTCTGATGACGGTGCGGACCGCTACCTGATCAACCAGGGCAACGACTCCTTTGGACGGGTGAATTGGAGCTCGGCCTTCTCCTTCAACTCCGATGACGGATTCGGATCCAACAACATCATGGCCGACCTGGACATGGATGGCTGGAACGACATCTTGATCTGCGATGTGGACGTGGACATCCCCAGTTGCAGCCGTCGCCTGCACATCTTCCACAACCGCGGCGGCCCTGTGGGAGGGAACGTCAGCATGCACGAAGAGTCCGGCTCAGGCTTCACGGGCATACGCGGGCTGACCAGCTCCCAGATGTCCGGCACCCACGATGTGGCAATTTTCGACATCGACCGGGACGGAGACAATGATCTGGTGATCGGTCGCTGCAACGGCACCGACCTGTGGATCAACGACACCTTCACCGGTGGCCCGGGCCCCATCGGCACGAACTACTGCACGGCAGTGAACAACTCGGTCGGCCTTGCGGGTCTTGCTTCGGGCTTCGGCTCTCTGATTGCTTCCAACAATGATGTGAGCTTGACCGCCTCCAACCTGCCCAACAGCCAGTTCGGCTACTTTGTCTGCTCGGCAACCCAGGGGCTGATCGTCAACCCCGGCGGCTCAAGCGGCAACCTCTGCCTGTCAGGGTCCATGGGACGCTTCATCAATCAGGTCAAGAATTCCGGTTCGACGGGCTCATTCACCATTACGGTGGACACCAACGGCCTTCCGGCTCCCTTGAACACGGCTATCCTTCCGGGCAGCACCTGGAACTTCGTGTCCTGGTACAGGGATGTGGTGCTGGGAACGACTACCAGCAACTTCACCAACGGACTTTCGATCACCTTCCAGTAAGGCCCCGGCCCGCAAGGGTTTGAATCAAGCGGGTCGACCCTTGTGCGGGGTCGGCCCGCTGATTTTTGGAAGAGCCTGGCAAGGCCCTTTTGGTATAGCTACCCCGTGGAGTCGAACAAGCAAGCCCTTCCCTTTGGACACAGCGCAGGCCTCTTGGGCTTGGGTATCCTGGCGGTCTCAACCGGGGCGCTGTTTGTTCGTCTGGCGGACTGTCCGCCTCTGACCAAGGCAGCCTGGCGCACAGGGTTGGCGGCCCTGGTCCTGGCACCGCTTGCCTGGCGCGAGACCAGCGCCCGGATTCAGACGCCCTTTCCCTGGAAACCCTGCCTGCTTGCGGGAGCCCTGCTGGCGCTGCACTTCGCAGCCTGGATCACATCCCTGGAGACCCTCTCCGTGGCCAGCAGCGTCTTTCTGGTCAACACCACGCCCCTGTTCGTACTGCTTCTGAGTCCCACGATCAGCGGAGAGGCCAGAAACCCAAGAATGCTGCTGGGAATCCTGCTGGGCTTTGGAGGGGCCGCTCTGCTACCCATTTCCACGGGCCTTGAGGGTGGCAATCCTCTGGGTGCCATCCTGGCGATCTTGGGAGCCGCGTTCTGGGCGGGCTACGCCCTGGTGGGCAAGCGACTGGCAACACGCCTGCCCCTGTTGAAGTATCTGGCACTGACCTATGGCGCAGCTGCGATTGTCCTGATCCTCCTGGCGGGAGTCAACGGCGACTCGCTGCTGCCCCCTGATCAGGAGACCCTCTTGGCTCTGATCGCCTTGGCCCTCATACCCCAGCTGCTCGGACACTCTCTTTTGAATCATTCAATCCGGCGTCTCCCCACGGGAGTGGTGGCCCTCGCGTTCCTTTTGGAACCAGTGTTCGCGACTTTGCTCGCGGCCATCTTCCTCATGGAGTTGCCCCCAACCATGGTCTATTGGGCAGCGCCGCTGATCTTGGGGGGGATTGCCATCAGCACGCGGCGAGAGCGGTCGTTACCCTGAGCCCATGCAAAGTGTGTACATAGCCATGTGGTCTGGACCGCGCAACATCTCAACGGCGTTGATGCGATCCTTTGACAGCCGCTCTGATGCGGTGGTTGTGGATGAACCGTTCTATGGGCACTACCTGCGTGAGAGCGGAAAGGCTCATCCCATGGCGCAGGAAATCATGTCTTCCATGGACTGCGACCAGGACAACATATGCAGGCGTCTCCGAGAGACGCTGCCGCAAGGCAAAAGCCTGAGCTATCAGAAACACATGGCCCATCACCTCCTGCCCAGCATGGACCGAGCATGGATGCAGGGCATGCGCCATGCCTTCTTGATCCGCGAACCGCGCGCCATGCTGGCTTCTCTGAGTGCCAAGCTGGAAGTAGTGCAACTGGAAGACACGGGCCTGCCTCAGCAGGTGCAACTCTTCCAAGAACTGCGGCAAGGCGCCGACGCCGTCCCCCCGGTGGTGGACTCCAGCGACCTGCTTGCTGATCCCGGGCCCATGCTTCTGAGCCTCTGCCGCGGATTGCAGATTCCATTCTCCGACCAGATGTTGGCGTGGGAGCCCGGCGCTCGCAGCACGGATGGCGTTTGGGGTTGCCATTGGTACGGCAACACCAACCGCTCCACGGGGTTCTCACTTGCCCCGCGCCAAGCCTCGGTCTCCCTTCCAACGGAATTGGAATCTCTGGCTGGGGAATGCCAGGACCTCTACAGCCAACTCGCCGAACATCGCCTGCTTCCCAACTGAGGCCAAACGAGACAACCAGCAACACAAACATGAAACAGTCATTCAACCCCCTCAATCAAGACCTGCTCGTCAACATCGGCGGTGAGTTGCTGCCACGATCCGAAGCCAAGGTCAGCGTCTTCGATTCTCTCGTCCAAGGCGGCGATGGCTGCTGGGAAGGCCTGCGCCTGTATCAGGGCCGCATCTTCAAACTCACGGAACATCTGGAGCGCCTGCGTCACTCGGCCCTGGCCATGGGCTTCAAAACAATCCCCCCGGCAGCACAGATCCGACAGGAGATCAGGCGCACCCTTGAAGCCAACCAGATGACAGATGGAGTGCACATTCGGCTGACCCTCTCGCGCGGGGAGAAGATCACCTCAGGCATGGACCCCAGGCTCAACCAGGCGGGGCCCCTCTTGATCGTCCTGGCGGAACACAAGACTCCGGTCTACTCCAAGACCGGCCTGACACTGATGACCTCTTCCCTGCGTCGCTTCCCCCCTGATTGCCTCGATCCAAAAATTCACCACAACAATCTGCTCCAGTCGATTCTGGCCAAGATGGAAGCCAACGCTGCTGGGGCCGATGATGCGATCCTGCTGGATATGTCAGGTTTTGTTGCCGAAACCAACGCCACAAACCTCTTTCTGGTGGCAAATGGCCAGGTGAACACGCCACGCACGGTGGCCTGCCCCGAAGGAGTCACCCGGGCCACGGTGCTTGAGCTTTGCCGCGCAGCCAAAATACCCTGCCATGAGCGGGACATCTCCCTGGCAGAATTTCACCGGGCAGACGAAGTCTTCTGCACGGGCACCATGGGCGAGATTGCCGCGGTGACCACCATCGATGGACGCACCATCTGCCAGGGCGAAGTCGGCCCTCTGACGAGGCAGGTGGCCGAACTCTATGCCCAATGTACGAGCCAGCAGGGCGAGACAATCCTCAGCTAAGCACTTCGCCCATCAACCCTGTCAACAATTCACTGAAGCGCGCGGGATCCGTGGGCACGCCACCCTCGCGAATCAGGGCCTGACCCAGCAGCAACTCACCGGCGTCATGTACGCGCGGGCTCGCAGCGTCCGCAATATGCAGTTTCTCCAAGGCCCGCACAAGAACGTGGTCCGGGTTGATCTCAAGCACCCGCTGGCTAGGGGGCAACTCATGCCCTGCACGGCGCAACATTCGCTCCATATGGCCGGAATAGGCGCCCTCGTCCCCCACCAACACAGCGGGAGAATCCTTCAGACGTGAACTGAAACGCACCTTGGAAACCTGATCACCGATTGCACTGCGCAGGGCCGCCAAGAAGTCCTTCTTGTCCTCGTCCCGGGCTTCGCGTTCCTTACGCGTATCCTCGTCGTCGAGGCCCGCATCTCCGCGATCGATGGCCTTGAGGGGTGTCTCCTCGAAGGTCGTCAGACGCTGCAGCATCCACTCGTCAACGGGGTCGGTGAGCAGAACCACTTCACGGTCGGCAGCTGTTTGAGCTTCCAGGTGAGCGGAAGCCAAGGCGGTCTTGCGGTCTGGGGCCACCAGCACGCCAATTGAGTCCGCATCGTCTCCCAAGTCGGCTTTGACCTCCGCCAGAGTGCGCCAGCCCTCGTCCTTGCTGGTGTGAAACAGGCACAACTTGGAGATACGGTTGTTGTCGTCGTCCCCGCCCCAGATTCCCTCCTTGAGCACGACGCCAAAAGCCTCCCAGAACTGCTCGTAGCGCTTGCGGTCTTCCTGCAACAGATTGGCCAGGGTGTCGAGCAACTTGCGCACCAGGTGGCGCTGAATCTGACGCACCCGGCCGTCGGTCTGGATCGCCTCGCGGCTGACGTTGAGGGGCAGGTCGCTGGATTCCACCACCCCCACCACAAACCGCAGCCAGGAGGGCAGCAACTCCTCGCACTCTTCCTGGATGCGCACCCGCCGCACATAGAGGGAGATGCGCGCCTTGGCCCGGGCGGGATCCGAGAGATCAAATGGCGCCTGCTCGGGAATGAACACCAACGCGCTGTATTCAAGGGTGCCCTCGGTCTTCAGGTGCAGGGTTTCCAGAGGCTTGCCCCAACCCGCCAGATGCTCGTAGAACTGTTCATATTCCGCGCTGGTGATCTCATCCTTGGAACGAGTCCAAAGGGGCTGTTGGGAGTTGAGGGTGTCAAGAACCAGTTCGGGTTCACCGGGTTCCTCGCCCTCTTCGGGCGGCGGGGCCGGCTTTTCCACCTCCAGTTGGATCGGGTACTCCACGAAATCGGACCAGCGGCGTACCAGGTCACGCAAGACCCAGGGTTGCAAGAAGCGACGAGGATCGTCCATTTCATCGTCGGCCTTCTTATCCGCGCTCTCCTCAGTCCCAACCTCGGCCTCTTTCAATTGCAGAGCTACCACGGTTCCCCGGGGCAGATCCGCGACCTCTTCCAGCGTGTACTCACCGCCGCCGGAACTTGCCCAACGCCAGCCGGTTTCCTCGTCGGCGCTGCGAGTCTCCACAACCACCTCATCAGCCACCATGAAAACGCTATAGAAGCCCACGCCAAACCGTCCGATTAATTCGGGCAGGTCATCGGAGCCATGCTCTTTCATGGCGTCCAGGAACTTGCGCGTACCAGAGCTCGCGATCGTGCCCAGGTTCTGGACCAACTCGTCCCTGGTCATGCCGATGCCGTTGTCGCAAACGCGTAGCACCCCTTGGCTCTCATCGGGATCCAGGAAGATGCCCAGCTCACCTCCGTCCCCCATCAGATCCCCATTCGTCAGGGCTGCGTGGCGCAGGCGGTCCAGGGCATCGCTGGCGTTGGATATCAGCTCCCTCAGAAAAACATCCTTGTGGGAGTAGAGCGAGTGGATCACGAGGTCGAGGACTTCCTTGACTTCGGCTTCAAAATAGTGCGTCTGGGCGGCTGTGGTCATGTCTGAATCGGGTGAAGGGGCCCCTGGGGGTGCCTCTCAAGTCGGGAATCGGCCGACCATTCTGACGCGCAGATCCCAGGGCGCAAGGGGTTCTGCCCCAAGCATTCAAAAGCGGGCTATGATTGAAATGGGACTGCCCCCGCCTGGGTGCCCCAAACCGCATGAGAGTCCAGTCCAAGCGCCTCAAATCCATACCTGCCCTGATGCTGGTGGCTGGCCTGGGCGCCCTCTGCCTCCCCGAGAGAGGCCAGACCTACAACCTGTCGGGGGATGTGCTGGACCTGACCCAGCGACACTACCGCATTCTGAACGGTTTCCTGGACCCCGAAGCCAATGACAATCTGGTCCCCGATCCTGACTTTCCAGGCTCCCTGGGCGCAGAGTTGGCGATTCGCAAGGCCGTGGCTGAGTGGGGTTCCGGCCCCCATGGCACCGGCGGCAGTGACCCCACTCAGGACCAGATCGGATCGGGGGGCGCGAACTTCGACGCCTTCTATTCGGGTCGGGCCGGCGTTCCCGGGGGTACCAACGGCAACATCTTCTCGGTGATCAATGTGCTCAGTTCGATCTTGGCCTTCACAGAGATTCCCTCATCCGATGGCTGGCGTATCCGTTTCTTCGAGGACCCGAAGGACTGGAATGATGGCCCGGACGGAATCCTCTCCGGGGTCGACCCGATGGATATTCAGGGCATCGCATGTCATGAGTACGGGCATGCCCTCGGCTTGCAGCACAGCGCTGAAGTTGAAGCTACCATGCACGGCAATGTACCCAGCGATCTGGCTATCAGCCACCGCTCATTGCACGCAGATGATGTGCTCGGCGTGCAGGCAATCTACGGCCAGAAGAGCACAACCAAACCAACCATCACTGGTGTCAGCTGGCAGGGCAATCTGGTTACCCTGGAGGGCACCGGCTTCCATCCCACTGCCAACGAGATCTGGTTCACCCAGGCTCAAGCCCCTGCCCATCGACATGTGTTGCGCAAGGGAGGCATCCCCTCCAGTCTGCAGGGCACGCGCATCACCCTCTTGCCCCCCAGCAACGCGGGCGCCGGTGATGTGGTGGTTCGCCTGCCTGGGCTTTCAGCCCAGGATCTCTCCAACGCCTTCCCTTATGACCCGGGAGTCGACTTCGGCTGGACGCCACCAGAACACTATGGTGCGGGAGGAACAACCAGCGCGGGCGTCTTCCAACTGCAATGGCAGAGCCTGCCCGCCGCCTCTGCGGGAACCTTCCGCGTTTCTTTTGACGGAGTAGCACCCGGAGCAGCGGTGATCCTCTTCCGCGGCGACGCCCCCGCCAACTTGAATTCGCCCCTGGGCAACCTGCTGGTTGCCGGCCCCCTGGAACGCGCCCTCTGGACAGTCAGCGACAGCAACGGCGAAGGCATCATGCAGGTGCCTATCGCGAGCGCAGGCCCGGGTCTGCTGCAATACTATCAGGCCTGGGTCCTGGACCCGGCCGTGAGCGCGGGCGCCGCCCTAAGCAACGGTCTGGTGGTCGAGATCCTGCCCTAGAAACCGAACAGACGTCAGCAGGCCGGACAGCGCCCGACCTCGCAATGGGCAGTCACTTGTCCTGAAGCACGCGCTGACTGAGCGTCAGCCGTCCGCGCATGGCCATTTCCTGATTGAAGCGGGCACCGGTCTCCAGGATTTCGGTCAGGTTCATGGAAACCGTCTCGGTGCAGTTCAACTCAAGGGACAGGGGCCGTCCTGTCTTGGGATCCGCAAGCAACTTGCCGCGTCCACTGAGGCCCAAGGAGAGCGAAGCGCGCTCGAAATTCGAGCCCTGCTCGCGCTCCCGTGGCAGCAGCGTCTGGTTGAGGCGCTCGGTTACGTCCGAAATCCACTGAGCATTGAGAATCAAGGCAAAGACCAGCTGGGTTGCCCCCTCCGCATCGGTTTGCAGCCCAAGGGGTCGCACACTGAGTTCACCCGTACTGCGACCGCCAAAGGCCATCTCCAAACCACCACCAACTCCATTGACCAGGGTCCGAGAAAGACGCCGTCCAATCCGCTCGGTGCCCGGGGAAAACCCCAGGCTTCCGCCCGGGGCAATCAAACCCTGCAGATCCGCGGCAGGAATCTTCCAGGCACCGTTACGACCGATCTCGCGGGGGGCAATCCAGGTAAGCCAAGGATCCGCGTTCATGCTGAGCAACAGGTCCTCCGCCTCCTCTCGGGCATCGTAATAGCGTCCGTAATCTTGCTCCTCTGGTATCCAGGTCATTTGCACGCTGGCTCCCACCAATGGAGACTTGCCCGTGGCCCGCACAATATTGTCGGTCTCCGGAGGCGCCAGCGAGCCCCGGCTTTCAAGAGCAATGAACCTACGCTGCAGAGTCATGGGCACCAATCCCTGGGCGGGCCCAGCCAGGTCATCGAAGACGAAGCGCTGCTCCGAGGTGAAACGGGCCCCGCCGGGCAGGTCAACCGGTTCGCCCTCGTCCAATTGCTGACGAAACCCCTCCAGGGACAGATCATGCTGGGCCACATAGACCCGGCGTATCAGGACCCCTTTCTGGGGAACAAGATCCAGGGCAACTTCCCCCTGAGATGCGTCTTGAGCAGTCAGGAGCAGCGGCCAGACCATGAGAAGCTTGGTTCTCATCAAAGCACCTTCTTCCCCTTTTCGTAGAGACCACACCTGTTCTCATCCAGGTTTCCCGTGCGGTCCCAGACAGCCCAACGTCCCTCGCGCAGGCCATCTTTGAGCACACCCCGCCCACGTCGCGCACCATCAGGCCAGAACTCCTCGTAATCACCAGCCTGCACCCCGTTGACCATAGGGCCACGCGCCGCAGGCTTGCCGTTGGAGTGGAAACTGGTCCACTCCCCGTGCTGGACCCCGTTGACATAGGGTCCGCTGGCCAGGAGGCTACCCGTCTCGGCGAAGAGCTTCCAAGGGCCTTCCTCCTTCCCATTCAAGTAGCTGCCCTTGCGCTGGAGGCTGCCGGTCTCATGCCAGTTGCTCCACTCGCCCATGCGACGGCCCTCTTCATAGGCTCCCTCTTCTGACTTGGTGCCGTTGGGGTGGTAGGCCACATAGGCTCCGTGGGTCACGCCCGCCCGAAAGGTGTGACGCACCGAGAGCTGACCATCCTTGTTCCAGCGCAGAAATACCCCAACCCGCTGACCCTTCAGCCAACTGCCTTCCACCTGTTTCTTGCCACTTGAGTGGTAGACCACCCAGGCTCCATTGCGCTTCCCGTCTACGAACTCTCCTTGGGAACGCGGCTTGCCATTTGGGCGCCAGAAGGTCCAAGTTCCCACGCGTTGGTAATCTTTGAAGGTCCCTTCGTAGGCCTTTTTTCCATTCTCATGCCAGCCCTTCCAGAGCCCCATGCGACGCCCATGGACGATGCGTCCTTCCCGGGCCTTGTTCCCCGAGGGGTGCAAGATGGTAATCACCTCGCCCTCAACTGGGGCGGCTTGCTGGTGAAGGACCGGAGCCGGAGCCCAAGACAGAAGTAGGGGCAAGATAAGGGACGGAAAGTGCATGGTCGGGGGCAGACAAGCAGCCTACGGGGGAACGGGCCAGAGGTTGGTGTTCGACTCCAGGAGGGCTCTCGCTTGGCCCATTCTGCCGGGAAACTCTGGCCTCTGGCAGCCTTGCCCCAAAAGAAAACAGGCCCTGCTGGATCCGTATGGATCCCGCAGGGCCTATTGAAAGAGCCTGACGAACCTCTCTCGGGCCAAGCCCGAATCGGGGTCTCCCCTTCCGACTACAAATGGATGTACACGGCTCGTCAAGCCTGCCCCTGGGACGGGTGCCCGGCCGCCTGGGTTCCATGCGGTGCACGAGAATCTCCCTCCGGGAGGGCTACGATGAGCATCTTGTCCCCAATCCACCAGGGCCGGCGCACAGGAACCACTCCCAGCACCTCAAATCCCCCCTGGCGCACCTCATCCAGGGCCTGGGCCCGCCCAGGCCAGATTCTAGGGCCTGTTTTTCCCGCCAGCCGGGCCAGGACCCGCCTCAGGCGCCGCCCCAGGCCCCGTGGGGTCTGGCCGTGGCGATAGTCCACGATCAGCCCCCCACGGGTCACCCGGGCTGCCTCAGTCAGGAATGCCACCCGAGCCTCGCGAGACCGCACCAGATGCAGGAACCGGATACAGACCAGGACGTCCACGGTTCCGTCCCCCAGGGGCATGTGGGCCAGATCCCCCGCCACCAGAGGCCTGCTCCAGCCCTTGACCTGAGCCTGGCGCAACATGGCATGAGAGCCGTCCAAGCCAAGAACCAGTGAGCCAGGAGCAGCCCGCCTCTCCCAGAACCTCCCCATTCGACCGGTTCCCGAGGGAGCGTCCAGAATGCACTGGGGGGAGCGCCCAAGAGCCGCGCACAGCAGCTTGAGGGCCCGCCCGAGGGCCCTTTGCTTGCGCAGATCCCGATGTACACCGCGCGGGGCAGCCCAGCGCCGGTCATAGGAGCGTGCGTTCTCTGGGTCCAGATAGTCCTCCAGACGCCCCTCCTGCCTGGAGTCAGCCATCAGAACAGTTCCCCCGCAGGCCTGCTGGAGGGCCCTTCAAGGTCAACCCCCCGAGCGGCAAGCAACTTGCCCAAAGCGTCTGCCGTGGCAGGTCCATGGCCGGCAAAGTGGTTGTTGGCGAAGACAAAGGTCTCCCTGACCCGGGCACACATGGGCACCAGCCAATCTGCCCAGCGCTCCAGCCGCTGCTGGCGATCCACCACCAGGGCATCGAAGGTGGAGGTCAAGGCATTGGTCACCTTGCGGTCTCCGATCAGACGCACATAGATGCGATCGCTTGTCAAGAGGTCCAGATCCGGAGGAAGGGAATCGGGATGGGGCATGTAGGGCAGGTCCGCCAGAACCAAGGTCACTCGCGCCTGGCGCAGGACCTCTAGCAGAGGTTCGCAGATCCATTGACGATTGCGCACCTCCACCCCGTAGGCCTTATCTGCGGGCAGCTGGGCGAGAAAGGGCTGCAAGCGCTCGAGAAACCGATCCAATCCGGCAAAAGCACTCTTGTTGAAGTAGGGGAACTGCAGGATCAGGGGACCCGCGCGCTCCCCGAGTGTCTCCATGGCTGCCAAGAAGGCCCGGCAGTCGGAAGCCCCATGCTGCGGATGCAGCACCTTCTCACCGTCAGGATCGGGGCCCTGACCAGCGTGCACGATCGAGCGCGGAAACTTGGCACAAAGACGAAAACCGGGAGGGGTCCGGCGTTCCCATCCCAGCACCATGCGCTCGGAGGGCACACGGTAGTAGGTCACATCCGCCTCCACCGCGGGAAAGCGCGTGGCGTAGTGTCCCAGGAACTTTCCTGCGGGCAGACCATTGGGATAGAAACTCCCCAACCAACCCTTCTCGGACCAACTCGAAGTGCCCAGTCTCACGATTCCCATGAAGCGCTTCCCCCGTGCGTCCCACTGGGTCTCAGATCGAGAGCAAAAAGGGGCCTGCTGAGAATCCCAGCAAGGATGGTCCAATGAGACGCATGATGCCCTCCAGAGCCCCTCAAGCAGCCCAGATCACAGGTTTCAGCTTGCATACCTCCAGTCTAAGGAGCACCCCAGGGCTCACCTCAGCGGGTTTTCTTGAGTTCTACGCAAGAACTGCCCCTCGGAGTCTCGAAGTGAAGGGTGTCCCCCATTGGGAAACCATACCACTATGAACCATACCATTCTTGTTATTCACGATGACCCCGCAGCCCTTGCACGCATTGGTGCACGCCTTGAGCGGGGTGGTCACGATGTTCGCAGGGCGCGCAGCGCCGCAGAAGCCCGCCGAGTCATCCTTGAAGAAGACCCCGGCGTTATCCTGACCCCTGTCATGCTCTCCGATCTGCCCGCAGAGCGCCCCGCCGAACACTTCCGCTCCCTGCGCAAGGACATTGGCGTGGTCCTGCTGACCCAGGGTGCTGAGGTGGACGAAGCCGCCTCGATGCTCGATCGCAGCGCGGACGACTTTGTCATTTGCCCCATGGAAGAGGCCCGACTGGTGTCCGCCGTGGACCACGTCCTGGAGCGCCAGGAGTTGCAGACACGGCTCGATGAGGGCCAGTCCACAGCCCCGACCAACGCCCAGAGCACGACCTTCGTGCAGCCCGGAGAGATCCGTCAATTTGCTCACTATGAGCGCGAAATCCTGCTGCATGCCCTCTACACCACGGGCTGGAATGTCAAGGAAACCGCCACGCGCCTGAAAATCGGCCGGGCAACACTCTATCGCAAGATCGAGCGCTACGACCTGCGGACCCAGCGTCACCGCCACGCTGGCTGAGCCTCTCGCTCAAAAAAGCCCTCCCAATGGAAACGGGGGCGCCCCTTGGGGTGCCCCCGTTTCTCGTGCCGGGACTGCTGGCTCAAGCGGTAGACTGACCGCCCCAAAGGCCTCCTGGCGGCCCAGACGGAACCAACACCCCCCCGGGGGCGCCGTATGCCCAAGACGATCCCATGAACATCCCCAGCCTCCTCTTCACATTGAGCCTCGGCCTGTCGGCGGTCGCTCCAACGATCGCCTCCCAGACCGACAGCCCTTTCCTGCCCATCAAGAGTCAAGACGCATTCGTACGCGCCGCGGCGGAGGACCTGCCAGTCTTGATCTGGTTCAGCGACCCCGAACTGCCCATGTGCCGCCGCATGCAGCGCATCTTCCACGAGGAACACCTCTTCAATTGGATCAAGAAGAACACGATCTGCATCCAGGTGCACCCCATGGAGGAAGCCAAGCTGGCCGCCCGCTACGGCGCACAAGCCCCTCCCTGCACCCTGCTGATAGGCAGCAACCGAACATTGATCGAACGCCTCGATGGAGCTGTGAATGCAGACAAATTCCTGGGCACCTTTGAACTTGCCCTGACCGGCCTGCGTGCCGCAGCCCTGCCGGAGGGAGAAGCCGCCAAAGACCCCTATGCCTGGTTGGCCTGGGCCAATCATCTCTTCACCCTGGGGAACAAACCAGAAGAATGCCTGGAAGCCTATATGTGGGTCCTCGACAATGCGGACAAGACCCACCCGGGTTTACGCGCCCGCAGCTTGGAGTTCCTTCTCAAGCGCGTCGCGTACCTCAAGCTTGGTACGGACCTTGCGACTCCGCGCCTGCTGCAACGCAGGGCAGACCTGCAGCGGAGTATCCTCGCAGGAGAGGCAACGCAAGATGAGATTTTCGAACTCACCCGCTTCAACTTCTGGCTGCGTCAAGAGGTTGCCACCACGCAGTTCTTCGCTCAACTCTCAAATGACTCCCCGGCCCAACGCGCCATACGACAGACCTTGATCCTGCTCGACTTGGAGCAAATTGTGGCCTGGCGTCATTATGCTGCCGTGCGCGAATTGGTCCCCGATCCAAAACTGGAGATCCTCAAGCGGCTGGCCGCCCTGAAGGCCAGCCAGGAGGACCTGGAAGCCTCGCCGCCGCTCCTGACCTACGGCCTGACAGACACTCGCAGCCGCGTTGTGGCGGATGCCGCCCACCACTATGAGGTGCTGCTCGCGAGCGGCCTGGGTGCCCAAGCCAGCCAGCTCCTGGAAGCAGTCGCCAGCCGAATCAATACGGGCCGCGTCTATGTGGCCTTCATGACCAAGAGCAACCGTCTTGAACTCTATGTCCTCTCCACCAGCACAGGCGAAGCCGGCCTGGAAGTACTGGGTCCCAAGGGACAGCGAATGGTGCGCACAGCCCTGATGAGGACCGAAAATCTCGCCAAGGGGCCCGCCGAGCCACCCGAGAAATCCGACCAAGACGGCGGTCGCTGATCGGCTGATCGATGAACAAGCACACCAGCAGCAGCGGCACGCAAGCTGGTGCCTCTGGAGAGCACCTGGAGCAGGCCCTATTGCTGGAGCGTCATCCCCAGGACTTGTTGAATGGGGACCCAAATCACCCATGAAGAGCCCCAAGGACGACAAGCACACCGTCCAGGGATTCGGGCGCAAGTTCGCAGGGATCTTGGCTGCTGGCTTGATCCTGCGTTTCGTGCTCTTGGGTCTGGCCGTGCCAGTCGAACTCCAGTCGGACGAAGCGAACTATGTGTATCTGGCCCTGGGCCTTGAGCGCTTCGGGCTCTTTTTCGATTGCTATCGCTTCCTTTGGCCGCCGCTCTACCCGGGGTTCCTGCGACTCTGCTTCCTCCTGGCAGACGAGCAGGGTCTGCTCCTGGCGCGCGGCCTCCAGGTTCTCAGCACGCTCGCGATCGGCTGGAGCACCATGAGCATCGCGCGGCGCCTGTTCAACGATTCAGTCGCACTGGTAAGCGGCCTGCTTTGGATCGTGCACCTGCCCTTGGCTGCCTTCTCCCATCTGCTCTGGAGCGAGTCCCTTTTCCTGGCCCTCTGGGGTCCCGCCCTGGCCCTGCTGATCGCCGCCAGCCTGGAGCCCAACCATCCAGCCCGAGGGCGCCGACTCTTGGGCTATGCCCTCTTGGCGGGAATCGGCGTGCACCTCAAGGAGTCCAGCCTCTACTTGACCCCGCTTCTGCTCCTGCCCCTGGTCTGGACCCTTCGACGACAAGGGACCCGTACCCTGGAGATCCTACGGATCATCAGCCAGCCCCTGCTGCTGCTGGCCCTGATCCTGCTGCCCTGGAGCCTGCGCAATCTAGAGACCTACGGACGGCTCACTGTAGCCTCGACCCTGGGAGAAAACGTCTACAACGGACTCAACTCCAGCCACCGGAACTTTGACTTGATTCCGGTCAACACGGCCCTGCAGCGGAACAATCAGCCAATTCTGCAGGTGCGTGCGCCCCTACGCAGCAGCAACGAGAACCTGAGTCCCTGGGCGCGGGCGGAAGAAGTGCTCAATCTGCCTGAGCGCCTGGATGAAAATCGTCGCCGAGGCCTGGCCTTCACCCGCGACCATCCTGGCTGGTTCCTGCGCGGGCGCCTGCAGAAGATCAGCGATCTGGTTGCCCCTGTGAGTTTCATGACCCGACACCTGGCTCTGGGTCACTACCCAACGAGCCTGACGCGCTGGCGCACCATGCTGGTGATCTGGGCCGCGGGGGCTTCAGCATTGACTCTGCTGCTGGGCCTGATTGGCCTGGCCAGTCGTCTGCCCGCCGGTCCCGCAGCGGGGATCTTCGCCCTGCAGGGCGGGTACTATCTGGCCACCGGCTCCCTGGTAGCCATGTCGCGCTTCCGCCTGCCCTTGGTCCCGTTGCTGCTGATCGGCTGCGCTAGCCTGATTTGCATGGGGCTCCGCCCCCTGCCCCGACCCAGACTGATGCTGGCAGCTTGCAGCAGCCTGATCCTGGTCGCCCTCTGGATCATTGGCTGGCCCACGACATGGGGCCTGCTCAGAGCCGCCTCCAAGGGCCTGGAGGTTATCGGGTGAGAGCCTGGCGCGGACACCTTGTTCTCCTGTTGTTGATGGCAGGCCTGCTAGCCCTGCACCTGGCGGGTCACCGCAGCGACACCCAATTGCGCGCAGAACTAGCGCACCTGCTCCATCCAGCAGAGCAGTCCTCTCGCGGGCCTAAGGCCAGTCGGGACACCCTGGAGGCCCTGCACATTCTGCTCAACCGCCCCCTGGGCTTTTCGAGAGCAGAAGGACAGCAACTCAGCGCGACCCTGCTGGCTGAAGATGATCCCCTCCTGCGCGAGTTTGCCCTGAGCATTGACCTTTGCCGCCTATCCCGGCACACGGCCCTGAACGTCCCCGATACCCAGGAACAGCATGTGCTGGGGCGCACCCCCCCGCCCATGGATGCGCCTTGGTGGCTTGAGTATGTGACCTATCGGCGCAAGGTCGGCGGCAAGCAGGTGGGCGGCCGCAGGCGCCTCGACAACCTGGAGTTGCTCTGGTACCGACGAGCCCTGCGAGGCGAGAGCCCGCCCCCCGAAGAACTCTCAAAGCGCCTGTTGAGAGCAGCGCGCGAAGCTCGCGTTGGCCCCATCCCGCGAGGACAATGAAGCAGGCCCTAGGCAGACCCTCATGACCATGCAATACCTCACGCCATCCCTTCGAGCACAGCGCGCGCTGACCCTGCTCGTCCTGTCACTGATCAGCGCTTGCAGCAATCCGGACCAGCGCCCCAATGTGCTGCTGATCACCCTGGACACAACCCGGGCGGATCACCTGAGCGTCTACGGTGGTCAAGCCAAAGTCCCCGCCCTGGAGCGCATTGCGGATGAGGGTGCGCGCTTTGATCGTTGCATCTCCACTGCTGGCATCACCCCGATGTCCCACGCGGCAATTCTCACGGGCCTCAACAACTACAACCACGGTCTGCGGGTCTTTCACTCGGACAAAGCAGGCTTCCGTCTGGCCGACGAAATCACCACCCTGCCGGAACAACTCAAGGCCAACGGCTACCAGACCGCAGCCACGGTCAGCTCCTACCCGGTCAGCGAGTTCTACCGCTTGAACCAAGGCTTCGACATGTTCAGCACCGGCGGAGTTGCCGCTGGTGAACTGGACCTGAGCCACCAGCAAAAGCACCAGACCAGCTTCGATCAAGAGGGCCTGACCAACACCCAAAGGAGGGGAGACCTGACCGTCAACGAGGCCCTCGACTGGTTGGACGGAGCCGCTGGCAAGCCCTGGATGCTGTGGCTGCATATGTTCGATGCACACGACACCAGCGTGGTGCCGCCCCAAGCGTTCAGCGCCAAACATGGCATTGAATATCCCGCCCCTGGCACACCGATCAAGGGCGACCTCGGGCATCAGTGGCGGAACCGCATGTACGACCCCGAGCTTGAGTGGATGGACCTGCAGATCCAGCGCATCATCGACCAGCTTGAGAAGCAAGGCGATTGGGAGAACACCATCGTGCTGGTCACCGCCGACCACGGCCAGGGCCTGATCGATGGCCTCAAGCGCCACGGCTGGGCCAAGCATCGCCTGCTGTACGACTGGTCGATTCATGTGCCCCTGCTCATACGGGCCCCGGGCATGGCAGCGGGTCAACGCATAGGGGCCCAAGTGCGCACAATCGACCTGGTGCCCACCGTACTGGAACTGCTCGATCTCGGCAGTAGCACGAAACTCGACGGCAGCAGCCTGCTGCCCCTCTGGAGAGGGGAAAGCGAGCCACAGCGCCGCGTGGCCTATGCCGACGCGTTGAACCTGTTGGATGACCACAGCCCCAAAGAGAAAAACCTGCCCCCCCATCAGTTCGACAACCTCTTCGCCGCCAGCGACGGACCCTGGAAGTACGTCTGGCACCAGACCCAGCCGGAGCACTCCGAACTCTACCACCTGGCCCAGGATCCGCTGGAATCCGAAAACCTCTACCGGCCAGACCACCCCGAAGCCCAACGACTGCACGCCTGGCTCATGGAGCGCAAACCCGATAGGGTTCAGGCCATGGGCGAATCGGTAGATGGTCCCAACGCCTCCACCCTGAGAGCCATGGGGTACGGTGGCGACGATGAGCATGAAGACAATCCCGACGAAGACCCGCCGCCGGAAAAGCAACAACGAGAGTCCAACAGCTAAAATGAACAACTCGCGCGCCTTCATGGGCCCTGGGTCTTGCCTGATCCTGTTGGGATTGCTGCTGTGTGCCTGCACTCCCGAGCCGCCCGACCCCCAACCCAGCCAACAGGGCCAGGCATCCACCGCGGCGACCCACGGGCTCGGTTACGCCGGTCGGGGCCTGGTGATCGTCAATCCGGAACGCTCGGATCGGCCCTACTACCACCGTCTGGGGCCGATCAGCTACGGACAGCGGCGAGAGCACACTTTCACGTTCAAGAACAAGGACTCAGAAGCGATCACCATCCAGGCGATCCAACCCGCTTGCGCCTGCGTGCGCCCCCTCTCCTTCCGTGTGACCGCCCCAGAGGCCGTAGAGGGTGCGCTCTCCAGGGCAGGTTCCATCCTGACCATCCCTGCAGGAGCCACGGCCGATCTGACTCTACGAGTGGACACGGAACTAGTGGCCAGCGCCCAGCAGAACAGGGACAAGCTGGTCATCACTCGCATGCGCTGCACGTCGACAGCCACGCCATTCTTGATGCTTGAGCTTTCCTTCAAGGTCGACCGCCTGTTTTCTCTGGGACGCGAGTCGCTCGCCCTCGGAAACATTCCAGCCAATGGAGGTGGCGGCAGCGAGGTCAATATCCTGACCGGCATTCCCGGTTCTGCGGCCCGAGTGCTTGCAATTCTCTCGACACCAAAGAGGGTACGCGCGACTCTGGAATCCATCGCTGGCGCGGGAGAGTTGCACTGGCAACTGACCGCCGAGTTGGACCCCCCCCTGCAGCTTGGGCCCATCGATGGCGAACTCGTACTGAGCACCACCGACCGAGATGGGCTGGGCGATCAGGGCCGACTGACGATTCCCTTCCACGGAACAGTTGTTCCGGATGTGACCATCAGTCCACATACCTTGAGCTTCTCCGCGGTGCCCCAGGGGAATGAGCAACAACTGGAAGCGGTGCTGCGCTCCCTGCTGCCGGGACAGCGGCTCAAGGTGCACTCTTCCGTCCTACGGGGGCCAAGCGCCAAACACCTGACCTGCATCCTTGCAGCCGTGGATCCTGACGACCGGGGCCAGAGCCCCTACTGGAGGATCATCTTGACCCTGGGGGACACCCACCCGGCAGGGCGCATTGATGCGGCCCTCGAAGTACAGACCAACGATCCGAACTATCCGAGCTTCAGCCGGCCATTGACTGGCCTCGTGCGAGCCCGCTAGGAGCACATTGCGCCTCAGGAGTCCGTGGGCGCAACCGGCAGCAGACGCGTGAAGCGTTTCTTGCCCACTTGAATCAGAACCGGCTCGTTGGGCTCAGGCATCTCACAGCGCGGGTCCTTTTGCACCTCGGCATTCCAGCGCACACCCCCTTGATCCACGGCCCGGCGGCCTTCGCTGGTGGTCTGGACCAGGCCCACATCCTTGAGCAGATTGGCCAGGGCGCGGGTACTGCCAAAAGCCGGATCCCAATGAACCTCTGGAATGTCAGCGGGTAATTGCTTGTCCCGCACTTCACTATTGAAGGCTTCAGCCGCAGCGGCTGCAGCTTCGGCCCCATGGAAGCACGTGGAAATCTCAGCCGCCAGACGCGCCTTGGCCAATCGGGGGTGCCCCTGCAACAACTCTGCGATCTGCTCTTCAGGCAAGCGGGTCAATTGCAGGAACCAGGTCCCCATGGACTCGTCGTCCAAGCGCATCAAATCAAAGGTCATCTCGCGTGCGCTGGCTGTCAACCCCACGGCGTTGCCATAGGACTTGCTCATCTTGCGCCCGTCGAGCCCGTTCACCAGAGGCGTAGTAACGATCACCTGGGGCCGTTGGGAATCCTGCTCCTGCAAGCGACGACCCACCAACAGGTTGAACAATTGGTCTGTCCCGCCGAGCTCCACATCCGCGCGCACTTCCACCGAATCCCAGCCCTGCATCAAGGGATAGAGGAATTCATTGATACCCACCGGTTCGCCGGCGTCCAAGCGCTTCTGAAAGGTGTCCCGTTCGATCATCTGGGCCACGGTCATACGCGTGGTCAACTGCAGGATGCCCTCAAAGCCCATACCATCAAACCAACTCGCGTTGCGCACGATCTCGGTGCGCTCCAAATCCAAGACCAACGCCGCCTGACTGGTGTAGGTCTCGAGATTGGCAGCAACCTGCTCACGGGTCAGTACGGGCCGCAGCTTGGAACGGCCACTGGGGTCCCCGACCATTGCGGTGGCATCCCCCACGATCAGCACGATCCGGTGACCCAAGGCCTGCAAGTCGCGCAGCTTGAAGAGCGGAATCGCGTGGCCCAGGTGCAAATCAGGTGAGCTGGGATCCATGCCGAACTTGATGCGCATGGGCTGATCATCGGCCAGGGCCTGGCGCACGCGCTTTTCCAGTTCGCGCTCATCGATCAGTTCCACTGCACCGCGTCGGAAGGCGGTCAGATGGTCTTCAAGGGTTCCCTTGAGTTGTCTGCTGCTAGCCATAGAGTCCCTCTTGTCGCATCACGAACCCGGCAAGTCCAGCACGGAAGGGGCCCCGGGGTGAGAAGTCCTGTTTTTTTGTTCCACTGCCCATAGGCGCCACTCCCGGGGATCCGACCCGGGGCACACCCCGCGGGTGATCCAGCGCAAGACGGGGGCGATGCGAGCGGTGATTTCCAGGTCAGTGGCGCGCTCGATCAAGACTAGGATTTCCGCCTCTGCAGCACCATATGCAGCGGGATCCAAGCGCACCACGCGCTCGATCAACCCGTGAATTCCGATATCCGAGTCGAGCACTGCTGGCACCAGGTCCTTGGGTTGCAGGGCCTGGGTAGGCAGAAAGCCCGCCAACTCTACGTACGGGGCGGACTCAACCCCAATGCCCCCGACAGCAAACCGGTCCTCCCCGTCGCGCACCTTGGGGGCAATCAGCTTGAGACTGACCGCAATCCGCCCGGCCAGGCTCTCACCTGCCATGCTGATGGGCCAGGGGCCCAAGGAGACTTCGGTCCCTTCGCCACTCTTCGCCCGCCACTCGGGCTGAGTGGGCAGAGCAACTCTTCGGGTCACGCTGACCATCTCGCCAGTGGCCTCGATGAAGGACCGGTCCACGGTCAATTGAACCGCACCGGACACAAAAACCAGATCCCGAGGCCAGCGATTCTGAATCAACAGCAACAATTCGAGCTCGCGCGCCTCGGAATTGCGCCGGAACTCCAACCGAAAACTACAGGCGCTGACCCTTGAGCGACCCTCGAGTACACGAGCGCATCCCTCCACGAACGCCCTCGCGCCACTTAGATCCTGCAGGCCCCTGGCCTGATCATGGCCCAAACGAGCGCGCAGGCGGCGCACCATATTCCAGGCTGTGGTGTCGAGCTTTTCCGCAAGGGCCGAACTCAGAGCTTCTAGATTGCCCTGGTAACGGGGCGGAACAGGGCCGGGACCGAACTCCTGCCGGGACAGTTCCTTGTCCTGGAGGGCGGCGCAGGCACAAGAGCCAAGACAAACACCAACTGTCAGGGTGACCGTGACGAAAGCGACCGCGAACCTACCGACAACACGACCATGAGATTGATCCGCGGGCTGGCCGCGCAGGGGGTGCTGGGACAGGTGGTTCATGGAGTGTGCCTGAATAGCCGTAGCAATAAGGCGGGGGCCGACTGCCTCAAACGGGCCGTCGTCCCCCCCTGAATCCGCTCTCCAAGGAGAGCCTACGTCTACCGTGCCCGATGGTCACTAGCAGAGGCTGCTGGCAAGAAGGGCCTCAGGCCTCCTGCTTGCCCTCTTCGGCATCAGGATCTTCGCTACTGACTGGCTCACCTGCAGGCGCTTCAGCATCGGCAGACGTTTCAGCTTCAGCGGGTGCTTCAGCTTCGGCAGGTGCTTCAGCTTCGGCAGGTGCTTCAGCTTCGGCAGGTGCTTCAGCTTCGGCAGGTGCTTCAGCTTCGGCCTTCGGCAGGTGCTTCAGCTTCGGCAGGTGCTTCAGCTTCGGCGGGTGCTTCAGTTTCGGCGGGTGCTTCAGCTTCGGCGGGTGCTTCAGCTTCGGCGGGTGCTTCAGTTTCGGCGGGTGCTTCAGTTTCGGCGGGTGCTTCAGTTTCGGCAGAAGCGTCTGCTTCTTCCGGAGCCCCGGGCTCAACTCCTTCCTGAGCCTTCTGAGCTTCCACCTTCTCAGCCCGAGCAGCATCCTTGACAGCTTTCTCCGCCGCCGCAGCGCGCAAGGCCTCATTCTCCGGGAAGTCATCGTGCACCATGGTCAAACCAATCCGGCGGTCTTCAATGTCCACGCGAATCACTCGCACTTCCACCTTCAACCCGGACTGGACCACTTCTTCTGCACGCAGGGCACGGTCTTCAGTTATTTCCGAGATGTGCAGCAACCCTTCGAGATGATCGTCCAACTTGACGAATGCACCAAAGGTGGTGATCTTCGATACAAATCCGGTCAACAAATCGCCAACGTGGTAGTTGTTCGGGATCTCCTCCAACCAGGGGTCGGCCAAGAGCTGCTTCCGCCCCAGGGCGATACGCTTTTTCTCCTTGTCGACCGCAAGAACAACGCACTGCAGGGTGTCGCCCTTCTTGACCAACTCTGAGGGGTGCGCGACCTTCTTGGTCCAGCTCATGTCGGACACGTGCAAGAGGCCATCGATGCCCTCTTCAATCTCCACGAACGCGCCGTAGGAGGTCAAGTTGCGCACGCGGCCCTCGATCACAGTACCCACGGGGTAGTGATCATCGACCATGTCCCAAGGGTTGCTCTCCGCCTGCTTCATGCCCAGAGAAACTTCCATCTTCTCGTTGTCGATTTCCAACACAACGACTTCAACTTCATCGCCAACCGAAACCAGTTCGCTGGGGTGGTTGACGCGTTTGGTCCAGGACATTTCAGAAATGTGCACCAGGCCCTCGATACCTTCTTCGAGTTTGACGAAGGCTCCATAGGACATCATGTTGACTACGCTGCCCTTGAGGGTCTTGCCCTTGGGATAACGATCTTCAATACCATCCCAGGGAGAAGCGGTCTTCTGCTTGAGACCCAGGGCGATTCGCTCCCGATCGAAATCCACCTTGAGCACGACGACTTCAAGTTCCTGGTCCATCTTGACCATCTCGCTGGGATGATTCACACGGCCCCAGGACATGTCCGTGATGTGCAGAAGGCCGTCAATACCACCCAGGTCCACGAACACACCAAACTCGGCGATATTCTTGACCACACCGGTGCGCACCTGGCCCTCCTTGATGTCGACCAGGAGATCCTGCTTCAGCTTGGCCCGCTCGTCTTCCATCAGCTTGCGCCTGGAGACAACAATGTTCATGCGCTCCATATCCACTTTGATGATCACTGCCCGCACGGGCTCATCAATCAGATCGCCAACCTCGATGGTGCGGCGCAGCGCAACCTGACTTGCGGGCAGAAAGACGTTGACGCCCTCCACATCCACGAGCAGGCCGCCCTTGATCTTGCGCTGGACAATGCCCTGCACTATGTCTCCTTCGCCGTACTTCTGGCTGACATCTTCCCAAGCACGCAGACGATCTGCGCGGCGCTTGGAAATAACCGCCATGTCGTTGTCGTCCAGGCCCTCGTAGTAGACCTCAAAGACCTGACCCACTTCCGGCCGCTCCTCACCAAATTCGCTGAGGGGGATCTGGCCTTCGGACTTGCTGCCGATGTCCATTATGACCATGCTCGAACGCTCATCCACCGAATCGACCTTGGCATTCACGATCTGGCCGGTCTTCACATCAGCGATATTTTCACTGAGTGCGGTGTTGAGTTCATCGGCTGTCAAGCCAGCGAGCGAGGAATCGAGACGTCGCTCGATTTCATCCTGGTCCAGTTCGTATTGCCGGACCCGGCGGGAAACAATTGCCATGTTTGAGTTGTCTTGGGACCTGGGGTGGGTTGTCGGAAATGGAGGCTTGGAACACACGACGCCGGGAACTTGAAGGACTCGGGGGAAACGCTCACCCTCCGGCCAAGCACTCCACATTCGTGTTTGGTCGCCCAGAAAGGCCGCCGGAGGACCCAAGCAAGGGCCGACGACCGGACATCTGGAGGGACCCGGCAGGAATCAGGGCGGCTAGCATACCGCCTGTCGACGGGGGGGTCAATCCTCGAGCAGTTCACCAACCTCAGGGTGAACTGGTTTCACCGCCGAGGAAACACCGTCCACCGCAGGCGGCGAGAGCGGCTGCTCTCCAGAGGGGTCCCCCACCGGAGCCTGACCCCCTGCTCGCTCAATCCGGGCAAGTTCCGCCACAGTATCTTCCAAGTACGAAAGCAAGTCTGCCCCCGCAGGATCTACGGGACCTCTAAAACGCACATGAATGCGCCTACGCCGGGGCCAACGGCGATGCCTGGGCCAGGCGTCATAGGCCCCTTCCACTCCGCAAGGAATGATCGGCACTCCAGCCATCCTGGCGCTCAGCACCGCGCCACCCTTGAAAGCCTGCAAGCGCCCGTCCAAGCAGCGCGTGCCTTCGGGAAAGATGACCACCAGATTGCCTGCCTTGAGTTCATCCACAATCTGGCGCAAGGCAGCCCTGTCACTGGTCCCCGGCTCCACAAGAATTGCCTCAGTACCCTGCAAGAGACGATCCATGAAACGACTCGCGGTCAAACTGCGACGGGCGACAAAAGCCGTGTGGCGCGGCCCAGCAGCCTGGGCCACCGCCGGAATGTCGAGCAGGGATCCATGGTTGGCCACGATCAGAGCCCCCCCGTGATCGGGAACATGCTCATGCCCCTCCACTCGAACCGGCCACAGAAGCAGACTCCAAATGCGAATCGCAAGCATCACGGCGCGATAGAAAACAGTGCGCCGGGTACGGGTCTGGGCAGTCATAAAAAGGACCAAAAAAGGCCAGGAGACTCAAGGCAGGGGAGGAGGCTTTCCCAAAACATAGACAAGCCGAGCCTAGAGCGCTCCCAGGATACTCGCCACAACCTGCTCCAGGGTCAGGTCATCGCTGTTCAATTCCAAGGCCCCCGCTGCAGGACGCAGGGGAGCGATCGAGCGCTCACGATCCCGACGGTCTCGCTCCCGGAGTTCCTGTTCGTACTCTGAAGCACGCTCGGGATGACCCTCCTGCTCTGCCCTGCGCATGGCCCGAACGCCTGGCGAAGCCATGAGGAAGACCTTCAAGGGGGCCTCGGGAAAGACAACCGTACCGATGTCGCGACCCTCGGCCACGCAACCGTGATGCCGGCCCAGTATCCGCTGGCGAGCCACCATTGCATGCCGCACGGGACCGTGCTGGGCAACCCGCGAAGCCAGTTCCCCCACCTCTTCGCCGCCCACATCCCAGATCTCCCCGCCAACCAGGAGGGCACCGGAAGAATCGAAATCCAACTCCAAGCCCGCCGCCACCTCCCCCGCGGCCAGGGGATCATCAAGATCCACGCTGGCGCGCTGACAAGCGAGAGCCACAGCCCGATACATGGCGCCCGAATTGAGGAAAGGCACTCCCAGGTGCTGGGCCAGAAGTTCAGCCACTGAACTCTTGCCGCTGGCGGCAGGACCATCGATAGCCACGATCAAGGGCATGGATGGGGAAGAGTCGGCAGTCATCAGAAGCAGTGGATTCCTAGGAAATTGAGGCCCGCGCCTGAGCCAGCAACTCAAGCAGACGATCCACATCGGCCTGATCGTGATAAAGGGAGAAACCCAAACGCAAACGGTCACGGCGCACATCGGTCTGCACGCCGAGAGAATCAAGCCCTTGTTTCAACTGCCCGGCCTTGGCCTCTTTGAAGCAGAGGAAGTGTCCACGATCGGGAACCTCCGGCCCTGGGAACAGACTGGCGCGGGACATCGGCCCGGACTCGGGCAGAGCCTCGATAACACGGTTCTGCAATGCCCCGACCCAAGCGTGCAAGGCTTTTGGATCCAGTCCTTCCTTGTCGAGCAAACCAAGGGCGGCGTCCAATCGCATCAGCCCTGTGGGGTCAAGAGTTGCTCCTGCAAAACGCGAACCGTCCGCGCCGTAGGCCAACTTGCCCTCAACATCAAAAGACGCAAGGCTCCCAAAACTCGCAAGCCAGCCTGTCTGCACCGGTCTTGGGCAGATACCAGGAGGACAAGCCAAGAAGCAGGCCCCCTCCCCGGCCATGGCGTACTTGTAGCCCCCGGCGGTCACAAAGGCCCGCTTCGCCACACGCGAGTAGTCCATGGGAAGGGCGTTGAAGCCGTGGTAGGCATCGATCAGCACCAGGGTCTGGGGATCTGGCACGGCCGCCACCAGTGCGTCCACATCGTCCACGATCCAACCTGAATTGAAGAAGACCTTGCTGAACATCACCAGATCATGACCCCCACGACCAATCGCCTCGACCATGCGCTCCGAAAAAGTAGCCAAGGGCTCGGCGGGTACCTGTTCAATCAAGGCAACCCCATTCTCCTGCCAGCTGCTGAACTGGCGCAAGGCCGCATAGAACTCAGCGTCGCTGGTTAGAATGCGCCAGGGCCGATCCCGGGGCAGTGTCGAACAAAGTCGAACAAGGAACTCGTGGGTGTTGGCTCCAAAAACCAAGCCGCTAGGATCGGGCCAGCCGAGGCGCCGGGCCACCCGCTCGGAGAGTCGGGGCAGCAACTCTCCGAAGAGCTTGTCCCATTTGCGATCGAGCAGGCGCGCTGCCAACAAGGCCGCTTCCCCATGGGCCTCGATCACCCGATCGGGCCACATATGGTGGCTGTGAGCCGCAAAGTGCAGCCGCTCTCCCTGCAAAGCCAGAGTGGTTTTGAAGAGGGCCTTGTGGGTCATGGACGTGCGGGGGACATCAGGTCTCGATGGCAAAGGCTCTGGGGGCCAGCGCCGGTTCCCAGGCGCAGAGTATCCCTCAGGCCTCCCCAACCGTCCAGCACCAACCAGCGCAGAGATGTGGAATCCAGGCTACGGTCCGAGAATTCATGGGCGTGGCCCACCACCAACAGTTGGGCAGGAGCGAGGGGATCGACAGCGCTTGCCGCCGCTACAGCCGCCTGGGTCTGCATGGCCTTGCGCGGGGCAGGCTTGCGGGCCACCGCTTTCCGACTGGCAGCCCTCAAGTGGCCCACCAGCAGGAGCAGCAGCGCCCGCGGCAGCCAGCGCACCAACCAATGCACGGCCCTGCTATGCAGCACCCGTCGTAAACGCAGATAGCCCAAGTCGCTGGTGCAGAGGGTGTCCCCGTGGAGGATCAGGACTCGGGCTCCGTCGAGGGCCCCGCGCCACCCTCCCGGATGCAGACCAGCGCCAATCGCCAGGGCGAACTCCTCGTCGAGCAAGAAGTCCCGGTTGCCCGGAATCACATCCACCGCAACACCCCGTTGGGTGAGCTGCAACAAGGCCCGGGAAACCTCCCGGGCACCACCCAGGTGCGCAGTCTTGGGTCCAAACCAGGCCTCAAAGAGATCACCCAGAATCACGAGCCGCGGCACCTTCAAGGCCGCGCAAAAAGCGCTGAACTCATCAACTTCAGGGCCACCCGAGGGATCGAGATGCAGGTCCCCAATCACCAGGGTGCCGTCCTCGCGGGTAGGCCACCTAGTGCTCAAGTGGAGCCCTCCCTTTCCTCGTCAGAAGCGTCCGCATCCACACTACGCCCGTCAAGTTCATGCTCGCGCAGTTTCTCCCAAAGCACCTTGCGCGAAATCCCCAGCAGCTCCGCGCACTGAGTGCGGTGACCGCTGGTCATTTCAAGGGCCCTCGCCAGATGGGCACCTTCCGCCTGCTTGAGCACGGCGCGCAGGGGCTGGATTTCCTCGGGAACTTCCGTGGCACCGCGCCAACGGGGATCAGCGGGCAGGAGATCTTCTGCACGCAAGACCCGGTTCTTACCCGCCAAGGCGATCCCCCTCTGAATCGCATTCTCCAACTCACGCACATTTCCCGGCCAGGGATAGCGTTCCAGCATGGCCATGCTGGAGCGGCCCACCGTCCACTCTCCCGCCCCTCCATGCCGTTGCACGAGATGCTGCACCAACAGGGGCACATCCCCAACGCGCTCGCGCAGGGGAGGCAGGAGCACGGGCACCACATGCACCCGCCAATAAAGATCTTCCCTGAAAGTTCCCGCGCGTACCATCTCGCGCAGATCGACTTTGGTTGCCACCACCACCCGGATGTCCACTTCAATAGAACGCTCGCCCCCCACCCGTTCAAAAGAGCGCTCCTGCAGTACCCGCAACAGTTTGACCTGGGTGGGCAGGGGCATGTCATCGATGTCGTCCAGGAACAAGGTGCCCCCGTGCGCCAGTTCAAAGCGACCCTTGCGCTCCCGACGCGCATCGGTGAAAGCGCCCTTCTCGTGACCAAACAACTCGGCTTCAAGCAGACCCTCGGGCAGCGCAGCGCAGGAGAGAGGAATAAAGGGGCCGGCCGTGCGATGACTCTCATCATGGACCGCCTGAGCGATGCGCTCCTTGCCCGTGCCGCTCTCCCCTTGGATCAGAACCGTGGCTTCCGAGCTGGCCACCTGGCGGACGCGCTCAAAGACCCCCTGCATGACCTCGGACTGGCCCACGATGCCCTCAAAACCACGGGCCCTTGAGAGTTCTTCCCGCAGGCGTGTGTTTTCCAGCTCAAGGTCCGAGAGGCGCGCCAGGCCGGCCAGGCGCTGGATGATGGTCTCGTTGCGGAAGGGTTTTTGGACATAGTCCACAGCTCCCAGGCGCATGGCCGCCACGGCGTCATCCACGGTGGCATAGCCCGTCATCAAAATCACCGGACGCTCGGGTCTGAGTTCCACCGATCGTTCCAGAATCGCCACTCCACCCGAACCCGGCAAGCGCACATCAGTGACAACCACTTCTGGGTCGCTGTCTTCCAACGCTTTGAGAGCCGAATCTGTATCGGTGGCGCCCAAGACCTCGTGGCCGGCCTCTTCAAGGGCATCGCGCAGAGTCACAAAAATCGTGACCTCATCGTCCACCAGGAGAACGCGCACCCTGGATCAGCCTCCGATCACACCGGTCTCTCCGCGATTTCCGCCCGCGGCCTGGGCTACCTGCAGGCCATTCTCAGCGGCTTCTAGCAAGGCGTCAAAAAACAATACGTCATCCCCACCTCTCGTCGAACCGATACCTGCCGAGAGAGAGACATCCATCTTGCGCCCCTCGCTCTCGAACTCCAGCTGCCGGGCGGCGGTCAAGAGGCGCTCAACCATACGCTGGGCACCCTCTAGTGAAGTATGGGGCACAACTACCAGCAAGCGGTCATCAGCCAGGCGTCCCAGGAAATCGCTTGCCCGGGTCTCGCGCTTGAGTATCTCGATGACCTCCTCGATCACCGCCTCCTTGGAGTCATAACCGTAGAGATCCCGCAACTGGTTCAGACGGTCCACACCCACCATCAGACAACTGAGAGGGTAGCCGTAGCGCTGTGCACGATGAAATTCTACGCGAATCAGATGCTGAATCTGAGCCAGGGTGAACAGGCTGCGATCCTGAGACTGTTGAGAGGAGTCACTCATAGGCAGCGGCACATGTTAGCCCCTCGCCCCCCAAAAGAAGCACCCTGCGACGCACAATTGCAGTAGTTCCTTGGTGAACTGCCCCAATCCGGGACCGCTGCGGCGCCACGCCTCGGGGACTGATCGATCCTGAGACTGAGAGAGGGCGGTAGCTGCCAGGAAGGGGCTTGCCCCCCAATCACCACTCCCGAGACCACGATTCCGACTTCGACCCTCACCCAGCGCCTCCCAAGAGTCCGCTGATTTTCTTGAGAAGGTCATCAATCGTCCCGTCCAGGCTCCATTGCCAGCGCGCCCTGCCAAGGACCAACAAGGTTCCAATCAGCAGGGAGTAGACCAGCACGGCCACCAAGTTGGCCACCAGGAAGGCTGACCCACCGCGCGCCGCCCCGCGCACCTTTCGTGAAGCTCCGCGAACGCCCCGCTGAAACGAGGCCATGAGCAAGTCACGCTGAATGCGACCGCTACGCTCACAGAGGGCCTTGGACTCCAAGTCCACCCCCACGAGAACATCTCTGGCACAGGCATCCGCATCCCACTCTCCGCGCAGCACCGCAGCCTGCCAACGCTTGATCGCCGCCCGGTCCCCGCTGCCCATCTCGGCTGCGATGCCCGCCAGAATCCGGCGGGCCACGGGCAGGTCCTGCAGTTTGAGCTGGCGTAGACTTGGATCTGGCGCGCGAGCCGACGCAGGAGCCTTGGGAGCATCTCCCTGCCGTTTCGAGGTCTCCACTTGCGCTTCTGCCACTGCAGGAGTCTCAAGTGCCTGCTCAGCCTCTGGTGGATGGACCACGATCAGCATGCCCTGCCACTGGATCGTATCCCCGTCTTCAAGTACGCACTCCACAACAGCCCTGCCATTGACCAGGGGGGTGGTCCGGGACCCCGCCAGCACCAGCCGGGCGGGATCAGCCCAAAGGTGCAATTCATCCCCCTCAGCGTCCTTGGCCAGCACTTCACAGCCCTCGCCCCCCACCCGCACCCGGTCGATCCAGGGAATCCTGCCGAGGCTGCCCCCACCCTTGATGTCAATCGAGCCTTCCATGGCTCCCAGCATGCCAAGCGCCGTCCACGGATGCACTTGCTGCTTGCCCGCAGATCTCAAGGTCACGGGTGGGTGATCCTGCCGCGTGACTCGAAAAGGCAAGAACACTAACCTGTCCAGCGTGCAACACCTCCTCACCATCATCCTCGCCCTGCCCGGCCTGCAGGATCGGCCCCTCCCCTCCTACGCCCTGCTCCCGGCCCCCCAGGCTCTGGCAACCAAGGAAGCCCAAGGCCCTGCCCTGCCCCCGGACGGACTGCCCCTTTGGAGCCCGCGCCAGGACCCGCTGCCCCTGCCCAATCGCCCAGCCATGCCCATAGAGGACTGGCGTCGCTGGATCGAAGAGCACGCCGCCAGCACCCACCGCGGTTTGCGTCTGCGCAGCACCGGCCAGGGCGTCTTGGTTCAGGGACCACCAGATGAAGTCGCCTCCCTGAGAGAGTTTGGCCAACAAGTACAGCAATTGATCGAGGCCTTGCAGATCGAGATTCAGGTCACGGTGCAAGTGGGGCAGGATGACCCCGCGCGACAATTTGGGTGGCTCCCATCCGGTGGGCACCTGGCCCTGGGAGAAGTTCAACAACGGGGCTTCGTAGGGAGCTGGCGCTCGGAGATCGCCGCCGACAGCGCGGTAGCGGAACCAGAACTCTGGACTGCACAGACCGGCTGGGCTCTGTTTCTGCATGCTTCCCGCCAGCCCCAGGGTGCGGGGCTCCTGCTGGCTGGCTCATTCCGTCTCAACACCCAGACCGGGCACGGCTCGTTTGACCCAGAGACGCCTGACCTGGGCCTGATCGAACAGCCTCAGATCCAGCAAACCCGCTTGGACTTCGCCCGCATGCTTGAAACAGGGCAGAGTCTGGAGCTGCAAGCAACCCGAGGTGGCCAGGAGATCCGGGTCACCATCGAGGCCAGTTCACCTGCGGAGCTGCCGCGACCCGCCGCTTGGACCGTAATCGAGACCGCAGGTCTGTGGCCCGAGTTGCCCTGGCTACAAGAGGACAATCAACACAGCCCCTGGCCACCATCTTCCATCGCCGCGATCCTGGCAAGTTCAGGACTTGAGGGCTCGCCCTTGTGGGCCGGCAACCTGCTCTTGATCCCCCCGGGGTCCGAGGAACTGGCCGCCCAGGCCCTGCGATTGATCGATGCCCTCAGCGCTGCACCTTCCAACAGTCTGCTGAGTGCCAGCATGGGGCAGGATGCGGCCCTGATCCCATGCGTCAGGGGCCTGCCCTTTGGAGTCCGAATGACCCAGGTGACCACCGCCATGACCGGCTACCGCACTGATCTCGCCACGGACGCATGGATCGCCGAGCCCCAGGTGCAGACCCTGGTCAACGGCAGCCGCATCATGGGCATCCTGGGATCCGGCAACAGCACCCTCACCTGGCACCAACAGGCAATGACAGAGCGGGGTCGGATCCAAGCCCCTGAATTGGCCTATCTGGGTAGCCTGGAGTGGATTGCGGAGGGCACCCGCTCGGGAGAACTGCACCTCGATCACCAAGGGAGCGAGGTGCAAGTGGCTGCCTCAGTCCCCCATGCACAACTTCAGGCACAAATTCGAGACGATGAAACACGCTGATGAATAGAGCGCGCCCCTGCACTATATGCAGGGGAGTAAACTAGAACCAGTAGCCCATCAACAGCCACTACTAGACTTGAGACTCGGACTCCACCAAAGCGCACGCCTTCAGCAACGTCTTCTGCAATCACCGCAGATGATCCAGGCCATGCAGATCCTGCAGCTGCCCCTGCTGGATCTGGAGGCGCGCATTGAACAGGAACTCACGGAAAACCCCTTCCTGGAGCGCGAAGAGAACAAGGACCGGGATGCTGGATCTGCTGAGAGCAACGGTGCACAGACAGAGGCACCCCAGACCGGGGCCGAGAAAGAACTCGAACAGCTACGCGAGAACTTCGAGCGCATGGAGCGTGAATACGGAGATGGCCGGTCCGAACCTCGCCGGGTGGCCGACGATGGAGAACGCCGCTTCGACGCGATCCAGAATGTAGCCGGAGAGCCCGCCTCCTTGCACGAGGTCTTGATCGAACAAGTTGGCCTGCTGGAAACCAGCGAACGACGGCGCAAGATCCTGGAGTACATCGTCTGGTCACTTGACCATCACGGCTATCTGACGGGAACCCGCGCAGGGTTGATCGAAGAGATCAACTCCCAACTCAGTCGGCCACTGGACACCAGCGAGGGTCAGCCTTCCAATCAGAATGACCAAGGGGAGCACGGAGACGAAGGGACCCAAGAGAACACGGACGAGCAGGACAACAGCCAAGCGGCGCTCCTTGACCCTTCCCAGGACGAGTTCCTGGTCAGCCTGGCCCAGTTGCGCAGAGCCACTCATCCGGCCCTGGCTGCGGAAGACTTGCGCGAATGCCTGCTGCTTCAGCTCGATGCCCACGGTGAATGGGAGGGCCTGCTGCGCCTGATCATCGACAAGCACCTCTCCGATGTAGAGGCCAACCGCCTGCCGCGCATCGCCAAGGCCACCGGAGCCTCCATCGAAGAGGTCAAGCTGGTCCTGGAAGACCTGCGCCACATGGACCCCGCACCCGGCGCGGTCTACGGAGGAACCACAGCCGATGTGATCGTGCCGGAGGTGGTCGTGCTCGAAGAAAACGGCGAATGGGTCGTGCGTCTGGACCGGGAGCGTCAACCGCGACTGACCCTCTCACGGGCCTATGAACAAACCCTCAAGGATCTGCCCAAGGGCGACCCCGCCCGTGAGTGGATTCGCAAGCGCCGAGAGAACGCCCAATGGTTCCTGGAGGCCCTGCGCCAGCGCAAGTCCACCCTGCGACGGATTGCCGAGACGGTCTTCGAGCATCAGAGCGCCTTTCTGGAAAAGGGAGTGGAGAGTCTGGTGCCCTTACGGATGCAGGATGTGGCGGACATCATCAAAGTGCACATATCCACGGTATCGCGCGGAGTATCGGGCAAGTTCGCCGAAACCCCCCACGGGATCTTCCCGATCAAGTTCTTCTTCGCCGGGGGCGCCACCAGGGACACGGGCGAGGAGACCAGCCAAAAAGCGATTCAGGAGCGCTTGCGGGCATTGATCCAGAACGAGGACGCCCAAAAACCCTACTCAGACGAGCAGCTGGCGGGCCTGCTCTCCGAAAAGGAGGGCCTGACCCTGGCGCGCCGAACGGTCACCAAGTACCGCAAGGCTCTGGACATTCCCTCTTCCACTCAACGACGCCAGTATTGAGGGCGCCGATGTTTGGAACAGGTGCAGCCTGCTTCCTGTTGGCAAATCGCTACCATGGGCTCCTTCCTCGGGGCTGAGCCCCTCTCCCCCTCCTGGCAAACCAGATGACCCTCAAAGCAACCGAACTCCGCAAGGGCATGGTTCTGGAAAAGGACAATGACCTTCTCCTGATCACCGACTACAGCCATGCCACCCCCGGCAACTTGCGAGCCGTTATTCAAGTCAAGACCCGCAGCCTCACAACAGGGTCCAACAAGGCTTTCCGACCCGCGGCGGGCGATCAATTCGAACAGGCCTACCTCAAGAAGACACCCTCCCAGTACCTCTACCAGGAAGCCAACGGAGATTATGTCTTCAATGACCAAGAGACCTACGAACAGTTCATGATCCCCAAGGATCAGATAGTGGACAAGATGTGGATGATCAAAGAAAGTGAACTGATCGACGTGACCTTTCACGAGGAGAATCCTATCTCCATCGAATTACCAACCACGGTCACCCTGGAAATCACCTGGGCCGAGATGGCGGTCAAGGGCAACACAGCCACGAATGTGAAGAAGGAAGCCAAGGTGGAAACCGGCAAGATGATCAAGGTTCCCCTGCACATCAAGGAAGGGGAGCGCGTCGTGATCAGTACGGAAACCGGCGAGTTCCAAAAGCGCGCCCAGGATTGACTTTCCCCACACCAGGCACGAGCGAGTAGACCCTGCGCCCCACGGATCAGAAAGGTACCCGTGCGAGCCCCCCCCTTTCTTCGAGGGGGAACAGACGATAGACCTCCAGGGTCATGTTGCGGCCCAGGGGCAGATTCTCAAACACCTGCACGCACTCCGCCTGCTGGACCAGGATGCGCTCCAGGACGGAACGCCACCGGTCGGGCCACTTGAGCAAGAAGTCCCGACGAAGAATCAACCAGCAGGGCCTGTCCGAACGGGCCGCATCAACCAGGCGCATGGGTTGAGTGCGATCTGCCCAGGCGTGGGCCACGGGGTACCGCGCGTCGGTCCAACCAGGCTGGGTGTACAAGTCTCCGAGGCCCGCCTGCATGGAGAGCACTAGGTCCTCGGGACCACGCTGGGCTTGCACATAGGCAAACGCCTCGCGCCAACGGGGTCGACTGCCATGCCAAGGCCCCACCTCGAAGCCCGAGAGCAGCAGCAGGGGCAGGACCAGGACCCCCCCATAGATCCAACCACCGCGCTCGCCCAGGGGCCAGACCGCGAGCAACAGGGCCCAGGGCAGGAGGCAAAATGCATACTGAGCGGTGCTCTGCCCAAACCAGCCAACACCTGCTACCGCTAGGGCACCCAGCAAGGTCGCCAGAGCGAAGAGACAGACCAGCCCTTGCCCTTCCTGCCGCGCGCGCCAGGTTCCCCACAGTGCGCAGAGTCCCAAGATCGGGGTCAGGGCAAAGCCCGCCGCCAGGGCAAAGTGTTTCAAACCCGAAAGACCTTTGATTTCTGCCTTCTGCGCCAGGTAGACCATCAGGTCTCCAGCAAACAACAGCCCTCCCAGTAGCAGAATCACTGGCGCTGCCCATAAACACATGCGGCGCACTCGAGGCGCAGGATCCACTCCAAACGCCGGCCCCAACACGAGTGCCACAACCAGCGCCAGGGGTGCCACCAACATGGAGAGTTGCAGACTCCCCGCAAGGCCCATGATGACCAGACCCAAGGCGGCTCCCCGCGGTGCGTCGCATACAAGGGCACGCAGCATCAACGCGTTGCCCAGCAAGATGACCAACAAGCCCGGTGCATAGGGCCGTGCATTTGTGGCCCAATAAAGAGCCCAGGGACTCAGTGCCAGCAGCAAGCTGGCCCATGAGCTACGCCGCTCCCCAGCCAAGGGCAAGAGGCTGAAATAGCACAGAGGTATGCTGAGCAGGGCGCAGATAGCGGAGAGCAAGCGCAGGCCGCGTTCATCGATCAAACCGCCCCAGGAATCCACGCAGACCCGAATCAACCCGTAGAACAAGGGGTTGTGGTTCACCCCCCGGGGGTGCCAGGCATCGCTCACCGTCAGGGCTTCATCAAACCACAGGGAGGCATTGCCGCCCCGCCAAAGCCCCCAGGCCAGGGCACCCAGGGCCACCAGCAGCAGCCCCCCGGCGGGCCTCCAGGCCCAAGCCTGAGTCTTGTTGAGCGGTTCCATGAAAAGTCCTATGGACAGCATGCCGGTCGCGGCCGATAAATACCATCGGCCCATTCAACCCCGGGCTTGCGACCTGCCCCGCCCAACCAGCAGAATCCAGCCATGTTCCGACTCCTGCCCCTGTTGATCCTCCTGAGTGCCTGCGCCAGCACACACAGGCCTTTGCGCCTGGCCAGTTTCCCCTCAGGTGCCCACATCTACATCGACGGACGCGACACTGGTTTCGTGACTCCGATTACGCTTGATCTGCAGGACAAGGCCCAATCCCAGCTGGAGCTGGTTCTGCCAGGTTACAAGACTGCCAAACGCACTTTGAACCTGCACGAAGGGCGCGAGGTGGTACCCTATTCGGACTCCACGGTTTTCTATCTGACCTGGCGGCTCCCCTTCTTCCTGGCCACCGATGCCTTCTGGGGCCCGATTCAGAGATACACCGTGGAACAGCCAGGACGGGTCTACGTGCGGCTCGACAGATCTTGAGTGCAGCCTTGTCCCCGGCGGTCTTTCTTGATCGGGACGGCACGCTGATCAAGGAGGTCGACTATCTGAGCGACCCCGATCGGGTGGAGTTGATTCCCGGAGCTGGCGAGGCCTTGAAGGCCCTGAGCGCGTCAGGCTTTCGCCTGGTGCTGGTAACGAACCAAAGCGGCGTGGCTCGCGGACTCTTCAATGTTGAGACGCTCGACAGCATTCACGAACGGCTGACCGAGCTACTGCACGAAGCCGGCGCCAGCCTCGACGGAATCTACACCTGCAATCATCACCCGGACTTTGGACCACCCTGCTCTTGTCGTAAACCAGAACCAGGACTGTTGCTGCAGGCCGCTGAAGACCTGCAGCTGGACCTCAAGTGCAGTTGGATGATCGGAGACGCGGCCCGGGACCTGGAAGCAGGTCGCCGAGCCGGAGCCGAATCCCTGCTGGTGCGCACGGGCAAGGGGCACATCCTGGAGCAGACTTGGCGCCGCATGGGTCACAACACCGATTGTGTCATCGAAAGCCTCGCCGCGGCACCCAGCGCAATCGAAAGTGCCCTAAGGCAACGGCGATCTTGACCTTGGGTAAGAGTCCTTGGTGACGCCAGGACTCAGGGCAAGAAACGTGAAGCCATACTGCCCATGTGCACCGCAAGTCCCGCGGGCAATTGGGTCCAAAGCCTGCGCAGGGGAGCGGTCTTGGGATTCGATGGATTCAACGACGGCAAGGCCCGGTCCTTCACCAGAAAGTAGGCGTAGGGCAGATCGCGGGCCTCAAAACCCTGTCGACGCTTGAAATCCGCGGCGCCACTGTCCTTGCGACTGCGCCCGAAATCAAAGACCAAGAGCCCACGCTCCACAGCCCACTCCTGTAGTGCGCAGTACATAAAAGAAGATACCTTGTATTCCCGATCAGCCCCTGGAAGAGATCCGGAATAGTAGGCGTGCAGTTCGCCAGCATAGATGAAGCTCATGACCGCAGAAAGGATCAACGAACCCTGACGCACAACATGGATCTTCACAGCGGGCCCCAAGTCTTCCAGCAGTCGTGCAAACCAACCAGCGGGAAGGGCAGGCGAGCCAAGAGCCTGCTTGTTGGCCTGAAACAGGCGCACGAGGTCAGGCAGATACCAGTGGCCCTGATCAAGGACCAGGCCCAGCTTTTCACGCGCCCGACGCACATCCGCGCGAGCCTTTTTAGGGATCGTACCGAGCACCTCATCCGCTTGCTCAGGGAGGCGATGGCGAAAACCGCAGTAGAGGTCGCTCACCTCAATTGAACTCGCGACCGATTGCGTACCTTGGATCCCCTCCTCAGGAGCCTGACGGCAGCGCAGCTCCAGGCGCCTCAAACCCTGCTTTTCCGCTTGGGCCTGGGCCCTATCCTGCAGGGCGCGAGCGGCCCCTGTGTGAACCTCCAGCCCACCGCCATAGACACCGTAGGGCACGGAGATCAAGGCCCTACCACCACTGAAGCCACGGCAAAGCGAGAGAGGCAACAAGCCCGCCAGGGTCTCACCGTCGAACGCCAACAGATCCTGTTGGGGATGCCCGAACTGATGCGAAACAGCCCGCCCCCAATGGGGCCGGTGAAAAACCGTGCCCCCTGGATGGGCCAGCACGAAGGCGTCAATGGCCTCAAAGTCCGCGGGCACGGCTGTACGAATCTCGAAACGACTTCGAGTCATCCGTCCCACACGCCCTCAATACGATACTCACGAATGTTGCGCGCCTGAGTGAAGATCACGATCTCCCCCACCAGGCCAAAGCCAATGATCTGGACACCCAGCACAAAGAGCAGCACGCCCAGCAAGAAAGTTGCACTGCCAAACAAAGGCCGACTGGGGTCCAGCCAACTAGCAATCCCGACCCACCCAGCGATCAGGCCTCCTGCTCCCATGCACGCACCACCAAGGGCACCAAAGAACCGCAGAGGCTTGTGGGTGAAGCGGGTCAAAAAGACAACCCCAAGGACATCGAGGATGCGCCGTGCATAGGTCATGGGGCCGAAGATTCCGCTTACCCCGCGCTCCTCAAGGTGACGCACATCGACCTCCACCACGCGAAAGCCCTGGCGGAAAGCAATTACCGGCAGATAGCGGTAAAGGGTTCCGTAGATAGTCAACTGCTCAAGCACCGTACGCTTGAATGCCCGCAGTGAACAATTCAGGTCGTGGAAACGAGCCCCTGTGAGAGCCCGCAACAGACCGTTGAAGGCCGCTGACTGCACTCGGTTGAGGATGGAGTCCACGCGTCCGGTACGCTTGGCTGTGACCACATCGGCCCCCTCCTGCAGCCGGGTGATCATTTCAGCTACTCCGTGGGGATCGGACTGCACGTATTCCGGTGCGGTCAGGATGATCGCTCCACGGGCATGCTCAAAGGCGCTTGCCAGGCATACAGCTTCCCCAAATGCCCGGTGAAACCCAATCGTGCGCACCTGCTGATCACTCTCCACCTGCATGGCCAAGGCATCATTCCACTCGGAACCCTTGCGCCCATCAAAAACCAGGATCGCCTCCCACTTGAGATCCAAGCGTTCTAGTTGTGCCCCGAGGGACTCCACTACCTTGCGCACCTCCGCATCGGAGCTGCTGACAGGAACGACGACAGTCACATCGGGCACGGTGGACTCAGGAGCAGGTTGCTGAATTTCGTCCTTCATACGGTTCCCTCCTCCACCAAGGGCGCCAAAGTACCTCGTCCGAACACGTTGCTCGCTCGCACAACCAACTCAGCAAGTAATCCGAACAACAGAAAATCAACTATGGTCATTACAAACAACGACATGATCAACAGCGCAGCCTGGCCCCATTGATTTGAGAATGAGACCCGTTCATCGCTCCAGGCAATCATAGTCACGAACATCAGGGTCGCCAACACGAAGGGAACAGTACAGAGGGCAAAGTAGATCAGCGGACTACGCACGAAGGAACCCACCAATTGCACAGACAAGAGATCGCTCAGCACCCGGGCGGCTCGGCCGATGCCGTACTTGCTGGTACCATGAATTCGAGGTCGGTGGTTGACCACCAACTCACCGATGCGCGCTCCGGAACCCATTGCCAGGGCTGGAAGGAAACGATGCTGCTCCGCGTAAATCGGCATGCGTTCCACCAATGTGCGCCGAAACGCCTTGAGCGTGCAGCCCGTATCGTGAATTCCGGATCCGCTGACTCTGCGAATCAACAGGTTGGCAAGAATCGAAGGTGCCCGACGCAGCATCATCCCGTCCTGCCGGTCGCGGCGCCAGCCGACTACCAAGTCAAAGCCCTGTTCCAATTCGCTCACAAGGTGTGGCACATCTGCTGGGTCGTTTTGCAGATCCGCATCGAGGGTCACCACGATCTCTCCCCGACTCAATTCGAAGCCGGCCGCCATTGCTGAGGTCTGGCCGAAGTTGCGACGAAAGAAAATCAGCCTCACATGTTCTGGATCAGCAGCGTGCAACTGACGCAGTACCTGACGCGAGCCATCGGTACTGAAATCGTCAACATAGATCACTTCCCACGAACAGCCCATGGCGCCCACATGGGTCAGTATCTCGCCGTGCAACAGGGGCAGATTCTCGACCTCATCGAGCACTGGCACGACAATTGAGATCTTGTGAGAGGGAATCTCGGAATGGGACTGATCGGGAACGGGGTCCATGGGCAGAGAATCCTAGCGGGGAAGGGTGGCTTGCCCTCCCCTGCTCCATCGACCGTCTTACCCCCTGCCCCTGACTGGGACAGGCAGAACCGATTCACCCGGGGAACTGACCGTCTTTGGGTCTTCCCATGGCAGGCCCGGTCCCTGGGAGTTATTCTTAAACAACGTATGTCTCCTCAAAACCCAGATGAGGGCCCCTCAAGGGGTAGCCTGATCCTCGGCCCTGGGCCGCGGTTGGTCGGCCTGGAGCCTCTTCTCAGGGCTCTGGGGGCTGAATCTGTGGTCCAGGTGACGGATCTGGGGCAGTTGCTGAAGGGCGATTTGTCGGGACAACGAGTGCTGATCGACCTGACAACCCTGGCCAGCGAAGACGGAGGCATTCTGCGGCGAGTGCTGCGGGACAACCCCAACTGCAGGTTGGAGTTGATCGGTGGCGACCCCACCAGGGCCATCGTCCAGAGTCTGACTCTGCAAGGCCGCGGGGGTTGGAGCTCCTGGCCATTGGACACCGACCGATTGACGCTCTGGGCTCGCGGCCACCATTTTCCCGCGCTCGCAGGTTCAGGCCCTGAGGTTTCGCAGCCCCCAGTGCAATTCAAGCCAACCCCACCTGCCGCAGGGAAGGAGGCTTTGCTAAGACCGCAGACGGATCCGGAGATTCGGGCCATCGAACGAATCCTGGGAGGCTTGCCCCAAGAAGATGGTTCCGAACCCCTGACGCCCTTCGACACCCAATCAAAGCCCAAGGACGCCGCCCATGAGCGAGGCGGAGAGGAATCTGAAACGACGGGCTCCGCTGGCTTCGGTGATCAGGAAGACTCTGCGTTCGGTGCTGGCTTGGGCACGGATCCACAAGAGTCGAAAACCCGCCAGAGCAAATCGCCGCCCCTACCAACCGCTCACATCCCCCACTGGTATCGCGATCAGGTAGCCGACCTGGCTGACATTGCCCAGCGTCTGGACCTGGGTTTGCGCCGCACCCTCGAGGCCAGCGAAGGAGTCGAGAGTGAAAGCGCCCTACGAGGACTATCAGATGACATCTTGCGCCTTGGACAATTCACTCGCACGATTGGCTACCTGGCGGCACCTCCGGGCCCCGATGGATCCAGCGTAGATCTGTCAGCCCTGGCTCAGGACTTCCTATCCAGTCTGGCACACGAAGAAGACGGAGGCCCACGCTACCTGTTCCGCGCAGCCCCGGATGCTGTGGTACGAGCGGAAAAAAGCCTGCTGGTGCTGGCCATTGATGCAATCCTGGCGGTTGCCTCCCTGGCCGCCGGAAACAAGGGGGAGGTCAAGGTAGGAGTCTCCACTGAAGGCCAGCAGGCACTCCTGGAAGTCTCTTTCCCTCCCGGCCCCCTTGCCCAGCTGGAAGCCGACCGCTGGCTGGAACCCTACGCCCTGCACCGGCTCCTGCCGGGGGTGGGGCCCAATGCAATCCCCGCCGCCGCTGCCATCCTGGCTGGCCAGGGAGGCGACCTCTCCCTGTCCGCCGCTGGCAACGAACGTTGTTTCCGCCTGGAACTGCCCCTGGCCTGAGGGGCTCAGGAGCCGGACACCCCCGCCCCCTGGGTCCCGGTTCCAAAAATGGGACACCCCGTCCGAATTGCTGGACAGCTTGCATTCAGCCCGACCCTGGCCCATTCCGATGGCAAGGAATGACCACCCCCCGAAAATCCGCTCCTCGAAACTGCAGGAAGCCTGGGACAACTGTGGGCACACCTCCCATGGCACAAGCAAACCCTGTCGTTTCTGACCCTAAAAAGGAAGATGCAATTGGACTGGGGTCGCCCGATGAGGATCAGGAATTCGAACCGATCCCGATTGCCTGGGCAACTCCCCTGCTGACACTGCTGCGCCAGGACCCCCTGCCAGCCCTCAAAGATGCCCTGGCGATCCCAGAACGTCTCCTGATCCTGCGCGCACTGAATCTGTCCCAGGGCAATAAGACCGCCACGGCCGAAATGCTTGGTCTCTCCCGCTCCACCCTCTACCAGAAGATGGGCAAGTACAGCCTGATCGCAGAAGAATCCCGCTCCCAAGGAGCGTAGGCTAGGTTCTGATTCACAACCAACGCACACCATGAAGTGGACTTCCATATTGGGCCTTGTGCTCGCCTTCGGCTCCCTGGGTCTTGTCGCCCGGGCGGTCTTCTCCCCCAATGACGTGGACCCTCTGCAGGTGCTGGCCCGCCTTGAGGCCGCCGTCGAGGGCGAAATCCTCGAATCTGAACCTCTGCTACGGCTGGCGGAACACGCACTTCGCCATCCCTCCATAGCGAGTTCCCCGCAATTGGAAGCGCGCCTCTTGGTGGCCCAGGCCGACCTCTATCGAAACCTGGGATCCTGGCACGAAGCCCGTCTTTGCCTGGAACGCGTCAGCATTGCAATGAATCAGGCCAGCCCTGCGGTGCAACTGCGCCTGGCGCACATCTTAAAGATGGAAAACAAGCCCGCCGAGGCCTGGCAGCTCTGCATGGAGATTCTCACCCACAGCCCGAAGCACGGGGCAGCATGGGCTCTGCGGGGTTCCATCGAACACGATCAGGCCCAATACGAACTTGCGGAAGGGCAGCGCAACCTGAGCCTTGCCCTGGCGGGCAGGGATGCCAACGAAGCTGCCAGCATGGCCCGCGAAGTCGCCATGCGTTCCTTGGACGATCCAGCCCGCCTGCGACTCGTCAATCAATTACGCTCGAAATTCGAAGTTGCACGCGAGGGGGTCCTGGGGGTCGCGGCCCTGGCGAGCCTGAACGAGGCTTCGGGCTACTTCGAAGGGGCGCGCACTTCTTATTCCAATGCAGTGGAAGTTCTGTCGGAAGCGTCCGACAAGGACGCCTTGCGCTCGGGACAGCGCGCACTCGGAGGCCTGCTAACCCTGTTGTGGGGAGCACGGCAGGACCTGGCCACGGCAGAACTCGGCTCAATCGCGGCGCCTTTGCTCACTGGCCAGGACAGCAACGCCGCCATTTTGGCGAGCTTGAATGCGCTGGAGCATTTGGGCCAACTGGACCGAGCAATGGACCTGCTCAAGTCCATCGACCTGCGAGCCGCTGACTCCTCAATCCCCCTTGTGCAGCGAGCCACTGAACTGGCCTGGAGTGCTCGTGATCATCGAGTGCTTTCCCAGCTGTCCAGTGTGCTGCGGGAACGAGGAACTCCGATCCAACGCAAGCAAGGCTCCTGGTTCGCGGCCATGAGCCTCTTCGATCGCCCCACGACTAGCCAAGTAGAGCGCATCGACCTCATCCGCCGCGGTCTCCGCAGCATGGAAAGCTACCTGGAGGGCAATCGTGTGCCCCCTATGCTCAACGCCACGCCAATCCTGCTCCTGGCCGCTGCAAAAGGTTATGGAGAACTGGAACAGCCGGCGGACGAGATGAGGCTCCTCGCCGAAGCCACGCAACTGGCACCCGATCTGGATGGAGAAGCCTGGGTTCGCCTGGCGGAACTGCAACAGGCCGCCCCCGGCGCGGGCTACCGCATTCCCGGCGAAAGCCTGACCCGCGGCATGGCCCTGCTCCCAGCGCGCGCCCTGGAACTGGTCCCCGCCTGGGAAGAGCTAGGCGCCGCTTCCCTGAAGTCAGAGAACCGCTCCATGCACACAATGCGTCGTGCCTTGACCGAGACCGGTTCCGCCCTGCGCGAGTACAGCCCTGCGGCCCGATACCTGCTGGCCCTCTCCTACTTCGAGGCGGAGGACTATTCCACAAGTCAATCCCTGGCACGCCGACTGAGACTGGACTACCCGGGCCTGCTGCCTGCCCTCGATCTGGAGGTAGAGGGCTTTCTGGCCAGAGGCGCCATTGCCCAAGCAGGGCTCCTGTTGATGGAGCGCCTGGAACAAACCGGTCCCGATGCGAAGTTCCGGAGCTTTCTTGCCCGAGTGGGAAACCGAAACCTGTCCGACGCGCAATACCGTCGCCTGACCCAGTTGGACCCTGAAGGGGAAGGCCGACTGGCAATAGCCGAGCAGTATTTGATCCAAGACCAACCACTCGAAGCTCTGGCTGCCCTGGGAGTGCTGTCCAACCGTGCGGAAGAAACCGCCCAGCACCACCTGCTTCGGGCAGAGACCATGATTCGCCTGGGACGCCCGCAAGCAGCGACCCAACCCGCCGCCCTGGCAGCTGCAGATCCACAGACCAGCGGCGCAGGCTGGCTGCTGCTGATCCAATCACGACTCAGGGGCAACCCCGCTCGACTGTCAAAGACAGTGGGGCAGTTCCTGGAGTTGACCCTGGACGAAGAAAGCGAGATGCCTTTCCTGGACATCATCGACACCCTCCTGGGGGCGTCACGCGCACTCGAAGCCCAACGCATCGCCCGAGCCCTGGACGAGTTGAACGCACATCGTAGTGAAGCTCTACTGCAGCGCCTCGCCATCTGCGACGCCCTACTCGGCAACGATCAGGAACTCGCCGAGACCTTGGACCGCTGGGAAGCCTTCCGCGATGACGGAGCAGTGGAGTGGACGCGTTTGGTGCTCGCCATAGACCGAGGAGAATGGAGTCAGCTGCCAGGTCTGGCAATGGAAGTGCGCAGCACGGAGAGGTTCACACCGGATCCCTGGCAGGAGGTGTTCCTGGCGGTCTGCGAAGAGCAACTCACTCTGGCTCTTGGCATGGCTGAGACAGGTCAGCAGGAGAATCCCCTCGACCCCAATTGGAGCCTGACCCTTGGCTTGTTGCAGGACCTGGAGAACCTGCCCATCGATTTCCCCGCTCACCTGGGCGAAAGCGCAGTGCATGAACTCTACCGCGTGCTACATCCCACCGACCACGTACGCCTCGACCCCCGTCGAATGCTCGGTCTCCTGGCCGCAGCCCAGTTGGAGGGCTGGGGCTTGTGGGCCCTACCGCGCATAGCCAACCTCAGCACCCAGCCGAGCCTCTGGGCGCTGATGCTGGCGGAGCGAGCGCAACAGTCCCTAGGGCAAGAGGAGCGCGCCGAACAAGTGCGCACGTCCGTCACAAAAGGGCATCCAACCTTCTCCCCCGCCTGGGTTCGCCGCGAACGCGAGGCGGCCAGGAAAGCCGGGGGCGACCCCTGGGCCGAGCAGGTCCTCGCACTGAGGCTGGAACGACGCAAGCTCGCCGGCCGTCAGGACCTGCAGGACGAAGCCCGCAACACCCTGGACTCGGCCCTGCTGGCCTGGGATCTGGGACAACCCGCACGGGCCCAGGTGCTGCTCTCCAAGCACCTCAAAGACAACCCCGATGAGCACCTGATGCGCTGGGTCCTGGCCCGCATCCATGCCTCCAAGGGCAGATACATGCAGGCGTTGGGAGAAATGTATCGGGTCTGGCGAGAGCTCTATCCTGTACTGCCCAACCCAGAGGATGCCCCACGCAGCACGAACACCAGAATCAAGTTCCATCCACCAGGCACTGCACGCACCAGGGAATTGCTGGGGCTGATCAACTCTGCAACGGGCAGAGGACAGGGTCAATTGCGCCCGCAAGATGCCACCTCTCTGCTGCGCAGTCTTGAAGAGGCGATCCCCCACGACCCGTTGATTCTGCTGGCGCGTACCAGGGCGGAGTCCGGCCTCGACACACCCAACACCTCTCTGGCTACAGCACGAGCAGTGGGCGCTTTGGACCTGCTGCACGAGCGTCTGAATCTGATAGGCCTCGACCCCCGGGGAGAGTTGTCCATCGAAGATGTGTGCTCGGGTGCCGCCGAGGCCTGGGGGTCCTGGCTCCTGGAGATCTCCCCTGAGCTGGCCAACGAGTTCTTGGAGCGAGAACTGCTACGCGCGCCGGGGCGTAGTGATCTCTGGCGCCTGAACGCCCAGGCCCTGATTGCTCTCGACCAAAGAAGCGCTGCGACGTTGCAACTCGAAGGCCTCTGCCGGGCATCCCACGCACCCGAAGCGCAACTGCTCATGGCCTCTCTGCAAGCCCGCTCAGGAACGTCCCCCAGCGAAGTCGCGGCCACCCTGGCTCCTGCGCGCGAGCACTTCAACAAGAGCCAAACCGCTCTGGCAGACTTCTCTGAAGCCTGGACCAATCTGCAGCATGGTCGGCCTTTGGGCCCCAACCTGGCGGTCCTTGGACGGCTCTGGAGAGAACGCAAAACCTCTGCTGGGAATCTGGACACGGACACCCTGGGTCTGATCTATCTCTCCGCCCTCGTACACCGTAACAATGAGAGGGACATCAAAGTCCTGGGGCAACTTTCTGCATCACTTCTGCGCAACCCGAGAAACCAGAGCTACCTGCCGCCGACAATTCGAGCCATGAGCGGCCTGAGTGCGGCCCTGCAAGCGCAGCAGGGAGCAGATTAGGACAGCATCGGCAAGCTATAGAAAACCAGCTTGTTTCAGCACGTTTTCCATGCTGTCACAAGGAAAGCGCTTGAGGAACAGATCCAGGCGATCGAGTGTGCGCCCCAAGCCCACTCGGTGACGAAAACGCTTCCCTGCGGAAACATCCACCCGAGGTTGCTCGGGATCGAACTCCCAGGGATGCAGGTAAGTCGCAGTGGCTCGCCCGCGGCGTTCAAGGCCGCCAATCATGGCGCGTTGCAAGGGTCCCGGCAGCAGCCGAAAATAACCCCCACCCCCTACCGGCCAGTTACGCCCGAACAAGGGATAAGTGGAAACGGGAAACTCGACGATTGTGCCCTTGTTAAGTTCCACATGGCTGATACCTGGCTCAAAACCAGGCACCCCATAGGTGGGGTGGCGAATCGGATGCACGCTGGAGTCATAGCTGTAACCGCATTCCAAGAGCACGTCAAAGGCCCACCACGTAGCGCGGGTCAAGGTGAAGGTACTGGCACGAAAACCTCGCGGCTTTGGCGCTCCGGCGGCAGCAAGAGCCTCCTCGGTGCGCAGCAGGTCAGCCCTGAGCCCCTCGGGCCCCAGCTCGGCCAGGAAGCGATGGTCATAGCCATGGCTGGCCACCTCATGGCCCCCGTCCAAACAGCGCCTTACAAGGCCGGGATGACGCTCAGCGATCCAGCCCAGAAAGAACATGGTGGCCCGACTCTCGCGACGTTCCAGCATGGCCAAAATGCGGTCCATGGCGAGTTCCACCCGGCTCTCCAACCGGTCCCACTCAGCGCGCGGACAAACCTCAGCATGATTGGCAACTTGGAACCACTCCTCCACATCGAAGGACATGGAGTGCAAGGGCTGGATTGCACTCATGACAGCTCTCCCAGGGCACGCTCCACCCGGCGCACATTGCCCTTCCAGGTCAGGTCCTGATCCAAAATCGACTGGCGCGCCGCGGCCCCAAGATCAGCGCGTAGCTCAGAGTCAGCCACGAGCCGCTGGCAGGCTGTCAGAAAGGCCGCGCCATCCCCGGGAGGGAATAGCAACGCTTCCCGCTCATGCTGCAGGACCTCTCGCAGGTTGGGCTGATCAGGAGCAATCACCGGCAGGCCTGCAGCCATGTACTCGTGCAGCTTGAGCGGACTGGCGTAGGGATTGATCGCTGGCACAAGGCCCAGGTCAAAGGCCGACAAGAGCCCCGGAATCGACCGGTGCAAACGGGGACCGGCCAAGTGAACCCGCTCAGAGACTCCCGAATCTGTCGCCTGGGCTGCCAGCCCTTCCAAAGCAGGACCGCCGCCGATGATCACGAGATGAGCATCCTTGAGCCCCCCCTGCGCAAGGGCATCAATCACCAGATCCAAACGGTGCCACTCGCGCACCCAGCCGACGAAGCCCAGCACGGGGCCAGACACGTTCTGCAGGCCCAAGTCTTCGCGCGCGGCTTCCCGATCAGGATTATCGTACAGATCAAGATGCACCCCATTGGGCGTCACTACCACCCGATCAGGATCGACCCCCAACTCGATCAGGTTCTCTCCCAAGACCTGGGTCACCACCAGCACCCGATCGGCCCCGCAAAACACCTCCCGCTCCACCCTCTGCCCCCAACGCGGAAAGCAGAGCCCGCGGGTACGACTGAGTTCCAGAACCATGGGTGAGTTGACTTCCAGCAGGAGCGGCACGCCGAGACTTCTCGCAGCCCAGAGGCCTGCCCGATTGCCAAAGGCATAGCGCTCATAGATTCCAGCGGGTTGGAACTCCCGGCCAGCTCGAACGAGCCGACCCCTGGCTGGAAATGAGTAGAGGTGTTCGGCAATTTCACGGGCAAAATTCGGCAGCCCCAACAGCGAGCGCAGCCCACCGGAAGGCTTGCCCTGGTGGAGGGCCTCTTGGGCCTTTGGAGCCTCGCTGCGCGACACCAAGGCCACCTCCCGCACCTCGTGACCCTCTTCCTCGAGAGCCTGAATCATGGAACGGATGTGCACAGCCTGACCATCCTCAGCCTGGGTGCGGTGGTGATAGATCAGCTTCATAGGGCGATCTCCTCACAATCATGCCGTCGACGCCAGGCCTCGAAGACCAGCAGGGTCCAGAGCACAAGCCCATGGTCACGGTGCCCTTCCAGATGCTCCTTTACCAGAGTCTGCACTCTGCCAAGATCGAACCAATCAGGGGGCAAGCCTGCAAGGTGCTCGGTCAAATGACTGGCCAACGGGCCTCGAAGCCAGGCGCAAACAGGAATGTCAAAGCCACGCTTGACCCCCGCGATCACCCTTGCATCGAGGCGTGCCTCAAGGGCCCTACGCAAAGCCAACTTGCCGACTCCCCCCTTGATCTTTTCTTCCAACGGCAGAGGCGCGAAGCGCTCCACCATGCGGTGGTCCAGGAAGGGCACGCGCACCTCCAAACCCACGGCCATGGAGGCCCGGTCAACCTTGACCAACAGCTGCTCCGCTAGAGTAGTGCGCAGATCTGCAAACTGTGTGCGGTAGAGCGGACCGCTCGCAGCGGGCTGGTTGTAGTGGCCGGCCCAGCTGGCGTAGGGGTCGGCCTGAGCCAGTTCCTCACCCAGGCGCGGATTCAAGAGTGACAAGGCAGCAGGCAGGGACGCATTGATCGCGCTATCCCAGGCAGCCCTGGCAGGGCTCATGCCCAGATGAGTCAAGAAGGTTTTGCCCCGCAACCAGGCGGGAGGACTCTCAAGCGATGGGTGCAACTTCCCTGCACAGCCCGCCAGGACTCCTAGAGGCCCCAGACGTCTACGCAGGCGCTGCTCCATCGCCTCGTGGATATAGCGCCGGTAGCCGCCGAAGACCTCATCCCCCCCATCCCCAGAAAGAGCCACGGTCACATGCTCGCGGGCCATGCGGCAGACCATCCATGTGGGCAGATTGCTAGGGTCCGCGTGCGGCTCGTCGAAGTGCCAGGGCAAGTGATCCACAACCGCCTCAGGGTCAGGCTCCTGAATGGCCACATGGTGCTGGGCACCCATGCGATTTGCACTGATACGCGCCAACTCAGCCTCATCAAATTCTCCTTCGCGGAAGGAAATCGTGCAAAGTTCCGGTGGCTTTCCTCCAGCCCGCCCCATGGCATCTGCCACCCCGGCGGAGTCCACCCCACCGGAAAGAAAGCCCCCCAGGGGAACATCACTCACCAGACGCTGGGAAACTGCACGGTCGAGGTACTCAAGCACCTCCCCCTCTTGTGCCGGTGGGCTGGGCCCGTTGAGGGGAGCTGTCCACCAGGACTTCAATTGCGGCGCATCTCTCCTTGACCACTCCAGGAAATACCCCGGCTCCAAGCGCTCAATGCCAGCCCAGGCAGACTTAGGGCCTCCTACAAAACCGCGCATGAGGTACTCGACAAGTGCTGCCCCCCGCAGTGCGCGCGGAAACTGATCCGAGGCGAGCAAGGCCTTGGGCTCCGATGCAAACCAAAGGCGGTCACGATGCCGCGCCCAAAAGAGCGGCTTGATGCCCAGGCGATCCCGGGCCAGGGTCACCCGCGGCACCAGGGGATCCCGCATGTCCACGATGCAAAGGGCGAACATCCCCTCAAGACGTTCAAAGCAGGCACTACCCATCTTGGCAAACAGGTGCAGTACAACTTCCATGTCACTGCCCGTTTCGAAGCAACAGCCTTCCCCCTTCAACTCTGCCGCCAACTCGCGATAGTTGTAGATCTCTCCGTTCCCAACCAGCACAAAGTCACCTTCTGGCAGCACCAAGGGCTGATGTCCGTGGACGGGATCGATGATCGACAGGCGGCGAAATCCAAGACCTACTCCGCGCTTTCGAAAGAACCCTTCATCATCTGGGCCGCGATGCACCAAGGTGCGCGTCATTCGCGTCAATTCCCCGGCATCCACCTCCCTATGTGGATCGTCGTGGACAAAACCGGTAAAGCCACACAAGGGGTCAAGTCCCCTCGGCCAGAGGAGTCGTACGGAAGCCCTTTTGCTTCCGGGAGCCAGCACCAAAACCGCTACGCTTGCTTGCCACCAGTGGGCCGCCGCTACCGCCGCGCATTGGATAGCGCACAGCATCGGTCATCTCCTCGAAGGCCACTCGCCCAAACACGAGAACCATGGCGTGCAGGTGGTACCCCAAATCAAAGTGTGCTCGGTTGAGGAACACACTTCCAATCAGGAATGTAGCCAGTACCGCTTCAAAGAGAGTGCAGTAGGATAGGATCCAGCTGGCGAAATAACGCCGCGAAGCCTCCTTGCGCACACGATGTATATCGAAGAACGAGGCCACGAACAGCAGCATGTAGCCCAACAAAGCCGGAGTTCCACACTCCGCCCAGATCTGCAGGTAACTGTTGTGCGCCACCAGGGTGCCGTGACCATCTAGCTGGGAAGGGGTCGGGTTTGGCTCAAAATCCAGATAACTGGTTTGGAAGCGACCGAAACCCACACCAAAGAAGGGCCGCTCCTCCACCATGCGCATGGCCACCTGCCAGGCTCGGATGCGTCCCATGGCGGAGCCGTCCTCCTGGTAGGTCGCAATCGTGCTCATGCGCTCCTGAAACTCAGAAGGCGAAAGCACCACGATGGCACCCACAGCGACCACGCCAAAAAGCAACCCCATCATGCGATTGCGTGTGCGCCAGACAAGGGCCGACAGCGCAACCATCAGGGCCAGGAAGGCGCCACGGGAACGGGTCAAGATTACCGTGAACATTGTCAGCGGGACCATCATCTTGAGGCCCCGGATCAAGCGCGGGTTTCGCTCGCTGGTGGCCAGGTGAATCAGCATGGGCACGGTCATGGCCATCACCAGGGCAAAGTCGTTGTTGTCCTCGATCATGCCACCCGGGCCACGGATAATGTGCACCCCCCCCCGGTCACGAACCCATGCAGACCATCTTTGACCCCATAGAAGGCAAAGCTCATGGTGATCACCCAGACCAGAATGCGCAGCTGTTCGCGGGTGCGCACCACGGCCGTGGTGAAAAGCGCAATGAAGATGATCTTGCCGTATTCAACAAATCCAGCCGCATCCACCGGGGCTTCCCCGTAGGCAAAAAAGTGCCCCAGACCCACCCAAACCAGCAAGAACAACAGCAGCCCCGTACGCATGCTGCGCACCGGTGGGTACTTATCCCGGGCCGCTACCCAACCAGCGATCATCACAAGCGCCACAAGGAAGGACCAGCGCTGAAAACGCGCAAAGCCCCATGTCAGGTCCTGGATGCGCATATAGGCAAGGACCGAAAAAACCAGCAGCCCCACAAAGGGGCGCCGGAAGCAGAGAGGAAGAACCCCTAGCACAAAGAGTGTAACTAGGATGTCGCGCACGGAACTAGCTCTGATCCTCCGGCTTAGGGATGAGTAAGCGGAACGAACAGGAGACCAGCAGCGCCGATCGCTGGAGCCCTCTGGTACGCAGGTTCATGGGATGAGTCTGGGCCGCTCGATCCAATCAGATCAAGCTGACCCTCACTTGAAGGCACCCCGGAATGCCTCGATAAAATCCCGTACTTCTGGGGACAAGAGATCTTGCCTGAAGGCGAATGCCCAAGTGATGTAGGCAAAAGTCACTACAAAGCCGGTGGTGAATCCACCCACCGCAAGCCGTCGAGCCGTGGTTCGTCGCGCCTGCTTGCGGGTCACGATTACGTTGACCGTGGCCAGGACTGGCACCGCCATCACGCGAGCCAGATCCCCTGCCGAGCGGAAGGTGGACTTGGAGTATTCACCGGAAATCGCGAGAGCCAGCCCCAGGGCCAGACCAGCCAAGACGGAAAAGGCGCCAATCAGCCAAGGGTTGGGTTCAGTGGGAGAGGTGGGCAGGTTGGGGGCATCTTGAACCTCGAATGGGTTGCCCATGGGGCCGTCCAACTGAGCCAATTCCTGACGTACACTCTCCAGCTGGGTCTCAGTGCCCTTCAGGACGGAGTACTTACGGGACTGCTCGGCGCCAAGCTCTCCGAGTTGAACATAAGCGTCTTGCAGTTCCTGAACTTCGATATTCATGGCTGCCACCTTGTCATCCTGAGCGGTGAGCCGCTGGCCCAGAAGGGCAAGTTGGTCTTCGGCAGCCTCAACCTGTGCACTGGCCCTGACCTTGCCCTCGTTGGGCACCATGACCTGCTCGATGAATGACGCGGTCTGAGCCGCCACCAAAGCGTCTCGTTCGTGCCGCAGCCGTCCAATTTCAGCTTGTGCCAGGCGATACTTGCGGTGCGCGGGCAGCCAGCCCCTGGCCTCCAGGGTGCTCTCCAGTTGGGCAATCTCCCCGTCAACGACTTTAACCCTGTCCGCAGTGTCGTCGGCCAGAACCTTGGTGGTGTAGGGAACTTCGTCTTCCATGCGGTCCCGAGCAACGACCAGGCGGTCGCGCACGATCAGGGCATTGGCGTAATTCTCCTCGATTTCAAGCAGTTCCTCTTTCTCTGTTTCAAGTGCGGTGAATTGGGGAGCCAAACGCTGCTTGACCCGGTCCCCGTCCGGCAAGGCCGGCGGAATACCATGCAACTGACGCAGCTCGGAGATCTGCCGGCCGATGCTCTTGAGCACCTCTTGGGTCTGTGCCCACGACTCCTTCAGGTCGTCATGAGCTTGACGGGTTTGATTGTGTCGACGCTCAAGCACCTCGGTGCGCCAGCGATTCATCAGGTTCTCCAGAAAGTCCCGGGCCCGAGTGGCCTCAACATGAGCGAACTCCGCACGCACAAGCTGCTGCCCGGCGTAGCGGTCCATGGGAGGCGTCTCAACATCCAGATTATCGAGCGTGCTTGCCACATACTCCGTCTCATCTTGGGCGATAAGCACCATGTAGTCGTCCCAGGCGAGCTCCTTGAGCACCGCCCGAACCCGAGCTGGTGAACGGATTGTGTGCTCGGCGACCCGGCCTTCACTAGTGCCTTCGCCGCCTCCGTCTCCTTCCACATCACGCAGCATGACACGCGTGCTCGACACATACTTCTTAGGGATCACGATGGCGACGCTAATCCCGATCGTTGCGATCAGAGTCGCAGGAAGAACGATCACCCAGAGTCGCCGCTTGATGACTCCAAAAAACTCGTCGAACTGACTTCTGGCTTCTACTTCTACTGCCATTGGATTTCTCTAGAAAATTCCCCCGCCGCCTGCACCGGTACCGCCGCGGGAGGAGAATGAAGAATCAAATAACCCATAACGACTGCCCCAGAAGAAAGCACTACTCACCTCGCGGATCACCTCAGTGAAGGGGAAGATCAGCGCTTTGACGAGGTATGCAACCTGGGCCAGCATTGTGGGCGGGACAAAAATAATGTCCCGCTCTTGCACATGGACATTGAACGTCGAGTCTCCGTCAAAGAGCTCGTTGATGTTGACCGTGATCTTGAGAGGGTCAACGGGGTCTGGACGGATCAGCATGACGCGACCCAAATTGGAAGAGTTTGGCCGTGGCTCCGCTCCCATCACCGCTTCAAAAATCGTCAGATCCCCCTCAAAGACCTGCTCACCTTCCTTGTAGACCTCGCCAAAGACAAAGTACTTCTTGCCTTGAGTCTTGATCTGCACCTCAAGCATTGTCTCTTCGTAGAAACTGCTGTAGCGCTCAGTCAAATAGGCACGCAAGTCGCTACGCGTGTAGCCCGCCACATGCACCACGCCCAAGTCAGGCAGCAGCACCGTACCATCGATATCAACCTTTTGAGTGCTCGACAACTCATCGGGCCGAATCACGTCGACGAAGGCGATGGTATCGCCGATTGTGACGTAGTTCTCTTCCTCAGCATTCCCCGTATAGCGGTTGCCGAACCCGTCGCGATTGAGGTATTGCAAGAGACGCTTGTCCGGAGCGCTGCTGACATTGCAAGCGCTCAGAACGACCATCAAGGTCAAGGCCACGAGGGTCCAGACCCCCCACAACCCCGACCGGCCCGGGAGTCGGTTGCCAGGGGTGAGATTCTTGTAGCTTTGGGAGGAAGGTTGCAGCATGGGCTTGAGGGGCGCCAAAGGCGGTGGAACACGGGAAGGCAGCCCTCTAGAGCCACCCCCCTCGTAGTGTGGATCGGCAGGAACAGGCCAGGAATTGACCTCACAGTAGGCTCCCCCGGGGGCCGATTCAGCCCCCAGAGCCAGAACCATACTGTTGAACGTAGTAGTCCCGATAGGCGCCAGTCCTAAGTCCTTGCAGCCACTCGACTTGCGACTCATACCAGTCAAGGGTCGCGGGCAGGGCACGCTCAAAAGTCCAGCGCGGACGCCATCCCAAAGTTGCATCGATCTTGGAGGCGTCAATGGCATAGCGCCGGTCATGACCAGGCCGGTCGGTGACATAGGTGATCAGAGACTCGGGCTTGCCCAGGGCACTCAGGATGGTCTTGACGATCTCGATGTTGGGATACTCGTTGTGCCCGCCGATGTTATAGACCTGCCCCACCTCGCCCCTCTCCAGCACTGCAAGGATCGCCTCGCAGTGGTCCTGCACGTAGAGCCAGTCCCGCACCTGCATGCCATCCCCATAGACCGGCAATGGCTTGTCCTCTCGGGCGTTGGCGATCATCAGGGGGATCAGCTTCTCGGGGAACTGCCAGGGACCGTAGTTATTGGAGCAGCGCGTAGTCAGGACCGGAAAGTCGTGGGTCTGGAAGGCTGCCCGCACGAGCAGATCGCTGGCAGCTTTGGATGCGCTGTAGGGCGAGTTGGGTGCCAAGGGTGTCTCTTCAGTAAAGAACCCTTCGCTACCGAGTGACCCATAGACCTCATCCGTGGACACATGTAAGAAGCGCTCCACACCGCGTGCCCGACAGGTGTCAAGCAACACCTGGGTACCCAGCACATTCGCCTGCACGAAGGGCAGGCCTGAGAGAATCGATCGGTCCACGTGGCTCTCCGCCGCCATGTGCACCACATGGATAGGCAGATCTCCACAGATGTCGAGGGCTCGCTCAACATCCTCGGCATTGCAAATGTCCCCGTGGACAAAACGGTGCTGCTCTGAGCCCTCCACAGCCGCCAGATTCTGCAGGTTGCCCGCGTAGGTCAGGGCGTCCAGGTTGACGCAGAGCCAATCCGGCCGTTGCTCGGCCAGCATGTGAACGAAGTTCGAACCGATGAAGCCGGCACCGCCGGTCAGGAGGATTGCGCGGGTCATGGTCAGGTTCAGGATCCAAGAAAGGTCTTCAGGGCGTCGCGCCAGTGGGCCATAGGCGCGCCCCGCAGGGCGGTCAAGCGCTCACAATCGAGCACACTGTAGGGGGGCCGGTGAGCTGGCCGTGGAAACTCTTCGCTGGAGCAGGGCTGTACCTCGCGGTCATCGATGCCCGCGAACTCTACTGTGGCACAGGCAAAGTCATACCAACTGCCCTCCCCTTCGCAGGTTGCATGCCAGATGCCCTCGCTGCCCTTGAGCAACACATCCCAAAGAGCAGGGGCCAGTTCCAGGGTCGAGGTGGGCGAGCCGAATTGGTCCGAGACCACCCGTACCTTGTCCCGCTCCTCCAGAAGCCCCAGGATGGTGCCCGGGAAATGCTTGCCACGGGGCCCATACAACCACTGGGTGCGCACAACGCGAGTTCCCTCAGGGTGTGCCTCAAAGGCCTTTTGCTCCCCTGAGAGCTTGGTTCGCCCGTAGACCGAAAGCGGATTGGTCGGGTGACGCGGCTCGTAGGGCACGGAGGCCTCCCCATCGAAGACGAAGTCGGTGGAGACAATCACCACGGGAATCCCCGCCTGCGCTGTAGCCCTGGCCAGGACGCCGCAAGCCATACCATTGATACGCTCGGCGAGCTCCGGCTCCTCTTCCGCCTTGTCCACCGCAGTGTAGGCCGCCGCGTGAATCACGCCGCTGAAAGGGCCTCGCTCTCGGAACAGTTGGGACACCTGATCGGGATCGGTCAAGTCCACCCCCAAAGCCTCAACGCCGGGAGCTTCGCGCAGGTCCGTGCCGAGGGTTTCGACACCGTCGGGAACCGCGAGCAGCAACTGGCTACCCAGCATGCCCGCTGCGCCTGTGATCAAGACCTTGTTTTCTTTGCTCTCGCTCATGGGTTGTAGTCAGAACAGTCCGACTCTTCAGTCCATGTGGTTGGCGCCGGTCTCGGCCACCATATTCGAAGCCTGATGCAAGGACTGGAAGGTCCCCGCATCGGTCCACCAGCCCTCAAGAATATCAGCCGTCAAACTGCCATCCTTGATGTACCAGTTGTTCACATCAGTGATCTCGAACTCGCCCCGGGCGGAGGGCTCAAGTGAATTGATAATGTCGAAGACTCGCGCGTCGTACATGTATATGCCAATCACCGCCAGGTTGGAAATTGGATCGCTGGGCTTTTCGATGATCTCTACAACACGCCCATCCTTCATGGTGGCCACGCCGAAGCGTTCGGGGTCGTGAACCTCCTTGAGCAAGACCTTGCCGCCGCTGCCCTGGGCCTCGAAGGCTTCCACGGCTGCCTTGATATTTCCCTCAATCAGGTTGTCCCCCAGGACCACTGTCAGCGGGGCTCCAGCCGCCCAGTGCTCGCACAAGCCAAGGGCCTCGGCAATGCCTCCCTCGCCCTCCTGGTAGGTGTAATTGAGATGCTTGAGCCCAAACTCCTTGCCATTCCCCAGCAAGGAGAGGAAGTCTCCAGACTTGCGTCCGCCAGTCACGATCATGATGTCCGTGATCCCGGCGTTGACCAGAGTCTGAATCGGGTAGTAGATCATCGGCCGATCAAAAACCGGCAGCAGGTGCTTGTTAGTGATCTTGGTCAGGGGAAAAAGCCTCGTACCGAGGCCTCCGGCCAAAATGACGCCTTTCATTGTTCTTTGGTTCGTTGGGAGGGTTGAGGGAGGTGCTGGTGGGCTTTGGGGGCAGCAAGTTACTCGATCGCGACGCTCAGGGGGCGATTCTGTCCCTCATGGACGCCCTCGATACCACTGGACAAAGCGCTCAAGGCCCTCTGCCACGGGCACCTGGGGGTCATAGGCCAGAATCTTCCTCGCCTGGGATATATCCGCGTAGGTCACCGGAACGTCCCCGGGCTGGTTGGGCAGACGCTCAAGGACTGGCTCCTTTCCGCAGGCCGCGCCGATCTGGACCACCAGATCCTCAAGGCTGGTGGTTTGGGATTCTCCCAGGTTGAAGATCTGGAATGCCCCGCAGCGATCAATGGCCTGGACCACGCCTCCGACAATGTCGCTCACATAGGTGTAGTCCCGACGGCTGCTGCCATCACCGAAGAAGGGGATCGGGTGACCCTCGTGAACGCAACGGACAAAACGATGAATCGCCATCTCAGGCCGTTGACGTGGGCCATAGACCGTGAAGAAGCGCAGACAGGTGGTAGGAATCTGATAGAGGTGATGGAAGGTCCAGCAGAGCAGCTCCCCCGCGCGCTTGGTTGCCGCATAGGGCGAGACCGGCCTGGACACATCATCCTCCTCGTGGAAAGGCACTTTCAGGTTGCCCCCGTAGACACTTGAGGAAGAAGCGAACACAAAGCGCGTCTTGGGGCGCTGCTGCAGCGCCTCCAGTATCAAGGTCGTCCCCCGCACATTGACGTCCTGATAGAGCGAGGGAGCATCCAAGCTCGGGCGCACTCCAGCCATTGCGGCCAAGTGCACCACTCCGTCGAATCCATCCTGGACGATCAAGCGTTGCACCAGTTCAGCATCGCGGATATCCCCTTCAATTATCTCGCCACCAGCACTCAAGACCAGGTCGGCATTCTCGCGCTTGATCTTGGGGTCATAGAAGTCATTGAAATTGTCGAGCACCACTACCCGGTCCCCACGCTTGAGCAGCGCCTCGGTCAGATGGGAGCCAATGAAGCCAGCGCCTCCGGTAACCAAGAAACGACCACTCATTCGACTGTCACGCTCTTGGCGAGATTGCGAGGCTTGTCTATGTCGCAGCCACGCTGATCTGCGATGTAGTAGGAGAACAACTGCAAGGGAATCACATTCAGCAGGGGCGACAGGATCTCAAGCGTCGGGGGCACGGAGCACACATCCCGCGCCAAGTCGTGTGTGGCCTGATCTGAACCCACGCTGAACACCACTCCACCGCGAGCCTGCACCTGCTCCACGTTGGACCGCATCTTGTCCGCCAGGGGTGAAGGAGCGTTCACGCTTACGATAGTCATGCCTGGATCGATCAAAGCGATCGGGCCGTGCTTCATTTCACCAGCCGCGTAGCCCTCAGCGTGCACATAGGAGATTTCCTTCAACTTCAGGGCGCCTTCAAGGGCGATGGGAAAGTTGATTCCACGACCAATAAACAAGAAGCCCTTGGCGGCCGCATGATTGCGCGCCACCGAGCGCATGTGCTCGCACTTCTCACGGGTCAAGAGCTGCTCCATCTGGAAGCGCAGGCTGCGCAGGCCGTGCAGGACCTCTCGCGCGCGCTCCGCGCTGAGCGCGCCATTTGCACGCCCGAGACGGATCGCAAGCAGGATGCCCGCCGCCACCTGGGCAGTGAAAGCCTTGGTGCTGGCCACGCCAATCTCCGGACCCGCGTGGGTCATGATCACATGGTCCGCTTCGCGCACCTGACTGGCCCCTTGAACGTTGCAGATCGCCAACACCCGGGCGCCCAGTTCGCGGCACAGCCGCGTAGCCGCCAGAGTGTCGGCGGTTTCGCCGGACTGGGTCAAGGCCAGGGCAAGGGTGTCTTCCACCAAGACCGGATTGCGGTAGCGGAATTCGCTTGCGAACTCCACATCAACGGGCACCCGGGCCAACTCCTCAATTGCATAGCGCGTAACCCAACCAGCATGCAGTGCGGTGCCACAGGCCACAACCTGCACGCGCTGGACCGAACGCAGTGCTTCGTCCTCAAGGCCTGGCAATACTACATCCCCAGCCTGTTCATCCATGCGATCGAAGACCGTGCGCGCCAACACATCGGGCTGCTCATGAATCTCCTTGAGCATATGATGGGGCCAAGGCCCCTTGTTGGCTTCGGTGGGGTCCCAATCAATCTCCTTGGGGGCACGTTCCACAGGATTCCCGTCTGCGTCAAACAACTCGAAGCCGTCTGCCGTCAAGACGCCGATGTCCCCGTCCTCCAGAAAAACCACATCACTGGAGTGGGGCAATAGGGCTAACAGATCAGAACCCAGATAGGTTCCCCCCGGGCCCTGTGCCACCACGAGCGGGGGTCCTTGTCGTGCGCAGATGATCGCCGGACCAGACTCTGTACTCAGCAGGAAGGCCACCGCGTAGTAGCCATCCACCTGCGCGAGAGCAGCCCGTAGGGCCGCCCGGGCATCACCATCTGCCGCTGCAAATTCAACAGCAAAGAGATGGGCCAGAACCTCACTGTCGGTCTGGGAGGCAAACTCGACCCCCTTTTCCAGCAGTTGCACACGCAAGTCCTGGTGGTTCTCAATGATCCCGTTGTGGACCATGGCCAGTTGGCCGCCGCCAGCCAGGTGCGGGTGCGCATTGGCATCACTGGGCGGACCATGGGTCGCCCAACGGGTGTGCCCAATACCCGCGCTGCCAGCAGCGAAGGAGCTAGCGGCCAGGGCTGCTTCCAGGTTGGCCAAGCGCCCTTGCTTCTTGCAAAGCAAGACCTCCTCGCCCGTATGAACCGCAACACCAGCACTGTCATAGCCGCGATACTCCAGAACCCGCAAACCCTCAATCAGAGCCGAAAGTACAGGTTCACTCCGACGGACAGCTCCAACAATGCCACACATGGCGCGCGCTAGGCAGTCCCCACACGCTCTTGAAAAAAGGACAGGGTACGGGCAAGCCCGCTGGCCAGATCGATCTGGGGCTCCCATCCGAGCAATTTCCGCGCCTTTGTAATGTCTGGTTGACGCACCTTGGGGTCATCCTCGGGCAGGTCTGAATAAACCAACTTGGACTTGGAACCAGTTAGTTCTATCACCCGCTCGGCAAACTCCTTGATCGTAATTTCAGATGGGTTGCCGATGTTCACGGGCAAACTCTCGTCGGACCAGAGCAAGCGCACGATGCCCTCCACCAGATCATCCACATAGCAGAAAGATCGGGTCTGGGAGCCATCCCCAAAAACCGTCACATCTTGCCCCCGCAGGGCCTGGGACATGAACGCAGGCAGTGCGCGGCCATCATTGAGACGCATGCGCGGTCCATAGGTGTTGAAGATGCGCACGATGCGAGTCTCCACCTGATGAAAGCGGTGGTAGGCCATGGTCATGGCCTCGGCAAAACGCTTGGCCTCGTCGTAGACCCCGCGAGGCCCCACAGGATTGACGTTGCCCCAATATTCCTCGGACTGGGGATGCACAAGCGGATCTCCATAGCACTCCGATGTTGAAGCAATCAGCAAGCGAGCACCCTTGGCCTTGGCCAACCCAAGCACCTTGTGCGTGCCCAACGAGCCAACCTTGAGGGTCTGGATCGGCAGTTCCAGATAATCGATCGGGCTGGCGGGCGAAGCGAAGTGCATGATCACGTCCAACCTCCCCGACACATGGATGAACTCGGTCACATCCTGGTGAATGAAGTGAAAGTTCTTGGTGGGCATCAACGACTCGATGTTGGCCAGATCACCGGTCACGAGGTTGTCCATGCAAAGGACCTCGTGGCCCTCCCCGACAAAGCGTTCACAGAGGTGGCTGCCAAGGAATCCGGCGCCTCCTGTGACGAGTATGCGTTTCATAGCTTGGGGCCCGTTCGAAGAGCCAATGGAATGGTAGAAATCAAGGCAGCCAGGGTATTCAGTCGGCCTTGACAGCAGCGGCCTCGGTAGTGACCGAGGACCTCACATTAGCCAGGTCGGACAAGCGCACATGTTGATCATTGCTCAAATGCAATCGCACTCCCAGGGCGCTTAACTGCTGACCTCTGAGCATGTCCGCGCTGACCACCCCTGCGGGATCTCGGTTTGTCACCACTCCAGGACCAACCACCAAAGGCACTGGCCCCACCTTGCCCGCAAGCACATGATCCGGGTCATTGACGTCAGGCGCGGACCCCGTACCCAGCAGGGGCAGATGCAACACATCACCAGGGGTCAGCACAATGCGCTCATCCGCAAAGGCCAGGATCGCTTCGCTGCTGCCCCGATGACGCAGTTCGAGAATCTCGGCAGCGATCAGCTCCAAATAAAATGGCCCTCCATCACCCAGCAGGTGTGAACCACCGGGCAGTCGCACCACTTCACCAGCACTCATGGCCACCGTGGCGCGCTCAATCTGCAGGAAAGAAACCATGGGCTCTCCCCGAGAGGGCGAGCCCAGCACCAGCACACCATTGCCGTGCATGCTAGCACGAGAACCCTGAGGAAAGACCAACTCGGCTCGACCGCCAGCATCGGTGAAGACCGCCGCCCCCGCATGGATGCGTGCTTGACGGTCATAGAAATGCAGACTGTGGACCGAGGTCTGACCAGCCCGCTTCACATGGACAGTGTCTGCGTGGCGCACCAGCAGAGCCTCCTCGGGACCTTCCAAGAGCAGATCCGTGAAACCCGGCGGAAGCGTGTCGGGACCACCCATAGGACTGGGATAGCGCTGGGCGTTGCAACCAGTCGCAACCATGAGAACGAGCAGGGATGTGGTTTTGATCATGATCCTTCCTTGTGAGTCGCGAACCAACGCTCAACGAATCCAGTGTCGTGAGCGCCCGCGCGGAATTCGGCATTGTCCAGAATTTCCTTGAGCAAGGGAATAGTGGTAGCCACCCCGTCGATCACAAACTCGTCGAGGGCACGCAACATAGTACGAATAGCCCCATCACGAGTGGGACGATGAACCAGCAATTTGCCGATCATCGAGTCGTAGTGAGGTGGAATACGGTAGCCCCCGTAGCAGTGACTGTCCACGCGCACGCCCGGCCCTCCAGGGGGCACAAAAGCGCGCAATAGCCCTGGAGAGGGCCGAAAGTCCATGGCCGGGTCCTCCGCATTGATACGGCACTCAATGCAGTGGCCGCGCTGCACCACGTCCCTTTGCCGGAATCCAAGGGGCAGGCCAGCAGCGGCCCGAATCTGCTCAACAATCAAGTCCAATCCGGTCACCATCTCGGTCACAGTGTGCTCCACCTGGATGCGCGCGTTGACCTCAATGAAGTAGAAGTTCTGCTTGGAGTCAACCAAGAACTCCACCGTGCCCGCGGTGGTGTAGTTGGCAGCCTTGGCCATGCGCACGGCGGCTTCGCCCATCTTGGCCCGCAACTTAGGGGGGAGGTTTACGCTGGGGGATTCTTCGATCAGTTTCTGATGACGGCGCTGGACCGAGCAATCGCGCTCACCCAGATGCACCACATTGCCGTCACAATCCGCCAATATCTGAACCTCAACATGGCGCGGGCGCTCGACGAACTTCTCGATGTAGACGTCCCCATCGCCAAAGGCCGCCTGAGCTTCGGCAGAAGCCGCCCGCAATCCAGTCTTGAGGCTGGGCTCATTGCTGGCCACGCGCAGACCTCGGCCGCCGCCTCCGGAGGTGGCCTTGATCATCACCGGATAGCCGATCTCCTGGGCCACCCGAATCGCCTGGGCTTCATCGGCAACCAATCCGTCGGATCCGGGAACCACGGGCACCTTGGCTTCCATAGCAATCGCGCGCGCCCGAGCCTTGTCCCCCACCGCGCTGATCACCTCTGGTTCTGGACCTATGAAGCCGATCTTGCAGGAACGGCAGACCTCGGCGAAGTGGGCGTTCTCCGCCAAAAAACCATACCCAGGATGAATCGCATCCACATCAGCGATCTCCGCCGCAGAGATGATCGATGGCACATCCAGGTAAGATTCAGCCGCGGACGCGCCGCCAATGCAGATCGTCTCGTCGGCCTGGCGCAGGTACAATGCATCCGCATCGGCGCTGGAATAGACCGCAACGGTCTCCACTCCCAATTCACGGCAGGCGCGAATCACCCGCTGGGCGATCTCCCCCCGGTTCGCAATCAATATACGTCGAAACATCAGCGCGGGCGCACGAGGAAAAGAGGCTGGCCGAATTCCACCGGCTCGCCGTTCTCCACGAGCAGTTCAACTATCGACCCGCGGCATTCAGCACGGATCTCGTTCATGACTTTCATGGCCTCGACGATGCAGACCACTGTGTCCTCTTCGAGTACATCCCCCACCGAGGAGAAAGGGTCTGTTTCGGGAGATGGCGCCCGATAGAAGGTGCCCACCATGGGACTGGTTATCTCGATCAGCCCCTCACCACGCGCCTCGCCTGCTTCTGCCGCAGGTGCCTCGGCCCCGGAGTCCACTACTGGCGCGAGGCCCGGCATGGGTCCTGGCGCGTGAGCACTGCCCGGCACCATCACCACCTGGGGACCGGAGCCCGCCTCGGGACCACGGCGCAGATGCACCTTCATGCGAGCTTGCTCGTCTTCGATTTCGAGCTCAGTCACCTCTCCGCGCTCCATGAGGCGGATCAGGTTTCGAATCAACTTGAGGTCCATAGGTGCTGCAGGGGGTTCGGGGGGGGGGTCTTCCACGGGCACAGGATACTCCCCAGGGCACCGGGAACCCAGGGGCCGCCCCGGGGAGTCCCCAGACTATTCCGCCGGGGACAAGTCCCTCACTCCTCCCGACGCCAGGTACCGGACTTGCCGCCGCTCTTGGCCAGTAGCTCCACTTTCCTGATGCTGATGCCCTTGGAGAGAGCCTTGGTCATGTCATAGAGGGTCAAGGCCGCCACGCTGGCCCCGGTCATTGCCTCCATTTCGACTCCCGTGCGCCCCCAGGTGATCGCCGTGCAGCGCACCTCCAGGCTGTTTTCATCCACCTTCTCGATGTCCACATCAACCCCATCGAGGCCCAGGGGATGGCAGAGCGGGATCAAGAGGCCGGCCCGCTTGGCGGCCCCCACCCCTGCGATGCGCGCCACTTCCAGCACCGGTCCCTTGGGCCCCCCCTCCTGCAAGATGCCCTCCAGAAGCCCTAACGGGAACTCCACGATAGCTCGCGCAGTGGCCTCCCTCTGGGTTTCTTGCTTACCAGAGACATCGACCATGCGTGCCCGGGGGCCGCTTTCGAGGTCGGCCACATGAGAAAGGGATGGAGCGGGGGTCTGCTGGTTGTCCTGGGACATGGAATCGAAGGGTGGGGGCGCGCTTGAGAAGGGGCAGCTGGCCAAGCTCAAGAGGCCAGCACCCTAGGGGGAATTATGGACCAGATTGGGCCCAAGCAGGGGGCAAACCACATCCGGTGCAAGGGCTTGCTCTTCCGGGGCGCGAGCCAGGCGTCCCGGGACGCTCCCGGGGGGCAATATTCAAGGATAGGTTTCGGTAACAGCACCTGCGATGATGGTCTGGGAGCCGTAGATTAGGAGTACCTTGGGCCAAGCCTCCCGCCAGAGGACAATACCTGCCGATATCCAAGGGGGGTGCCACCTGCTGCGCATCCCCCCGAGCTTCTAGCCTCAGCCTTCATGAACCGAGTCATCTACGCCCTCCTGGTCTGCCCACTTGCCACCCTCGGCGGAGCGCATCACGCTCTCCCACAGGATGATTTTGCGACCCTGCTGGCCAAGAAGGCCCAGGCTGCCCAGGATCTGCCGGTAGCGGAACTATTTCGCGAAGCACGGCAGGTAGGACGCATTCTGGGGGACGAGGCGGGAGCAGCCTTTGACCGAGAGGTGGAGCGCCTGCTGCAGGTTGAGGACAACAAACCGCGCACGACCCTTTTCCTGGTGGCCACGCGCTTGAGCGGAGACGAGCCCGACCTGGAAATGCTGGCTGGATCCTTGAGCACCGTGCTCAAGGCTCCCGATGCCCAAGCGGCCCGGGCCGCCGCCGAACTCGCCTCCGGCGCAGGTTTTGACCGTGGCCCATTGGAAACCCGCCGCAGTCTGGCCGAGGCCTTGACAACCGTGGCTGTGAATGGAGAGCAAGCCCCCGCCACCCGGGTTTCTGCTGCGGTGGCAGCTCACGGCATTGGCCTGGGCGACCAGCTGGCCCGCCCACGTCGGGTGCTGTTTGAGTTTCTGGAATCGAGCGACCCCACCCTCTCGGGACGCGGCGCTCTGGGCCTGGCCGAGCTGGGCGCAATGGAAGATGTGCAAGGTGTTGTACCCGTACTTGAACGCCTCGCCACCGAACCAGGGCCAGATGGCCTGCTGGCGCGCTCATACCTCAAGCAACTGCAAATCCGCCGCTTCAAGGACACGGAGTTGCGACGAGCGCGTGAGCACAGCGCAGAACTCTTGCTGCAGGGGAACCAGGGAGACCCGGACCTGCAACGAATCGGCAACCTGATCGAGCTGGTCCGTCGCTTTCACATCGAAGGGGATTCGGTGGAACGAGAGGAATTGGTTGAAGCCGCCATGCAAGGCTTGTTGAGGCGCATGGACCCGCACTCGTCCTTCTTCAACTCTGCCGCCTGGCAAAAGTTTGAACAGGACATCGAAGCGGAATACGGGGGCATCGGTGCCTATGTGAATGTGGACCGTGAAGACGGTCTCTTCACCATCACCAAGCCGATCTACTCCGGACCGGCATACAAGGCAGGCCTCTACACCGATGACAAGATCGTCAAGGTGGACGGCTGGCCCACCCTGGGTGAGGAAAGCACCGAGGTGATCAAGCGCCTCAAGGGACGGCCCAACACCGACGTAAAGCTCTACATCTGGCGCCGGGGTATGGACTCGGAACTGATCGATCGTCCCACCGAAGAAATGGCGGTCACCATCAAACGCGGGGTGATCACTATCCCTCCGGTGCACTTTGTCATGCTCCCAGGTGGCATTGGTTTAATCGAGCTATCCACATTCAGCCGCGTGGCCAGCACCGAGATGGCAACCGCTTTGCACAACCTGATGGAACAGGACCTGCGTGGAATCATTCTGGATCTACGCAACAACACCGGCGGACTCCTTGACGAGGCGCGCAATGTGGCAGATCTCTTCCTGCCCGCGGGCAAGGTGGTGGTTTCCACCGAATCTCGCGTACGCTCGGGCCGCTCCTACCGCACCCGCCAGGCGGCCCTGGTGCCCGCGGACATGCCAGTGGTGGTTTTGATCAACCGCTTCAGCGCTTCTGCTTCGGAGATCGTAGCCGGTGCACTGCAAGACCACGGACGAGCCCCATTGATCGGCCAACGGTCCTACGGCAAGGGTTCAGTGCAGAACCTGATATCTCTTCCGGGAGAAGAAGACGATGGTTACGCCGATGAGAACCGCAACGGCCGCCGGGATGCCTGGGAGCCAATCACCAACGACCAGGATGGGGACGGGGAATTTGACTATGCCCCGCGGGTCAAGCTGACCATTGAGAAGTACCTCTTGCCCAGCGGACGCTCGATTCACCGCTCCTTGGAGGAAGATGGCAGCATCAAGAGCCCCGGAGGTGTGCAGCCGGACCAGGAGGTCTCCCCCACGCGCTACTCTGGCTGGCGCCTGAAGGAAATGCGCCGCATCCAAGGCACGCGCAAGCTGCGCCTGTGGGCCCAGGAAAACGCAGCGGCCCAGGCCGAGTCCTTCTCCCGTCTGGCTGACTCCGATATGGGAGACTGGCATCAATGGACTGGCTTCGACGAACTCTATTCATCTCTCAAGACAAACTTGGGCCGCGAAGATGTGCGGCTTCTGCTGCGCGCTGAGGTGCGCCGCCTGGTGGAAGACACCCGCGGCAGTGCCTTTCCCATGGGCGACTTTCAAGAGGACCTCCAGCTTCAAGCGGCAATCAAGGAGATCTATACCCAGAAGGATCTGGATTGGAATTCAGTGGCAGAATTCCAGACGACCTTTGATTCGGCCGAAGACGCCCTGGATGGACCTCCTGTAGCCGCCATGGATGCAGTTCTCTTGGACGAAGCCCTGGCGCTCCTGGGTAGAGCTGAGTCAGCAGATCGCAGCCTCTCCGCAAAGGAACTCAAACAGTTGCGCGAGTTGCTGGGACGGGCGGAAGGCACCGAAAAGTAGCCCCAATCATGCACTCCCACGGGCTTCAGTCCCGCTGCACAACCAAGAGCCGACCTCAAGGGGTCGGCTCTTCTTCTTTCTCCTCTGCGTTGGCCAGTGGGACATCATCCGCAGCCGCGAACTGCTCCATGGCAGGCACCACCAACTCGCGAACCAGGATCAAGCCTGATGCCGCCAGGGGCAAGGCCAAGAGGAGGCCAAACATGCCCATGGTTGCACCGCCGATAAAGACCGCCACAAAAACAAACAGCGGATGCAAGCCGAGTGAATCCCCCAGAATACGGGGCACCAGGAAGTAGCCCTCCAGCACTTCAGCGATGGCGAATACCGCGCTGATCAAGCCAAAGGTCACGAGAAACTCAGCCCCGGGCGAAGTCAGGGCCACCAGGAAGGTGAACGCGTAACCAAGAAAAGCCCCCACAAAAGGAATCAAGGCTGCGAAGCCGGAGGCCATGCCCAGAAAAACCGCGTAGGGGGCCCCCACCAGCCACAAGCCCACTGTCAACAGCACCCCCTTCATCAAGCAAACGGTCAAGCGCCCGCGAAAGAAGACAGTCAGCACTTCTCCGATGCGCTGGGCGATGCGCGTAACGCGTTCCTGTTCTGGTGCAGGCACATACTTGCGCACCCCTGCGTGAATGCGGTCCAACTCAAACAACAGATACCAGGCGTAGATCGGCAAGAGCACCAGCATGGAAACCAAGCCCACCGCGGATCCAAACCAGTGACTCAAGACCCCGGCCCCCTGGGCGGCCACATCCCCCTCGCGACCGGCACCGAATTCAAGCCACAGTTGCTGAGCAAGCAACGCCAGGGTCGAGCCTTCCCCGAGCCCGACCACCCGCGTGCTTCCATCCGCATCGTCAAACAGCCAGTCCAACCAGGCCGAGCCGCGATGGGCCTCGATAAAACTGCCTAGACGGGCATCCAGCGTGGGAATCAGGCCCAACTCCGGATCCAGCACGCGCTCCGCCAACAGGCTGCCCTGACTCCAGGCGACCAACCCCATCAGGACAGAAAAGACCGCAAACATGAAATAGATGGTGTTGACCGCCCGCAATCGGCTCCAGCCACGACCCTCCAGTTTGAGCACCAGGGGTTGGGCGATGTAGGCCAGCACATAGCCCGCTACCAGGGGATTCAGAATGTCTCGCACCTGCCAGGCCGCCAAGACCGCCAACAGGGTCAATGCCGCCAGGGCCGTGTTGCGCCTTTGGGGAGACAGTCGATCCAGCATCAGCCCCTTTGTCCTCCCCTGCCGAACAGATCCTCTTCCAGGGGCAACTTTGGTTCCCAAGCCAGTTGAAGTCCCTCCTCAAAATCAAAGACCCTCTCGAAGTCCTCAAGCGAGTCGCTCTCCTGTCGCGAGAAAAGCTTGCATTCAATCAGGACAAAGACAATCTCGCCCCAATCCCGGGTGGTCTTCAAACCCCAGGAGTTCCAAACCTCTTTTGCCAGGGGGCCATAAATGTCCAAGGCCAGCAAACGCAAGGCCTCCACCAACTCTTGACCGCTAACATGTCGATCAGGGACTTCCGCTTCCGAGCGCCCGGTCATCTTCACCGCCTGATCGAGACCTGACAGCAAGAAATGATAGGCCTCCACGGCAAAGCGTCCATCTTCTTTGGCTGCGCGGCGAATCGTGTCCATGGTCAGAAGAGAGTTGAGTTGCTCATGCCCGCTGGCGTTCCAGCAGCAGACTGTTGGTGAAATCAAGAATACGCTCCAATACGCCCCCAGGATTGAGATTGAGGTCCACGTCCCGGCGTCCCTCAAGCCAGACCTCAAGCCGCCGGGCCCTGGCCGCATCACTTGGGCAGGGGCAATCCTGCAGCCTCGCCCCATGCATGACATCTTCCCGTGCGAGCCCAGCCGCCAAACGCTCCTGATCGCGCAACACCTCAAGGCCCAGCTCCAACAGAAACCGCACCCTGTTACGCTCCTCTGCCTTGGGAGTACGCCCCTTGAAATCACCGGGCAATTCCAACAACTCGGCAGCCAAGGAGGGCGCCTGAATCGGTTCGCGGAACGCCCGCATCAGGAGCGACAAGCACTCCCCGGCACCGCGCCGCCAGAGCTTGAGCAGCCGACCGGGGGAACCCGCCGCCAGCCGCAGCCATTCCGGATCCGCCGCACACTCGGGCGCCTCCCGGGCTAGGGCCTGACTGACTTCCGCCGTGGTCAAGCTCGAAACGGTGTGCTGCACCAAGCGGCTGCGCACCGTGTCAAGCAGGGCCTCGGGCCGCGAGGTCTCAAGTGCCAGCAGCACCTGCTCCCCGGGCTCCTCCAATGTCTTCAGGAGAGCATTCTGGGTCTCCTCGTTCATGCGATCCGCATCGCGGATCAATACCACGCGCCAACCAGCTTCCCCCGCCACCAGACGTAGGAAGGTCTCGATTGATTCCCCCGCCCAGGCATTTTGAGGTCGCACCTCCCGTCGAGCCACAAAGTGAATGGTCAACTCCTCGAAGCCATGACTCAAGGCATCCACACGCAACAGATCCGGATGGGAGCCCGCTGCTACTCGACGACAGGCGGGGCACTTCCGGCAAGGTTCCCCCGGTCCATGCTGACACAAGAGCCCCTCTGCCAGGCGCTCAAGGGTCAGGAACTTGCCCACCCCGGAAGGCCCGGTCAGGAGCAGCGCATGACCAAGGCGACCGGCTTCAGCCGCAGCCCAAAGACCATGCAAGAGAGCCCCATGGCCCATGATTTCGGGAACCTGTATGTCAGAGGACACCACGCACCACCTCGGCAACTCGCGCCGCCACCTGGTCTTCGTCTCCGTCCGCGTCAATGACAACAGAGGTCTTGAAACACACCTCTGCATAACGTTTCATCCCCAACGCGACCTGATCCTGAAAGTCCACCCCGCGGTCTTCAATACGATCCGTTGACACCCCGCGCCGTTCCGCCGCAAGCTGCACGGGCAGATCCAAGATCAAAGTCAGATCCGGCTCGGGCGATCCGGCCCAGCCATGGAGTAACTCAAGCACTTGCTCCTCGGGCAGACCCCAGGCAAACGCCTGGTAGGCAAAAGTCGAAGGATGAAAGCGCTCGCAGACCACGCTGGTCCCCGCCTCCAAGCAGGGCCCGATTCGTTTCTCCAACAACTGGCGCCTGGCTGCGCAAAACAAGAGCGCCTCCACTCCCGGGGACAAATCCGAATCACGATCGAGCAGCAAGTCCCGCAGAAGTTCTCCCTCCGTGGTGCCCCCTGGTTCGCGCACGTGCTCCACCTGGCGTCCCAGTCCTGAGAGGTGTGCCACGAGCCGCAGGGCCTGGGTGGACTTGCCACAGCCGTCCACCCCGTCCAGGACAATCAATCGTGCAGGGCCGGCGCTGGACTGTTCAGGAGGGAGATTCACAAGGGCCAGGATAGGGTTCCCGACGTCCCAATTGAACCCCTGCCTGGGTTTCCAGGCAGGGCGCGGTGCTCAGCGTTCCTGATTTCCTCCCCCATACCCCAGGGCATCGAGGCGGACCTCTTCTTCGGCACTCAGTTCGGCGCCCAGACGCTTGCCCATGCTCACCCGCTCGACCCAGCCCTTCACATCCCGCTCCAGGCGAGCGGCTTGCGCCGAGTTCTCGCTGGCGAGATCATGCAAAAAAGCCGGATCCTGATCAGGGGCGAAGAGCATGCTTTGACCCACGGTGAGTTCGCGACCGGGACCCAGTTGATTGGAATCTGCCAGGGTGTGGATGAAATGCAGGTTGGTCTCACAGCAGCCCGCTTGCAAGAGAGCGCTGTGCACAAAACGCACCCGGCGGGAAGCGTTCAGCTTGCCCGCAGCGGCTCGCAGAAGATCATCCCCAGGTAATCCTGCGGGCATTTCGAGGCCCAGCCAGTGACTGAAGGTCGGAGCCAGATCCAGGCTCGAGACGCGCTGTTCAACGACTCCCCGGGGACCTCCCGGCAGCGACAAGATCATGGGCACCCGTAACACAGCGGGGTAGCAGAACAAGTGGTTGAACCACACATCCTGTTCCCCGAGGGCCTCCCCGTGATCGCTGAGTACGGCCAGAGCATAGGCCTTGGGTCCGCGGGATCGATCGAGGTCCTCAACCAGCGAACCAAACAGGTTGTCGGTGTATTCCACCCCCGCGCGATAGAGGTGCTGGGCGTAGGCCTGATTGGTCACGCCCTCCAAGAATCCCCCGGGCTTGGTGTACATGCTGCGACCAATAGTAGGTGGGTCGACTTCTCGCGCGGGGGGAGGGTGCTCTGCTTCGTAGGCAGCCAAGAATTCAGCGGGCGGACCATAGGGGGTGTGGGGATCGAAGAGGTGCACCCAAAGGAACAGAGGCGCCTGTGAGGATTCCCTCCCAAGCCACTCCTCAACCACTTCCAAGGTCATGGCCCCGTCCACCACCGCCCCCCGGCGCACCCGGTGGAACAGATCAAAGCCCCTGCCCAAGCCCGAATAGGCAGGCTCCAGGTGGTGCACGCTGACTGCAGCAGCGGTGCGATAGCCCTTCTCGGCAAAGCTCTGAGCCATGGTCCGGATGGTGGGATCGAGGCGCGAGCGGTTGTCCAGCAAGCCATGGCGAGGCACGCTGAGGCCCGTCAGGATCGAAGCGTGACTGGGAAGAGTCGAGTTGCAAGCACTCCAGGCGTTGCTGAAGAGCAACCCGCTCGCAGCCAGAGCGTCGAGATTTGGGGTGGCGGCGCTTCCACCCAGGCAACCCAGCGCATCCCAACGCAGGGTGTCCAGAGTCACCAGGATCACATCCGGGCGACCATCCTTCAGGCGCGGACCCAGCACATGGGGCGCGCCCCACCAGAGGCCCGGGTGCTCCTGATCAACGTCTCCCCCACCGACAAGCGCTGCGGTACAACGGAGTTCGACCTCCTGGCCCTGATAGTCAACAAGGTCCGCCTCCAGCCGCAGCCAGCCTTGAGTTTTTTGAGACCGAAGGACCTTGGCCAGAGGCACGAACTCCCCCGCACCACGCACCGCCACCTGAAAACTCCAATCACCCGCAGCACCCAAGCGTGCGTCCGTGCCCACATCAAGCACCAGGTGCCCACCCCTGGGAACCCTGCAGCGGGCCACAAGGGCGCGCCCGGGTGTGCACACAAAGGTGCGCCTCAAATCGCCACCGGTGCCGAGCAATCCCGCGTCCAAGCCGAACGCATCGGGCCCGTCCCGGTAACCGCTGCGCACCAGTTCAATGCTCTCGAGACCATAGGACTGGGGACCACCCCCCACGGGGTAGAGCGAGAGCCGCGTGACCCGTCCACTCCAATCCGGTGAAAGGACCAGATCAAATCGCGCGACCTGAGTGCTTGTGTCCACCGGAACTCCCAGACGAAAAACCTCATCGCCGCCAGCCTCGGTCTGCCAGAAGAGCACAGCTTCGGTGCCCGCATGCCACTTGCCACGCAGCAGAAGCGCATCGAAGCCACCGGCCAACTGGTCCTCTGCCCAAACCCAATAGGCATGGTCCACCCCACGCTGAGGAGCGTAGTCCTGAGCCCGCACGCGCACACCCAAGGCGCCCTCTTCCCCGGCCAACAAGCCTGCGTTGACCGCTTCCCAAGGAGCCAGGGCAGCCAATCCGCTCTCGGCGCTCGTGGGTTGCCAGGATCGGAGCAGGGTGTCCTCCCGCGACAAGACTTGTCCGACGGCGCGGCCATCTTCGAGGTGCAGATCCAGGCGCACGATCCCGTCGATCTCGCGTACATCGGAAGAACAAGCGGCCAGCAACCCCAGCAAAGCCAGGGGCCAGACAGGCTCACCTGTTCCCATCGGGAACCAACGCATCCACGGCCTCCAAGTATTTCTGCGCACGCTCATCAGCCCCCTGGGCCTTGGCGCACTCCGCGCTCAAGCTGAGCAGGCGCGCTCGCTCTGCATCAGACAAAGGCGTCAGTTGCCACTGCTTTGCACCGCCAAGTCGCTCGCGCTCCGCTGCGGGAAGAGTACCCAGAGTCGCCCCGGGCCGTAGTTCTCGGGAATCTCCCTGAAAAACACAATAGTCCGGGTCAAGGTCCACAGGCACCGCAAGAGCCATGGAAAACTCCACCTCTGCCCTTGCGTAGTGCTTCTGAGCCAACAGACTCTTGCCCCAGGCGTCGTGCAAATCCCGACGGAAGGGATCGCGGCCTGCTCGTAACGCTCCCCCGCGTGATGCCAACGAGCGATCTTCAGACGCAGATCGTACTCCCCCGGGTTCCAGGCCAGCCAACGGTCCAGGGCCTCCATCGCCTCTTCAGTCCGCCCGGCCCGCTCATGCAATTTTGCCAAAGAGCGCTCCGCGGAAAAAGCAGAGTCGTCATAGCCTGGGAAGCACAGTTCGGCCTCCTGATACCACAGCAAAGCCTCTTCAAATTCCTCTTCCCGTTCCAGCAATCGAGCGAGGGTCATCAGGGCCCGATATTCGCGACCTCCCACGGAGGCCCCATCCAAGAACAACTCCAAGGCCACGGTTTGGTCCCCTGCGTCCAGGGCCATCTCCGCTTTCAAGAACATGGCCCGAGGCGAGTCAAGGCCGGCAAGGGAAGCAACCCGCAGAGCCGCCTCCGCGTCCACACGAGACCCCTGCTGCCAGTGACCCCAGGCCATGGAAAGCCAGGACCTGCCCCACTCCTCCAACTCGGCGGGATCCTCCGGCGGTTCCTGCCCCACGGAGAGAAGCAGACGGCCCATGCGCCGGGGATCCTGACGGGGTTCCAGTGCCAGCTCCCTCACCAGCCTGGTCGCATAGACAGCAAAGTCCCGGTCCACCTCCTCGGGGGTCAGACCCAGCTCACGCTCAAAGGCCTGATCCAGATCAAGGCCCTCGTCAAAGGCCTGCAGCAAACCAACCATGGGCGCAAAGCCGTGTCCCTCAATCAGCATGGAGCACAAGAGTCCGCCCTGGTAGTAACCGAACAGAATGCGCGGACCGCGAAAGGCGCGGTTCAGGTCGCGCACCAGGATCAGATTGCCCGTGCCGACGCTGTCGAGCAACTCTCTACGCATATTGCGTGTCCAGCCTGGGTTGCGCTCGGTCTCTTCCCAGGTGGCGAGCCCCTCGGTGATCCAGCGCGGACAACGGTTGTGGGAGAGACCGAGGTGCACCACATGGCTGAACTCATGCCAGGCAGTACGCGCCCAGGAAAAAGACCCACGAATTTCCGCCAGGGGCGAGACACTGGTGACCACCGGGCCAAAGCAGACCCCCAGGGCTGGAAACCCCTCGAAACCCACCGATCGCACGCTGAAATCAGAAAAGCGCCGAAAAACCTCGATGCGCGTGTGCCCCGGAGTGTGTCCGTACCGTGCGGCAAAAGTCTCCCGGGCCTCGGAGTAGAAAGGAACCAGATAGGTCTCAAAAACCTCAGCTGCGTCAGGCATCCAGGCAAAGGTCAACTCTCCGCGCCGATCCTCCACGGTCTCCGCTTCCAACCGTGACAGCACCATGGCCAGATTGTGACGTTTCGCGTCCTGACGGCCCTGGGCTGCGGTCTTGGCCTTTTCGAGCGCCACCACCGCAGCGCGCTCATCACCGCTGTTGGCCAGGGCCAATCCCAGCAGAGCCCAAGCACGGTGATCCGTAGGGTCGCGCTCAACAGCCATCTGCAGGAACGGCCGCGCCTCCACAAAGCGATAGAGTTTCAGAAGAGTGCTGCCCACCAGACGCTCCGGGCGCGAATCCTTGGGACCTCGCTCCTCAAGAGCCTTGAGCAAATCCATGCAGTCCCCCCTGCGATGTTCGATCCAAGCCATGGCCGCCTGCAGAGAACGCACATCCCTGCGAGCGGGGGCCAACTCTTCCAACCGACTCAAGTGACGGCGCGCACGCACCAATTGTCCGTCCGCCAGATCACTGCTGGCCGCAGCCACCAAACCCAAAATCGAATCCGGCCGCAGGTTGAGGAGCTGCGCCAGGATCTGCTCAGGCGACTGACTCTGGCGCATGCGATTCAAGCGGTGCAACTCAGCCTGGGCCAGAAGCGCACCCTGATGACCTGGACAGAGTTGCAGAGCCTCGCGCAGGAGCAGACCCACTGAGCGCTTGCCTTGGGCCTCCACCTCCTGCTCGCTCTCAAAGTAGACCCCGGCCAGGGCAACCAGGACACTGGCCTCGCGGCCACGAGCCAGGCGGTCCGCTTCCACGAGTGCCACCGATGCACCCACCAGACCTCCCTCGTACTGATGACACAACCCGCGCGCCAACTCCTGTTGCCAATCCCCCGGGGGCGCACCGATTCCCACTTGAGCGCTGGCATGGGCTGCTCTCAGATTTCCCGACCGATCCTGGGCCTGCACCCAAGCCCAGGCATCCAGGGCATTGCTTCCAGGATCGTGAATTCCATGACGACCATCACGAGCGGAGAGCAATGCAAGGGCCTCGTCCGTCTGCCCGAGAGTCAGGTGCTGTGCCGCCAGGGTTCGTCCACAAACAGCAATCAGCGCCCGCCGCCGCGCAGGGTTCGAGTCTGTGGAAGCCACAGCATCTTGGTATGCGCGCCTGGCTTCGCGCAGGGCCAGGAGCGCCTTGCCCTGATCAGCGCGCACCAGAGCCAGCAGATTGCGGGCCGCCGCGTCCGCGGGCTCGTCATTGAGGTGCGTCCGAACCAAGGCAAGGGCGGCCCCGTACTGACCCAAACTCAAGAGCCGACGAGCCTCGGCCCGTTCCTCTCCCAGGAGGGCCTCGAGTTCAGGGTCCAGATCCTGGGCCCAACACTCCTGGCCCCCCCAGGGCAAGGGTGCCACGACCGTCAAGACGGTCAGCCACACAGCAGTCTTCAGCCAGCGCATGGCCCCAGCTTGGCACCTTGGGACCAATCCTCCAAGGTCTGACTTTCCCTCCCTGGCAACTCCTGCCCAAAAATTCACCCCAAGACAACTCTTGGATCGGGCGCTTGGGAAAGGGAGACTGTGGGGAATGGACTCACCGACCCGCCAGCTTCGCCGTTCCCACACCTCCCTGCCCAACCTCTTGTTGCCCGGCTTGGTGGTCCTCTTGGGCGCCTGCATTACCCCGACCCACACGACCCCGAACCCGGATCCCCAACCGGACCAGATCAACACCCACGCCCTGCCTCCCTGGTATGGACTCAGGGGCTGGACCCGCCTGGATCAGATCGAGGGTTGGATGAAGTCCAGCGGTCCGGTGAAAAACCCGGCCTGGGTCAATCAGGCGCGCCTGGCCCTGGCAGATGGCCTCATGGATATCGAGCCCGGTGCCGGAGACCACCTGCAATCCAAGCGCCGCAGTCGAGCCCACGACCTCTACGCCGCCGTGCTGTCAACACCCGAAGCCACGAAAGATGAAAAGACCCACGCCTCCTACGGCCTGCGCCGCGCGAACGGCAACCGTGTACCGCGCAGCCCCGCCAACGCAATGCTCCGCAATGTGCTGCCTCGTTCTACCTGGAGCGCGCGCCCCGTTCAGCCGAGCAAGCTGACCCCTGCAACCGGTCCCTGGAAATGGATTACCGTGCACCACAGCGCCCTCAGTGCATCGGATGGCACCGCCCAAGCCCAGGCTGCAAGGGACGTGCGCACGGTGCAGAACGGCCACATGGAAGAGGGCCGGGGCTACGGCGATGTGGGCTATCACTTCCTGATCGACGCAGGAGGCCGCGTTTGGCAAGGGCGCGAGCTGCGCTGGCAGGGGGCCCATGCTGGAGGCTCCAACAATGAGGGCAACATCGGAATCTGTCTGCTGGGGAATTTTGACAAGATCCGCCCGACCCAGGCCGCTTTGAGCGCACTGGGTCGCCTGGTCAGCGATCTGCACCGAGTAGCAGGCGTACCCTTTGGTCGCGTCACTGGTCACAAGCATTGGAGGTCCACCAAGTGCCCGGGCAAGTACCTGGAGGATCATGTGGCGCGCCTGCGCTAGCACGAGCCAATCGAAGGGCTGTGAAACAAGCTGTAAGACCAGGGAGACTCCCGGGGCGGACGCCCTTGACCTGCGCGGATTGACAGCCCAAAAGCATGCCTGCAGATGGCCGCACACGGCCACAGCAAACCCTGTGGGGACGACGAGCCCCTGACTGCACCAGGACGCCTGGTCTCCCAATCTCAAGGACCCGACAACCCTCGTGGACAACCTCGAAAACGGTCCGCAAGCGGGCCTTGGCAGGAGCTAGCCGGCGCTGAGGCCTTCGGAGGGGGATCCCGCGCCCGAAACCTAAGGGTGGACGCCCAAGAAGTACTCGTCCCAAAGGAGAACCTGCGGGACCTGACACTTCAAATATGTTCAGCGCCCTGGGAACGCTCAGCGACTGCTAGTCACGGGGCGGGCGCTGCCAACAGAACCTTCGAATTCCAGGTCGGCCGCCACCATTTCCGCAATCAAGGCGTCAAAACCAGTCTGTGGCTGCCAGCCCAGCAGTTCCTGGGCCAGGCTCGTGTCCGCCACCAACTCGTGCACCTCAGCAGGGCGCAGGAATTTAGGATCCGTGCGCACAAACTCCTGCCAGTCCAAGCCCACCACCGCAAATGCACGAGCCACCAGATCGCGCACGGAACAGGTCTGGCCGCTGCCGATCACAAGGTCCCGAGGTTCATCCAACTGCAACATGGCCCACATAGCCCAAACATAATCCCGGGCATGGCCCCAGTCCCGGCGGGCTTCCAGGTTGCCCAGGACCAACTCTTGATCAAGGCCCAGATGAATGCGCGCCACGGCCCGAGTGACCTTGCGGGTCACGAACTCCCGTCCGCGCCGTGGAGACTCATGGTTGAACAAGATGCCCGAGACCGCCCAGGTGTCATAGGCCTCGCGGTTGTTGATGGTCGACCAATGGGCATACAACTTGGCGACCCCGTAAGGCGAGCGCGGATGAAAGGGCGTGGTCTCCGATTGGGGGCCCGGGGTTGCGCCAAACATCTCAGAACTAGAGGCCTGATAGAAGCGCGCCTCAGGAGCCACTTGCCGCAAGGCCTCCAGCAAGCGAGCCGCCCCCAGTCCGGTAACTTCCGCGGTGGCCACTGGCTCCGAGAATGAGGTCTGGACGAAGGACTGGGCTGCCAGGTTGTAGACCTCAGTCGGTCTTGCCTCTTGCAGGGCGCGCACCAGAGAACTCTGGTCCAGGAGGTCTCCTGTGATCAGATGCAATCGCGGCAGGAGTTCGGTGATGCGCTCATAGCTCGGTCTGGATGTGCGCCGCACGAGCCCAAAGACCTGATAACCCTTGGCGAGCAGCAGTTCCGCCAGATAGCTGCCGTCCTGACCGGTGATGCCAGTGATCAAGGCTCTAGGCGCTGGAGATCGGGTCTGGATATCTTGCATGTCTGCTTGACGCCCTGGGGCGACGTTTCATTCCCCCAGTTTCGAAACCAAAAGGATCCACAGGCCCATACAACCGGTATACATCACAAAGGGGAACAAGCTGTGCCGGGTCAGGAATAGCAGCAGCATACGCAAGGAAAGCAAACCCACCAGGCCCGACACCACCACTCCGAGCAGCATCCCGGAGTTGGAGACCGAACCGAAGCCCAGTTCCATGGCATCTGGCAACTTGAGCAGGGCCGCCCCTCCCACTGCAATCAGGCTCATCAGAAACGACAGGCGGGCCGCCTGGGTGCCCGCCAGCCCGAGCATCAGGCCGGCGGCAATGGTGCTGCCGGATCGGGAGACGCCGGGAACCAACGCTGCCGCTTGGGCCACCCCAATGACGAGGGCCATCCAAAGGGGAGGCACAACAGCCACCCCCTCATCACTGGGTTGCCCGTGCCGCCGCCTGCCCCTCTCCCCAAGGGCAAGGAGGCACGCGGTCCCTAGCAAGCCCCACCCCGCGACCCGGACGTTTGCGCTGGCCTGCTCAAAAAGGTCGTCCGCGCATATCCCAAGCAGCGCCGCAGGGATAGAGGCAACAGCCAGCCAAATGGGCAAACGCCACTCGCGGCGCAAGAGCCCGCGCAGCAGAGCGATCACATCGACGCGATAGGCAACCAGCACGGCCACCAAAGTGCCCACATGCAAAGCCACATCAAATGCCAGGCCCACCTCCTTCAGTCCCAGGAAACTGCGCCCAAGCACCAAATGCCCAGACGAGCTGATCGGCAGGAACTCCGCCACCCCCTGCAAGACCGCCAACAGAAGCACTGCCAGCAGATTGGATGCTTCGGGATCGGTGACGGGGTCCATGGAGCTAGGATCAGACCAACTGGCCGGCGGCCTCTGCCACCGGGGTCCATTCGATCCCCAGATCGCGACCCACAGGCTCGCAGGTCAAGGTACCACCCAGGGCGTTGGCCGCCTGGGCCAGGGCAGAACTGCCTTGAATAGCACTCTTGGTTCCCTCCGACGCCAACTTGCGTACCCAGGGCAGAGTCGCGCTGGTCAAGGCAAGGGTCGAGGTGCGGGGCACCGCCCCGGGCATGTTCGCCACGCAGTAGTGAACCACCTGGTCCACCACATAGGTGGGCTCGTCATGGGTAGTGGGTTTGGCGGTTTCAAAACAGCCGCCCTGATCGATGGCCACATCAACGATCACACTGCCGGGCTTCATAACCTTGAGGTCGTCCCGACTGACCAATTTGGGAGCCGCAGCCCCAGGGATCAGCACCGCGCCCACGACCAAATCGGAGTGGGCGAGCTCCTCGCGGATTGCACGACGACTGGACCACAGGGTGGTGCAGTTGGCTGGCAGGATCTCGTCCAGGTAAGCCATACGCCCATGGTTCACATCGGCAACAACCACATCAGCACCGAGGCCCGCGGCCATGCGGGCCGAGTTCGTACCCACGGTACCACCGCCCAGGATCAGGACCCGTGCGGGACGCACACCGGGAACACCGCCCAACAAAACTCCAAGACCGCCAATGGGCTTCTCCAAGCAACGCGCGCCCGCCTGAATCGCCAACCGACCAGCCACTTCGCTCATGGGTTCGAGCAGGGGCAATCGGCCATTGACCACGAGCGTTTCGTAGGCGATACAGTGGGACCCCGTGGCCAGCACGCCGCGCGTCAATTCTTTGTCCGCCGCCAGATGAAAGTAGGTGAATAGGGTCTGGCCCGCGCGCATGCGAGGCCACTCCACATTCTGAGGTTCCTTGACTTTGAGCATCAGTTCCGCCTCGGCCCAGACCCCATCCGGGCCCGAAACCAACTGCGCTCCCGCATCAGAGTAGAGTTCATCGGCGAGGCCCGAGCCCTCCCCTGCGCCACTCTCCACCAGGATCTGATGCCCATCAGCAACCAACTCTTCGACCCCAGCCGGGGTCAGGCCGACCCTGTACTCATGGGTCTTGATTTCACGAACGCAGCCGATTTTCACAGGGGACTCTCAGGAAGGAGGCAATGGCCAGGACAAGGAACTAACGAAAATACCGGGGCAGAGAAGTCTAGCGAGCAACGACCTGGGATGGGCACATCGCCTGGCCTGGGAAGTGGGTTTTGAGCGTCGATTCGAGCCCCCCTGGGCCTCTAACTCTTCCCCATGGCTACCCTCTCGGCCCAAAGTAGTGAAAACTGTTGGCAGCGGCAGTCCCCCGCGCTAATCTCCCCCCGCTGTATGCAAAGGACCGCTAGCTCAGTTGGTTAGAGCGCTACGTTGACATCGTAGAGGTCACTGGTTCAACTCCAGTGCGGTCCACCAGCAACTATTGCTGGACCTGGGCCTGGAGCGCTCTTGCAGGCACATCTCGGCCCCTGCTGACAGATTTAGGCTCCAACTCATCGCCCCCAGGCCGTACAAGAGGGCATGCACAGCATTCTCCTCCTATCCGCCCTGGCCCTGGCCCAGGCCCCCGCCGACAACACCCCCGTCCAGCCCAGCAACACCGACGAGATCCTCGCAGCACAGCATGCAGCCTATGAGGCCCTTGCGAATGTGCCCCGAGAGACCCCTACCACCCGGGTTGCCCGAGCGGTGCGACCGAGCGTAGTTTTCATTGAAACCGAGGGATCACGCATGGTCAGGCGCGGTCCCTTTGGCAGCACCACAATACCTGTCCAAGGTGCGGGCACGGGAGTTGTGGTTCACGAGGATGGCTATGTGATCACCAACTATCACGTGGTGCGCGGAGCGCGACGGATTCAGGTCTCCTTTGCAGGGGAACCCGTACGCCACCTGGCAGAATTACTTTCCTATCGAGAGGCCGAGGACCTGGCTCTGCTGCGCATCACCAACAAGGGCAGCCTTGACCCAACTCATTCCGCCAATGCCTCCGGAGACCAGCCCCTGGGCCTGACCTCTGCTGGCATTGTGCGGCGCGCCCCCAAGGTGATCGACATCCCTCCCCGTCCCTACCCAGCGGTGCGCATGGGCACCAGTTCGGACCTGATGGTGGGCGAAGTTGTGGTGGCCGTGGGCAATCCCCATGGCCAACAACACACGGTCTCCAATGGCATCGTCTCCGGGTTGCACCGGGACATTCAGGCCCAGGATCTGCTCTTTCGAGATCTGATCCAAACAGACGCCTCCATCAATCTGGGCAACAGCGGCGGGCCACTGCTCAACATTCGTGGAGAACTGATTGGCATCAACACAGTCATGAATGTCTCAGCTGAGAACATCGGCTTTGCGATCCCGGTGGACCGGGTACGAGATGTGCTTGAGGACGAACTCTTCCCCAGCGCCCACCGGGCCTGGATAGGCATCAATCTGGGGGAAGACCAAACGGTAACCTCGGTGATAACGGGCAGCCCTGCTGCCCAGGCGGGCCTCTGCGCCGGAGATCGAATCCTGTCCATCGCCGATCGTCCAGCAGCTACGCCAGCGGAATGGACCCACGCATCCCTGCAACTGACTCCAGGTGCTGCCTCGATCCTGATGGTGCAGCGGGGCCCGCGAGAGGTGCGCATGACCCTGATCCCCTGGAGCAAAACCAGCGGAATACTCTGGAAGCATCTGGGCCTCAGGGTGCGCGAGGTAGCCTCTGGCCGCACCCCCTATATCGTGGTCACGGCAGTACGCCAAGGTGGACCGGCGGCAGACATAGGAGCGCAAATCGGCGACCTGATTCCAGCAGTGCACCCCGTGGAAGCGGGCAGCCGTCCCGCCTCCCTGGTGCGAAATCGCCGGGATCTGGCCGCCATCGTGGAAGCCATGACCACGGGCACCATGCTCGAGATCGACATCTACCGGGATGACGACAGAAACCAGGAATACGGCTACGAGGAGCTCTACAAGGGCGCGCTACTGAAGCACTAGGGCTCCCGGAAGCCAAGAGACGCAGGCTGGGACCCCAGACCTCGGTCCCGCTTCCGGTCAGGCCCCAATAGGGGTCCACAATCGTGCTTGTTTGGCCGATCAAGTAGCTTACTCTTGCGTTCTCACGCCCCTCCCCATGGAATCCAACCCCAGCCTGCTCAAGACCCTTCTGACCTTCAGTGAGCGCTTCGGACAGATGCTCTCTCGCATCCTGCTGACCGTGCTCTACTACGGCCTGTTGGGCCCCGTGGCCCTGATCTATCAGCGCTGCGCCGACCCCCTGCATCTGCGCAAGCGGCCATCGGGCAACTGGACAGCCTGGGACGACCACGGCACCGGCCTCAAGGCCGCCCGCCGACAGGACTGAACGCTCGATCGACCAACAGCCCCCAATGAACGTTCTCGGCCTCTCATTCGATTACCACGATTCCTCTGCCGCCCTCATCAAAGATGGCGTACTGGTAGCGGCTGCCTCGGAAGAGCGCTTCAGTCGCATCAAACACGACTCAAGCCTGCCCAAGCTGGCAGTGGAGTTCGCCCTCCAAAAGGGCGGCATCACCCGTGAGGATTTGGACTGGGTGGTCTTTTACGAGAAGCCCTTCGTCAAGTTCGAACGAATGCTGCTGACGGGCCTGGCCACCTTCCCTCGTTCCGCCGGAGTCTTTCGGGAATCCATGCAGCGTTGGATCAGCGATAAGCTGTGGGTCAAGTCCCACATGGCACGCAAGCTCGGAGTGCCCAAGAAAAAACTGCTCTTTGCGGAACACCACATGTCCCACGCAGCGGCGAGCTTTTTTACCTCACCCTTCGCCGACTCCGCCATTCTGACTGTGGACGGAGCCGGCGAGTGGACCACCGCCGCAATGGGCATCGGCAGGGGCAACAAGATCGAGTTGCTGAAGGAAATGCGCTTCCCCCACTCCTTGGGACTTCTCTACTCGGCCTTCACCGCCTATTGCGGTTTCGAGATCAACGAGGGCGAGTACAAGCTGATGGGCATGCACCCCTATGGCACACCGCGTTACACGGACAAGATCAAGCAACTGATCGAGGTGGGCGAGGACGGAAGCCTGTGGCACGACATGCGCTACTTCAACTACCACTTCTCACGAAACGACACCCTGTCCACTGCCTTTGAGGAGCATTTTGGTCGTCCCCGCCGAGACCCCAAGGAGAGCGACAAGAGTCTCGATCCCTACTACTGCGACATGGCCGCTTCGATCCAGGCAGTAACCGAAGAAGTGCTGCTCAAGATGCTGCACCACCTGCACGAGGTCTCTGGCGGCATGAAGTCCGTCTGCCTCTCCGGCGGAGTGGCCCTCAACTCCGTGGCCAACTACAAGCTCATGCGGGATGGACCCTTCGAAGAGGTCTACATCCACCCGGCCCCGGGGGACGACGGGGGCGCGGCAGGGGCTGCTTATTGGGCCTACAACCAGATCTGCGACCAGCCCCGGGGCCCGGCCCTGGACCATGCATTCTTGGGCTCTGAGTATTCTGACGAACAGATCGAGACCTTCTTGCGGGAGAACGACATCCCCTACGAACACATCGCCGATGATCAGGCCTTCTACCAGTTCGTAGCCAAGGCTCTCGAAGAGGGCCAGGTCTGCGGCTGGTTCCGGGGGCGCTTTGAGTGGGGCCCGCGGGCACTCGGCGCTCGCTCGATTATCGCCGATCCACGCCGGGCGGAAATGAAGGAGAAACTCAACTCCACCATCAAGTTCCGCGAAGCCTTCCGCCCCTTCGCCCCCAGCGTGCTGGAGGAACGGGCCAATGAGTTCTTCGAGATCCCGAACGCAGAAAAGCACTTCCCAGCGCGCTTCATGCTCTATGTGGCCCCCGTCCGCGAGGAGAAGCGCGATGTACTGCCCGCCATCACCCATGAGGACGGGTCAGGCCGCTTGCAGACGGTCTTCAAGGACACGAACCCTGGATACCACCAGATGATCGAGGCCTTCGGCGACTTGACCGGCGTACCGGTTGTGATGAATACCTCTTTCAACCTCAAGGGTGAGCCGATCGTCGAGTCTCCGGCCCACGCCTTCAACACTTTCAGCCTGAGCGGTATGGACCTCCTGCTGTTGCACAACTTCATCATCCGCGCTGACGCCAAGAAAAAAATCGCCGAGACACGCTTCCACCTGCGGCATGAAGGGGATTCGGTCCTGCAAATGGTCAGCTAAAGCCCATGCGCCTCTTCAATTCCATACTGGCCGCCCTGGTGGCCATCCTGCTCTTCGGTGGAGCCATGGAAGGCGGTTTGCGCCTGCTCGGTTTTGGCCCCCCCAAGACCCTCAACCGCTTTGATGCGGTCACGGGCTGGAGCAAGACCCCAGGTCTGCGGACTCACCGCTCCAGCGGGGAGTATGCGGTCGACTTCTCCTTCAACGACGCGGGCCTGCGCGAGGACCAGGATGTGCAGCCGGACAGCAAGGATCCAGAGCAACTGCGAGTGCTGTGCCTTGGAGATTCCTTTGTACTCGGGTACTCCGTACAGCGCGAAGACCTGTTTGTTGACATTCTGGACGCCCGCTGGGGCGACGAGGCCGAGGCAATCAACGTGGGCACGGAAGGCTGGGCCACGGACCAGGCGGTGGCCTGGCTGGAGTCCGAAGGAAGCAAGTGGCAACCCGATGTGGTGCTGCTGATGCCCTACGAAAACGATCTCTACTGGAATACCCAGGAGCAATACACGCGCTATCCCAAGCCGCGCTATTCGGAATTGGGAGAGCGCAGTCAGGCGGAGCTGGCAGACCCTGGTGCCGCACCCCTGCGCGACCGCAGCGCCTTGGCGCGCCTGATCCTGCCGAAATCCTCATCCCTGCCACGTATCGAGAGTGAAGGCTACAGCCTGCTGGCGGAGCATGGAGTCCTGTTGGCAGGAGGCGGCCCCAACGAGGACGCAATCCGTCGTCATACCAAGGGCTGTCTCAAGGCCTTGGCCCACTGGGCTGAGAATTCCGACACCAAGGTGCTCGTCTGTCCCATCCCTGCTCACTCCGCTGTTGACGAAACCTACGCCCAGGAGGTCTTTGGTCCCCGGGTCTTGAGCGGTCTGCCCCGAGATGCCTGGGATGCGAATCGACCAGTGGACCTCTTCTTGGAACTCGCCGCCGCCGAAGGCCTCGCCACCGTGGATCCGCGCCAGGCACTGATCGCCAGCCTGAAGAAAGGCGAGCAGCCCTACTTCTCCATCGACTGGCACCTGAATCCGGCGGGGAACAGGGTGCTGGCGGGAGTACTGCAGGACGAGCTGGCGCGCCTTGACTGGGCACCCAGGGGAGCCGAGAGCGCTGCGACTCTGCCCGCGCCCGGGAAATCACCCCTCCCAACGCCGGCCCTGCTCTACCTCCTGCTGGTGGCGCTACTCGGAACCATCTACTGCCGTCTGTACCCCCAGGAGAAACCCCTGCGCGCCTACGGACTTGTGGGCGCACTCCTGGGCCTGGTCTTCGGTTTGGTCTTGGGTTCGACGGCCCTGCTGGGCATCCTGCCGCCGGACCTGGGACGAGTGCTGTCTACTGTTGTGGTACTGGCCCTGTTTGGCTTCATCGCCTGGAAACTGGGAGACCGGGTGACGATCATCGCGGGCCTGATGGGATCCTTCATCCGCCGGGGGCACTGGTACCTGATGCCGCTCCTGGTAATCCTGCTCACGGTGGGATCGCTCCTGGTGGTGGCGGCCTCCTCACCACTTGTGGCACCTTTCATCTACACTCTGTTCTGATTTCACCCGCCCCGTTCTGATTCCCATGCAGCGCTTCCTCAAGGACAATTGGACTTGGATCCTGGCCCCCATCGTGCTGGTGATCGCCGCGGTGATCATCATCAGCATATTTACCTCCAATGGCGAACCGGCCGGCTTTGAGTACCCGCTCTAGGTCCTGCGCCGCAAGAGCAGGAACCCACCCGCGGCCTGGGCCACCAGCATGTGGAGTTGGGTGCTGTCGTCGATCATGAAGCGGGGCAAGGCGTAGAGGTCCGAGTCCTGGGTCACAACCCCGGGCATGGTGGTCAGAGCTGCTTCGTACCCAGCCGCGCGCACGGCTGCCTTGGAGTCGGGATTGAAGTCCCACGCCCGCCCATAGGGATAGGCAAAGGTGGCACCGCAGGCTCCGGGAAACAGTTCCTCGAGGTCCCGGCGCCCACCTCCGATTTCTTGCGCCTGATCTTCAGCCGAGAGACTGGAGAGTACCTCGTGAGTGCGGGTGTGACCGCCGGCTTCGATGGAAGCAGCGCCCACATCACTGCCCAGCATCTCTTGCACCCCTTCCGAATCCAGATGAATGCGCCGACAGAGGCCCGCTCCATCTCCCCCCTGCGCCTCAAAGCGTTGACGCACAAAAGCGTCCCGCTGTTTCGGCTCGCAATGGTACTTGAGCACCTTCTTGATGCTGTACTCATCTGCCGCGCCCCTTGAGAGCAGGTCTTGAAAGAGCAAGCCCGCTTCGCTGCTGTCGTCCATCTCCACCCAAGACCGCGCAAAAGCCTCGCAGGAATCCCTTCCGCGACCCAGAAGCCAAAAAAACTCGTGTCCCCAATTGGTGCGGCCATCGGTCAAGACGCGACTCTCTAGGTAGACAGTGCAACCCGCATTGGTTGCGGCCAACACCTGGGGCAAGGCAGTCAGGTTGTCCCGGTATCCATCATCCATGGAGAGGGCCACCACTCCGCGCGGCCCCTTGGGATCAGCGAGTGTCCTGAGTCCTCCCGCCACTGTACGGACGGGATAGCGTCCTCCAAGGGCGCGCAACAAGGACTCCAAATGCTGGGGCTGGATGCGCAAGTGTGCGGGCAGGTCCCCATTGACCAAAGGGTCATCCACGCAGTGTCCCGCCAGGATCAACAACCGCCGGGGGGCCAGTCGATCCACCAATCGCCAGGCACCCGTGTGATACAAGAACCGCGCCCAGACCTGGATCAAAAACTGCTTGAGGAGGTGCTTGCTCATGGGATGGCGCGCTCAGGAGCAGGTCTCGTCATCCCGATCCGCATCTGTAAAGTACCAGGACCTGGGATCCTGGGCCACTACAGCCAAAGGCGAAGAGGGATCGAGCAAGTGCACGATGATCTGTTTGCGATCATTGGTATGCGGCGCCCGGAACCCGCAGAACTTGAGTTGCTGCTGCCACCAGGAGCCCTCCACCGCCGTTGCACGGGCCACGCTGGCTCCCATCTTGTGCAAGTGCCCAAGGGCCGCTTCCATGGCCGCCGCCAGGGCCACGTCATCCAGGGCCAACAGGTCCACGACATAGCCCACCGCCGCACCACGCTCGGGGAGTTGCACCACCGCATAGCCCACCAGATCTCCATCAGGAGCAAAGACCCCATGGGCGCGGAAACGGTTGGAGGGTGCGTCGATGAAACGCCAGTTCAAGAACTCCGCACTACGCTCCTGCAACCAGGCCCACTGGGGGGCAACCTGAGCCAACAAGCCGTCTACGGCAGAGGTAAAACGCGGCAGAGCCACTACATTGACCTTTTCAAAGAAACTCTTGCGCAGCGCCCCACGCCGCATGCTGCCGCGCCAGGCAGCCCAGCCAGTTCCCATGGAAGCCAGTCGCCCGGCCCGCTGACGTTCCTGCCTCGCGGCTTCATCCGCGTGCAAGACAAAAGTCCAGGGGCGCACAGCCCCGACACCAAGCCAGCCGAGCTTGCTGATGAAAATCCCCGCAGACTTGGAGTTGGGCAGTCCGATCACGAGGGGCCACTTCCGCTCCCGGGCCAACTCCATCGCCCGCCGATCCAGATCAAGAAAGTACCCTTTGCCGCGATGATCTGAATGGGTCATCACATCCCCGGTTTCTCCTACGACCCCAGCGAATTCGCCGTGGGACAGAACCCGTCGCCCATTGCAGGCATAGCCCCCCACCGCCTGCCCGCCTGTGTCCCTGGTCAAAAGGGTAATCGAAGCCCCATGGGGCGAGTCCCGGTAGCGCCAGGGGAGCACCCGCTCCCCATCGGTCTTGCCGAAAGCATGGGCGTAGAGTTCCACCTGCTCTCCGATCTGACCATCGGAAACCTCTTGGGGGACAAGGGACATAGGGAGCATCCTGACCTCCCCCGCGCCAGTTTCAAGCCTCCAGCCCCTTGAAGCCACAAGAAGATGCTTTTGGTCCGGGTTCTGCCCTGACAGATTAGTGGACAAGGTAAAGTGCCCCCCCACCCAGCCCCCTCATCAAGCACTGTCCCCCCTGCCATGCAGCAACTGATCGAATGCGTGCCCAACTTCAGTGAAGGCCGAAACCAGACCACCATTGATCGTATTTCCGATGCCGTGCGCGGCACCGAAGGGGTCTGGCTCTTGGATGTGGATCCAGGGCGCGCAACCAATCGAACCGTATTCACCCTCGTGGGCGCTCCCGCAGCCGTGATCGATGCAGCCCTGGCGGCGGCCAAGGTTGGCGCGGAGTGCATCGACATGACCCAGCACAAGGGAGAGCATCCACGCTTTGGGGCGATGGATGTGTGCCCCTTGATTCCCATCAGCGGCGTGACTCTGGATGAGTGCGCCGAGTTTGCCCGTGAGTTGGGCCAGCGGCTGGGGACAGAACAGGGGCGCTCGATCTATCTCTATGAATCCGCCGCGCGCACTCCTGAACGCAAGAACCTGGCCCAGGTGCGGGCTGGTGAGTACGAGGGATTGGCCAATCGACTGGCAAGCGGAGATCATGTACCTGACCACGGGCCCGCGACCTTTGATCCGCGCTACGGTGCAACCGCCGTGGGTGCGCGCCCCTTCCTGATCGCCTACAACGTGAACCTCAACACGACCAGTTCCCGCCGGGCAAACGCTATTGCCTTCGATGTGCGCGAGAAAGGCCGCATGCGCCGGGAGCCGGATCCTCTGACCGGGGAGATCGTGCGCGACGAGAACGGCGACCCAGTTTGGATTCCGGGTGCCTTGTCCTGCGTCAAGGGCATCGGCTGGTTCATCGAAGAATATGGTGTGGCCCAGGTTTCCATGAACTTGACCGACCTGGAGACCACGCCCCTGCACACGGCCTTCGACACCTGCTGCGAAAAGGCCGCTGCCCGGGGTATCCGGGTCACAGGATCTGAAGCAGTGGGGCTCGTACCCTTACAGGCCATGTTGGACGCAGGGCGTCACTATCTACGCCTGCAGAAACGCTCCACAGGAGTCAGCGACCGGGAGCTGGTGCGCCTGGCGGTCAAGTCCATGGGTCTCGACGAGCTCGGCCCCTTCGATCCAGACGAAAAAGTGATCGAATACGCGATTGAGGCCAAGACAGCTGTCCCGCGCCTGGTGAACAAGACCCTGCGGGGCTTCATCGAAGAGACCGCCTCAGAATCACCGGCCCCCGGGGGTGGTTCTGTCGCTGCTACCGTGGGAGCTCTCGGAGCGGCCCTGGGCACCATGGTGGCCAATCTCTCCAGCCACAAGCGGGGCTGGGATGACCGCTGGGAATCCCTCTCGGACGTGGCCGAGCGCGGTAAACGCTGTCATGCGGAACTGACTCTGCTGATCGACAAGGACACGGACGCTTTCAATTCGATCATGGCCGCCTGGAAACTCTCCGGCGACGCACGCGAAGTGGCGATCCAGGACGCCACACGCCTGGCAATCGAGGTTCCCCTGGCAGTCATGCGCGCTGGAGTCGAAGCCATCGAGATCTGCGCCAACATGGCAGAGAATGGTATGCGAGCTTCCCTCTCCGATGCAGGAGTCGGCGCGCTCTGTGGCCGGCTGGCTGTGCGCGGTGCGGCGCTCAATGTGCGCATCAACGCATCCGACTTCAAAGACGAAGCCCAGCGAAACCTGTGGCTGCAAGAAACCGCCGAACTCGAGCAGACCGCCCAGGTCATGGAAGAAAAGGTACTTGCGGCAGTGACCAAAGCCCTGAGCTAGTCGCCCGGCCGTTGTCCTAGATCAACGACGGCCGCGCACCCAAGCGCCCCAGCAAGCCATCGAGGTGATTCTCGAATGACGGCAGCCGCTTCTGCCCACGCCAGTGATCCCGCATGATTGAGCCCTCTCGCAGGCCACGCACCGTGCGCATGGCCAGGGCCAACAACTCCGCTGGCAGGGCCGGAGAATGTCCAAAAGAGAAAGGCACCAGAGTCAAGGGCAGGTCCGCCGGTGGTTGTCCACGCCAGGAGGCCACTACCTCTGCCGCCGCCAGGGCCCGCTGGCAGTCCCCGATTTTCTCGGCTCCTTCCGCCCCTATCAGGGCCTCGTTGATCTTGTCAGGTTGCGGGTCCGCCACAAATTCCTCAAACCAGTCGCTACCTGCCTGATTGTCGAAACTCGCTTCGCCCCACATGTCCCCGGTCATCGCAGCACGCTCCGCATGCCCCCATCATGGGCAAATGCACGGCCCAGGTCCAGTCCAGCTGAACGGCGACCCAGCAAAGGGACTTTCAGGGCGCCTAGTGGTGACTGGTGACCACATGCCGCTGGGGCGGAGGCACCAAACCAAGCATGCGACCCACGCGCTTGCGGCCGTAGACCGGGTTCTCGGAGTAGTACATGGCCCGCTCCCAGACCCTGCGCAGGCGCTGGGGCATGGCGTAGTACCAGCGCTCATAGGAACGCACCATGTTCTTGCGCAGTTCCTCCAGTTCGATCTGACTGAAATTCTCGTGGCGGTAGCCCGAACGATTCGAACTGACATAGTTCTCCGAAAGATCCGAGAGGTCCAGGTTGGCCTCGTAGGCATCCCAGGACTCCGTTCCGATCAGGGGATTGAAGACAGATATACGGATAAGGTCCGGCCCAGCCAGACGCAGAACCTTTTCGGTCTCAGCCACATCCTCTTTGGTTTCACCTGGGGAACCCACAATCAAGTAGACCTTGGCCCAAATCCCCGCGCGACGAGTCATGCGGGCGGCATTGATGATCACCTCGGGAGTCAGGTCCTTCTTGAGCACATCGAGCATGCGCTGGCTGCCAGATTCCCAGCCATAGTAGATGCGTCGACAACCGGCCCGGTGCATGTGCTTCAGCAAGGGGTAGTCCACGCAGTCCGCTCGGGTGTTGGCAACCCATTCGAACTTGAGGCCCCGGCGCAGGATCTCGTCACACATCTCGTGGATGCGCTTCTTGCGCAAGGTCAAGATCTCGTCAACGAACAGGATCACGCCTGGATCGTAGGTCTTGATGATATGTTCGAGCTCGTCCACAATGGCTTCTGTGGAACGCACCCGGAAACCACGGCCAGTGAGTTCCTTCTGGCAGAAGATGCACTTGAAGGGGCAACCGCGGGTGGTGAAGATGTAGATCAGGTGCTCAGGGTTGTTCTGGAAATAGGACTCCATTGGCAACAGGTGCCGCGCTGGAGCCGCCAACTCGTCAAGCTTCTTGATCAGCGGTGGCGCCGGGTTGTCGACCCACAGTTCCCTGTCGCGCATACTGGCCACGCCGGGGATCTCCATGATCGCCGCTTCATCATTGCCCTCAATGGCCTTGAGCAACTGAGGCAGGGTGTACTCTGCTTCGCCTTTGAGCACGTAGTCAAAGTGACCCGTATCCAAGAAGACGCCCTGGTCTACTGAGGCGTGGGGACCGCCCATGATCGTGATCTTGCCTTTTTCCTTGGCGTACTTTGCCCAGGCGATGGCGCGCCTGATGTTCGGGGTCAAGGCAGAGAAACCAATCACATCATTGCGCTCAATGGCGGCCTTCATGTCCGCATCGGTACCGATTCGCTCATCGTGCAATTCCACGGGAATCTTCTCGCGCTCGAGCATTGCCCCGAGGTACCCGATTCCCAGAATCATGGAGAGAGGGTCCTCTTGAACGTGAGGCTTGATGTAAGTCAGGAGAGTCTTTCGCATCGCTTGCAGGTCATTGATCAGTCAAACATGAAGGGCGCATGGGACGGGTGCCAGCGCGGCGAGGCCCGACGGGGTGCCAGCGCGGCGGGGTCCATGGCGTCTCATAGCTCCAATCGGATTATTTCAGGCAGATCATCCAATCATTCGGTAAGGAATCTCGATACCCCTCACCCCCCTAAACTCTACCCCCAGCGGGAGATTTGCGGGCCGCCAGGTCCGAAGATGATCACTTTCCAGTCTGGAGGCCCTGAAACAGGCCTCAGCTCGGGTTGGAGGCCCCTGCGAGGGCTTCATGGTACTGCTCCAAGTAAGCCCCAGCCATGGAGGCAATTGTGAACTTATCCTCCAGCCGGAGGCGCCCGGCGGCCCCCATCTGCTGGGCCAGAGCGGGGTCCTGCAACAGTTCGGCAATGCGCCCAGCGAACCCCGGCACATCGAAGGGATTGGCGATGAAGCCAGTCTCCCCATGAAGCACCACTTCCCGGGAGCCCCCAAAAGAAGTGGCGATCACCGGTTTCGAGTGCTCCATGGCTTCCAAGTTGACCATGCCAAAGGTGTCAAAGCAGATCGAAGGAGTGACAAAAATATCCACGGCTGCGTAGGCCTGCTGCAACTCTGCGCCGCTCAGCCAACCACTTGTGCGAACCCGATCGGCCACCCCCAGTTGCTGGGCCTGGGGCAAAAACTCTTGATTGTAGATCTCGGCCTTGCCCATCACCAAGAGGCATAGGTCCGGATATTTCGGCACAAGGAGTGCGAGCATCTCAAGCAACTTGCCGACTCCCTTTTGGGTGTGCAGGCGCCCACCAATAGCCAGCACCTGGCGGCCTTCCAGATCATGCTTCCGCCGAAAGGCTGCCACTTTATCCGCAGCCGGCAAAGACTCCTGCAAGGACAGGCCATTGTGCACCGTGGCGTGCACCCGAACCTGATTCATACGCAGCACCTCTCCCAGGGCATCGGACACAACGGTCAGTCGATCCACATCCCGTTCCAACACCTGACCGATGCGCCTGTTGCGGCCCGGGCGAAAGCGAAAGCGCTGACAGGGGATGCACTTCGAAAGCCGCGCAACAACATCGAAGTCCTGCCCTCCATGCTCTTCACCCCCATGAAAACAGGTCAGCTTCTGATAACAGAAGGTCATCACATCGTGGGCTGTGAAAACCACCGCCACACCGAGGCGCTTGGCCTGAGTCAGGGCGTGATAGCCGATGTGGGTGTGAATCAAGTGCGCGTGCACCAGATCCGGTCGCCAGTCCCTCAGAATCTCTTCCAGGGGCTGATCCATACAGGAGTTATGCAAGCTGCGCCAGGCCCGGAAACGCACCGGGTAGTCCGAGTAGAGGCGGAAAACGGAGATACCCTGCACCTCGGCAGGTGTTGCCTCATCCCGCTCCTGCACGGCTCCGACCACAGCGCACTGATGACCCTGGGCCTCAAGCGTTCGGGCCAGTTGAAAGGTCAAGCGCGAGGAGGACCCCACGCCCGGGTCGGCGATTTCAGTCAAGAACAGAATGCGCATCAGGACCGTTCCTCCAGGACCTGATCATAGAGGTCCAGCACCGCCCGGGCGTTGTGCTCCCAAGTATTGGCCCCAGCGTGCAGCCGACCCGCCGCGCCAAATTGTTGGCGCAGGCCAGGGTCATCCATCAAGCGCCCCAGGGCCTCTTGCACTGCGCCCTCGGACTGCTGCACCAAGAACCCCGTGACGGAATCGCGGATCGCGTCTTCTGCGCCACAGTCCAGGGTGCCGATCACCGCTGTGCCAGCGGCGGAAGCCTCCAGGTAGACAATGCCAAAGCCCTCAAAACCCCCGTCCTCTGCGGTAACCGGCGTGTGTAAGAAAATCTCGGCGCGCTGGAGCAAGTCGATCTTTTCCGCTTCCGAAATGTTGCCCAGTACATGCACCCGATCGGTCATACCCGCTTCTTCGATGCTGCGGCGCAGGCCCCGCTCGTAGTCATCCCCGGAGCACTTGCCCACGATCACATGATGCCACTTTGGCCGGGTTCTGGCCGCAGCCAGCCATGCGCCAAGCCCCAAGTGGTGACCCTTTCTTTGCTTGACCTCACCGATGGTCAGACTGAAAGGAAAGCGATGCCAGGGGCGCTCGCCGATCTGAGGCACATCGATGTACCGTTCCGCATCCACACAGTTGGGTACCACTCTTGGCTGGTCCGGCGCAAGGGTCCCTGGGGGCAAGGCCTCGATCCAACGGGAACAGGTATAGTTCGAAACGCTGATGAGGCCTGCCATGCGCTTGCTGGTGGCAAGGGCGCGACCACCGTGACGAGGTGACAACAGGGGCTGAATCGTATAGGTCCCATGCCCCGTGGCCACACAGGGCACCCCCGCCAGCCCAGCCCCATCCACCCCGATCAAGGAGTGGGGGTAGTCCTTGATCGCATGCACCAAGTCCACCCCACGAGCCGAACGCCAGACCTGCCAGGTTCCAAGCGCGCGCCAGGCGGCAAAGCGCAGAGGACTCATGTAGTAGAAGTAATCCGGAGGCAGAGCCACGCGAACGGGCCAGTCGGAGGGGACCAAATCCGAAGTGGGCCGATGCTTGCGCGCCAGGAGAATCTCAGGCTTGAGTTCTGGCCGCAGTTCTTGGCAAGCCTTGATCAAGCACATGGCATAACGACCAACCCCGTCGAGTTCCGAAAGGGAATCAGTCAGGTAGAGCACCTTCATGCCTGCTCCCCCATCCAATCCAATATGCGCTGGGCGCGAGCGTCCCAGGTGTGCTCCGGCGCCCTGGCGCGCAAGGCCTCCCCAAGGGCCCGCATGCGGGAGTCATCCCCCAAGAGATCGCGCAGAGCCTCTGCCAGGGCGGCTGGGTCCCCAGGAGGCACAAACAATGCCGTGCTGTCATCCAATACGTCGCGCATGCTGGGCAAGTCAGAACAAACCAGCGGCACCCCCACGGCCATGGCCTCAAAGATCTTCAAGGGCGAAGTGTAACGGGCGCTGATCGCAGGGGCGGCCCGGTTGGGAACAACCGAGATGTCCGCAGCGCGAAGAGCAATGGCCGCCCGCCGCGGATCCACAAAGCCGGTTATCTGCACCTGCCCAAGGCCTTCGGCGGCCTTACGCAAGCGAGCCACATCCCGATCCATTCCGCCCACAATCAAGAACTGCACCTCGGGCAGGTGGCGAGCCGCGTCTACCAGCACATCCACCCCCTTCCAGGCCAGAAGGCCACCCACATAGACCACCACTGGGCGCTCAAGATCGAGGCCCATGGCCTCGCGAGCTGCGCTCTTGGCGGGCAGGGATTCAAAGCGACTGCTCTCGTAGCCATCGTGCTCCACGCAAATCGACTCGGTGGGCAAACCAAGCGCCAACAGGTCCTCGCGCACGCCGCCACTGATAGCGATCACCCTTGCCCCCGCCTCAACAGCCCGGATCAAGGCCCGGCGGCGCAGGGCATGCCCAGGCACTCGGTGCAACTCAATGAACAAACCCGGCCGACCGCGCAGCATCCCCGCAACCTCCGTTTCCCGGGTCAGCACCCTGGTCGCCCCTGAAGCACGACGGGCCTTCCTGGCAGCGTTGTAGGCAAAGGAGAACTCTTGGCAGCGGGCAGGCACGAATTGCAATGAACGGGGCACAAGATCAATCCAATCGAGACAAGGAATCGCCTCCACTGCTGGCCGCTCTCCGCGGGGCACCGCATAGTGATCAAAGAGAGCCTCACCGGAAAGCTCTTGAGTGTCCCGCCGTCGCGCGTACCACAGGGTCGTGGGCGCGCCAGCCCTGGCCAAAGCCGCAGTGGCCTGAGCCACCTGCAGGGACTGTGCCCGTTGACTGGGCATACGCGCGTTGGCGATCAACAGCAAGGGCGGGTGCATGGCGCGGCTAGCCGTCGATGCCTCCGCCATAGCCCAAGGCCTCAAAGAGCTCGTTCTCTCCATCCCGTGCGCTTCCTTGAAGCATGTCTCGACGAATCGGCATGCGCTCTTCCAAATCCACAAGCGCCTGCCAAAGGCGATCTGCCTCGGCTCGAAATGAATTGCTGGGGGGAGCCTCACCCTTGCGAAGCAGGGCCGCCAAATTGAGCTTTTCCGCCGGGTCGATTCCCAGATCAAACAAACGCACATCAAGCGCGTCTGCGGGGCTGTGCTGAGCCTGCCACCAGGCCTGCCAGGGTTGTGGCTCCAAGAGACTGCTGTCCAACGCGCCCGGGACCATTCGCCGCTGACGCACAATCAACTTCCAGCGGCCGTCGTTCACGCTTTGGTAGCGCCCGTTTTCAGAAAAACTCAACCGTTCAGGACCAGGCCCCGTGCCCTCCATCAGGGGCAGCAGCGAAATCCCGTCCACCGCCGCCTGCACCCGCTCAAGATCCTCCCCCTGCACGGTCTGGGGCTCAAGCTCTCCAGGCAGTTGACTGGCATGTTCCAGGGGCTCCAAGCCCATCAGATCGAGCACCGTTGGCAGGAGGTCGATGGAATCCACGGGGCGCTCAATTTCCAGCCCTTTGGGCACATGTCCGGGCCAGGCGAACACAAGGGGGATGCGCAAGTTGTCTTCGTACATCCAGTTGTGCTCCCAGCGGCCGTGTTCACCGAGAGACTCTCCATGATCGCTGGTCACAACCACCAGAGTGTTGCGCTTGACACCCGAAGCAGCCAACTGATCCAGCAGCACTCCAATGTCCCGGTCCGCCTGGGTTACCCCGCCGCGGTACAGATCTGCGATCTGCTGTTTGTCCGCGGGAGTCGCCTGGTAACTGCCCTTCTCGATCAGCACCCGGTGCTGGGCATTGAACAGTTGTTCAAAAGGCCCTTGGTAGGCCGGATCCACGTAGGGCGCACGACAGTCCATGTCCGGGTTGTAATCCGTATGGGTCGAGTAGAGATGCACCAAAGCCATGAACCGCTGATGGCGATGTTCGTGAATCCAGCGGGCAGCAGAATCCACCACATAGGTACTGGCCTTGTGCTGGGAAAACTTGGCACCAATCAACCAAGGCAAGAGACGCGAGCGAAAGCGACTCCAAGGATTGTGCAGATCCACCTGACCGTGGCCGACCATCGCTTCGAGGTACACATCAAACCCATCCAGCAATCCCGAGCCATGGCTCACCGTGCCGGTCATGAAGGCCCCGCGCACAAAGTCCCCCTCCTGCAGCGCCACTCCATCCTTGCGCGGCCGTTCCTCCAGGCAACGAGCCAGGGTGCGGTTCTGCCCCCAGCGCAGACCCGGCTTCATGGAGACCAGGCCATGCCGCCGGGGCAGCTTGCCTGTCAACAGGGATCCAAAACTGGTCCAGGTGAAAGGAGCCTGGGCGTGCGCGCCGCGAAACACCGTGCCCTCTCCAGCCAGTTGATCCAAGCGTGGAGTCCGCATTCCCGGCGCACCACTGAAACCAAACATGTCATGGCGCAGGGCGTCCACCACCACCAGCAGAACATTGGGCATGTCCCGGTTACGGTCGTTGATGCGGCCCCGGGAACTCTTGGCAACATAGCTGCCGAGCAACAGTCCGCCGCCAGCCATAAGAGCCAGCATGAAAAATGGAATCAGCATGCGCACCATACGCGGTGTCCGGCGGCGCAAGCGCACGGCACGCCGCCCAAGAAGAATGCCCGCAACCATCAGCACGGCGAACAGGACCAGTCGGCGGGGATCGCTGAAGGGCAGACTGGAGAAAACCAGTTGGCGTGACCACCAGATCAACCAGATCCCAAGCCAGCATCCCCCCATCCAGCCCAGCAACAACTCATAACGACCAGTCAGAGTAGGGCGCCGCAAACGAGAATGGAGCAAGGAGCCAGCCAGCGCCCCCACCAACATTCCACCGCCGCAGTAAAACAGGTAGGTCACCGCCCAAGCACCTAGCAGGGCGGGCAATTCGTTCCAACCCGGCAGGTTGTGGCTGATCGCCCCCAGGCCAAATTTCTGCAGGTGATAGACGAACACGCTCGGATCCACGCCCAGCACATTCAGTCCGCCCTCCACACAAGCTGCCACCAGACCGCTCAAAGCCCCCGCATTGATCCCAGCCCGCGCGCTGGTCAGACGGCCGGGACTGGCGGCCGGAGATTGAGGAGTGTCGCCCATGGGGAGAGCAATCCTAGCAGGCCCCTGAACGAGTCCCAACCTTTGGCTTGGAGCGGTTTCTGAACACAGCCGGAACCACCCTCAATCAGGACTCAGCGCAATCGATCACCCCGACGCAAGAGAGCACGCAGCTTGCTCCGTTGCTCAGCCAACAGGAAGCGCCGCAGCTCGGGACTCACCACCCGCTCGGGCCGCTTGATTCCAGCCCACAGGTACCCCGCCGCCTGACAGATCCCGCCAAGAATCACCGGAGCCTGGAGACTACGATAGGCAATGGCTACCCAGGCAAAAATGGGGTCGTAGCCAAAGCACCAGTTCAGGTAGCCCCGTCGAAAGCGCAGGGCCAGTTGCCCACCGGAGCCGCTGGTGACCTGACCCTGGTGAGTCACTGCCAACTCGCGCACGGTGCGGGTCTGCCAGCCCGCGGCGCGCACCTGCAGTTCCATCAAGGTGTCCTCGCCTCCATCCTTGAGGGGCTTGAAACCGTCGGTCTCTTCGTAAGCCTCACGGCGAAAAAGATGCACGGCGCCAGCCACAGCATCGCGGGAGATATCGTGCTCAACCTGCTTGCCTTCGTACTCCTCATAGATCTGGCCACCGGCCAGACCCAGCTCTGGCTCACCATCAAAGACTTGCAACAGCTGGGCAAAGTACTTTGGATCCAAGCGCAGGTCCCCGTCGAGCACTCCGATAAAGTCCTCCCGCAGTTCTCCCAATTCTGCCAGCCCACGCTGGAGAGCGTAAGCCTTGGAAGCAAAGTCCCTCTGCTGCCCCCCCTCAATGCACACAAGGGTGATCCAGGGCTCGTTGAGAATCAGCTTCTCGACGATCTCTTCAGTGCGATCACGCGAACCATCGCTGACGATCACCCAACGGTCCGGCCGCACGGATTGGGCCAGCACCGATTGCACAAGAGCGCAAATGGCGTCTTCTTCATCACGGGCCGCGGTGATCAGTGCGAAAGTCATGGGATTGCGAAGTGTTACGTGCGCAACCCATTTTGCGCGGAAGCGAGCAAATAGGAAAGCGCACCCTCTTGTTGGCTCACATGGGTGGCATGTTTTGGGACAGTCTGACGAGCTTTCACACCCCAAGCGCATGTCTCTCGCACAAGCAGGCCCCCATCTTGAAGAGTGAAGCTGCGCTCAAAATCCGCTCCGGGAATGCGCGAGCCATCCATGTGCGCCAACACACCTCGCACGCGGACGCCCTCGGGAAGCAGTTCAAGGGTGGCCTGGCGATCGCTGCTGCTGGAGACAACGGGGGAGCCGTAGCCCAGGATCCCAGCGCAGAAAACGCCCCATGGAATCCCCATGGCCCGGGAAAGTTCCCGACCACGGAGTGCATTACGCGCCAACCAGAGAGAAAAACGGAGTTCCGCCCGATTGGCCCCCCAGGCAGCGGGCCAACGGGGCAGACCCGAACGCCCATGCCACTCCCCTTCCTGACTGGCTGCACGGGGATTGCGCGTAAGCAACTCCTGCCCTGCCATGTCCACAACCCGAATCAGGCCCGCACCAAGGAGACTGCCATGGTGCAGGTTCCCCGCAGGCCGGGGACCGCGCACCCAAGCGCTGAGGGTGGCACTCTCCAATCGGACCAGACCCGTGTCACGAAACAGGCGCGTGGAAGGAACTTCTGCCTTGGAACTCGGTGCGTTGGCCGCTTCCTCCAACATGGGCAGGGCGCGCGCCACCCAGGAGGCATGGGCCGCCCAGAACATGGGGCACTGGTAGCTGCTGCTGCGATCGGGGCCAGGCAGGTGGCTCTGCGGTTGCCCACTGGGCAACAGATGCCGGGACCAGGAGCTAAAACTCGCCAACATCGCCGAGGCGCAACGGGCATCCTTCAAATGGACAAGGCCAACACCCAGGGCGTAGAGATCAAAGGGGTGACTGGCGACCTCGTAATTGGCCCCGTGATACCAGGGCTTGGCCTCCACCAGGCCTGCCTTGATCCCATCGGGCCCCATCAAGCCGAGCAGGAAATCGATGCCCCGCTGCAAGTCTTCGGCCCAGGGGCTGGCTCCTGGATCGTGCCCAGCCCGCTCCAGGGCAAAAGCCAGGAAAGCTGTCACCCGGGACTGGTAGTAGCTCGAAGCATCCCCGGCTCCCGGGTGCCCGGCGCCGGATTCGAGCGGGTGATAGGGATAACTCCCATCGCTTCGCTGAACCTCGGCCAGAATACGCGCACCTTCGCGCACGGACAACTCCAGTACCTGGTGCTTGCTCAAACGAAAGGCTTGGGCGGCACCGGTCATGGCCCAAGCCTTTTGAGCGGGAATGCCCTTGTCCACGATGCAATAGCGCAGGTAGGTCTGGGCGCAGAGCACGGCCGCATGGGTGAAAGTCTCCACTTCATGGTCTTCGAGGTGCTCCCCGAAGATCTGCACGCATTCCACCAGGGCATCGCTGCAGGCACTAGCATCGATCACCGAGTTCGAGCAGTTGTAAGGATCGTGTCTGCCTGGCCGAAAGGTGAAACAGGTGCTGTCGCCTTCGCGCTCAAGCCGCCCAACCAGACGCCGGGCCTGCTCACGAGCCACGCCAAGCAGGAAATCGAAGTCCGCTCTTGGGTCATGGCGTGCGAGGGCGCAGGCCAACAGCAGAGCCCCGGCACTCTTTCCGGTGTGCTCGATCCTGTGGTAAGGGCAGATGATCGCTCCCTCGGCATTGCGACATGAGAGCATCCATGCAAGCACCCGGTTCAGGGGCTCAGTGAATTCCGCACGCACGGATTGACTGGAACTCATTGAAGCACAAACCTCCCAAAAGCTCGCAGCAAGGGGAGGGCGGGTTCCGCGGGTCGGCCCCGCAGGCGACTCCAAAAGCCCCGCAGCAGCAGATCCAGCAGGGACCAAGAGGTGCAGAGTTTCACGAAGGGCCCGGCCCAGAAACCAAAGTGCTTGCGCTGATAACGCAGGCGATCCCGGTGCCAATGAGCTGCGAAATCCGGCAGCTGTCGAGTGGAACTGCCCGTGCGATGCAGGGCACGCAGCCCTGTCAAGAGCCGGATGCGCTGATCACCTTGAATCAGGCGCAGGCAGAGATCCGCATCATTGAAAAACAGAGCCAGGTTTGAGTCCATGCCCTCCAACAGATCCCAGCTGCTGCGCCGCACCAGCAGGCAAGCCGCCGGGGGCTGAGGCACATCCTGATCCTGAGAGTAATCCCTACCTCGACAGAACCAGCGCTTGAGTTCACGGCTGTTGGGCAGCCAGCGCTCAAGCGGCGTCCCAAAGAAAAGCGGCGTCCAAAACCCAGGGGCCTCCATGATCCCCGGAGCCGCCTGGCCCGTTCCATCGGTGAGCAGGGGGGCGGCAGCCCCGTACTCGGAGTTCTCCTTGAGAAACTGGGCCAAGGGGCGCAAGGTCTCCGGCGCGACCTCACAGTCGGGGTTGAGCAACAGCAGCCAAGGCCGCTCACACAGGGCAGCTCCCTGATTCACCGCCGGGGCATAGAGGGTGTTGCTCTGATTGCGCACCAGTCGCACCCAGGGGAACTCAGCCGCCACCATCTCGGCGCTCTGGTCCTCGCTGGCGTTGTCCACCACGATGATCTCCAACTCCTGCGCCGAAGCCAGGAGTTTCAGGGCTCTTTGCAACTGAGCGCGCACATTCCATGAGACGATCACCACACTTACCCGATCCAGGGGATCAGGGCTCATCTGCCTGCCCCCATATGCTCCACCAATCGCCGCATGAGAGCATCCACCTCGTGGTCGCGTTCGATGATGCCCCGCAGATCGTCCCCCAAGGTGGTCTGCTCTGACGCCTCCAGATCCAGAAGAGTTCCGGTCCTGGCAGCCAGGTCCTCAGGATTGCCCTCTTCAAAGACGAGGCTCGCAGCTCTCTCTGCACCAAGAGAGGTGAGCAAGGGCGGGAAGCTCGGATTGGAAGTCACGATCCCGCGCCCAGTAGCCATGGCTTCGAGCACCACCTTGTCCACGCTGCCCGTGCGGCTGGCGGAGAGAAACAAACCAGCCCTTTGATAGAGCGCAGGCATCTCGCTCGGGGCGATGGGCCCGTGGAACAGTACCCGTTCCTGCAAGCCCAGGGAGCGCACCTGTTCCTTCACCTGGTGCCCAAAGGCAGAATCCCCTTGGGCCAGGGCGCCACCGGCCCATTCAAGCCGCACATCGCGCCCCTCCTCCAGCAACAGGGCCAGAGCCTTCAGGATCGTCAGCGGATCCTTGGAGGGCGTCAGGCGCCCGGCGGACAAGAGCACCTGCGGCAACCCAGTCGAGGCCTCCACCCGGGGATAGAACGAAAGATCAATCCCATGCCCCGTCACCACCTTGTTGGGCAGGTCCAGCCCAAGGGATTCCTCGCTGGCAGTAAAGACGCACTCGACTGTTTGCACCGCACGGCGCAGGCGAGCGTCCACCCCTGAATGGGTGTACCACATGAAGTGGCGCGCTCCTGCCCTTCGGGCGGGGCCCGCCGCCAGCAGGGAATAGCGCGGCACCATGTGGGTCAAGACATGTCCAAAGCCCTCCCCAAATGCCTCTCGCAGGTAGCGCCGAAACAACAGGTAGCGCTTGATGCGGCCGCTGCGTCCCACAACCCGCCAGTCCACATTGGCTCCCAAACCATCAGTGTCCCCGACTTCCAATGCGATCACCCGCACCTGCTCGGTCAGGCGCGCGAGCCCCTCAATCCAACGGGCGGCAAAGCCCAGAATCGGATCGTTGCGGTCGAGGACTTGGGTGATGAACAGAAGACGCACGGGCAGTCAGTCTAGCCCCGCGAGGCGTGAGATCCCAAGGCCAGGCCCGATCCCCTGCTAGCTCTGCCGCATGGCCGCCAGGGCCTTGACGCCGTCAGCGTAGGTGGCTATAGCCCGGGCCCGCTCATAGGGCAAGGCCGCCCTGGCAGCCTCTTGCCCCATCACAAGGCGCACGCCCTCGTCCAGAAGACACTCGGAGAATGCAGCCGCCATGCTCCAGGGATCAAAACCGGTCAAACGCCCGCAACGTCCGTCCGCCAACAGATCCCACATGACCCCCACCGGGGTGGAGACCACCGGCGTCCCACAGGCCATGGCCTCTACCGTGAAGCGCGGCCCTCCCTCGCAGGAGGAAGCGCAAACCACGAGCCGGCTCTGGGAGTAGATCTGGGCCAGGTCTTCGGGCCGATCGACCCACTCGATCCAGGTGGCACGCACGCCCAATGCTCTGGCCTGGGCCTGCCAACGCTCTCGCTCAGGACCCCGACCCACCAGCACAATGGAGTAATCCTGATCCCGTCCCTTGAGGATTTTCAGGGCGCTCAGCACATGAGGAATGCCCTTGTTGCTGACCATGCGTCCCACGAAACACAAGTCGTAGATCTTCTCTGGCGCGGACTCTGATGGGCAGAATACCCGCAGGTCAAGATACACAGAAGGTAGCACCATGATCTTGGCAGCGGGAACTCCCCAGCGCAACAAGAGGTCCGGCATCTGCTTGTGGTTGACCACCCGAAAGGCCGCCGCGCGTCGACGTGCGAAACGCAGGTAGGCCCGGGCGATGATCCGGTCCCGACGCTCGCGCCAGTCCGCCGCAAAGGGATAGCCCGGCACATGGTGAATCTCCGACAGGTAGGGCACACCCGTTCGTGAGGAGAGCTGGGCGCTACCAAGGCCGTTGTAGAACCAGCCGTAGTCGTGGGAGGTGATTGCCTCATGCTTGTGCTCCTCGATCAAGCCAGAGCCCTTGTTGACAATCCAGCGAGCAGTACCCAGTCGACCGCAGGGGGCCACATGCAGATGCACATTGCCATGCATGGTTGACACGGTTTGTGGCTTGCCAGGATTGGGGCAGAGCACATCGATACGCTCGAAGTGCTTGGAGAACTCCTGTTGCATGGAGTCAAAGGGACCGCGTTCACCGATTGAGACCTGGCGGTCGCCACTCACCATCAAGAGATTCACAGGGAAACCTCCGGGGAAGCCGGGGCCTCTACGTCGAGACCGAGCACTGATGAGTAGACAGCCTCCAGACGATCCGCCAATGCGGCCGCCCCGTGACGAGTGGCAACCCGCACCCGCCCCCGCTGCCCGCTTTCCCTGGCAAGGCGCTCATCACCCAGGTACTGATCCAAGCCAAAGGCCCATTCATCCACGTTCTCCCCGACCCAACCGCTGCGCTCATGGGCCACGACCTCAGGCACTCCCCCCACTCCGCTGGCGACCACCGGCAAACCCGATGCGGCGGCCTCCAGCAGACAGACGGGGGCTCCTTCGTTGGAGGAGGTCAACAGCACAGCATCCAGATCACTCATTACCGCCACCATGTTGACTTGAACGCCCAGCATGTGCACCCGTTCTTTTACCTCTGGAGGTCCATTTTCGATGCGCTGAGCCAGATTGCCCCAGAGGGCTCCGTCTCCGATGAAGACCAGGTGCAACTGGGGGTGCCGCTGGCACAAGAGCTCAAATACATCGATGGCCAGTTCAGGTCGCTTGACCGGGGCCAGGCGCCCGACCACTCCCACCAGGAAGTCCCCGCTGCCCGCCCCCACCTGCCGCCTCAGGAACCCGGAGCGGGCGCGAATGGAAAGGAATGGATCCAGGTCCACTCCCGGAGGGACCACCACCAACTCCTCTTCCGAGCAGACACCCAGCCGAACCAGGTCATCGGCGGTGGCGTGGGCCACAGCCAGAACCTGATCTGTGCGGCGCGCCATGCGGCGCTCGCTTCGAACCAAGAAGCGTGAAACCGAATCGGAGAAATAGCCCTCCAGCACATGGCCATGAAAGGTATGCACCGTGGGCAGACCCAAGGCCCAGGCCGCGCGCCTTCCAAGCCAACCGGCTTTCGAGGCGTGGGTGTGAACCAGATCAGGTTGGAAGTCCTGCAAGGCCCTGCGCAGAGCACGGCCCGCCCGAAAATCACCCCAGGGGCTGGGCCGTCTGCGCAGTCCGGAAATCTCCTGCACCTCGATTCCCCTGGCGCGCAACAGATCCGCCAGATTGCCCTCGCCTGCTTCAGGCTGCCCGCAGAAGACCCGCAGACTGTGGCCCCGGGCGCGGAGCAGGGGGTCGCTGGCCAGGGTCTGGCGCGCAGGCCCTCCCAGGTTCAGACGGGTCAGGACGCGGGCAATGCGCACAAAGGGGAGGGACGGGGGCTGGATGGATCGGCAGCAGTGGGGTCGTCGGCTGCAGAGGCGAACATCTCTTCGACCAACTGCGAGAGACTGCAGTGCGCCAGGGCCAGACCCAGTTGCCGCGCCCGATTCAACTGGGGTGCCCGATGGCGCACCTCTTCGAAGGACGGATGTACCTCGCGCGGATCCAAGCACTCGATGTCCCCCACAGAGCGCCCGGCCTCCATCAGCACCATCTGGGCCAAACCCAACACTGTGGTGTGAGCCACTCCACCCAGATTCAAGGGTCCCGCCGGAGCGTTGCACCTCTCGATCAAGTCTCCCAGATCCCTTGCGATATCCCGCACATGGGCGAAAGTACGCTCCTGCAAGCCATCCCCGTAGACGGGCAGCAGCCGACCAGCCTGGGCCGCCTGTATGAAACGCGGCAGGACCATTCCCACGGCGGGATCGTGGCCGGGACCAGTCACGTTGAAAAAGCGCAGATGAATCGGCCCGCGCCCCTCACGATCCGCCAGATCCACACGATCGAAAAGTCCCTCTGCCTCCACCCGAGAGCCCGCATAGGCCCAACGGCCTTGACCATCCGGAGACCGCAGGGGCGCGTTCTCATCCAGAGGTCCGGGAGAATCCAAATAGACCTCGCTGGTGGAAGCGGCCAGCAGTCGCGGTCGCTGGGCGCGAGGCAGGTTCCCGAGAGCGCCCGCAAGGGACTGCGCCAGTTCACGGGTCAGGGAGCGGCAGCCTTGTGGATCCTGCAGAACTCTTGAGACTCCCACGCGGCCGGCCAGGTGCAGAACCGTGTGGAAAGGCCCCGCGTCAAGCAACACCGCGCTCAGTTCACTCTGGTCCCTGAGATCAAAACGCAAGAACTCTGCCCCGGGGGCCATGCAAGCCAGTTCTCGCTCATCCCCTGCGGACAGATCGTCAATCACCACCACACGCAACCCGCGGGTCAGCAAATCCCGGGCACACTCCCGGCCGATGAAGCCAGCACCGCCGGGAATCAGAATCGAGGGGGTCTCGTGCACGGGAGTCAGACGCTGAGGAAAGGGCTTTCTTCCCGCCCGGCCGCTGCCGGGGGTCAGCCCAGGGGACTTATCCTAGCGCCACAGACCTCCGGATTCTCCATCGACCTCTCCCTGGCCCCCCCCGGCGGTCCGGAGCCGGGCTGACAACCATCAGAAAAACAGGCTCAGGTGGTAGACATTCAGCAGTGTGTAGGTCCCCGCAGCCACTAAGAGGCCCCAGCGAGCAAGAACGAAGTTCTTGTGCAAGACCAGCACCAGCAGAGCAAGGGTGATGAAAAAGGCCTTGGTCAGCACAAATCCCACGCGCCCGGTCTGCAAGAGGAACTCTGCCACGGGATTGAGCTCGATGCCTCCGGACTGCAGATGGATCAGGGTAAAGGTGCTGTCTCCGGCGTTCATCAAGGCGGTCCAGGCGATCAGCAGCACAACTCCCCGGCGGTAGCGATCCACGAAGGTTCCCTCGCGCTCGCCTTCGCGTCGTACCTGGGTACGTCGACCTCCAAACAATGCGTAAAGGGAAAAGCGCGGAGTAGGCGTCCTGCGTCGATCAGGGCCGCGCCCCAGGGCAGGGCGCCCGGAGTCATCAGCAGTTCCCGCGGCCTCGGGAAAAGCACCCGAGCTGTCGGCGAGATGGGCGGAATCGGCGGAATAAGGCTGCATGGACCCTATTTCATCGGCAGAGAAACTGTCCCTACTGCACTTCCCCTTGGGAAGCCGTGGCCGAAAGCCCCCAGCCCTCACCCCGGCCCTTGCCGATTTCGTCGATGACCGCCGTGGCAAAGCTGCCCGCAGGCAACCGAAAGGCGAGCAGCAGCCCCTCAGTGGTCTCTTCCAGACTGATCTCCGTGAGCAAGGCCCGCAGGGGCCGCCGTGTTCCAAGTCGGGACAAGAGCGGGCCCTTACGGGTGAGGTCTTCCTGGCTGACCCCGTCCTCGCTCAAGAGTCTCTGTTCCAATTCCAGGACGGGGCCCTCGGGCAAGCGCGCCCGGCAACCGGGCAGGGGGCCGCTGGCGCTGATCTCCAAGGTCCGTGCTCGCTGAGCATCAGCCTCGTCTTGCACCAAGAAAATCCCGCCGCTCTCGTGACGAATCGCCAGGTCTCCAGGAATAACGGTCTCAAGTCCCCCCTCCCAAGCCATGCGCGCCTCGAGTACCCGATTGAAAATCTGGGACTGCCAGGCCCCCAGCATCAACTTCCGCAGGGCATTGGACCAGTGGCTGTGGCCCTGGGCTCGGGCCCTTTCCCGCGCGCCGCTTGGGTCCCCGAGCACCAACATTCGCCCAAGATCAGCGTTGTCCCCGCGAACCCCAAAGCGCTGAGCCATGTAGCGATTGGGCACCCCGCGTTGTTGCAAGAGATCCAAGACCCCTTGCACCGCGGGCATGCTGCCCTTGGGCAGGTCCCGTAGCAGGATCCGAAAGCGATTCCCCGCCAGGTGTCCCCGGCGCAACTTGTGACCGTGCAGCACAGCATCGAGAATTTGCACGCGGGGATGTTCAAAGGCCAGGGCGTCCTCCACCGAAACCCCCTCAAGGGACAGACATTGACGCGTCACCGCACGGGCGTCCTTTTGTCCCGCGTGCCCGATCGAGCGTGGATCGAGATCAAAGTGCTTGGCCAAGACACGCTTGGCCCGCGAAGTGTCGAGCCCACACTTTTGAATGGTCACAAAAAGATGCCCACCTTCGCCGCTAGGAGGATAGGCGGGCACCTCTTGCACCTCAAAGTCCTCGACTTCGCGGCGTATCAGGAAGGGTACACCTTCCCACTCGGGGGTCATCCAGTTGCTGCGAGTCATAGACAATTCATCCGAACCAGTGGTACATGATACGGCCTTCGTCAGTCGGGCCGATCAAGCGCCTGTTCAATCCCAGGTGCCGCACGCTGGTTGAGTAGGGATCAATACCCAGGGACCAGAGCAGTGTGGCTTGCAAGTCGCGCACGCTAACGGGATCACGCACGATGCTGTAGCCCAGTTCGTCCGTGGCGCCGAACACCTCTCCTGCGCGCACTCCAGCCCCGGCGAACCACATGCTGAAACAACCTCCATGGTGGTCGCGGCCCAGACGGGTAGAACCAGAACGGGCCTCGTTCATGGGCGTGCGGCCGAATTCTCCGCCCCAGACGACCAGGGTATCCTCGAGCAACCCTCGGCGATGAAGATCGCGCACCAGAGCTGCAATGGGTCGGTCCACAGCAAGGCACTTCTTGGGGAAGGAATCCACCAGGTCGTCGCCTTTGTTCGTGCCGTGCAAATCCCAGCCCCAATCAAAAAGCTGCACCCAACGCACACCGGATTCCACCAGCCGCCGAGCCAAGAGACAGTTGGAACCAAACGAAGCCTTGCCCGGGGTCACGCCATAGTCCTTGAGCACGTGCGCTGGTTCACTCTCAAGGTCGGCCACCTGTGGCACACTGCTCTGCATGCGCCAGGCCAACTCGTACTGCTCCATACGGCTGCGCACATTCGGATCAGCGCTCTGTTTCCAAGTCATGCCGTTCAGTCGGTAGAGGGCATCAAGCCCCGCTCGCCGACCGGGGCGGGAAAGCCCGGCGGGATCCTGCACATAGAGGATCGGCTCTCCCGTGCTACGCAAACGCACTCCCTGGTGCTGGCTTGGCAAGAACCCCGCCCCCCAGGTGCTCTTGCCTCCTGTGGGATCACTGCCTCCAGAAATCAGCACGCAGTAATTCGGCAGATTGGGGTTCAAACTGCCCAGTTCCCGACTGGCCCAAGCACCCATGGATGCCGCACCGGGCTGGGCATTGCCCGTGAACATCATCAGGTCAGCAGGGGCGTGGTTGAACTGATCCGTATGCATGGAACGCACCAGGGTGGTGTGCTCGGCAATTGAAGCGAAGTGAGGCAGGTGCTCACTGACGGTCCAGCCAGTGCTGGGCACCTGATAGCTACGCCAGGGGGAACCGAGCAAGGTCGGACGTCCCTTGATGAAAGCCAACCGTTTACCCTCAATGAACTCCTGGGGACAAAGGGTTCCGTGCAGCCGGTTGAGGGTTGGCTTGATATCAAACATGTCGAGTTGCGGCGGTCCTCCAGCCATCTGCAACCAGATCACGCGCTTGGCCCGAGGTGTACTGGAGGGACCCTGGCCCAGGGCGCGCCCAGCCAGACTGGCGCTGCCGGCAGCCAGGAGATTGCGCCTGGAGGGATGCAAGGATGCGCTCACTTGACCAACACCTCATCCAGATTCAGCAGGACTCCCGCCACCAAGGTCCAGGCGGCATACTCCGCTGGATCGGCACCCTCAGGCAGTCCCTCCAGGGGAGAGTCCTTGGGCGCCGCAAAGCTCAAGGCCTGCTCGAGATCCTCCCCAAAGCGTTGCTCTTCCGCCTCAGCCAGTTGTTGCACGATCTCAACACGCTCGGGATCAGGCGGACGAAGGCGGATCATGCGCAGGGCGTATGCCGCACGCTCGACGGAACCCAGCCCGCCCTCTTGCACGATCCGCCGACCCAGGGCTACGGCCACTTCATGAAAGACCGGGTCGTTGAGAGTCACAAGAGCCTGCAGGGGCGTGTTTGTGGGGATGCGGCGAATGGTGCAACTTTCTCGCGAGGTTGCATCAAAGATCTCAAGCATGGGATAGGGCGTGGTGCGCCGCAGGAAAACATATAGGCCGCGCCTGAAGCGATTCTCATCCCTGTCGGTCTTCCAGTCCCGCTGGCCATTGAAGGCCGCCTGCCAAAGACCCGGGGGCTGGGGAGGAAAGACGCTCCTGCCCCCCAGCTTTTGAGTCAGCAATCCACTCAGGGCCAAGGCCTGGTCGCGCACCATCTCCGCTTCGAGCCGCACGCGCGGTCCGCGGGAAAGCAGACGGTTGTCCGGATCAAGATCAGCCTTTTGCGCGTCCTGCAGCGCATCTTGACGGTAGGTGGCACTCAACACCAAAGTACGCAGCATGGCCTTCTGATCCCAACCAGATGCGACAAACTCAAGGGCCAGCCAATCCAGGAGGGCCGGGTGACTTGGGGTACTGCCCTGGTGACCAAAGTCCTCTTCTGTGCGCACGAGCCCCACGCCGAACAGACGCGCCCAAAGGCGATTGACCTGCACGCGAGCGGTAAGGGGATTGTCTGGGGAACAGAGCCAGCGGGCCAGGTCCAGTCGAGTTGGCTCAGGGTTGGAAGTCTCCCGAACAAAAGCAGCGGGCATCGCCGCGAAAACTTGTTTCGCTGGCGAAAGAAAGTTGCCCTTGACCAATACATGGGTTTCGCGCTGCTTGTCCGAGGCAAGTGCCACCATGGTTGGGGTCTTGGTGCGAGGCAGAGCCCTGAGTTCCACTTGAAGAACATCAATCTGCTCTTGGAAGACCAGCAGCCCAGGGTCCGTGGCCCGGGCCTGAGCAACGAGGCGGGACCGATCCTCCAGGCTCAGGTCCTGATCAGCAGCCAGATAGATCTTGCGCAGGGAAGATTCCAGGGCCAGCATTGGTCCCATGGCAGCACTGGTAGCCAATCGCAGGGCGCCGATGGTGTGCTGGCTGCCATAGTCCTGCCACAATTCCAAAGTCCACTCCCCCGCCGGGGCCAGAAACCCAAGGTCAAACAGAGCCCGCTGACTGCTCCCCTGCCGAGGCGAAATGCCCCATCCGGATCCCCCATCCGTACGCAGATCGATTGCATTCTCTACGCCCCAATCGGCTTGGGAAAAACTCGCGCTGGCTTTTTGGATGGGCACGAGCAGGGGATCTCGGCCGGGTTGGAATCCAAGCGCTGGGGTGGGCACACTCTCAAGACCCGTTCGCCAGATGACCTCGCCATCGTCGTCCAAGAAACTCAACAGCACACCCGCCAGGCGCACCTCCAGGGCTGGGCCGGTGCGGTTGTGGATGATGACCTCTTCTATGATCTGCTCTGTGGGCCACTCGACCTGCCACCAGGGATTCGCCTCCGCACGCGTATGAGTCACGGATCCGTCACTAAAAACGCCGCTGGTATTGCCATCCACCGCCAACTCCGGGGGGCCGCTGTAGTCCACGCTGGATTGGGTCACAACCCCGCGCCCCGCCACGTTGACTCCCCCAGAGATGATCTCCACCTCGGCCAGGGAGAGAATCCTGTTCTCTCCGGGCAGATCGAGACGCACGAACCTAGCCTGCGGCAGCAGAGTGGACTCGGGCACCAGCCGCGCTTTCAAGTGACTGAGAACGAAGTTGCCATTGCCAGGAGATCGACCGGGGCCGCCGCGGGGCAGACGCGAATCGCTGACCACATCCAAGCGCAGGGCTCTGGTGGGCTCGCTGTTGAAGGTCAGAGCAAGGTGCTCCCGCTCGGGATTCGGACCCGTCAGCAACAGCAGGCCATCCTCAGCGAGTGTTCCTTCGGTTCCTTCCTCTCCTTGGGCGCTCACAGCAAGAACAGGGCGCCAGGATTGGTCCAGGGCCGCCTGACGCCCAAAGAAATCCACCAACAGGGCTTCTTCCGAAAGGGCAGCTGCCGCTTGAGTTCCCCGGCCCGCACCAGGTCCGTCCCACTCAGCACTTCCAGATGGGGCCCATCGTTGCTTTGGTCCCGGTCCGCAGTCTGATTGAAGATCGCGAACGCGGAGTAGTAGTCCTCATGACTGATGGGATCGAACTTGTGGCTGTGGCATTCGGCGCAGCCCATGCTGAGCCCCATCCAAACTGCGAAGGTGGTGTTGGTGCGATCTTTGACCGCCAGCACGCGAAACTCCTCGTCGTCCGTGCCCCCCTCGGTGTTGGTCATGGTGTTGCGATGGAAAGCGGTGGCCAGGCGTTGACTCTCGGTGGGCTCAGGCAAGAGGTCCCCGGCCAGTTGTTCCAAACTGAACTGATCAAAGGGCAGGTTCCGGTTGTAGGCCGCGATCACCCAGTCACGATAGGGCCAGATCGTACGCAGGGGATCTGAGCCATGGCCCATGGAGTCCGCATAGCGTGCCAGATCCAACCAGACCACTGCCCAGCGTTCTCCATAGGCGGGATCTGCCAAGTACTGGTCCACCAGATTCTCGTAGGCCGCGTCGCTTGGATTTGCGGCAAAGGCTTCGACTTCGTCCCAGGTTGGCGGCAGGCCGCGCAGGTCGAAGGACAGGCGACGCAGCAGGGCAAATGGATCATCACTGGCAGCGGGCTCAAGGCCCTCGGCTTCAAGGCGCGCCAGGATGAAGCGGTCCAGATCAGATCGGGGCCATTCTCTGGCGAAGGTGTCAGGGATCGAGGAAGCCTGCGGGCCCTGAAAAGCCCAGTGCTGTGCAGCAGGTGCCCCGGCCTCAACCCAAGCGGTCAATAGCGCGATCTCGGACGAATCAAGTGAATGACCCGAATCCTTGGGAGGCATGGAATCCACGGGATCGGTGATGCGCCGCACCAGCAAACTGCGTCCCTCTTCGCCGGGCTCCAAGATGCTGCCGCTCTTGCCCCCCGCCAAGAGGTCCTCGCGCCTGTCCAGGCGCAGGTCCGCCTTGCGCGCTGCCTCATCGGGACCATGACAGGCATAGCAGTTCCGAACCAGGATCTCCCGGGCGGCGCTGGGCAGGTCTCCCCCGGCTCCGGCACCACTGGCTACGGACAGGAAAAGGATCAAGTGCAGGGTCCACACGCCCCTAGTTATAACACGGAGCACATGAAGAAGGGGGTTCGCGCGCCTCGCTCAATCCCCCTGCTGCGCCAACACCTCTTCGTAGATCGCCAAGGTCTCATCCACCATGCGATCCAGACCAAACGCTGAAGCCACCCGCTCCACCCCCGCCGCAGCCCAACGTTTTCGGAGATCCGGATTCAGGGCCGCCTCCAACATTCCTGCTGCAAGACGGCCTGGATCATCCCGTGGCACCAATCGACCTGTCTCTCCGTTCAACACTACCTCGGGAATCGCCGAAACATCCGTGGATACCACGGGCACACCGGCGGCCATGGCTTCCAGAAAAACCAGGCCCAAGCCCTCCCAACGTGAAGCCATGACGAACAAATCGCTGGCCGCCATCAAGCGCGGTACATCCCGGCGAATGCCGGCGAACTGGACCAAGGAACCCAGTTCCAGACGCGAAGCCTCGTCCTCGGCCAGGCGCTTGCCCTGCCCAAAAGGATCATCCCCCACCAGGAGCAAACGCAAACGCGACCCCACGCGCTCATCTCGGCGGGCTGCATTCAGGGCTTGCAGCAGAATCTCATGGGCCTTCTGGGCAGCAAAACGCGCTACACAGATCATCACAAATGCGTCCTCGGGCCAGCCAAATTCTCGGCGCACTCCTGAGGGGTCCGCATCCCGAGCGGCCTGTTCGAAGGGAGTGCGATCTATGCCGTAATAGACCCGGCGCATATTCTGTTGATCCAATCGCCCGTGCTGGACCACGAAGCGACCCACATGATCCGAAAGCACAATGGTGCGCGCGGGCCAATTGCCGACCACACCGTGGATGCGACTGATCCAAGGACGCAGCAGCGCGCGCTCGTCGTTGTGCTTGCCGCTGATCAAGCGCGATCTAAAACCCCACAAGCGCGCCGCCAGGGCAGTGGCTGCATCGGCCTTGAGCAGGTGACTGTGCACGATGTCCGCTTCGGTGGCCAAACGGGCGATACGAGAGACGCAACCGGGACCGGAACCGAGAGCCGTGACCAGATCCGCTCCAACCTTGCGAAAATCTCCAGCCAGCGCCCCATCGCCCTTGAGATAGGCCACACGCACCGTGTGCCCACGGGCCACCTGGCCCTTGACCTGGGACAGAAGATGAACCTCGGCCCCGCCCACATCCAAGGTGGTGATCACATGTTGAATCTTCAAAGCAACTCCGCATAGACCGCGTCCAGGCCCCGCACCATGCTCTCCAGACTGTAGTGCTCAGCAACACGCTGCTGCCCCGCGCGCCCCATTCTGGCCCAGTCCTCTGGGGACTTGCTGAGGGCCGCCGCCAGGGCCTCGGCCACCCCGCGCGCATCGACGGTGGGACTCAAGAAACCAGTTTCACCAGGCACGATCACCTCCCGAGCCCCGTCCACAGGAGTCGCCACCACGGGCATGCCCCGGGCCATTGCCTCCAACACCACATAGGGCATGCCCTCCCAGCGGGAAGGCAAGAGCAAGAGATCCGCACGTGCCATCAGAGCGGGGACATCATCCCGGGCCCCCAGAAAGCGTACGCGAGCGGCGATGCCGAGGGCTTGAGCCTGGACCTCAAGGGCGCTGGTGTCCCCGGGTCCAACGCAGAGCAACTGCACCCGCTCGAGCCCCTCGCAGGCCAAGGCCTCAAGGGCCAGATCCTGACCCTTGGCCGCATAGACCAACCCCACCAGGATCACAAGAGGAGCCGTGGGATCGAAACCGAAGTCTTCGTCGCTGGCAATTGCGCTGGCAAAAGGCGCGGGATCAATGCCATTGGGCACCACCGCCACCTTCCCTGGCTCTATGAAACCTGCCCGACCAAAGGTCTCTGCTTCGTTCCTGCTCACCGCCACGAAGCGCTGGGTGAACTTTGCATAACGCCTTTCAATAGACCGGTACAGCCAGCGCTTGGGGCCTGAAAAGAGCGCCTCGAAGAGAAAGGAAAAGGTGTGAGGTGTGTGCACCCGCGCGCCGATCTTCGTGCTGATCGAGGCTTGGCGGCCGAGCACTCCAGCCTTGCTTGAGTGGGTGTGAACAATGTCCGGCTTGAACTCTCGCAGAATGCTCTTGAGCCGCCCCAGGTGCAACCAATCTGTGAGGGGCGCGGGCCCGCGCACCATGTTGAGCACAAACACCTCCACCCCCTCGGAGCGCATGCGTTCCATATCCGACAGAAACGTCTCGTCCCGCAGGGTGGAGACCACCACCTGCACCTTGTGCCCAAGCGCACATTGGCCCAGGGCCACATCGACCAGATGCCGCCGTGTGCCGCCGATTGTGCATTCCATCACATGGAGAACCCGCATTCTGCGCCCATTGCACCTTCCCAGGGACCCGAGTTCCAGGGAGCCGAGCCACAAGTTCGAACGATCTGCTCCAATCCAAGCTTGGATCGGCAATCATGCGCCTCCGAAAACCTAGAAGGCGCCTGTACCCTTGACCACCGCGACACCTGTCAAGGCAACGATCACGAGATCCAAGAGGAATGACTGATTTTCGATGTAATAGAGGTCGTAGTCGAGGTTTTCGTGGATCGCCATCTGACGGGCGTAGCTGATCTGCCAGAGACCGGTTACACCGGGCTTGGCCCGCAGACGCTCACGATCCCCGTCTGAGTACTTGGCCACGATGAATGGCATCTCGGGCCTGGGGCCCACCACGCTCATCTCTCCACGCATGACATTGATGAAGTTGGGCAACTCATCCAGTGAATAGCGCCGCAGAAGACGCCCAATGCGGGTCACACGGGGATCCTGCTCGGTCTCAGGAGCCTCCGCATCCGCGCAGTCGGTGTCGTACATTGTGCGGAACTTGAGCATCTCGAAGGGCAGGCCGTTGAGGCCCACGCGAACCTGCCGGAAGAACACTGGACCAACGGAATCCCTGCGAATCAACCAGGCCGAGATCAAGAACAGGGGGCCGACCAACAGCAAGACCAGGGCTGCCACAACCAGATCAAAGCATCTCTTGGCCAGCCGACCAGCCATGGGGTCGCGCCGTTCCACCCGTGCGATCAGTGGGATCGAATCCAGATCCTCAATGCGGATCTTGTAGCGCATCAGGTGATAGAAACGGGGGACGACATAGTAGGTCGCATCCAGAGTTTCAAGTTGGGTGACGATTTCCATTACCCGGGACTCTTCTGCTTCGGGCAGGGCGACGAAGACCTCCCCCACCTTGCGCTCGCTCATGATCGCCTTTATCTGATCGAGACTGCCCAGGACCCGTGAACGTTCCACCAGATCTCCAATCTCGTCCTTGTCCTCGCTGATGAAACCGATGAAGTTCAGGCCCAGGGTGGGCACCAACAGAAACTTGCGCTGCAGGGCCTGGGCCGTGCTCCCAGTTCCGATGACCACAACATTGCGATTGCCAATGCCTCGCCGGTGCAGATTTTGAATGACCTTGAAGCTGGCGAAACGTCCCAACAGAATGGAAACTTGAATCACGCCAAAGGCCAGGATCAAGGTCACCCGAGAGAGGCGCTCCGCGCCGCCGGTCAGACGTACCAATTCGTGAATCGCTGCCAGCAGATCCCAAAATGGCCCGGAGCCCGCGCTGGTGGAGGTGTCACGCAGCAAGACAAGCAAGGACAGCACCACGAGGAAAGCGGTCAAGGTAGCCTTGGTCACCGCCTTGAACTCTTCCACATTGAGCAGGCTCTTGATCGGGCTGTACATCCCGAAGCGGTGGAAGCAGATCAGGCAGACCGCAGCTGTGATCGCGAAGATGCTGCGGTAGGCCTCCAGAGGCGTCTCGGATCCAGGGGGGGCGAACTGCTCCCGGGCCCACCAGGCGAAGAGACAAGCAGCGACCACCGTGACCAGATCCACCAGCACCTGTGCGGAAAGCACCAGGGGCTCAAAATGGCGGCGAAGCAGAGTGCCTGCACGGGTCATCGGGAGGATTGGCGCTGCGCGCCGATTTAGAAGGTACTTGGGGAAGAAGGGGGGAGTCCTGAGGATAACGCAAAACGCGCCAGCCGTGGGAATCAGGGCAACTCCCGTAGGAGTTCACCCAATGAATCGGCAGGAAGGGCAGCCAGACCTGCGTAGTTCTGGGCGAAGCTTCGACCTGCACCGAACCCCGCCGCGTCTGTAACCACTCTGAGGGCCCCCCAGGGCACTCCAGCCCGCTCGGCCACCCGGGCCGCGGCCCCTGTTTCCATGTCTGCCACAGCTGGCCCGGAAAAGGCTCGAGCCAATCGAAAGCGCCGCCAAGGGTTCAGTACCGGTCTGTCAGCGGTCAGAAACCAGCCCTGAGCAGCAGGGCAAACCCTCTGCCAGCATGCCAATATGAGGCTGTGAGGCTCCTGCTGGCGGTGCTCCCGAACCGCAAGGTCAGCCTGAAATGCACGCTGGCAATGAACCAGGGTGCCCACTGGGGTCTGGCGGGTCAGGGCTCCCGCGGTACCCACCACAAGCAAGATTTCGGCCCCCTGGGCCAGGAGCAGGGCGGCGGCACCGGCTCCGTTGACCTTTCCCACCCCCCCACATGCGGCCAGCACGGCCCGACCTTCCAGGGTCAGCTGGTGAATGCGGAGCCCACCCACCATATGGCTCTGCTCCGCCATCCGCGGCAGAGCACCAAGTTCCCCCGGCAAGGCCGCCAGCACCCCAATGGGACCCGAAGGCAACCCGGCAAGACCTGCTGGATTGGCGCAAAGCGCCTCGCTGTTGTCGGTATTCCTGCCCATGCCTCTATTCTGCCAAGCCAAGGGGCCGATGAACTCACGCCCCGGGTCTTGTATCCTGCCCCCCAATGCTGATCGCTATTACTGGAGGAACCGGCTTCATCGGCCAATATGTAATCCGCCGTCTGCTGGCGGACGGCCATCAGGTGCGCGCCCTCTGTCGGCCGGGGCGCGAGAGCGCGCTGCCAGACCTTGAGCATGAGAAGCTCCTGGTCCATACGGGTGACCTGGTGGACGCCCGTTCCCTGGACGGGTTCTTGAAAGACGCTACCTATCTGATCCACCTCGCCAGCGCCCATGACCACTTCACCGATGAGCAAATGCAGTTGGTCAACGTCAAGGGCAGCGAACACCTGCTGGCCGAGGCGCGCGCCCAACGCACACCCAAGAATCTTCAGTTCGTACTGATCAGCTCAGCGGTGATCGGCGTACCGGTCTACAGCTACTACCGGGACTCCAAACGAGTGCAGGAAAAGATCTTCCGGGGCTCTGAGTTCCCTTGGGTCAGCTTTCGACCGACCCTGGTCTACGGGGTGGGCGACATGCGCCACACCGCGCCCCTTCTGCGTCGCTGCGCCAAGCCCAAGGGAAGCTACTGGATCTTCCACGAGGGCCTCTCCAAGATCAATCCGGTGCATGTGAACGACCTTGTGGACGCCGTCGTGCGCTTCTTTGATTACGAGCGCGGTAAAGAAGACTACCGCATCTTCGAAATCGCCGGGCCAGAAGGAATCTCCTTCAACGATTTTGTGGACACGGTCATCGCAGCTACCAACGGCGGAGTCAAGCGCCGCAACATCCCCCGCCGCTGGGTGGAGCGGGCCACGACTTTCCTGCACATCTTCAAGGACATGACCAAAGCCCGCCGAGGCGCCGGATACTTCTCCCTGCACCACGAACACGATATCCGCCCGGCCCAGGAAGAACTCAACTGGCAACCGCGGACCTTTGCGGAGGGCTTGCAGGACATCACCGCCACCGACTGGTGGCGCGAGTGAGTGCTCGAATCCAGTAGTTCTGCGCCTGGTTACGCAGCACCGACTGCGCGGATCATCCTCAGCGGGGAATGCGCACCAGGGTGTAGTAGGCCCGCGGGTGCTGCAGCGCCACGCCTTCGGAGGAGCGCATGCGGCTGGGTCGGATCTCATGCACATAACCCTCACGCAGGCCGTCGACTTTCAGGCGCAGACCCATGTGGTCCGCATCCAGGGTCACGCCCAACACCTCGCACTTGGCCAGATCGACCTCGGGGCTGCCATAGTCTGAGTGCAGCATGTAGGTGTAGCTGTCGATGGTCCAGCTCTCAGTGTCAGCGGCACCAGCTGGATCAAAGGCACGGGTGAAACGCACATGGAAACCATCCGAGAGGGCCGAGACCTGCTGCATTTCAAAAGGCACGACGCCGGTCCAGGAGAGGCGTTCCAGACCAAAACGTTCTGAGCCCCGACTGGCCCAGCCGCGATCGGTCTCGCCAATCAACATGGACCCATCCGGCCCCCAGCACACACGGATCGCGCCGCAGGAGAGTCCCTTGCGGAAGGGGAAGCAGGCTCCCTGCCAGTGACCGTCCACCTGTTCGAGAAAGACCCGCATGACCTCGGCGGAGAACTGGTCCACCACGAACATCTGGCCCTCATAGGGGCCAAAGCGCCCGCCGGTTTGGTCGAAGACAAAGCCAGCCGGAGAGCGGCCCATCTCGTCATAGGGAAACCAGACCGCGGGCATCTGGAAGTGCGGCAGCATCTTGGCCGCTTCCGGCATCAGCACCCGATTGGGAGTTTCGCCGGGATGAGGATAAGGCCAAAGGGGATCGTCACAGGAGGCCACGCCGAAGGGATGCCCGTAAAACGCGCCGGGAATAAGCTGGCTGAGTTTGCTGGCCCCCACCCATTCCCCTTGGTTATCCGTATAGAACAAGTCGCCCCAGGGAGCGATGCCCACACCCGCGGGGGAACGCAAACCAGAACATTCGGGATGCATGTGACCGTCCGCGTCAATGCGCAGGGCAAAACCCCGCCACTTGGGAGCACCGAAGGGCTGGCTCCCAAAGGCTCGGTTGGTGGTCAGCCAAAGGTCACCATCGCGATCCCGCACAGGACCAAAGTTGTACTCATGGTAGTTGCCCCCAACGAGCCATTCGTCGCAAATCGTCTCGACTGAGTCAAAGACCCCATCGCCGTTTTCATCCACCAGGCGGGAGAGCTCTCCGCGCTGGATCACCAGCACCGAACCGTCCTTCTGCACCAACAAACCCAGAGGCTCCTGCAGGCCTTCCATGACCTTGCGCCAAGAGCAATCCAAGGCGTTCTTATCGAAGACCCCTTCGACCTCCCAGATTTCACCCCGGCGGGTGGCGGCCAAAACCCGGTCTGTATGCCAGATCGCAAGCGCACTGATCTCCAGCACCTCGCCCTCGGGCAGGGGCAGGGTTTCCAGGAGCCAAGGTTCATCGGCCTGGATTTCAGATGTGGGGACAGGCGGTCCAACCAACAACTGGGGATTTCCCAAGAGGGCCAGACTCCAAAGCAAACAGATCATTACCACAACAACTCCATGCTCAAGGTTGCGCCGAAACGCTCGGGATCGTCCTCCAGTGGCTGGAAAACCACCGGCCAACGCAACTCACCCTCAACCCCGGTCAGAGGAACTTGGGCAAATCCCTGCCCCAGGTGAATCTCCAGCAGTTGGCTGCCAATTTCCGCTTGCCAGTGTCCCGAGGCCAGAGCACTGAGCTCTCCCCCAGGCATGGGCCGCAAGATCAAGCCGCGCCCGGCATCGGCGCTCTCTGCCTCAAGGGTCCAACTACGCACAAATCCTCGGCGCCCTTTGCGCTGCACGGGCTGCAAGGTCTCCTCGACTCTAACGCCTCCTATGCGGTAGCGAAAGACCGGTGCCGCCCCCAGGGTCTGCTGACGACCAAGCACCTCAATGCCCGCCTCCCGGCCCAGGGTCTCGGGCCAGGGAGCGTCAGGAGTGTCCAACTGCGCAAAGACCGTCCTCATGGGCAACTCGATCAGCTTGGAACCCGTTGGCATTTCCAGAGAGCCCGCGCGTCCCTCCCAGGTGCCACGGGCATTGAAGAAACGTCCCTGCCAGATGCGACCCAGACGACTGTTCTGCATGTCGAAGGCATAATGAACAAAGTCCGGAAAGCCCACCACCAGAGTGCGCGGACTCATATCGCGCATGAAGACCCCGCAAGTCACCACGCCCTGTGAGGGGCGCAGTTCAAACGCGGAGTCGGGAGTGTTCAAGCCAGGCGGAGTAGGCATGCCGTCACCGAGGGAGAGGGCCTGCCAAACCGCGCGGATTTGAGCTGCGGGATCGCCCTCGAGCACATCGGGCGCCAAGCTCTTGCCGTCCACGAAGAGCTCCGCCATGCGAGTATTCATGTTGACTCTGCGGGGATCGCGCAAGAGAGCCTCGAACCAACCAGGCTTGATACGCGCTCCCATGCTCCCCAAGTCCACCGCGCGAATGCCCAGGCTGGGATAGCCGGCAAAATCATGACATTGAATGCAGCCCAGCCCATCTTCTGTGCCCAGCAGTTGGACGCCGAGGATCAAGTGGCCCTCAGCGCCAGCTTGTGAGCGCGGCAGATCTGGATCCAAAGCTGCGAACGCCTCAGCCATCCAGCCGATATTCTGCTCTCCGAACTGGGGCATCCTGGTGGTCATGTAGGGCCGCACGCCCTCCCCGCGAGTCATTACCCCCTGCAAGGCTTCTAGCTTGAGTTTTCCGCCAACTCCGTCAAGGCTAGGCGGCAAGCGTCCCTCGTCCCCAAGATCCGCGCCCTCACGGGCCTGAAAGTAATCCCTATCCCAGGGATGTACGCCCCCGCGTCCAGCGCGACGGTGACAGTGCACACAGCCGAGGCGGGTCATGCTGCGGGCAAGACGCTGTTCCGGAGCCAATTCCGGCTTGAGGCTCCCCAGCTCGTCCAAGAATTCCTTGAGGGCGCCATGTTTTTCTATATCGAAAGACCAGCGTGGCCCCCGGGCAGCGCCGCCGGTCAGGCAACCCGACCCTGAAGATCCCGCCAGACTCGCCAGGGGCGGTCCCACGCCCTGGCCCACCAAGGGGCTCTGATCCAGTTCCGTTCCCGTGGTATGGCACGCTCCGCAACCAAGGCTGACAAAACGCTTGCTTCCCCGGGCCACAAGCTCGGGTTCAGCGGCTTCCGCCAGAGGTGGCCGCAAGCCGAAGCCCAGATGAGAAAAGGCGCTTGCAGGCACCTCCTCCAAGGAAACACCGGGCCCTTCCCATTCCAGCTTGAGGGCCACTCCTCCACCCTGTTCAAAGTAATGCACCTCGATCTGGTGGGATCCCTCACTGAGTACAAAACTGGCCTGCTTGGTGATTGCACCATGAACACCCCAGTTGTTCAGCACTGAGCGCCCATCGATCCAAAGCTGAGAGCCGTCATCACTGCGCAGATGAAAAGTCCACTCCCCCGCCGCTGGAATCTCCAGGGAGCCTTGAAACCGCAGTCCAAAGTAATCTCCGCTGACCAGATTCCCGATGGCCACCTTGGAAGCCCAGGCCTGGGACTCGGCCATGGGTTCGGAGAGATCCTTGAACTTGGAGAAATTCCCCTTGAGCACATCTACTGCCAGCCCCGGCGAAGGCACCGGTTCTTGCGCCAACTGACCACGCAGCAGGTACACCGCAATGTCCTCAGCTTCCGATCGAGTGAGGCCCATATCAGGCATCAAGCCCGAAGGACGCACGGACAAAGGATCGAGCAGGAACTCCATCAAGGGAGTGACTGATGTCATGGGAACCAACGCGGGAAGATCCAGATTCCGAGGCGCAAGCATGCCACCCAAGATCCCCGGAACAGCCAGGGGATCTGTTTGTGACGGGTCATCAGCGGGCTCTGGCTCAGCGCGCCGCACCTCATCTGCGTCTTCCAGGGAAAGTTCCAGATCGAGGAAGTCCTCCAGAGGCCGATGACAGGCAACACAACCGACCGAGTGAAAAAGCTGCCGGCCAGACTCAATCGAGCGCTGGCTCGTGGCATGCACCTCCTGGGCCAGAGGCCCCCCCAGACTCGAGAGGAAACCCGCCAGCTCCAAACCAGCTTGATCGCGCTCCTCCGCCGACAATCCCGCCAGCATGTTGGGCATGTTCCCATGGGGTCGCAGGCCACGGGGGTTATGCAGGAATTTGTTCATCCAGGATGGCGAGAGACGCGCCCCAACCCTTGAAAGATCCGGCGCAGTTGCGGCTTGCAAACGTCCTTGCAGGGCAGGCGTGACCTCGTGACAGTTGATGCAGGCCGACTGCACCAACAGTTCCTCGCCCATGACGAACCCATCAGCGCCCTGGTCTTGCGCGGGAACGACAGCGGAGCCGAGCAACAACACAGCCCAAGGGCTACTCTTCCAGAAACCAACGCCCATCATTTCTGACCATCCGTCAATCGCAGGCGCTCCAGCACCCCTGCATCTTCAATGGTGGACATGTCCTGGTTGCTCTCGCGTCCGGCGGCAACATCCCGCAGCAGACGCCGCATTATTTTCCCCGAGCGTGTTTTTGGCAGCGCATCGGTAAAGCGGATCTCCTGGGGACGGGCAAGCTTGCCGATCTGCTCGGCCACATGCTCAATCAGGGCAGCGCGCACGTCATCATTGCCATCGATTCCCGTGAGTGTGGTCACAAAGGCCACGATCGCTTCCCCGGTCAAGTCATCTGGCCTGCCCACCACGGCCGCCTCCACCACAGCCTCGTGGGCCACCAGCGAGCTCTCAACCTCCATTGTGGAGAGCCTGTGTCCACTGACATTGATCACGTCATCCACTCGACCCAAGACCCAGAAATACCCATCCTCGTCCTGACGCGCACCGTCCCCGGCAAAATACGTCCAGCCATCTGGCCACTTGGACCAGTAAGTATCCTTGAAACGTTGCTCGTCCCCCCAGATGCCACGCAACATGGAAGGCCAGGGTTTGCGCAGAGCCAACAATCCACCCTGGTTGGGCCCGAGTACCTGCCCCTCCTCATTCAAGATACAGGCGTCCACGCCAAAGAAAGGCCGTGTGGCTGAACCGGGCTTGGTATCGGTGCAACCGGGCAGGGGCGTCAACATGATGCCACCAGTCTCCGTCTGCCACCAGGTGTCAACGATGGGGCATCGTTCGCCCCCCACCACCCGGTGATACCAGGTCCAGGCCTCGGGATTGATCGGCTCCCCCACGGTGCCCAGCAAGCGAAGCTTGGACAGATCGTGTTTTTGCACATGCTCGTCGCCCCACTTCATGAAGGCACGGATCGCAGTGGGTGCGGTGTAGAAAACCGTGACCCCCAGACGCTCACAGATATCCCAGAAACGATCCTCCGCGGGAGCATTGGGCGCGCCCTCGTACATCACGATGGTGGCGCCATTGGCCAGGGGTCCGTAGATGATGTAGCTGTGCCCCGTGATCCAACCCACATCCGCGGTGCACCAGTACACATCGTCCTCTTGCAAATCGAAGACCATGCGTGTGGAGAGATAGGCGCCCACCATGTAACCTCCAGTCGTGTGCATGATGCCCTTGGGCTTGCCCGTAGAACCCGAGGTGTACAGCAGGAACAGTACGTCTTCACTCTCCATGGCTTCTGGCACGCATGAGTCGCTGACGGATTCAAGCGCCTCGTGCAACCACACATCTCGTTCACTGTTCCATTCCACCTCATTTTCTGTGCGCCGCACCACCAGCACCGTATGCACATGATCAATTCCTTCCAAGGACTTGTCGACCTCCTGCTTGAGAGGCAAGACACTGCCACGGCGCCAGCCCCCGTCCGCGCAGATAACTGCGTTGCAGCCGGTGTCCTCAATGCGGTCGCGTAGGGCCTGGGCAGAAAAACCCCCAAAGACAACTGAGTGAATCGCGCCGATTCGCGCGCAGGCCAGAACCGCCATCGCGAGTTCAGGGATCATGGGCATGTAGATCGCGACCCGGTCGCCCTTGCCAATTCCGCGGGACTTGAGCACATTGGCGAAACGTGCAACCTCCATCCGCAGTTCCCTGTAGGTGAAACTACGTGCATCCCCGGGTTCCCCTTCCCAGTGAATCGCCACCTTGTTGGCGCGCTCGCCATCCGCATGCTGATCCAAACACACAGCCGAAGCATTCAACTGCCCCCCATCAAACCAGCTGGCCACCGGTGCTTTGGACCAATCCAGGACCCGTTCAAAGGGCCTTATCCAGGGCAGTTCCCGGGCCACCTCGCCCCAGAACCCATCGGGATCATCGATTGAGCATTGATACATGGCCTGGTACTCCGCCTCGTCGCCCATGCGCGAGGCCCGCCTGAATGCATCCGAGGGACTGAAGCGGCGATTCTCGTGAAGGATGTTCTCGATCTGTTGGCTCATGGATCTTTTCGGGGAAGGACAAGAGCCGGGAGTAGAAACGGCTACGCCACAGTCTAGCCGCAGGAGTCGTATGTAGCTTAAGGCGATCCTGAAGCCTGCTGGCGCTCCCCCCCTGCCCTCTCGCATCCTGCGGCCCAATGCCCAGCCCCCAACCCAGCCAACAACCCGATCAGCAAGGCTACCTGCATGGCTTCAGCGATGAAGAAGCAGATCGCCTGATTCGCCAAGCACGAATTCTTGAGCACCGCATTCACGGCCAACTGCCCTTCAAAAACTGCCGCAACCTGCTTGAAGTGGGCTGCGGAGTGGGTGCCCAGACCCAGATCCTGCTACGAGACTTTCCCGACCTGCATGTTACGGGCCTCGACGCGAGCACGAAAAACCTCGACGCGGCCATGAGGGTGATCAGCCAGCAGAGCCTGAGTGCAGAGCGCGTACAATTTGTGTCCGGAAACGCCACGGCCATGGACTTTGCCTTGGACAGCTTTGATGGGGCCTACCTGTGCTGGGTTCTGGAGCACATCCCTGATCCCACCCGAGTACTCGCAGAAGTGCGCAGAGTCCTGACCAGTGGCAGCCCGGTGGTGGTCAACGAGGTGCAGAACGCCTCTTTCTTCCTGGCCCCCTACTCCCCCTCGACCCTGGCCTATTGGGCGGCCTTCAACGACCACCAGTACGATCTGGGAGGCGACCCCTTCATCGGGGCGCGCCTGGGCAACCTGCTCCTGGAGAATGGTTATCGCGACATCGCCACCGAGGTACGCACGGTCCATCTGGACAACCGCTGGCCCGAGGAACGCTCGGAGTTCCTGGCCTATTGGTCCGAATTGTTGCTCTCGGGATCCGAGAGCCTGCTGCGGACCGGGCTGATCAACAGCGAGACCGTTGAGGGCATGAAACGCGAATTGGCAACGGTGACCCATGATCCGGATTCCGTGATTTTCTACTCGTTCGTGCAGGCCACAGCGCGGGTGGACCAAGGGGCCTGAAGTCCCTGGACACCACTCCTGAGCCTCTCCCGAGGGCTCCGGAAGGGGGCTCAGGAAGCTCTCAAGAAATCCGAAATAAAGGTCCACTTCGGACAGAGAAAATTCCCCCAGGAAGGGGGCAACTTGGGCTCCAGGGTGCCGATTGATTGAGTCCGAGAGCCCACCATGAAACCCATCCCTGACCCCTTCGACCTGGACGTCCCTGAACCCGGTGCAGGCCGGGTCGTCCTCCATGACACCCCCTGGGTGTTGCTTCTCTTCCCCGAGACCCGCTCCATTGTTTGGGTGGACCTCACCCGCCTGCCCCACACCAGCATCCCCCATGAGACCGCTGGTGAACCCGGTGACGCCCCTGCTGGCAATTAGAAGTCGGCCTCAGCCCGACCACCTCGCAAGTAGCAAACCCACCCCCAAGGCACTTGGGGGTGGGTTTTCTTGTGCCCGTGCGGATAACCGGCCCGACCAGACTTTCTTCGCGAAAACTCGCCCCGCATGCCTCGCCCCGGCCGGAAGTGCCCTTGGACGGGAGGTCTCCAGAACCCTCGGCACTCGAACCACTCACTGTGGTCCGCTCGCTGCTGCTCTGGATTTCAAGACCTCTCCATCTAGAAGAAGGAGTCCAAGGATGTCGGGATCCAGGGAGGGTCCCGCACATCCGAACCTCGGGTCTCTGGAGCGCAGCTCCAGGGGCCCGACCTTCTTTCCCGTCTCGTGGGCGCCCCCTAGGCGCGCCGCCGAAAGAGGGTGAAGTAGCGCAGCACCCTGCCCACCAGGCGCCCCGGGTTCGCGAATTCCCGCAGCAGACGTTTCGGTCGTCCGTAGAAGCTGCGATAAGCCTCGCGGATCTTCTGTTCGATATCTTCCGCGCTCATGTGTTCATTGCCTTCCAAAGCACCGTAGCCGGTCATGGTGGCAAAATCGAATTCGCGCGTACCACGCAACATCTTGTAGAGCGGCGTACCAGGGTATGCGGTCACCGCGCAGAACTGAACCTGGTCCGGGTCGAGGCGGTTGACCAACGCTATGGTTTCATCCGCCATGGCGGGGGTTTCCTCAGGGAAGCCAATCATGCAGAAGGCGCGGGTCTCAATGCCCACCTCGCGACAAACTCGGAAAACCTCCGCTGCCTGTTCCAGGTCGCTGAGCTTGTTGCCGCAGTGCTTACGCTGGATTTCTGCGTTGCCCGACTCGATGCCTAGGGAAATATGGCGGCAACCCGCGTCAGCCATGCGCTTGAGCAAGTTCTCGTCGAGAGTCTTGACCGCGGTTTCGCACTGCCATATCAGGTCCTTCCAGCCGCGCTCGACGATGCCGTCGCAGATCGCCAGCACCCGGTCCTTGCGGGTGGTGAAGATGGGATCCCGGAAGACCACATGGCGCAGGCCGTGGTTCACGTAGAGATCATCGAGCTCCCGCAAGACATGCTCGGGACTACGAAAGCGAAAGCGCAGGCCCTGAGCAAGGGTGTAGCCGCAAAAGGAGCAGTCAAGGGGACAACCCCGAGAGGACTTGACTGTGGTCACCGTCCCCTGAATCCCTGGGAAGTGATAAGCTTGGTTGTCGAGCAGATGTCGGGCAGGGATCGGCAGAGCATCAAGGTCACGGATTTTTGCGCGCTCAGGCTCGTGCACCACCGTGCCGTCCGTCTCTACCCGCGAGATTCCCTCGAGCCCTCCCAGGGGCTTGCCCTCGGTGATTCGGTTGGCGAGGGCGCTCACGGTGGCTTCAGGTTCCCCGCGCACCACCACATCAATCCTGCCCTCCGCAAAAACCTCATCCGGGCAAAAGGTCACCTGACTGCCAAGCATGGCCACCAAGGCTTGACTGCCCTGCTTGACGCATCCCGCGAGCGCCAGATCCTGGTCCAGAGAAGTGCTGGAAGAATCCAGACAGACCAACTCGGGCTCATCCGCCAGGATGCGCGTCAGGATGCCGTCCGCATCCAGGCCCGCCGCGTCCGCATCGTGAATCGTGACCTCGTGGCCATACTCCTCCAGGAACGAGGCCACATGAGCCAATTCAATCGGTGGATAGAGCAGCTCGGGACTGACCGCCATGCCAAAGCCTCCCATCAGTCCGCGGGACACGCGGAATTCGGGTGGACTAGGAGGATTGACAAGGACGATCTTCACGGTGCTTGTTCTTGCTCAGGTTGGGCAGACCCAGGTTATCCGAGGGGGCAGGAATGAGACAGGGGCAGCCCCCTGGGAATGAATCGGCCTTCACGAAGGTCCCAACTGAGAGGAAAGGCCCTGCTAACTGCGCAATTCAGCACCAATCTCCCCCAAACCCCGCTCCAGGCGGCGCAGGAAGGACTGGGCGTCCTTGTCTGTCAAGGTCTTCTTGTCGGACTGGAGCACCAGATGATATGCCAGAGATCGCCGGCCAGCTCCCAGTTGATCCCCCCGAAAGAGATCAAAAACCACCAGGTCCTTGGCGTTTCCCTTGCCCGCCTTCTCAATCACTCCCGACAGGTCTCGTGCAGGAACCTCTTCTGGGGCCACGATGGCAACATCGATCTTGAAACCCGGATAGCGAGGCAGGGGGTTGTAGGAGCCACCCGAGCGCTCCTGTTCCAAGAGCGCATCCAAAGAAATGGAAGCCACCGCGGTATCGCTGACAAGTTCCCCATCGATGCCCAAGGGTGTTGCAAGGCCCGGATCCAACTCTGCAACAAAACCCACGCAAGCTCCGTCACCAGAACCCACTCGCAGTTCAACTCGGCGCACGGGATGCACCCATGAAACGGGAGCCTGTTCTACTGCCACGAACTGCAGCTCGCGGAATTCAAGAGAGCTCAACAGATCCTGCACCACCGCCATCAAGCGCGCCAAGCAGCCCTCATCAAAAGATGTGTCGGATTGCCTCGCCTTGCAGAGAACCAGGGCCAACTCGTGCACCTCTCCTGGTTCCCCCCTGTCGCTGACCTGCTCTGGCAAATATCCCTTGCCGATTTCAAACAGACGCACCTCATCTCGCTGACGGCGGTTGGGTTCCAAGAGACCCAACAAGCTGGGCAGCACTTGACGGCGGATGCGCGCGGAACCCTCTTGTACAGGATTGATCACCGACACATAGGATTCACCGTCAAGCCCCAGCATCTGATGCAGGGCATCGGACTGGAAGGAGTAGCTCAAGGTCTCGTGAAAGCGTGCGCCCCCCGCGAGCAGATCACGGCAGGACTCGGCCAACTCTCGGCGATGGTCCACGGGCGGCGGCACCAAAGCACCTGTCAGATGCCGCTCGGGAATATTCCCATAGCGGTAAAGACGCCCGACTTCTTCAATCAGGTCCATCTCGATGGCTATGTCCTTGGTGGCCCGGTTTGAAGGCACGCTGACCATCAGACCCTTCTCGTTGGCCTGCACCCCAAAGTCAATGCTACTGAGCAAGGCACTCATCTCTTCATCCGAGATGCCCACTCCCAGGGAACGGCGCACCTGATCGGGATTCAAAGCCACCTCGCAAGCAGGATCGCTCCAGTCCCCCGCATCCGCCAGAGAAGCAGGGAAGGTCACATCCGGCTGAAATTCCTGCAGGAGCCGTGCAAAGTGTCCCGCAGCCTTGAGGGGCAAGGTCGGATCCAGGTGTTTTTCGAAGCGCGCGGAGGAATCCGTCCGCAGGCCCAAGCGAGCGCTGGTGCGACGCACGGGGACGGGCTCGAAACAAGCGACCTCCAGCAGCAGGCGGCCGGTGCCCTGCTGAACCTTGGAGTCTTGACCGCCCATGATCCCCGCCAGGGCCACGGCCTTGTCGCCGGAACAGATCAGAAGATCTGCGGGCCGCAACTTGCGCTCCACCTCGTCCAAGGTCACAAGGGTCTCTCCCTCGCGAGCCTCGCGCACCAAGATACCGTCACGAGCGAGCTGGTCCCGATCAAAAGTATGGTTCGGTTGACCCAGGTCCCCCATCACAAAATTTGACAGGTCCACAAGCAAGTCGATGGGCCGCTGACCCGTGGCCAACAGCATGCAGCGCATCCAATCGGGAGTCTTGCCCTCACCGACCCCGTCTATTGAGAGGCCGATGTAGCGCGAACAAGCGGGGCTTTCCACGAGCACCTTGACAGGATCGGCGCCACCCAATTCGGGCAAGCTGGTATCCAGGGGCAAGAGAGGCCGATCCAAAATAGCCGCAACTTCCCGTGCGACTCCACGATGACCCCAAAGGTCCGGCCGATGGGTCAGAGACTTGTTGTCGATCTCCAGCACCCAATCGTCGATCCCCAAGGCCTCGGCCACTGGGGCGCCGGTAGTGGGCTCCCCCGGCAAGACCCAAATGCCATCGTGCTCGTCAGAAAGGCCCAACTCGCGCTCGGAGCAGATCATGCCCACGGAGTGCACACCGCGAATCTTGGATTTCTTGATCTTGAAGTCGCCAGGCAAGACTGTGCCCACGGTCGCGACGGCGACCCTTTGCCCTGCGGCAACATTGGGCGCCCCGCAGACGATCTGCAGGCTCTCGCCCGTGCCCACATCCAACTTGCAGATGCACAGTTTGTCCGCGTCCGGGTGCTTCTCCCGCTCAAGCACATGGCCCACCACCACATCCGAGAGGTAGGGAGCAAACCGTTCAACCCCTTCCACCTCTGCAGTAGAAAGGGTCAGGTCCAGGGCCAACTGCTCGGGATCAACCCCCGAGAGATCCACATGGCGGCCAAGCCAGCGCATGGAAATCAGCATGAGAACTGCTCCAGAAACCGCAGGTCTCCGCCCAAGAGATGGCGCACATCATCGATGCCGTGGGAGAGCATCGCCAGCCGCGAGAGGCCCAGGCCAAAGGCGAAACCGCTCCACTCACTGGAATCGATACCAGCGGCTTCCAGCACCTTGGGATGCACCAGGCCGCAGGGCAACAACTCGATCCAACAGGTGCCCTTGCAGACCCGGCAACCGGACTCGCAGAACACACAACGCGCGTCCAGCTCAAACCCCGGTTCCACAAAGGGGAAGTGTCCTGGCCGCAAGCGCACGTCGATCTCCTTGCCAAAGATCCCGCGCAGCAGGGTCTTCATGGTGCCCACCAGGTGCCCCACGGAAATGTCTTTGCCCACCACCAGGCCTTCCATTTGATGGAAGGTATGTTCATGGGTTGCGTCGGTGTTCTCGTGACGAAAAACCTTGCCAGGACAAACCAGGCGAAATGGCGGGGCCATGCGCTCCATTGCACGCACCTGCACCGGTGAAGTGTGCGTGCGCAAGACCAGGCGGCCTTGTTCGTCGCAATAGAAAGTGTCCTGAGAATCCCTGGCCGGATGATCAGCCGGGATGTTGAGCGCTTCGAAGTTGTACCAGTCAAGCTCCACCTCTGGCCCGTCCAGGATGTGGTAGCCCATGGAACTGAATATCTGCACCAACTTGCGGGTCACTTTGGTGATCGGATGCAGGGATCCGCGCTCCACCGGGGGCGCTGGCAGGGTAGCGTCGAAGCCAATGCCTTCGCGGTCAGCGGCGAGGTCAGTCTCGGCAAGTTCGGCAGCACGGGCCAGCAAGCCGGCGGTCAAGGCAGCCTTGAGTTCATTGGCGGCGCGCCCGGCGGGGCCCCGTTCGGGGGGCGGTAGACTGGGAATCTCCTTGAGCTGCTGCCCCAGCAAGCCATCCCTGCCCAGCAGCTCGCGCTCCAGGTCAGCCAGGACCGCCTGGTCAGAAGCCTCGGCAATGCGCGCCTGGGCGTTCTCAAGGTTGGTTTGCTTGTCCACGGGAGGAGTTTAGGAGAGCTTAGAGGGAACTGATGCCCGAAGCCACAAATACATCCCCGAGGGCACTCAATCCCCATGTGCAAACAACCCCGCGGACCAGGCTGGTCCGCGGGGTTGTGCTTGATGGTGCAAGGAGTTTATCTGGTCCGCAGTCTTGCCTCAGGCGCTACGGGCAGCGCTAGCGGCCTCTGCCAGCTCGCTGAAGGCAGCAGGGTCGTGGATCGCCAACTCAGAAAGCTGCTTGCGATTCAACTCAATGCCAGCTTGCTTGAGCCCGTTCATGAACCGGGAGTAGTTGGTGCCGTTCTGGCGGGCGGCCGCATTGATACGGACCACCCATAGACGGCGGAACTGACGCTTCTTCTGGCGCCGGTCACGATAGGCGAAAGCCCAGGAGCGCATCAGCGCTTCGCGCACGGTGCGCCAGAGCTTGCTGCGGCCGCCTCGGTAGCCACGGGCTTGCTTGAAGAAACGGGCCTTCTTACGGGCGCGGGGTGCGCCATAGGTTACGCGCACCATCTCAGCGTCCCCCCATCATGCGTTGCAGCAACTTTGCCCAGGTGCCAGTGGTGATGATCGCTTTGCGCTTGGCGCGCTTGGCTCCCGCGCTGCGAATTGCGTGCATGTGCCCGCGATGAGGGCGATTCGACTTGAGCTTGCCGGACTTGGTCCGACGAAACCGTTTCTTGACGGCTCCTTTTGATTTCATTTTGGGCATGGGACGTCCTCGTGAGGCCTGTTGGGCCAATAACGAAACCCTGTTCGCTGGCATGCCGCCGCTTGCAGGGGCCCGGAAAGCCGGGCTTGGAGCGCAACAGGATAGCGCTTCTGCCCCCCAGGGCAAGCCCCAAGCCCCGTTTTCTCCTTTTCCCGTGGGCTGGAGGCATGGCCCATACGGTGTCAGACACCACTCAGCGCTTTTTCGGCCATACGGTGTCTGACACCGTATGGGTCAATTTTCGGCCATAGGGTGTCAGACACCGAATGGGTCGACACCGTATGGGTCATAGAGAAATCGGGTCAAAACCCCACTGTCGTGCCCCCAAAGAGCTGCTCGAAGGTCCCCAACTTCTCCCAGGCAATGTTGTTCTGAGGCGCGAATCCCGTGACTTGAGTAATACGCCGATTCAAATAGAAGTGCTCAGAAAAAGCGAGGTATGCGTCCCTGTTCTTGTGTGGCTCTGCCCAGATGAACTGGACCATTTGTTCGCCATCTGGCCCCGGTCCAACACGCGTGGTGTAGAACGGAGCCCTACTCTTGAAGCTCAGGTTCATGCCTTGATAGATTTTTTCTCCGTTTTCATCGAGTTCAAAGTGCATGGGCCACAGCTCATACTCCCCCGCCTCTCGCTTGCGCGCGAGCTCCACCACGAGGGCTCCCTGCCCCTCTAAGCCAGTGCGCTCATAGGCTGCCTTCAATTCCTCAAGAGTTGCGTCCTTGTACTTTTCCTCCAGTTCTCCTCTCTCATGCTCGGGCCAGGGGGGCGGCTCTTCCCCCCATGGAAGGGGATAGAGATCACCGGTCTCCTTGAAGTTGGCAAATGGATCCGCGAGGTCTGATCCGGCATCCTCCTTCGGAACGGGCACTTCAACCACTTCCTCAACGGAGAGAACAGCCTCCCGTGGCGTCCCAAGTGCGGGATCCTCGCCACTGGGCGCACCGCCATCCCCTTCCGGAATGGAGCCCAAGTGAATCTCCTCATTTTCAGGCTCATCGCCTTGAATGATCAGGAACGCGATAACGCCCACGAGTAGAGGTGCGCCAAGGATCAAGACCGCTCGCTTTGAAAATAGTGACAGAAAAGCACTTCCAATTGGTTCAGCCCACACCAGCCGGTGGGCAGGGGCCGCCCGGACCACGACGGACGTGAGATGGGCAACGAAGCTGGACACATTGGGATCACGCCCATGTTAGCCCCCCCCCTGAGGCTTCCGTCAAGGATGAATACCAGCGGACCGGACCCATACGGTGTCTGACACCCTTCAGCGCTTTTATGACCCATACGGTGTCAGACACCGTATGGGTCCGGTCCGCTGGTACGATCCTACTGGAAGGTGATTCGAACCCCGTCGGTGAAGTTGGAGGTCTGAATCAACAGCACGTCCCGGAACCAACTGGTGAAGTTCCAGGTCTCGCCAGGAGCAATCGAATGCATGGGGTTGGCAGGCACCATGGTCAAGTCAATCACCGCCTGCAGTTGGCCAGAAGCACCGGTGTTGCCCAGCTGGGTGACAAAGCGGGCAATGCTACCGCCCACACAAAGGACTCCCATGGAGCCGCCCGGACCAGAGATCGCCGCCGGTGTCATGGATGCCAGGAAGTAGCCGAACTGGTTCGTGGGCAATTGACTTGCCGTCAGAGTCAGATCATTGGCAAACACATCCAGTTGACCCGTGGCGTCGATGCGCCCGGGGAGACCAGAGGAGTTGCCAACCGCCGGATCGCAATAGCGGCTGCCGATGGCCCCAGGGCCTCCGCCTCCTCCGCAGGTGCCGCCGATTCCGGTGGTCTGCATGACATAGTCGTTGCAAAGACCAACACTCAGACTCCAAACCTCGACCTTGAGAATCATCTCTGCATCGCTGCCAGTGGAGTTTGTCCAACTCAAGCTCTCGTTGTTGCTGGTAGTGCTGGCTTGAGCCACGGGAAGTCCATCACAACCGGCAGCCGTGTAGAGATAGGCATCGATGTCTGCGGTGTTGGTGTCGAAGAACAGGTTCAGATCAAAGGTCCCGCCATCGGCCACACAGAAGCTGAAGTAGTCCTTATCCGTCATGGAAACGAACATGCTCAATTCAATCCCATTGGCCCAGGCCACCGCTTGGGCACAACTGTCATTGTCCTCATAGGCGTCATCTGGCTGATTGCAGGGATCCGACGCAATACCGACTCCAAGCTCGTACTGGTTACAGCCCGTACCCGAAGCCAGGAACACATCCACATAGATCGGGACAGTATTGTTGGCTGTGTTTGTCCAAGTTACCTGCTCGTTGTTGTTGCTCGATGTCCCACTACCGGCATTACCGAAGCAGTTATCGTAGAGGAACGTGTTGATGTTCCCATTGGAGTGGGTGAAGGTCAGGTCAATGGTCAAGGTGGAGCCCGCGGGCACATCCACGTGCCAGAAATCTCGATCCGATCCATCTACCACAAGGCCAGTAGTGGTTCCAACGCCGCGCGTGACCGCTTCGGCGCAGTTGCCATTGGGCTCGTGGCTGTCATCGTTGCAGCCTCCCCCGCCACCGCAGCCGTTGCAGGCCGGGATACAGGAATTCACCGCCTCGTTACGCATCAGGGTCTCAACCTGGGTGTGGAAGAAGGTGGTGATGTTGTTCATGCCCCCGCCGCACAAGTGGCAGTAGCTCATGACCGTGCCCTGATTGGTGCACTGCTGGCTGCTCTGACAGCTGCCGAAGTAGCCACTGGGAGCGCAACGGTCCAAAGGCGTGGGACAGAAATCATGGGTATGAGGAGTACCAAAGTTGTGCCCGGTCTCATGGGCGATGACCACAAAGTCCCATGTGTTGTTGCCTTGACTCACCGGGAAGTTCACGCCACCGTCCACTCCGAAGCTGACACCGAAGCCCCAGTTCTGGCTGCAGAGCACATCCAGATAGGCCACGCCTCCGCCGTTCACGCCGCTGACAAAGTGTGCCAGATGCCCGCCAGCAGGAATATTCCCCGCCCAGGCGTTGCGGAACTCAGTCAAGGTTGCCCCGGGGCCGCCACCTTGTGAGGTCCAGGGGTCATTGCTGTTGGTGTAGAACTGCAGATATGGGTATGTGATGACCACATTGATCTGGGTGGCGTAGCGATCGCTGATAGCCCCCAGCAGCGCGGTCAGGTAGTTCTGGGCCGCTGCCAGGTTGCCCCACTGGTTGTAGAACTGGAAGTCAGTCTCCACAGACTGCTTACACTCCAGGGTTTGACCGACGGGGTTGTTGTAGGTCGGAGGACCAGGCTGGCCGATCGGCCGACTGGTGTCTGCCAGACAGAAAGCACCCTTGGGGGTGCCAGTGGTACGCATGATCGTCTCAGACACGATTCGCACGGAACTCGAGTCCCAATCAAGTCCCGGCTGCAGGAAGGGCAGCAGGTGATAGACCTCGCCACCAGTGGCGATCCAGCCATAGCAGCCATAGGAGGACAAGATCAAAGACACTTCCGAAGTGGAATCCCCGGTCACGGTGCCTTTCCAGATCGTCTGGTTGAGGGAATCATAGGAGCTCGGAACCCCATCTACCTGGATACCCCAGCGGGTGTAATCCGCCTCGATGCGTTCCAGGACCAGTTCCACGCTGCTATAACCGGGCAAGGGCACATCGCGCATGATCAAGTCGCTGGAAGCCACAAGACCCCAGAGATCCCGAGCATCGGGTTGATATTCCGTGGTTCCGGTCACCAGGGGAGTCCCCCCGAGAGCGTCAAAAGGGAAGGTCACCACGTCCTGCGCGCTAGCGGCAGCACTCAAGGAAATGGTGGATAGAAGCAAGCTGGGAATCAGGTGTCGCATGGGTGGTCTTGTGGATGAACGGGAAAACGGGGACATCACGCTTGGGACGCATGACCCCCCCCTTGAGGATCCCTCTTAATTCTATCCGACCACCCGGATTTGAGGTAGCTGGACCTCAATCGTCCTCCAAATGCCTCGGGGCGAGCCAGTCCACCGCACGGCAGAAAGCGAAGAGCACTCTCCCGGCCGACCCCCTAGCGAGAGGCTGGTGGAGTTCCCAGGAGGCCCGCAAGCGCTCCTTCAAGGCCATCCTCAGGAATCCGAACCGGTCTCGGGGGCCGTTTCAGTCTCTGGCTGCGAGACGGCTTTGGGGGCCGTTTCAGTCTCTGGCTGCGAGACGGCTTTGGGGGCCGTTTCAGTCTCTGGCTGAGAGACGGCTTTGGGGGCCATTTCAGTCTCTGGCTGAGAGACGGGAGCCTCGCTGGGGCCCGTCTCCTGGGGAAGGTCGGACTTGGCTGCGGCTGACTCCTCGGGGGCGCTCTTCGCCTTCGGAGGCCTATTGGACTTGGACGCGCCCCGCTTGGCGGCGGAAGTGGGCGCCAACAACATGGACATGCGCCGCCCCATCAATTTGGCGGCAGTCTCCACCCGGGCGATATCCCCGAGATCCTCCGCCACCCTTCTCATCACATCGTGCCCGTGTTCAGGGTGCGCCATCTGACGTCCGCGGAACATGCAAACCACCAGCACCTTGTGCCCCGCCCCCAAGAACTTGCGTCCATCCTTCAGACGATAGCCCAGGTCATGGGGGCTGATTGCCGGCCTTACGCGCATTTCCTTCAGGGTCGAAGCACTGCTGCTGGACTTGCTACGCTTCTCCTTCTTCTGCACTTCGTACTTGAAGCGCCCGTAGTCGAGAATCTTGCAGACCGGCGGGCGCGCCTCGGGGGCCACCTCCACCAGATCCAGCCCCGCATCCTTGGCGCGTCTGCGGGCCTCATCCGTGGGCACCACCCCTACCTGCTCTCCTTCTTCATCGATGAGCCGCACTTCGGGAACCCGAATCCGGTTGTTGCGGCGAAATGAGGGGCCCGGGGCGGGCCTAGGTCGGCGGCGTGATCTTCTCGGCACGAATGGTCTTGGTTTGGGTCGCTGAACTCAAGCGAAGGGCTTAGAGCACAAATTAAGCAGGGGTAGGATAGCCAGATCGGTCGCTTGGTGCCAACCAATCGGTGAAAAGCGATCGGCAGGGGACCGACTGCGAATGCGAATGAACGATACGATCGCTCATCAGGAGACCGATTTGGAGTCCGTTTCCATGGTGGGCTCGGGGACCTCACAACGAATGTGAACCTCCCTCAAGAGAGCGGATTCCACCACCGAGGGGGCCTCGCACATGGCATCAGCGGCTGTGGCGGTCTTGGGGAAAGCGATCACGTCGCGGATCGAATCCATGCCCAGGGTCAGAGCCACCAGACGGTCCAGGCCCACGCCCAGGCCCGCGTGAGGAGGAGCTCCATAAGTGAGCGCATCGAGCAGGAAGCCGAATTTGGTGCGTTGCTCCTCAGGTCCGATACCCAACAATTTGAAGAGCTTTGCCTGCGTATCCGATCGGTGGATACGGATCGAACCGGAGCCCAGTTCCCAGCCATTGAGCACCAGATCATAGGCGCGGCTGAGCAACTTGGCGGGGTCGCCGGTCATTTCCCAATCGTCCGGTGCAGTGAAGGGGTGATGGGAAGAGGACCAGCGCTCCTTTTCCGCATCCCACTCCAGCAGGGGGAAGGCTGTCACCCAGAGGAAATTCCAGAGACCCTTGGGAATCAGGTCCAGGTCCTGAGCCAGACGCAGGCGCAGTTCGCCGAGCACACGCCAGACCAGGGCTTCGTCTCCACCGCAGAACAGCACCAGATCCTCTTCACCCGCTTCCAGAGTATTCAATAGAGAAGCGCCGCTATCCTCCTGACAAAAGCGGGCCATGGGACCCGCCGCCCCACCGGACTCCCCGGGCTTCCACCAGGCGAGGCCGCCTGCACCCAGATCCTTGGCGAACTTCTCAAGCTTCTTGAGCGCTCCGCGACTGACCTTGGCGCCCCCCTTGGGAATCGCGATACCCATCACCCGGCCGCCACCAGCCAGCACCTTGGCAAACACCTCAAAGCCGGACTGGGCAACCCAATCGGACAGGCAGCGCAATTCACAGCCAAAACGCGTATCGGGTTTGTCGCATCCAAAGCGCTCCATGGCTTCAGCCCAGGTCATGGAGGGGAATTTCTCCTCTAGATCCACACCCATGGCGTCTTTGAAGGTGTCGCGCAAGACCTCTTCCCAGACCATGAAGACGTCCTCCTCTTCCACAAAGGACATCTCCATGTCGAGTTGAGTGAACTCGGGCTGACGATCCGCACGCAAGTCCTCGTCCCGGAAGCAACGCGCCACCTGGAAGTAGCGGTCCATTCCAGCAACCATCAGGATCTGCTTGAAGATCTGGGGGGACTGGGGCAGGGCATAGAAGTTGCCAGGGTGAACTCGGCTTGGCACCAGATAATCCCGCGCACCCTCAGGGGTGGCCTTAGTAAGGATCGGGGTCTCGATTTCGATGAACTCGCGCTTGAGAAAAGCGTTGCGCATGGCTGCCACAAAGCGTGAGCGATGCATCAGTTTCTCCTGCATGTCCGGCCGTCGCAGATCGAGGAAACGATAGCGCAGGCGGAGATCGATCTTGGTGTCAAGGTCGCGCTGAATCTCGAAGGGCGGCAACTCCGAAGAGGCCAACTTATGGATACGCTGCACGGCAATCTCGATCTTGCCCGTGGGCAGTTCCGGATTCGGCTGCTCACGCATGACGACTTTGCCGCTTACGCTGACCACGTCCTCAGGAGAAAGGTGCTCGGCACTTGCCGCCCCTTCCCAGGCCTCAGATCCATCCAGAATCACCTGGGTCAAGCCCTGGATATCACGCACATCAATGAAGTAGATACCACCCAGATTGCGGCGCTTGGCGACCCAGCCGTTGAGGGTCACCTCCTGACCCACATGCTCTTCACGCAGTTCGCCGCAGCGATGCGTTCGACGCCAGTCGGCCGCCATGATTAGCGGCTCTGCGCCACTCGCAGGCGCTGAAGTGCGCGTCGCAGGGCCGCCTGGGCGCGCAGGGAATCCAATTCACCAGCTTTGGCGGCAGTACCGCTGACCCGCAGGCGATCGCGGGCGCGCTCGGCAGAGGCCTCGGCGCGCTTCACGTCAATATCACTGACCAATTCACCGGACTGTGTCACTACGCGCAGGGTATTGGCCCGCACCTCAGCAAACCCGCCCGCCACAAACATCTCTCCCTTGCCATCGGGACCATCCCAAGAAAGAGGCCCCGCATCCAGCGCCGCAACCATATGTGCATGGCGAGGCAGCACACCGATGGAACCGTCCAGACCCGGGAAGCGCACACTATCCGCAGGAGCATCGATCAGGATGCTGTCGGGAGTAATGACTCGTAAACTGATGGCGTCGGCCATGATCTTCACCTGCTCCTGAATCTAGAGGGACTTGCCTTTCTCAATTGCCGAGTCGATACCCGACACCATGTAGAAGGCATCCTCGGTCAGGCTGTCGTGCTTGCCCTCGAGGATCTCCTTGAAGGAACGCACCGTCTCTTCGAGGGGCACAAAGACGCCGCTCATGCCAGTGAACTGCTCGGCAACAAAGAAAGGCTGGGAGAGGAATTTCTGCATGCGTCGTGCGCGGTGCACGACCTGCTTATCCTCGTCCGCCAGTTCCTCCACACCGAGAATGGCGATGATGTCCTTCAGGTCCGCGTAACGCTGCAGGGTCTGCTGCACCTGACGGGCGACCTGATAGTGGTCCTCGCCCACCACGTTGGGGTCCAACATGCGCGAGGTGGACTTGAGCGGGTCAACAGCGGGGTAGATCCCCAATTCACTGATTGCACGATCCAAAATGATGGTTGAGTCAAGGTGCGCAAAGGTGGCCACCGGGGCCGGATCGGTGATGTCGTCAGCAGGTACATAGACAGCCTGCATAGAAGTCACTGAACCATCTTTGGTGGAGGTAATGCGCTCCTGCAGAGCGCCCATCTCACTGGCCATGGTGGGCTGGTAGCCCACTGCGCTTGGCATACGGCCAAGCAGCGCGGAAACCTCAGACCCGGCCTGCACGAAACGGAAAATGTTGTCCACAAAGAGCAGCACATCCTGCTTCTTCTCGTCGCGGAAGTACTCCGCCATGGTCAGACCGGTCAGAGCCACTCGCAGGCGTGATCCGGGAGGCTCGTTCATCTGCCCGAAGACCAGCACTGCATTATCGATCACCGATGCCTCGCCGCCGTCGGGAGTCTTGTACTTGGCTTCGCTCATTTCGAGCCAGAGGTCGTTGCCCTCGCGGGTTCGCTCGCCCACTCCGGCAAAGACACTGAAGCCGCCCTTCTCCACAGCAGTAATGCGGATCAACTCCTGGATCAACACGGTCTTGCCCACGCCTGCCCCACCAAAGAGGCCGATCTTGCCGCCCTTGGCGAATGGACAAAGCAAGTCCACAACCTTGATGCCCGTTTCGAATACCTCCGAAATCGCCTCCTGAGCCACAAAAGAAGGGGCCGCTCTGTGAATGGGCCAATAGTCGTCAGCCTCGCCAAGCTCACCGCGAGCAACGGTATCGAGGGGACGGCCCAGAAGACTGAAAATACGGCCCTTGGTGGCATCGCCCACGGGCACCTTGATCGGTCCGCCCGTGTCGGTGGCCTGCATGCCTCGACGGCAGCCGTCGGTGGACGCCATTGCCACGCAACGCACAACGTCATTGCCAAGGTGCTGAGCCACCTCAAGGACTATGTCAATTCCCATGCTCTCGTTCACCACCTCGACGGCGTTGAAAATAGAAGGCAGGTTGCCAGGCTCGAAGCGAACATCGACCACGGGGCCGAAGATCTGGGAGATGGTGCCGGAGTTGCTCATGACTAGTATTGGGTTCTCGTATCGGGCCGAAAGGTGTGGCCCAGGTGGGTTCTGTGTCAGTTGGGGTCCAGGGGATGATCAACGAAGCGCTTCGGCGCCGCCGACAATATCAAGGAGATCAGTGGTGATGCCTTCCTGGCGCTTGCGGTTGTAGACGCCTTTCAGCACTTTCTGCATGTCATTTGCCGCATCCGTCGCGTTTTTCATAGCAAAGCGGCGGCTGGCATATTCGGAGGTCAGCGACTCCACAAGGGTGTTGTAGACCCTTGTTTCAAGGTAGCGCGGAATCAGGCTGTCGAAGATCGACTCGGCGTCAGGTTCGAGGATGACGCCACTACCCCCAACCACTTCCTCAGCTCCCAGGGCATCCGCAGAAATCGGCAGGAAGGGCGCAGCGGTCGGCTGATAACGTGCCATGGATTCAAATACGGAGAACATCAGCACCACGTCCCGATACTTGCCCGAGAGAAACTCCTGGGTCAGCATTCGTGCGGTAATCGCAGCGCTGGTGAAATCGATGCTTTCCAATTTGGGCTCGGTCAGAAAACGGGCCATGGTATGCCCACGTTTCTTGAGATAGGTGGCACCCTTGCGGCCGTAGACAAAGAAGTCCACCTCACGCCCCAGTTCATCCTTCCACTGCTCCGTGAAGCGCAGCAAGTTGGAGTTATAGGCGCCACAGAGGCCCCTGTCGCTGGTGACCAAGAGGCAGAGGGTGCGATCGCCTCCACCAGCATTGAAGAGAGGCCGGTCAGCCACGCTATCCCCTAGAACCGCAGCCAAACGCCCCACCAGGCCTGCCACCTCTTCGGTGTAGGGGCGCGAGGAGATTGCACGATCTTGGAATCGCCGGAGCTTGGTCGTGGCGACCATCTCCATGGCACGCGTGATCTGCTGGATGTTGCTGATCGACGTGATGCGTCCGCGGAGTTCCTTGATGCCTGCCATGGGGTGCTCTTGGGGTGAAAGTGCTAATGAAGGGGGCTCAGCTCAATCCGAGGGTCTTCTTGACCGTGGCGATATGCCCATCGAGGGCCGCTTTGGTCTCGTCAGGTATACCTTTCTTGGCGCTGGCAATCTGGTCAGCAATTTCAGGCGCGGTGTCGCGAACGTGCTGCAGGAAAGCCTGCTCGAAGTTGCCCACCTCTTCCTTGGGGAAGGTGTCCAGGGCGCCAGAAGTACCGGAGTAGAGCATCATCACCTGCTCGACAGCGGGCATGGGCAGATACTGTCCCTGCTTGAGCAATTCCACCAGGCGCTCTCCACGGGTCAGTTTGTCCTGGGTGGCCTTGTCCAAATCAGAACCGAACTGGGCAAAAGCCGCCAGTTCACGGAACTGAGCCAGATCCAAACGCAGGGAGCCGGCAGTTTTCTTCATGGCCGGGATTTGAGCCGCGCCCCCCACTCGGGAGACGGAGATACCCGCGTTCACCGCGGGGCGAATGCCCGAGTTGAAGAGGTTTGTCTCCAGGAAGATCTGCCCATCGGTGATCGAAATCACATTGGTGGGAATATAGGCAGACACATCACCTTCCTGGGTTTCCACCACAGGCAAGGCGGTCAAGGATCCAGCGCCCTTCTTGTATCGCGGGTTGATCTCAGGCGCGTTCTTGGCCAACTTGGCCGAACGCTCCAGCAAGCGGGAGTGCAGGTTGAAAACGTCGCCGGGGAATGCCTCGCGTCCCGGGGGACGACGCAAAAGCAACATCACCTGACGATAGGCCAAGGCCTGCTTGTAGAGGTCATCGTAGAAGATGACCACATGGCGGCCTTCGTCACGGAAGCGCTCTCCCATGGTGGTTCCGCCGTAGCAAGAGAGGTACTGCATGGAAGCCTCTTCGATGGCGGGAGCCGCCACCACAATGCTGTACTTCATGGCACCTTCTTTCTCCAAGCGCTGCACCACATCCTTGATGGTGGACTGCTTCTGAGCCACGGCCACATAGATGCAAAGAACTTGCTCAGGGTTGGAGGGGTCACCGCCTCCGGTGAACTGTTGGGAAATGATCGTGTCGATGATCAGAGCGGTTTTTCCAGTCTGCCGGTCACCGATAATCAGCTCGCGCTGGCCACGGCCGATGGGAATCATGGCGTCAATGGCCTTGATGCCAGTTTGCAGAGGCTCGTGTACGGGCTCGCGCTCCACCACCGACGGTGCGGGCTGCTCGATGGGCAGGTAGTCGGCTTCGGTTACCGCCAGGGGCCCCTTACCGTCCACCGGGTCGCCGAGGGCGTTGACCACCCGGCCGAGCAGAGAATCCCCCGTGGGCACACTGATGATCCGGCCACTGGCCTTGACCGTGTCCCCTTCTGAAACCTTGGCAGCATCCCCAAGGAGCACGCAGCCCACATTGTCCTCCTCAAGGGAGAGCGCAATGCCGCGCACCCCACCCGGGAACTCAAGCAGCTCGTTCATCATGCAGTCGTCGAGGCCATAAACGCGTGCCACACCGTCACCGACGGAGAGCACGGTGCCGACGCTTTGCATGTGGCTTTCGCCACCGTAGTTCTCAATTTCCTTTTCGAGGATCGAGGTCACTTCTGCGGGTCGAAGATCCATTGTTTAGTCCCTAGTGGGTTGTTGCTGGCCAGCATTGGATGCCGACGGGTTGGTTGCAGGTCGAGTTCGCTGACGCAGCCAGGGTGACCGGGCCAGCATTGAAAAAAGTCGTCTAAAAAGTCAGGAGAGCAGGACCGGCGGCAAGCACCGTTGGCCCCGGTCAGTCAGAGGCCACCGGCGACGGTAGTCGCGCTTCAAGCAATCGCCGGCGCAGGCCATCGAAGCGGCCCGCGATCGACGCATCGATCATTTTGTCCCCGATGGTGACGCGCACGCCCCCCACCAGGTCAGGAGTAATGGCTTGAGCCAGACGCACGGTCTTGCCCAAACGGGATTGGAGAGAATTCTCAAGCGCTTTCACATCATGTTCACCCAGGGGCCGCGGCGCTTCGACGACTCCCTCCAATACGCCATCCTCTTGCATGCGTCGGGCGCGGAAAGCGCTAAAGGCGTTGGGCAGGATCCCCAAACGACCGCGATCAAGGCAGAGCCACACAAAACGCTGGGTCAAGGAGTTGAAGGTATCCACAAGGGGCTGCAGCTTGGCACGCCGATCTTCCATGCTGACCGCGCCACCAAGCATGAAGGTGCACACGGCGGGGTTGCGGAATTCATGGGCCACCCGCTCCAAATCATCCATGACCACATCCGTGGCGCCCTTGCCAGCGGCAAGATTCCAGAGTGCGCCGACCCAACGGCTGGTGACAGGGTCTACAGCGGAATGGCTCAAACGTTCTCCTGTTGCTCAGCGACGAGGTCGGTGACAAGGCGCCGGTCGTCTTCGGAGTCCACCCTGCGACCAATGATCTTGGATGCGGCCGAGAGGGAAAGCTCAACCACCTCGGCTCGAATTGTCGCCAGTGCCTTCTCCTGCTCGGCCTGAATCTGCGTGCGGGCACTGTCAATCATGGCGGTCGCTTCACGCTTGGCCTTGTCAACAATGTCGTTCTCACGGGCTTCTGCCCGCTCGCGGGCGGTGGCCAGATGGCGCGCTGCCTCTGCCTGAGCATCGCCCAGGGCAACCTCAACTTTAGCAGCGGATTTAGCGGCCTCTTCGCGTGCCTTCTCTGCTGCCAAGGCAGCCTCGCTGGCCTGCACATCGCGGGCATAGAGCGCAGCTGTGATCGGACCGAAAACAAACTTCCACATGAATGGCAGCGCAATCGCAAAGATCACAAGCGTCCAGATGAAAGTCCCTTCCTGGACGTCAAGCGGGTTGAAGCCGCCTTCGCTCGCCACCGGTATAAGACTGGCAATCATATTTGGGGGATTGGTATGAGGATTGTATTGGTCCGAATGAATGGGTTCTGGCCCGAGGGAACCCACAGCCGCGAACGGCTGCGGGTGGAGTCGTCTGGCTCACAGGGCACAAATCACAGGATCAGCGCCCGGGAAAGGGTTTCTCCTCTTCGACACAATCGAAGTGAGATTCCCAACCAGTCAACCCAGGGCAATCAAGAGTGTTACCACAACAGCAAAGAGCGAGACACCCTCGATGAGGGCGGCAAGAATAATTGAGTTGCCGCGTATTTCGCCGGCTGCCTCGGGCTGTCGTGCGATGCCTTCGTTAGCAGCGGCGCCGATGCGCCCAATGCCAAGGCCTGCACCAACGGCACCGATACCAGCGCCAATACCTGCGCCCATCTTGCCAATTTCCATGACCTGGTCTGCTTCAATCATGTTTCCTGTCTCCGGTATGCCCCGTCGGGGGCTTAGTAGGTTGTCTAAAGGGGTTTGTGAAGTGCTTCGCGGCGGATGCCGCAAACAACCCGACCAATGAAAATCAGTGTTCGGGGTGGACAGCTGTACCGACGAACATAATCGTCAGTTGAGTAAAAATGTAAGCCTGCAGCAGGGCGACAAAGCCCTCGATGATCATGATGAACACCGCAAGCGCCACGGCCGGAGCCGAAACAGCCCAACCAAGGGAACTGTAGTCGGTACCGGCGAAGTAGAAAATCAGGCCCATGAAAGAGAGCACCACCAGGTGTCCTCCGGTCATGTTCGCGAAGAGACGGATCATCAAGGCGAAAGGCTTGATAAAGAGGCCAAAGACCTCGACCACGAACATCAAGGGCCAGAGCCATGCAGGTACCTGGGGCACCAATCCGGTCCAGAACTTGATAGGGCCCTGACTCACCATGCCGCAACCAAGCATGGCCACCAAAGTTGTCAAGGCCAAAGCAGCCGTCACAAAAATCGAGGCGGTTGCGGTGGCGCCGCCGGGTACCAGCCCCATCAGATTCATGAAGACGATGAAGAAGAACAGATACAGGAAATAGGGCAGGAACCGCTGCTCGTCTCCTCGCTGCATGTTCGGACGTACCATCTCGTCCCTGATATAGGTCACCCATCCGGCCAGGATGCGGGTCAGTTTGTCACCTTTGCCCGTTCGGAGATGCGAGCCCACGCCACTAAAAGCGATCAGGATCAGCAAGATCGCCGCCAATTGAAAGACCTGGAGGTTGGTGGGTGCAATGCGCTCGGGCAGCCCAAAGACACCAACCGCTGCTTCGTGGTCATCATCAATGTGCCCGTCAGCCTGGCCCTCGGTGCCCTGCCCCTCATGCCCATGCCCCTGGTCCGAAAACACCAGCTTGGCGGGGACCACGTGTGCGTAGAGCGCATCCATGGGATCCGCGTTGCTTCCCACATGATGCTCGGTGTAGTTCGTGGAGATGAAAGCAGCTCCAACGATCACTACCAGAATAAGAATCGGGCGCAGGATGTTCATGCGGCGGTCCTGTCTTGACTCGCGATGCGGACGCTTTCCAGGGCACCAAACACGACGGGAATGAAGGCCAGGCAGGCGTAGCCGACTGCAAAGACCCGGGCGTCAAAGAGTTCTTTGGCCAGCGGGGCGTAATGCAGGGCCAAGGTACCCACCAGAAGAGCACCAAGGTGGATGAGGAAACCAAGCACAAGGGTATTGAATGCCCGAGCGGGACGGTACTCAAGGCTGTGCCGCAACCAGGCAAAGCCCAGAAGCCCTATACCCGCACCCAGCACTGCCCCGGCGAGGATGCCAGCACGCTGAGCAGGCTCCTGCTCCATCGCAATCACGATGGCGACCGCCAACCCTAGCAGGGTGATCAATGAGGTTTTGGACATGGGGATCGGGGATCGCGCCTGAATCAAGGAAGCCGACTTCACTTGCGCTGCTTCCCACGGACGGTGGGAACTTTGCGAATGAGGGAGACCATCCCACCGAAAAATCCAAGGCCTGTTCCAATCAGCAAGCACAAGGGGCTGGTGCCGAATTGACCATCAAGCCACCAGCCTGCCAGAGAAAATGCAGCCAAGGTCACACCAAGGGTGAGGCCGAGACCACCGTAACGGGCAAGGTCTGCTTGCCAGTCCTTCGGGCCGGGGGAGTCTTCTCGTTGAGGATCTGGAGGCACGCTGAACAAAGGGCTGGATCGGTGAGGATCCAAACTCGGGCGGGACGGAAAAAAGCCAGGAGGGATCGGGGAGATCCGGAGGGCGCAGGTTCTCAAACGTTCATCCCGAGCCAGGGGCTTGGAACGCCTGTGCGCCCTTGCAAATGCCTCCGATCCGAGATATGGGCCGCCATGGTAGGAATCAGCGTTGCCGAGTCAAGGATCTGGGGGGGTTATTTTGGGGCGCGCCAGAAGCCTGCGACCGCCTGCCACAGCAGACCCCGGAGCGGGGTATGAAACAGCCCGCAGGGTGACCGGGCCGGGACCCTCAGGGCCCTGGGCCCCCCGCTCCACCGGGCTCTTCAGGTGCCCCATGAGAACTGTGCCCAGGAAAGCCCCAGGATGCCCTTTCAATTCCCTGCCCGCAGGGTTCCGCCCCCCCGGGCGCTTGACAGGCAAGCCCCACGCGCCCGCCCAGACCACCGAAGGCCCCTGGGGAGGGCAATCAAGGACCAGCCATAGCCGGATCAAGGTGGCGCTGCACCCCTTCCATCGCTATGCTCCTCCCCCAAATCCGGGGCGGACCCGGAAACCTTCCAGGGATGGGGGTCGAAAAGGTCCGCCCTATTCTTTCAACGCACCCAATCACCTGGAATCCCAACCGTGGAACGCACGCTCGTCCTCCTCAAGCCCGATGCCGCCCAGCGTGGCCTGATTGGCAGCATCCTCTCCCGCTTCGAAGCGAAGGGTTTGAAGCTCATCGGCCTCAAGATGCGCACCTTTCCAAGCGAGCATCTTGAGAAGCACTACGAAGTGCACCGGGATCGGCCCTTCTTCCAGAACCTGGTGGGTTTCATGAGTTCCGGTCCGGTTGTAGCGCTTTGTCTGGAAGGCAAGGACGCGATCAAGGTCGTGCGCCAAATGGTGGGTGCCACCAACAGCCGCGAAGCTGCCCCCGGAACGATCCGCGGGGACTACGGCATGAGCTTCTCCAACAACCTGGTGCACGCTTCTGATGGACCGGACACAGCCAAGAGCGAAATGGCCCTGTGGTTCAGCGACGCAGCCGAAATCAGCGAGTGGGAACCTGCGGATCTCGGCTGGACCTACAACATTGCTGAGGAGCTTTCCTGAAGCTCCTTCTCGCCAAGGAACTCTCCTGAAGTTCTCTGCTTTCAGCGCGACAAATCTGACCGAGCTTGCTTGCGAGCTCGGTCAGCTCGTATCCGGCTGGACCGTGGCCGAAGTCCAACCCCTGCCTCCGCGGGATCTGCTGCTGATCCTGACACCCCCGAGCCCTCTCCCCGATGGCCCCCCACGCCTGCGCCTGCGTCTCTCGGCCCATCTTGATGGAGCACGCCTGCATCTGCAGCAAGGTCGAGTGCATTCCCATCGGGGCAGCCACGCGCCGGTCTTCGACCGTCTGGGAGAAGAACTTCTGGACTCGACCCTCAAGTCCATCGAACAGGTGGGCGCTGACCGCATTGCGCTCCTGGAGTTCAGCAACTGCTCGGGAAACGCCCGGCGCGCCCTCCTGCTTGAGTTTCTCGGGCGCCACTCCAACATGGCCCTGCTGGGCCCAGAGGACAGCATTCTCGAGGTCCTGGTACCTCAAGCGGACAAGCCCGAGCGCCCGGCCCGCCTGGCCAAGGGACGCACCTGGTCTCCACCTGGTGGGTCGCTGCGGCCTCCTGACAAGCCGCAACCCTCCATCGAGGAGAGCTATCCAGATCCCGACACGCTGCCTCCAGGTCCGGTCAAAGACCGCGCTCCACTCTCCTGGCGGGTTGAGTGTGCTCTGGGCCTGATGGCGGATGCGACGGTTCTGGAGCAGGACCGCTCGCGCCTGATCGCGCGCCTGGAACGACGCCTGAACCGTGCGCGCTCGGCCCTCAAGGGAATTGAAAAGCGGGCCTTGGCCGCCGGAGAATGTGAACGCATTCGCCAGGATGGAGAGCTGCTCAAGTCTGTGCTGGGAACCCTTCGACGTGGAATGACAGAAGCTACAGTCTCGGATTGGTTTGCTGCGGACATGCCCCAACGCAAGCTCGCACTCGATCCAAAACTGACCCCGAGCGAAAATCTGGAGAAGGTCTTTGCTCGCGTGCACAAGCTCGAAAAAGCACAGGCCACCCTGGAACAGGACCGCAACCAGGCCAGCTCACGAATTTCACGCCTGGAAGAGCTGGCCGCCCAGGCGCTGACCACAGAAGATCCCCTGCGGTTGGACACAGAAGCAGTCCAAGCAGGCCTGCTCGAAACGCGTCAGGAGGCCAACCCACGCAAGAAAAAACCGCGCCCCGCGCGCCTGCCCTACCGCACCTTCCAAACCGATGAAGGCCTGGAAATCCGCGTGGGACGCACTGCCAAAGACAACGACGATCTGACCCTGCACCACTCGCGCGGACTGGACCTTTGGCTGCACACTCAGGATGTGCCTGGCAGTCATGTGATTCTGCGCACGGGCCGCGGGGTGCAGCCCAGCGAGCAGGCGATTGTGGACGCAGCCCTCTTGGCTGTGCATTTTTCCCCCGCCCGAGGTGCCTCCCAGTGCGATGTACATCTTGTGGAGCGCAAGCATGTGCACAAGCCCAAAGGAGCCAAGCCGGGCCTGGTGACCCTGGCCGGGGGCAAGATCTTGCGGGTCAGGGCGCAACCGAAGCGCCTGGCCAGCCTATTACGTGGCAGTGCAGGTCACTGACCCCTGCCAGCCTTCCCTCCCGCCGGGTCCATGACGGAGGGTATCCTATGCGCTGGCTCCCCGAATCCATTCCCCCAGCAGCCCCCATGCTCCGCGCTTCCCTGATCCTGATCTCTGCCCTCTGCCTGCCTCTCTTCAGCGCCTGCTCCAGCGGGCTCAAGGAGATGACCGACGCGGAGAAACTGGACTACTACGGGGAGAGCTGCATGCGCTACTACGACATGCATGCCTTCGACCGGGCGATTCATCAGGCCAACAAGGGCCTGCAGGTGGACCCGGATAACGAATTCTTGCTGCTGGTGAAAGCCCGCTGTCTGCTTTTTCTCAACAAGACCGAGACCCTTGAGGCAGCCCACAACATCCTGGAGGGTCTGCTCAAGACTGAGGACTTCCGGGTCTTCCTGGTTGCCGGAGAGGTCGCCGAGCGCAGGGGGCTGATCCGCCAGGACTCTGCCGGTGATATCGAATCTGGGAACACCTACACCGAGGCAGCAGACCCCAGGGCCCGGGCAACCGAGCTACGCGCCGCGGCCAGGAACATGTGGACCTCCGCCCTTGATCACTATTCAAGAGCAGAGAAGATCTTCCCGGGGGGCACAGAGGCCCTCAACGGCATCATGCGAGTTGCATCCCTTCTCGGTGACGACGATCAGTGCTTGCAAGCAGGACGCGCCTTGCTGCAGTCACTAACCGAATCCACCCTGATCCAACAGCGCAAGATCGAGGAATTGCGTAACACTGAGAGCAGCTCCTGGAAGGTTCAGCGCGCAGTCTTTGCCAACCAGGAAGTAATGATTGCGACCCACATCCACCTCTCGGAACTGCACTACAAGCATGGGCGCAAGGAGGCGGCTCTGCTGGAACTGGACGGGGCCCTGAAACTCGATGATTCGCTTCCCGAGCTTCATGCTCGCCGAGGCCAGTTGCTACTGGAATCAGGAGATGCTCCAAGGGCCCAACAGGCCCTCAAGCAGTTTTTCCGCCTGACCACATTGGACTTCGACCACCCGGATGTGGTTCGCGCGCGCCGAGCCATGCGCAAATGTGAACAGTTGCTGGGAGGCCTAAATCCGGCCTCTGGGGGCCCAGGAGGGGGCTAACCCCCATCTGGACACCCCCTCGCATCCTCTGGGAATCCAATGTACAGTAGGGGTCGTCCAGCAGCCCTGTCAAGCGCAACGACTCCAACTCGAACCTGCGCCGGGACTGCAGCGTGGAGGCAAGAGCATGAAAGTTCAAGAGCTACTTGGGTCCTTCGACCCGGTCAGGCTGACCCCGGGAGCGTCCGTCCGACAGGCAGTGCGCAAGATGGTGGACTGCAAGTGCGGTTCGGTCCTGATCCAGGAGGAAGACGGATCCCTGAAGGGCATCTTCACCGAGCGGGACCTGATGACCCGCGTGATCGCGGTCGGTCTCGATCCGGACTCAGTCAAGCTTGAAGAAGTAATGTCGCGCGAGGTGTTCACAGCAACCCCGGATGACCTGGTCAAGGAAGTGCGCCAACAACTCAGAGAGCGCCACATCCGACATGTACCCGTGATTGAGAAGGACGAAGTGATTGCTGTCCTCTCCGTGCGCGACTTGATCCGGGCCGACCTTGCGGAACAGCGGGCTGCCAACAGCGCCATGGATGACTACATCCGCGGCAAGATCAGCTGAGGGTCACAGCACCCAGCGCCCCTCAAGCTAATCCCAGCTGCGGGGGTACAACAGATAGGGCCGTACCCCCTTGCGCCAGCGCAAAAGACCAGAGCTCCAGGTGACCTCCCCAAGCCCCGGGTCCTGGGCGGACTGCTGCCGAACCTGCTCCAAGGTGCTGGCATGGGCCAGGCGCTCGTCCACCCGGCGCCAGTCGAATTCCTCCCCACCCAGGTCAATCAACTCTCGCACCAGCTTGAGACCGCTCTCCACAGGACGCAGATCAGCGCGCTCGACAATCTGAAATTGCACGCCCCCGCAGAGCTCCCCTTGAAAGGGGCCACTGTCAGGACTGAACTCCAGGGCCTCAGCCAAGAGCCCGGGCAGGGGGCGAGCCCTGAGGCGCTGCGCTAGTGCACGCCCGTCGAGCCAGGCAGCGCCCAAGCGCATGAACGGTTCGTCAGTACCGCGGCCTACGGAAAGATTGCTGGCCTCAAGCATGCCGATCATGGGATACAGCAGGGCACTCTCAGGCGTGCGCAGGTTCGGACTGGGAGCAATCCAGGCCAGTCCCGTCTCGCTCCAATGGCTGGCGGGATCCCAGTGCTTGAGTTGCACCACCTCAAGGTCCACGCTCAGGCCCTGCTGGGCCACCCGCCAAAGGGCCAACTCCCCAAGTGTCAGCCCATGCATCAGGGGCATGTCCGCCGGACAGATGAACGACCGGCGATTGGGGTCCGACACCGGCCCCCGGGGGCCATAGGAACTCAACGGATTGGGCCGATCGAGGATCATCACCCCCGGCGCGCTGTCAGGGCGCTTCTGTTTGAGGTCCGAGCAGGCTTCCAAGAGATAGAAGAGGGTTGTGCTGTAGGTGTAGAAACGCACGCCCACGTCCTGCAGGTCAAAGATCACCAGATCCAGATCCTCAAGGTCCTCTTCCCGCGGGCGTCGGTGCTGGCCATAGAGACTGATCACTGGCAGATTCGTGTGCCCATCAGCCCCGTCCTGCACGCGACCCTCAAGTTCAGTACTGAGCCCATGTTCCGGACTGAAGAGCCGTACCAGTTCCACCCCCTGCGCCTGCCAGAGCAAATCGATCGTGCGCCGCCCATCACGAAGCCGTCCAGTGCGGTTGGTCAACAATCCCACGCGCTGCCCCTGCAGGTGATCCAGGCCCCGCTCCAGCAGCACATCGACGCCAGGCAGAGTGACCGCAGAGAAGATCTCGGGCTCTCGCGCCTGGGGGGTCTGCTCGTCCCCCAGCTGAAGGCCGCAAGAGACGGCAAGTCCAGGGACCAGGAGCAGAGCCAGGAGAATGGGCGTACGCATGGGACGCGAGGATAGCGCGAGCCTGACTCCAGGGATTCAAAGTCCCTGCACCATGTCCCGACTTGCTGGGCCAAACAATGCCCCGGACCGTGTGCAGACTGCCCCCGCGCTCTTAGAACAACAGGGTGGAGACCATGGCCTCCCCCCCCTGGCCCAGAGGGGTCTTGCTCAGGCCCCGCAGCCCGGCTCTAGCCGCGGCCAGCGAACTCCGAGCGCAGCAGCGCCGCACGCAGGCGTCGGCGCTCGGAATGATCCACGGGCCCATCCTGCCCGGAGCGGTGCAGAGCATACAAGTGCCCCTGCTGTATCTGCAGGGCCAGACGATTGAGCAAGCAGGTGGAAAGCCCTTGCACCAGGCCCACATGATGCCCGAAGCGAATCACAGACAGGTGCCGCAAGGCCTCATCCGTGCTCAAGGCACGAGCGCTGCGCAAAACCACCATGCCCCGGGCCACGCGATCCTTGAGAGCGCTGGCCCGAGCGGCAAGCAGGGCCTGACGCATCCCGCGCTCCGTGCGCACGACCCCACGGACCAACACGAGCAGACGCGCAACCAACTCGGACTCGGAAGAACCCAGGGTGACCTGGTTGGAAATCTGATAGAGATCTCCGCTGGCCTTGCTGCCCTCCCCATGCAAACCGCGCACCGCAAGCCCGGTGTGTTGAGCCGCCTGAAAAACCTTCTGCAACTCGCTGCGCACAGCCCCCAATGCGGGCAGATGCAACATCACCGAAGCCCGCATGCCGGTTCCCACATTACTGGGACAAGCGGTCAGATAACCAAGGTCATGGTGGGTCGCGTAGGTCACACGGGCTTCCAACTGGCGGTCCAACTGCACCACGCGATCCAAGGCAACCTCCAAGTCCAGTCCCGAGGTCAGGCTCTGCAGCCGGATGTGATCCTCTTCGCCGATCAGGGCGGCCAGGCCTTCGTCGCCCCCGAAGGCCACCGCCCGTCCGGCCAGTTCACCAGTCTCGTCCCCCGAAACCAATTCACGGGTGGCCAAACTGCGCTCAAACAGGACGCGCCGCAAAGTCTCATCTGTGTCGGCCAGAGAAACCCAAGTGGTCTCCCCCTCAAGGGCCAGATCCAGCAACTCCCCCTTGAGCCGATTCGGCACCTCGGTGGCGCGCTCGCTGGAAAGGGTGGAGCGGAAGGGCAGCCCGCTCAGGTTGCGGGCCAGTCGCACGCGACTTGAAATCACAACATCGGCCTCGGGGCCGTTGCCTTGGAGCCAGGAGCCCGTGCGCGTAGCCAGGTCTTGGGGATCGGGGGGTACTGACTGCACGTGCTGAAGAGGAAAGGCCGCCGGGGAAAGATGAAACCCCGCATGAGGTTCTAGCACACCTCACGCCGCAGTCGAACCCTCGGACCCTAAACTCAAGGCCCAGGAGCCCCATTTTCCAGGTCGACAACGCCTCCCTACCCCTTGATTCCTGCGGGTTCGCACTTTTCCAATGCTCCTGGGAGAATCAAGAAAGCTAGCCTTGGACACCATGTTCCTGCTGGACCCCACTTCGATTGTGCTCGCCCTGCTGGTGCTGACCCTGGTGGTCTTCGTTTGCGATCTTGCACGCTACGACCTTGTGGCCTTGGGCGTGGCCTGCGCCCTGGTCCTGACTGGCGTTCTCGATGCCGAGCAGGCCTTCGCGGGCTTCGCCTCGGAAGCGGTGATCCTGATCGCCTGCATGTTCGTGTTCAGCCACGCCTTCAGTCGTTGCGGTGTGGCGAAATTGTTGAGTCGCGCCTTCCTGCGGGGCACCCACTCGGGCGAACGAGGGTTGGTTGCACGCATCACCGTGTTGTCCGGCCTGCTCTCAGCAATCCTCTCCAACACGGCCGTGGTAGCCACCATGATTCCCGTCTGCAACGGAGTCAGCCGCCGCAAGCGCATCAGCCTCTCACGCATTCTGATGCCCATGGCATTTGGCAGCCTGCTCGGTGGTCTGGTGACCGTGATCGCCACCTCCACCAACCTGGTGGTCAACCAAAGTCTGCGGGATGCTGGGGTCGAGCCCTTTGGCATGTTCGACTTCAGCCTTTTGGGTTTGATCCTGCTAGGAGTCGGCAGCCTCTATCTGGTTGGTCCTGGACGCAAACTGCTGCCCCGCTCTCCCGTGGGCCAGTCCTTGAGCGAACGCTATCAGGTGCCGCGCTTTGTGACCGAGATCCTGGTGGAGCCCAGCAGCAGTCTGATCAACCGTTCGGTGGCCGATGTAGAAGTCCTGCGCAAGCACGGGGTCACGGTTCTGGGTCTTGTACGAGCTCACGGGGAGAGCCCGATCCTCGCTCCCGGTCCCTACAACCGCATCCGCGCGGACGACACCCTGATCCTGCAGGGCAGCCCGGAAGACATCCTGGCCCTTTCGGAAGAGCTGCCCCTGCGGCAGAAGCCCGAGGTTGAAGCCCAGGGGACACGCCTGGTCTCGGACGATGTACTGCTTGTGGAGGCCCTGATCCCTGCGGGCTCGTCCCTGGTGGGCAGCAGCCTCAAGACCGCCGAGTTCCGCACGCGCAGCGGCCTCAATGTGGTGGCAATTTCCAAGACCAGCGGCGTACAGCTCGCCCGCCTGAACGAAGTAGAGCTGGAGATGGGCGACACACTGCTGTTGCAAGGTCACATGCCAGACATCGAGCGGGCGGGGGAAGAACGGGATGTGATCATGCTCTCGGAGATCGCCGCTCCGCGCTTCGGAAGCAAGGGCTGGATCACCGTCGGCACCCTGGCTGCCATCCTGCTGGTGGCGGCCCTCTCCCATGCAATCTCCCTCGGCGCCCTGGCCCTGCTCGGAGTCTTGACTTTGATTGGCACAAAAGCCGTCCGCGCAGACGATGCATATCGCTCGGTGGATTGGAGCGTCTTGGCCCTGGTGGGCGGCATGTTGGCCCTGGGACGCGCCTTCCAGCAGGAAGTCCTCACTCCGGAGCAGACCGATGGCATAGCAGGCACGATTGCGAGCCTGCTGCAGAATGGCAGCCTGACGCCCCATGTCCTGCTGATCCTGCTGCTGGCTAGCACAGTGCTCTTGACCCAAGTGCTCAACCACACCTCGACCGCCATCATCATGACCCCCCTGGCCTTGCAATGTGCAGAAATCGCGGGGCTGGAGGCACGGCCCTTCCTGATGGCAGTGGTCACCGGTGCCAGCCTGGCCTTCCTATCCCCGGTGGCCCACCAGGCCAACGCGATGATCATGGGACCGGGAAACTACAAGTACCGGGACTTCCTGCGTGTAGGAACCCCTCTTGCGATTCTGCTGAGCGCCGTCGCGGCCTTCATGATCCCGCTCATGTGGCCCTTCGTGGCGGCCTAGGCCAGAGCGGGGCCAAGCCCAGGCGAGTTGGTGCCATTCAGATTGCGCTCATGATCCCGATCTCCAGCCCTCGAAGCACCGACCTCCTCTCCTGATGCCAAGAATCCCAGGACCGCTGGGCCTGGGAGAACGATGGCGATTCGATTGGGTTCTTGCACTCTGACTGGGCATCCGCCTCCGTAATCGCACCCAGAAGATTCCGGGTTCTCGGCTGAAACCTGAAGGCAGATCCGAACGGAAAATCCCCCAAAAATACTTTTCGCTCTTTCTTGTCCGCCCAGCTGGATAGGGACCAGGGTGAGGTATGAAGAACTCAAAACTATTGACAATCGCGACCGTCCTGCTGACCCTCGCCGCCTGCGGCGGAGGCGGAAGCGGAGGATCTGCTTCCAGCGCCCTCTCCTCCAACACCG
>LWDU01041313.1_pt2 | contig 163551 bp, 145 predicted proteins | sample 727161 | NCBI WGS metagenome assembly LWDU01 (sample SAMN04566230, study PRJNA314399) | hydrothermal vent metagenome | isolation source: deep sea hydrothermal plume seawater | place: Mexico: Gulf of California, Guaymas Basin | collected 2004-07-11
GGGCAAGTGATACATCATTCGAGTCATTGAGAGTAAATAGGTGAATGCCAGTGATAATCTGTCCGCCTAACCCTCAGTTGCCGATTCCTTTCGTCGATGCGGTCCATGTTTATTCAAGCAGCTTGCCTAGCCCTCGTGGACTACACGAACAGCAATAGCCAAGGAGATCCAACACATTAAAAGGAATGTGCCTCCGTAGCTTACAAATGGGAGTGGTATACCGGTGATCGGTACTACACCGACGGTCATGCCGATATTTACGAAGATATGGGCAAGCCAGGCACCGAAGATACCAAGCACTACCAAGCCGGCAAAGGGATCTGGCGTCCGTGTCGCCATGTGCACCAGACGTCCCAGGATGAAGCAAAAAGCGAGGATCCCGAACGCAGTGCCGATGAACCCAAGCTCTTCCCCCACAACACTGAAGATAAAGTCAGTATGCTGCTCGGGAAGAAAGTCATACCGCTTTTGAGAACCTAAAGTGAACCCTTGACCCATGACCCCACCGCTTCCAATCGCGACTTTCGATTGGATGAGCTGATATCCAGCTCCACGTGGATCTACTTCCGGATCAAGAAAAACAAGGATGCGATTTTGTTGATAGATGGCAAGTCGATTCCAGAGGGGTTGAGCTACCGTGCCAGCTGCTAGATTAGCAAGAACTACTCCAACAGACTCAAATAGAAGAAGTCGATAGCGGAAGAGGTACAGGAAGCCAACTAATGCAACCATGTAACCGGACCATATGATCGTGTCATAGGAAAGCATTAGGCCAAGGATAGGACTGGCTATAAGGAGAAGCAGGATCACTGGGGTACCCGCCCAGAAGAGCATCGCGAAAAGGATCCCCCCAAACGCCATCGCGGTACCCAAGTCGGGTTGGAGCATGACGAGTGTCAGTGGAAGCCCGACCAAGAGTGCAGGAAGCAGAAGATCCTGAACTGAATTGAGTGGGTCCTTCCTCTGTGATAAGAATTTTGCTAGAAACAGGATAGTCGCAATCTTTGCGATCTCTGATGGCTGGAAACTGAATGATCCAATCTGAATCCAACTTTTCACACCTGCAGCTGTCCCCACCCCTGTCCCGACTACAAGAGTAGATATTAAAAGTAGGATACTAAGCGTATATGAGGGTAGGGCGACCCATTCGATCCAGCGCACCGGGACCCGAACCACAACAATGAACGCTGTCACTGCAAGTACGAACCACGTCCCTTGGCGGATCCATGCATTCTGAGTTACATCGTTTGGGATATGGACAACTCCTGCGGAATAGATCATTGCCACCCCAAAACATGTGACAGCAAGAACGGCTAGCACCAGGGAAGGTTCCAAGAGCCATTTCGTCAATTGACGCGTCATCGGATAGCACCAATTACGGCAGGATAGCGCTCCTGATACCAGGTTGGCACAGGCCCAATCTGCACATGATCCAAGTACGTTTGCACACTGTCCGTTGGGATACCGTGCTTCCTTCGGAGGTAGTAGTCAGCTGTTTTTGCCATGATGGGGGCAGCTATCGCGGAGCCACTCTTCCCATATTCCACAATCACTACCACCACAATGCCCGGAGATCCACCGAAAGGGCCGGCCATCCCAGCGAACCAAGCATGTGGCTCAGCGAGGCCGGCTTGACTCAGTCCGTGCTCAGCAGTACCCGTCTTGCCTAGGACTTCCCAATGTTCGAGCGCTGTACCGAAGTGGGCGGTACCACCTGGGGCTGTGACCCTCCTCAACCCCTCACGGAGAGCCTCCATATGGTCAGGATCTAGATCAAGGGCCCATGTGTCCCCAATTTCCAGATCACGAGCCAGGACGGGGGTTGGGGCGGATCCATCTCTAGCAAGTGCAAGATAGAACTGAGCTATCTTAAGAGGTGTTTGGGAATTTGGGCCCTGACCAATTGAAAGCGGCAGGACCTCTCCTTCCCGAGGAGCGTACCCGAACCGCCGCTCCCAAAACTCTCTCTCAGATGGAAAAATTCCCTGACTCTCTTGGGGGAGATCAATACCACACCGTCGGCTAAAGCCGATTTCTGTGGAGCGCCGCAGAAGCGGATCAAGCCCAATTCTAAGCCCAAGTTGGTAAAAATAGACATCGCAAGAATTACCAATTGCCTCAGCTAAGTTGTTGAACCCATGACCATCAGGGTCCCAGCACCTGTAGGATCGGTTACCGAAAGCATAGGACCCAGTGCACGGGACAGGCATCTTCTCGTCCGGTGTGATCACTCCAAGGTCCAGGCCAATTCCGGCTACAGCCAATTTCCAGGTCGACGCAGGGGGGTAGAGGCCCAGTACAACACGATTGAACAGGGGGTTGCGATTATCAGCATTGAGGTCCTGCCAATGTTCGGTTGATATCCCACTCACAAAGTCATTGGGGTCATATCCTGGGTTAGAATAGAGGGCGAGAATACCCCCGTCTTCCGGGTCCAACGCTATCACAGCCCCGGACAAAGATTTGGGAAAGATGTGGTGGATCCACTCCTGTAACTCGATGTCAATATTCAGGTGTAGGCTCTCTCCTCCCTCACCGGGGTCTACTCTGAAGGCACCGAAGTCACCTACGATACGCCCACGAGCGTCTACTTCAACGTACTTGAGACCTCTTCTGCCCTGTAGGATCGATTCATATTGCTTCTCCACCCCTGCTTTTCCCACGACCATGCCCTGTTCATAAAGGTCCTGGGAAAAGTCAGTGGATGCTAGTTCATCAGCAGTGATTTCTCCGACGTAGCCGAGTACGTGAGCTGCTGCTTCACCTCCCAAATACCTGCGGCGCGGTCTCATTTCGATATAGACTGTCGGGAACTCTGTTCGGCGTTCTTGGAGAGCACTCACCACTGGGAAGTTAGCATCAGAGTCCACTACCAGGGGCTGTCGACCATAACGCGTAAGGAACGCTAGCAGAGACTCAATACGCTCATCCGAGATCTCCATATACTGGCTCATTTTATTGAGCGTCGCTCGGATAGAGTCTGGTGGCCCAGGTAGAAGTGTTATCGCATAGCCCGGGACATTATCGGCAATGACACGGCCATTTCGATCGTGGATAGTGCCTCGTGGAGCAGGAATTGGGAGCTGGCGAATACGGTTTGATTCCGCTCTCAGTTCCCAAGTATCTGAGCGCAATACTTGAAGTCTGAAGAACGCAACAGTGAGGATACCCATCAAGATCCCCATGGTCAGATATAGACCTCGCGCTCGCTGCCTCCGAGAGTGCGGGTGATACAGGTTCATCTCACTTCTCTCCTACGCCATCCCATCAATACCATGAGTGGCATCGCTATAGCTGCAACGTATACACCCCCTAAGAGACCATTTAGCATCACTTGTTCAAGAAATGGGAGACGGAGAGCCTCATCCGCCATTACCCAATGAAGTAACTCACGAGCCCATTTTCCGAGGATGAAGTACGAAAGCTGAAAACTTAGTGAATCACCCACGAACAGGTTCCGTGTAGTCGCCCCCAGAGCTCCAGTCATCGTCATGGCCACGCTGCTAGCCCCAAATGCCAGGACACTTAGTGAGTCTTCTAAGAGCCCAAACGCAAGCCCGAGTCCAGAGGCCCATCCTATGCCGATTTCTCGTGCAGCCAGAAGTAGCGCAATGGTGAGCATATCCGGTACCACAGGCCCCAACCCAAACCCCACATGCATTATGAAGTGAGCCAAGAAAAGGCATAGAACAACGAGCCATAATTTGATGCTGTGACTCATGGCTTCCTGCGCTCCACAGTCTCCTTTTCTACGGTACTTAAAGAATCGTCTGACCAGAGTTGGTCCAGGTTATCCGGCACGCGATTAGTGAAGACAATGACGTGCGTGACAGAACCCGGTTCTACCATCGGCCAAAGTCGATAGGCCTTCCTCCACTGTCCTTGAACTTCCTCAATACCAGCTATACGGCCTATAGGAATCCCTCTCGGAAACACGCCACCGAGCCCACTGGTCACCACCAGTGTATTGTCGGACGCGGTTTCGTAGTACGCAGTCCCGTTGAGCACTAATCGGTCCTCTTCTCGGAAGGCTCCTCGCCGGTTCTCTACTATACCATATGTGCGACCGTCCTGAAGCATCGCACTTACACGGAAATCAGGATGGGTCCAGTCCATACCTATTGAACTTTCTTGTCGTACCTCCAGGATTCTACCCACCAATCCATGCCTGTTCACCACCGGGGCCCCATTTTCAATCCCATCCCCTGACCCGAGCTCCAAGAAAAACATGCTCTCCGATCCAGGAATTCCTGAACGCAATACTGTCGCAGGACGGAAAAACCCCTCACCTCGCTCAGCTAAATCAAGCAAATCCCTAAGGATTCGATTTTCATCCAAAAGACCAGCCTGGGAGGATACCGTAGCGGTAAGAGAGTCTAGTTGAGCCCTTAGGATCCCTGCCTCTGCAGCATTTTCCTTAGCAGCAACTACCCATTGCTGAGTCAGGATGAAGGGCCGCAAAGTTGTGACTCGCACCGACCAGGCGATGCTTTGTTGCATATCAGCTGGGATGTACGCGGTGACTAATGCCAGAATAAAGAATGAGATTGCGAGTAAATTCTGACGTCGTTGACCCTCAGCGTGCTCCGGCTCGGGCCTGAACGCCACCAAGACTCCTGCCTCCTATTGGACTAGAACAGTACGATAGTGCTGGAGATCATCGAGGATCCGACCTGCACCTCGCACCACACACGTTAGCGGTTCTTCATCCACATGGATTGGGAGGTTAGTCTCGTGCTGCAATAACCGATCCAGTCCTCGGATCAGTGCGCCACCACCGGTCATCACGATCCCGCGGTCCACAATGTCTGAGGAGAGTTCAGGCGGAGTAATTTCAAGTGCTCGACGCACGGCCTCAACAATCGCCTGAATTGGCTCTTGTATGCACTCTCGAACTTCCTGCGAGTGGACGGTCACAGTCTTGGGGATACCAGATACCAGGTCCCTGCCCTTTACCTCCATCTCTCGCTCTTCACCAACATCAAACGCTGAGCCAATCTGGATCTTGATAGCCTCCGCTGTCGGTTCACCGATAAGCAGATTGTAGTTCTTCCTAAGAAATGTGACGATCGCCGCGTCAAGTTCGTCTCCTCCGACCCTGATTGATGTGTTAGAGACAATTCCTGACAGCGCGATGACCGCAATCTCCGTAGTACCTCCACCAATATCGATAACCATATTCCCAGTTGGTGTTTCCACCGGGAGACCCACTCCTATGGCCGCCCCCATTGGCTCATCCACCATGTATACAACCTTCGCTCCAGCTGACATAGCTGATGACCGGACTGCCCTACGCTCAAGCTCAGTAATCCCAGACGGAACACCTATGACTACGCGAGGCTTGATTCGAAAGATTCGTTTATGTGTAACCTGAACTAGGAAGTGCCGAAGCATCATCTCTGTTACATCTACATCAGCGATTACCCCATCCTTTAAAGGACGAATCGCCTCGATGCCTTCCGGTGTACGCCCGAGCATGCGCTTGGCCTCGAGCCCTATGCCCATGATTCTGTTACTTCCCTTTTCAACTGCCACCACAGATGGTTCGTTGAGTACAATGCCCTCGCCCTTCACATAGACCAACGTATTTGCAGTGCCGAGGTCGACAGCGATGTCATTCACCGGGACTAGACGTCCCGAGCTAAACCAACTAGCTAGTCCAGACAACAGTTCAGTCGACATTCCAAGGGCATGGGGAAATTTTTGGGATTTTTGGGCGTCTTACCACTGCTCAAAGCAGCCCGAGAACATACGTTTACTGACTACCAGAAGCCAGTATCCAAGACGTATTGGGGTGATATCCTATGGTACCTAACTAGTTCCAGTACTTCCGAAGCCACTTTCTCCCCGGTCCGTATTGCTAAGCTCTTCCACCTCTACCACTTCCGGGCTTTGAAATAGCGAGAAGACCAGCTGAGCCACACGCTCGCCCCTGATTAGCGTAACCTGCTCCGATCCAAGATTTTGGACAATAATTTTGACTTCACCTCTGTAATCTGGATCGATAGTACCCGGACTATTTGGCAGAGTGATCCCATAATTCAGCGCCAAGCCCGAACGCGGACGCACCTGGCATTCCATTCCTTCGGGTAGCTCCATAATCAACCCGGTACTTATTAAACGAATCTCCCCCGGGTCTAGCACTACCTTGGTTTCAGCGGATCGTATGTCATAACCGGCGGCCTGCGGTGTCGCTCGCGACGGTAATGGGAGATCCGGATTAGACAGAAGCCTTTGAAATTGGACCTTTAATTCTTGAGTCACACCTGAGCCGAACCCATCAATAAGTCATTGACATCATGACATTCCATCCCGAAAGCATCTGCAACACCCTGACAAGTAACCTGACCGTGGACCATGTTCACTCCTGCTTTCAAGGCTGAATCCAGCAAACAAGCTTGCTCCCATCCCTTCTCAGCAAGCGCGAGTGCATACGGGAGAGTTGAATTGGTCAGAGCAAGGGTGCTTGTCCGCGGGACTCCTCCGGGCATATTCGCCACCCCATAATGCATAACCTCATCAACCAGATAAACGGGGTCTTGATGGGTGGTTGGCCTGATCGTCTCTACACATCCACCCTGATCCACAGCAACATCCACGATCACCGTCCCGGGACGCATCAAAGCCAAATCTTCACGATTGATCAATCTCGGGGCCTTCGCTCCTGGAATCAGCACGGCACCGATAATTAAGTCAGCGTCTTGGACTTGTTTGCGAATCGCATATCGCGTACTGAAGAGCACTTGGACATTCGCAGGCATGACATCATCCAGGTAACGCAGCCGCTCGAGATTGATGTCCATTATATGGACTCTCGAACCTAAGCCTGCGGCCATCTTTGCCGCGTTAGTGCCGACAACTCCACCACCCAGAATCAGCACTTTACCCGGTAGCACTCCGGGTACTCCACCCAGTAAGACCCCCAACCCACCTTGCGGCTTCTCCAAATATTTTGCTCCCTCCTGAACCGCCATGCGCCCTGCCACTTCACTCATTGGGGTTAGTAGGGGCAATTCTCCATTAGGTAGTTTGACGGTTTCATAGGCAATCGCCACCACACCTGCTTCTAAACATGCTCTGGTTAGACTTTCATCGGCTGCAAAATGAAAGTAGGTAAGAATCACCTGGCCATCTCTCATGTGTGGTAACTCTTGGTGTATAGGCTCCTTAACTTTCATAATCATGTCAGCCTGAGCCCAAACCTCTTCCGCTGTATCAAGCAGTCCCACTCCAGCTTCTGCATAGAAATCGTCAGTGAAGCCACTTCCTAACCCGGCACCACGCTCCATGACGACGTTATGTCCATCTTGAGAAAGCATCTCTGCCCCCGCTGGAGTGAGGGCAACACGATATTCATCAGGTTTGATTTCCTTGGGTACGCCAATCAGCATTCGATTCTCACGGTTCTCAGTTCTTTGAAAAATGCTACCTCTAGATTGCCTCTGGCCCCAGACGTAGCACGAAATGATTGTCAGGAGAGTAGTACATTTCAGCCACTCGCTGAATTTCTTCAAAAGATACGGCGTCAATCTTCTCTAAGACTCCATCTAAGCCCAGAAATGGCTCTTTGTGCAATGCAAACGACGCAAGCCGGTGAAGCCGAGAGCCCGGAGATTCCAGAGAAAGCATGACCTGTCCCTTAACCTGTCTCTTAGTTTTATCCAATTCCTCCGCAGTTAAGCCACTTGCTGCAAGTGTCGATAACTCGGTTGATATAGCTTCCACTGCAGCTTGGGCTGTAGTAGGTCGTGTCGCAACGTAGACACCAGAAATACCGGCAGCACTGTAGAAAGACTGATAAGCATAGATCGAATAACAGAGTCCCATCTCTTCTCTAATTTTCTGGAAAAGTCTGGAACTCATTCCGCCACCTAGGGCCGAAGACAAGAGTGCAAGTGGATATCGATCCGGATGACAATGTCCGGGCACATTTGTCCCAAATACGATGTGTGTCTGAGCAGAAGTACGTGCAACGAACGCATCCCCATGCTTTATCCCCTCTGGTTCCACAACCAAAGGCACGTCATCTACATCTGAAGAGTGGGTGGGGAACAACTGGCTTACCGCCTCAACAAGCTCTTCGTGGCAGAGATTGCCAGCTGCAGCCACAATAAGATTATTCCCTCGATAAGTTCTTTGGTGTAGCTGCCGGAGCTTGTCGCTTGAAAGCTGTGAGACTGATGTCTTCGTGCCAAGTATTGATCGACCGTATGGATGTCCCTGCCAAAGCTGATCAGAGTGCATCTCAAAAACCAAGTCATCCGGAGTATCCTGGACTTGGGCTATCTCTTCCAGAATCACCTTTCGCTCCAACTCTAGGTCGTTATCACTCAATAATGGGGCGAGAGTTAGGTCTGCTAGTACATCTAGAGCTTTCCCAAGATGTTCGTCGAGGACCCTCGCCTGATAAGAGGTATGTTCACGAGTCGTATATGCGTCTAGGAACCCTCCCAAACTCTCTAAGGAGAGTGCAATCTCTGAGGCTGAGCGTCTTTCCGTACCCTTGAACACCATGTGCTCAAGTAAATGGCTCACACCTGAATCAGAATCGGTTTCGTGAGCTGATCCCTGGCGTACCCATACCCCGACGGCAGCTGAACGTACTGAGGGTATATACTCACTGAGAACATGTATGCCACTAGTGAGCCGGGTTTCAAGAATATGCTCAACATCATCTGAAGAGACTGCGGTCAAGCCTGATGTCCTGAGAGACAAAGTATCCCGATGGGCAAGTGGGTTAATTCCCCCAATATAATTGCCAGGAAAGCTCAGTCTTCAATCACCTCAGGACTGTCCGCGCCTTCATCCCTGACTCCATCCTCGGAAGTACCCTCTGCCTCTTCCGCAAGGGCAGCCTTTCGAGACAATCTCAACCTTCCTTTTTCATCGATCGAAAGGAGTTTCACTCTCGTAATATCACCTCTTTTTAGCACATCTTCAGTCCGGTCAGTCCGATCCTCTGAGAGTTCTGAGATATGACATAGGCCCTCAGTCCCTGGCATAATTTCAATGAAGGCACCGAAGGTTGTAGTGTTCTTGACTGGACCTTCGTAGATACGGCCTATCTCTGGATCTTTAACAATCGCCTCGATCATTTCCCGGGCGCGAGTTCCAGCTTCTCCCGAAACCGCGGCAATCTTAACGAGCCCGCTATCATCAACCTCTATTGTGGCACCTGATTCATCTTGAATCGCTCGAATCGTCTTCCCCTTTGGTCCAATAATCTCACCGATCTTCTCTGGATTGATTTGGATTGACACAATGCGTGGGGCATATGTTGAAAGATCCTCTCGAGCCTCGGATAGGGTCTGGTCCATAAGGTCCAAGATGTGCATCCTGGCCGTGTGAGCACGCTTGAGCGCCTCCTCGAGGATATCCACCGTAAGACCTTCTTCGATCTTGATGTCCATCTGGATCGAGGTCACGCCATCTCGGGTGCCAGCGACCTTGAAGTCCATGTCCCCGAGCGCGTCCTCGAGACCCAGGATGTCGGTCAGGATCGCGACCTTATCACCCTCCTTGATGAGTCCCATCGCGACGCCTGCGGCGGCTGCCTTGATCGGCACGCCGGCATCCATCAGCGAGAGAGACGTGCCACAGACCGATGCCATCGATGACGAACCGTTCGACTCGAGGATCTCCGACACGACGCGAATCGTGTACGGGAAGTCGTCGTACGTCGGCAGGAGCGGCTGCATCGCGCGCTCCGCCAGGTGTCCGTGCCCTTTCTCACGCCGAGACGGTCCGCGGAACGGCTTCGCCTCACCGACGCAGAAGGGCGGGAAGTTGTAGTGGAGCATGAACGACTTGTTGATCTCTTCGCGTGAATCGATCGAATCGATCCGTTGCTCGTCACGTGACGTCCCGAGGGTGACCACGGCGAGAGCCTGCGTCTGCCCGCGGGTGAAGAGTGCTGATCCGTGCGTGCGCGGGAGCACTCCGACCTCCGACGTAATCTGGCGAACCTCATCCAAACCACGACCATCAGCGCGCTCGCCCTTGTCCAGGATCTGACGGCGCATGGTGCGCTTCTCGATCCCCCTGAGGATCTCGCCAATGTCCTTCTTCTGATCCGCGTAGGCCTCATCCTCCGCCGTCAGCGTGGCGATGACATTTTCGGTCACCGCGGCCATTGCCTGATTGCGCTCCTGTTTGTCGGCAAGGTTGAGCGCCTCGGCGACCCTGGACTCAGCGACGTGCTCCACCTTCGTCCTGAGATCCGCATCAGGCTCGATCGGGCTCCACTCCATATCGGGCACAAGGTGCCCCTCGAGCAGCTCCACCTGCAGCGCGCACAGCTCCTTGATCCCGCCGTGCGCGATGTCGAGCGCCTCGAGAATGTCGGCCTCCGGCACCTCGATAGCACCGCCCTCGACCATCGTGATGGCATCGGAAGTGCCCGACACAACGATGTCGACGTCCGAGTACTCGAGCTGCTGGAACGTCGGGTTGAGAACCCACGTGTCCTTGATCCGACCGACGCGAACCGATGCTACCGGCGTGTTGAACGGGATCTTGGACATGTTGAGCGCGACCGAGCTGCCGAGCAGCGCGAGCACATCCGCGTCGTTTTCCTGATCGGCCGACAGAATGAAGCACGCGAGCTGTGTCTCGTGCATGAATCCGTCAGGGAACAGCGGCCGAATCGGTCGGTCGATCATGCGGGCCGAGAGAATTTCCTTCTCACCGGGCTGGCCTTCGCGTTTGAAGAAGCCACCCGGGATCTTCCCTGCCGCATATGTCTTCTCCCGGTACTCTACCGTCAACGGGAAGAAGGGGAGATGCGTCGGTCCGTCTCGGACTGTCGCGGCGCACAGAACAACTGTGTCGCCGTACTGAACCAGGCATGAGCCCTGCGCGAGCTTTGCCATACGGCCTATCTCAAACGAAAGGGTTCGCCCGGCAAATTGATGTTCAATCCTCTGAATCATTCTGTTTTACTCACTTCGGTTTTACCGGGAGATTTTCCCCGGCTTAGGTTTAAATGCCGAAGGGATGCAAGAGCCGAAGGAGAGAGCGGCCGCTGCCAGGGAGCACGCGCTTGCGTGAGCCCGTTTCGCAGCAAATTCGAAGGCCGCCTCCCAGCCGGAGCGTGCAACACCCTCGGAGGGATTAGTGTCGCAGTCCTAGATCAGCAATGATCTCGCGATACTTTTCGATGTCCGTCTTTCTAAGGTACTCTAGAAGGCGGCGCCGACGCCCTACCATTTTCAGCAGGCCTCGTCGGCTATGGTGATCCTTCTTGTGAGCTTCAAAGTGGGTCCGGAGATCATTGATGCGAGCCGTAAGAATCGCCACCTGGACCGGGGCACTTCCACGATCATTTTCGTGGATTTGGTACTTTACAATAATATCTTCTTTGACGATCGCCATTAGCGTCGTGCCTCCGCGAGAGTCTATCGCTTCAAGGGAAGCTTAATTTTCTAGTCGAAAAGCTAGACTGATCTTGCTCTTTCGTCTACTGCACGGCGAGCTGTCTGTACATCTTGTTCCATTTGTGCAATCAGTCGTTGAGGGCTATCGAAGGACACGATCTCTCTGAGAAATTCTACAAATTCCACCGTTACCTCAGATCCATAGATATCTCGATCGAAGTCTAAGAGATGAACCTCTATGCTTGGAGAAAGTCCTTTGAAGGTTGGGCGTGGTCCCAGATGTAGGGCACCCGGATACCTCTCGCCCTCTACTCTGCACTGCACCGCGTAAATCCCCGGACGTGGTATGAGCTTATCTTTATCGGCCACCGAAAGGTTAGCGGTTGGAAACCCTAGGTGACGGCCACGCTTCTCTCCATAAACTACCGTGCCACAGATAGAGTATGGACGGCCAAGACATAGCTCCACTTCGTCCATACGACCTGCAGTAACTGCAGCACGAATCCGAGTTGAGGAAACCACAGCACCACCGGCCTCAACGGGTTCTACAACATCGACTTGAAAACCCAGTTCTGCTCCAAGCTCTCTCAGTGTATCAACGTTGCCTGACCGATCACGACCAAATCCATGGTCATGGCCAATCACGAGTTCCTCAACGTGAAAACGTTCAACCAATATTTCCTTGACGAATTGGAGTGGTTGGTATCTTGAAAGTAGCTCATTGAAGGCAATGAAGATGGCGTAGTCTAGTCCGCTCTCGGTAAGAATCTCCTTCTTCTCCAGTGACGTGGTAAGTGACTGTATAGCTGATTTTGGCCTCAAAATCTTTAGGGGATGCGGTTCGAAGGTCACAAGTACACTTCTCCTTTTAGTAACTTGCGCTCTCTCACTTATCTCCCGAAGTATCGTCCAATGGCCCAGATGGATACCGTCGAAGGTACCGACAGTCACAATGCTCCCAACATCATCAGGGACTCCGGACATGTGTGACCATCTACTATGGCTCACTGAACAAAAACCTTTCTCGGTTGCAGATAACCCTCCCCAGCTTCAGCAATGGCGATAAGGGTTCCCGCTTTCGATACAGCCACAAGCGTGGATGTAACTGGATCTTCAAATGGGATGGTATTCCCACGGGCAAGCTTCTCTACGTCGATCTGACTGACTTCCACTGAAGGCAGGTGCCCTACAGCTCTCAAGGGATCGATCGATCGCCTCTCGATTCTAGGCCCATCAGAGAAATGATCGACCTTGACAGCTTCTTCTACCGAAAAATCACCAACTGAAGTGCGGCGTAGTTCGACCAAATGAGCTCCGACTTTCAGTTTAGCGCCTATATCCCTAGCCAGAGATCTAACATAAGTACCGCTAGAACAACGCACGCGGAAACGTATGATTGGTAGATCCATACCAAGTAACTCAAGTTGATAAATCCTTATATTCTGGGCTGGAAGATCAACAAATTCACCACGCCTAGCACGGTGATGCATCGGCACTCCCTTAATCTTCTTTGCAGAGAATTGAGGAGGGACTTGTTCTAGATCGCCCTGGAATGAATTAAGTACCTCATCAATTTGATCAGCGGTAAGACCTTCCCACTCTCTAGATTCCTCAATCACGTCTCCTTGAACATCTTCAGTCGTTGTTGAAACTCCCAGTAACGCCACAGCATCATAGGACTTATCCAACCCGACCAAGTATTCTGATAACCGAGTTGAATAACCAACGCACATTAGAAGCAGCCCTGACGCGAACGGATCTAGAGTACCTGTATGTCCGATCTTCGAGGTCACTAGTGCACGGCGCAGCATGGTAACCACATCGTGGGATGTTGGTCCCGAAGGTTTATCGACAGGAAGAACAAAACCCAGGCCCGGGCCAACATAATTCACTCGAGATGTTCCTCGTCTTCATCCAAATCTGGATAAACCACCTCAGAGAGAATTTCCTCAATGCGGCGGGCCTGGTCTAAAGAGTGGTCTTGCTGAAATCGCAATTCTGGGACACGACGTAGGTGTAGTGACCGACCGAGTTCCCGACGAAGAAACACTGCTGCAGCTTCGAGCCCAACAAGCGACTCACTCAATCCATCATTCGTATTCTGAGCGCAGACGTAGACCCGGGCCGAACTCAGATCTCCAGAGATCTCGACATTCGTAATAGTCACTGGACCAACCCGAGGGTCTCTCACTTTCCTGTGAACCAACTCAGAAATCTCACGCTTAAGCTGTTCATTGAGTCGGGCCAAGCGCTTAGTCACCATTAGTGGACCCTCTTCTGCACGGAGACAATAAGAGCCTCTCCATTACGCTCCACAAAATTGTCCACTTTGTCCAAGGCAGATTCTGCATAGCGCCCATTTGAAGCGACTAGGGCTATAGTCAGTTGAGCTCTCTTATGCACATCTTGAAAAGCAGTTTCGGCCACAGACACGTTGAATTTATTCCGCAAACGGTCCTTCAAGGATCTGAGAATCGATCGCTTCTCTTTGAGCGACGAACATTCCGGGAGATTCAACTCCCAAGTGGCTGAGGCAATAACCATCTAACCTATGCCCCTGTGAGTAACTGCCTTAGGAAATTAGGACTTCGCAGATTAAGTATCTGAGAATCATGAGTGATACTAATTGAGGGTTCGGGCAACTTCCTGAACCGTGTAGCATTCAATGAGATCCCCAACCTTCACATCATTAAAGTTTTTGATACCGATGCCACACTCAAATCCCTCTCGAACTTCTTTCACATCGTCCTTGAAACGCTTTAGCGAACTCACTTCGCTATCGTAGATCACTATCCCGTCACGGATGATACGCGCATGGCCCTTACGGTCCATTCGACCTTCAGATATATAACACCCGGCAATTGTGCCCAGTTTCGTGATCTTGAAGGTTTCGCGAACCTCCGCCGTACCTTCCACCGTCTCTCTTCGCTCTGGCGCAAGCATTCCTTCAAGTGCCGCTGTTACTTCATCTACGGCTTCGTAGATCACATCATAAACACGAATCTCCACACCCTCTCGATCCGCTGACTGACGTGCTGCGGTTTGGGGACGAACACGAAAGCCTAGGATTATCGCCCCTGCCGTCTGCGCAAGAAGCACATCAGATTCATTGATTGCACCAACTCCTCGATGGACGATATCGACTTGTACTTCATTGGTACCTATTTGTTCGAGAGCATCTGATAGTGCCTGAACAGAACCATCTACATCTCCCTTTATAACCAAGGGAAGAGTTGAAAGCTCACCTGCCGCAGCAAGTGCCCCGAAATCCCCTAGGTTGACAGCACGTTCGCGAATACGGAGTTGCTTTTCTCTTTCCAAACGCTGCCGTTTCTCTGCGATCTCTGAAGCACGATCAGGATCGATCACCTGAAACATGTCTCCAGCTTGAGGGACACCATCGGCGCCTAGAACCTGCACTGGCATCGCTGGGCCGACTTCGTCAATGCTATGCCCACGCTCATCGAGGAGAGCTCTCACTCTACCGTCAAAAAATCCACAGATAAACGAGTCCCCTACTCGCAGTGTACCACTCTTAACGAGCACCGAAATGACAGGACCCTTACCAACATCTAGCTGAGCTTCAATAACAGTACCTTGAGCATCGCGGTTTGGATTTGCCTTGAGTTCAAGCATATCCGCTTGGAGCAGTACTTTTTCAAGTAGTTCTTCGACCCCTTCTCCCGTCTTTGCTGACACATCAACCGCGAGCACATCTCCTCCAAAATCTTCAACATTAATATTATGCTGTAATAGACCTTGTTTGACCTTGTTTGAGTCGGCAGCTGGAAGATCAATTTTGTTAATGGCAACGATTACAGGCACACCTGCATTGGCTGCGTGAGAGATTGCCTCGACGGTTTGCGGCATGACAGAGTCGTCTGCAGCAACTACTAGGATCACAACATCAGTTACCTCTGCACCTCGTGCTCTCATTGCAGTAAAAGCAGCATGGCCCGGAGTATCCAAGAAGGTGATGCTACGACTCCCCTCAACATCTACATGATAAGCTCCAATGTGCTGGGTGATCCCACCTGCCTCACCAGCAACCACATTTGTGTCCCTAATACGATCCAACAGGAGGGTCTTCCCATGGTCAACATGCCCTAGGACGGTAACAACCGGAGAACGTGGCTTCAGATCCTCAGGCGCATCTTGCACTTCTTCGAACTCCGGCTCTGCGACGTACTCTTCCTCTCGAACCGCAGTGAAATTGAACTCTTCCAGCAACATCTCGATCTGATCAAAATCAAGTCGCTGATTAATGGTCACTAGAAGACCTAAGTTCTTGAACGCAGACCCGATGATATCGGTCGAAGATATATCAATGAGGTCAGCTAACTCTGCAATTGTAAGGAACTCATTGACCCGAACCGTTGTACGCTCTCGTTCTTCTTCCTGTCGCTCCTGCTCAACCTGAGCTTCTTGCTCTTCAACTGTTTGACGTCCCTTCTTTTTCTTTCGTTTTTTCCCAGAACCTCCTTTGATTTCAGCCATAACGCGCTGGATGTTTGACTGCACAGCATCCTTGTCGACACGCTGTCGCTTCTTGCCCTTCTTCTTATCCTTGCGTTGCCGACGACCATCAGCAGTGTAGCCCTCAGCCTGAATCCGAACCTGACCACCTGGTCCCGCACTAGCAGCAGGAGAGGGGGTCTGTTGACGAATTTTCCTGACCGGACCACCCTCACGCGCCGGCTCAAGGGGCTCCGCTTTATCTGATCCCAAATGGTCTTGGACCTCGGTCTTTCCTTCGATTATCTCGGAGGTCTGTGAGCCTTCACCTTCATCAAACGCACTATCCGTTTCCGTCGGTTCCGCCTCATCTAATTCCAGCCCATCTAGATCCTCAAGGACTTCTGTAGTGTCTGTGCTCAGATGAATACCAAGATCCAAATCTTCTGATTCAGGATCTTTTTCATCCTTCTTAGCTTCCGGGGACGATGGGTCGGCAGTTGTTATACCTGCTAGCTTAGGCATATCTCCCGCCTCGGCGCCTTCCTCATCGGCCAATCCCTCTTCCAACCCAACATCAGACTCAATTGCAACCTCAGGATCTGGTGGTGGGATTTCGGATGCCCGACGACGACGACGACGACGACTAGGTGCGGGCGACGCTTCTTCTAGTACTGCCTGAATCGCCGTAGCCGGATCAGAATGGCCAGCTCTTCGTTCACGTTCAATCTTCGCGAGGACCTTAGCCTGTTGGGCCTCGTTAATAACTGAATTTGCACCGGAGACAGGGATTCCCATCTGCCGAAGCAGCGCTATGAGAGCATTAGCTTCTACTCCAAGGTCTCTTGCAAGCTCCTGGACACGCATTCTTTACCTAATCCCTCCCTTCATCCACCATGACTTAGTCATCCTATGCTTTCCAAAAGTCGCCCCGCTAAGGACGCATCTGTCACCGCAACCGCTGTTATTGGAGCCTTCCCAATCGCAGCTCCCAATGTTGCTCTATTCCCAAGCAATACCTGGGGAATTATCCGTTTGCGCATGGTTCGCCTAATCTTGTCCAGCTGAGCTGACGAAGCATCTTCAGCCATCAAGACTAGTCGCGCCTTACCTTGACTTATCGACCGACGAGTAGCGGCGCTTCCAGGAGCAACTGCACCAGCCCGTCGCGCCAAGCCTAGAATTTGGAGGGCCTCAGTCATCCGATTCCTCCGAGCCTGAAGCTTGTTCTCCAACTTCATCTACCACAGCATTAGCATTCCCTTGAACCTCTTCAGAATCCTCGCTCTGGGTTCCCTCTTCAGAATCCTCGCTCTGGGTTCCCTCTTCAGAATCCTCGCTCTGGGTTTCCTCCCTACCTCCATTACCAGCCTCGCTCTCCTCAACTACAGTCAGGGTTTCAATTAGTTTTAGAATGCGGTCAGTGTCCTGCTCACCAAGCCCTTCAATCCCTAAGAAGTCCCTTCGCTCAAGATCGATTATTTGAAGGAACGTCTCGTAGCCCGCTGCTGATAGAGCCCCCAGGGTAGATCGCTGCAGATCAAGCTCGGATAACGGGAAATCTGAAGTCTCGTATTGATCCTCAGTGCTGACACTGAGAACTGACATATCTGCACCCTTTTCGACCCATTCACGCGAGCCGTAGAGATCGATCTGCCAGCCAATCAGTTGTGAAGCAAGTCGAACGTTTTGGCCATTTCGGCCAATAGCAAGGGATAGTTGGTCTTCGTCGACAATCGCAGTAATAACCTGCCTCTCAGTATCACTGATGACCTTAGAGACTCTAGCCGGAGCAAGTGCGCGTCGAGCGAAGACATCAGTGTCCGGGTGCCAAGGAACAATATCAATACGTTCACCACCCAACTCCGAAACCACAGCTTGGACCCGTGAGCCCTTCAATCCAACGCACGCACCAACAGGATCAATAGACTCATCTCGACTATAGACAGCTATCTTGGTACGCCCACCAACCTCCCGTGAGATCTCACGAATTTCAACAATACCCTGAAAAATTTCTGGAACCTCAAGCTTGAAGAGTGCTGCCACAAATAAGGCATCAGCCCTCGATAGAATCAGACGTGGGCCTTTTGGAGTCTCTTCTACCTTCTTAAGCACTGCTCGGATCGGATCGCCCTGGCGGAAACGTTCACGTGGATTCTGTTCTTTCCATGGAATGATTGCTTCTGCATCTCTGGAGCGGTTGAGCATAACTACCAGCTTACCTCTCTCGGTCTGCTGTACTTCTCCTGAAAGCAGCTCAGTCACTTCATCTGAGAATTCATCCCTAATGCGGTCACGCTCATTATCTCGAACTATCTGCACAATACGCTGTTTGACTGCCATGACCGCATTCCGACCAAAATCTCTGAAATCCACGGGAACTTCCATCACGTCCCCAACCTCAAAGGTTTCATCGTCCCAGCGAGCTTCCTCCAGTAATATCTCACTCGCTGGGTCTTCCACTTCAGCAACAACTCGGCGAAGTACTACGATATCAAATTCCCCAGTCAGATCGTCTATCGCTATCTCAGCTTGGACCGTTGTGCCGTGAATGCGTGCCAAGCCTGCAAGGATCCCTTCCTTGACCAGATCAGTCATTTCCTCATCTGAAAGGTTCTTAGTCGCAGCAACATCCCGAAACGCCGTCACGATCTGTTCTGCTCTAGCCATCTTTATCCTCTCATTTCCACTTAAAGACGAGATGGGCCTTACGTATCTCTGATTTCGGAACTGCTATTTCGTCGCCATCTAGAAGCCGAAGTCGAACTGCTGTCACCTCAACACCACTCTCTACAACACCCAACAATTCACCCTGCAGTCTCTTATCCCTTCCCGCTAGCATCTCGTGCCCATGTAGTGCCACCTGTTCACCTCTGAAGCGGCTAAAATCACCAGTCCTTATTAGTGGTCTGTCCACTCCTGGATAACGCTCGGAAAGAGATTCATGTGAGTCGAGCCAAGGCTCCAGCTTTCGACTAACTCGAGCACAGTCTTTAACGGTTACTCCTTTTCCGGGCACCGAATCACACTTATCAACACGAAGTCTCAGCACAGGCCGCACAGAACTACCCGCCCAATGAAGATCTACAAACTCGAAACCCAGATCTGCGACCTGGTTCTCTAAGCCATTCTCGATCTCCGCTATGGGACGCAAAATACAACCTCCAATCAATCAATAGGGGTACACCGCCAGAGCGACATACCCCATTCAACACAGAACAAAAAAGCGGGGGCGAACTTCTCCCCCACTAAGAAATAAGAACCACCTAAAGGCGGCCCTACTACTCGTTTAAGATAAACGAGGTCTCAAGCCTACTCAAGCTCCCTGATAGGGGGCAACCATCTTCTCTAGCAGCGCCAATTTCCATCTCTGAGAAAACCCACCACTCATAAGCCTAATTACTTCTTGAGAATCTTCTATAATAGAATCAACCTGGTTCAATCACTTCTCTCTATCACAGCGCCCAAGGTTGTGAGACGTTCATCGATAGCTTCGTAACCTCTCTCGATTTGACCGATATTCCGGATATAGCTCGTACCGTGCGCACCCAATGCTGCTAGCAATAGTGCCATGCCCGCACGAATATCCGGGCTATCAACCACACCACCCTGAAGCGCAGTGGGGCCAATTACAACAGCCCTATGCGGATCACATAGAATGATGGAAGCCCCCATCGAGACGAGCTTGTCTGTAAAGTACATGCGTGACTCAAACATCTTCTCATGCACCAATACGCTGCCGACACATTGAGTTGCAGCGACAATCGCGATCGATGTAAGGTCAGCGGGAAACGCTGGCCATGGGCCGTCATCTAGTTTTGGGACATGCCCGAATGCGTCCTTACGGATCACGAGTTCTTTAGATCCGTATACGTGCAGGTCTGAACCTTCTACGCTGCATTCTATACCAAGCCGACGAAAGCCCATAATCGTTGAGTCGAGATGCTCAATAGGTGCATGCTCTATAGTGATATCACTTCGGGTAACAGCCGCGAGTCCGATGAAGGATCCAGTTTCAACATGGTCAGAACCAATCGAAAAATCAGCCCCTCTGAGTTCATCAACACCCTCAATCTCAAGGATATGTGTCCCTATGCCCTCAATCCGAGCGCCCATCTTATTCAACAATCGGCATAAATCCTGAACGTGGGGTTCAGCAGCGGAATTTCTCAATCGGGTTCGGCCTCTCGCACAAACTGCCGTCATAATCGCGTTCTCAGTACCTGTGACTGAAGGCTCGTCCAAAAAGAGGTCCGCAGCGATAAGTTTATCGGAGGTAATCGTGAAGCCACCATTAAGGGCTACTGTAGCACCCAGAGCTTCAAACGCCATAAAATGCGTGTCCATTCTACGCCGCCCGATGACATCTCCCCCGGGAGGTGGTAGTTCGACTTTACCGAAACGGGCCAAAAGGGGGCCCGCTAGAAGCAGTGAAGCTCGTATTTTACTCGCTAGCTCCCTATCCACCGCACCTGTTTGCACTCCGCCTGTGTCAACAATTATCTCATTTCTTCCGATCCAAGACACGTCACTGCCTAAAGCTGTGAGTATGTCTATGAACGTGAGAACATCCAGTATTCTAGGCACATTGCGGAGTGTCACCGGGCCCTGGGATAAGAGTGTTGCTGCCAAGCACGGGAGCGCTGCATTCTTATTGCCCGCAGGCCTTATCCGGCCCTCAAGTTGACGCCCACCTTCTACCGCGAAAGTCCCCATAGTCTCCGGGAAAAGCAGTGATGGAGGGACACACGATTTCCGGTTTTGTGACCCCGCCGTAGGAATTTGAAGATACCGCTCGTCTCTGTCCAACAGCAACCTATCCATTACTCTTTCGTCTGATCTGTTGACCTCCGAGATTGCCTTTTCAAGACAGCCTCCCCTCATGTCATGTGGGTTATAATGGGAAATGCAGGATGTGTGCCAGTACCTCTTCTGAGATACACAGAGTGGTCTTCCACCTAGATATCTGAGGGACTAGATCGTTAAACTTCACCCATGCTACACAGACTACCCGAAGCTCTGCAGCTGAACACGATCCAGGACCCTGCTGTTATCTCAACCCTAGCAGATATTGCGATGATCCTGGTGGGCGTTGCAATCCTCGTGGTATCTGTGGTCCTGGTGCTTCTAGCGCTTAGGGTCAACGCTACCCTCAAGAGTCTGAGCCAAAACCTTGGCCCAGTATCAGATCGGGCCCGCTCAATATCAGACAATGTAGAGTTTATTACTCAGGCCCTTAGAACGGATGTGGAGCGTTTGAATACATCCGTGAAGGCATTGAATGATCGACTGCACCAGGCCTCAGGCCATATGGAGCAGCGTATCGAAGAATTCAATGCATTGATGGAAGTGATACAGGGCGAAGCAGAGAGTGCCTTCATCAAGACAGCGGCCGCAGTCAGGGGGGTGAGGGAGGGTGCTCAGAAGCTAAGTAGATCTGCAAGAATGAAGAGGCAACGAACAGAAACCAGTGATCAAGAAGCCGACGCTAAGGATTCAGATTCTGAATCTCTTCAGTAATGATGTAGAGATGCCACTGCAAGGATTACTGTCCTTGTTCGTTGCTCAGTTGCTCGATTAGTAGGTCTCGCACAAGCCTCGGATCTGCTGTGCCCCCTGAGCTATGCATTACTTGGCCAACTAGGTATCCAAGAATCTTTGATTCCCCGCCACGATATCTAGCAACCTCCTCTGAATGCTTGGCTAATACCTCTGTTACCCAGCTCGTTAGTTGACCAATGTCTCGCTCCTGCATCAAGCCCCGTGCCTCAATGATATCTGAAGGACTACCGCCCTCTTGCACGAGGATGACCAGCACACTCTTCGCCGCGGATTCAGATACTACTCCTCTCTCTATAAGCCCTATGAGTGCTGCTATTTTAGCTGGACGAACCGGGACAGTTTCAGCGTCTTCTCTGCGCTGGTTCATCACCGCTTGCAAGGGACCGGTAACCCACTTGGCAGCGACGTGTGGATCTATCTGGATTCCTACCAACTCTTCAAAGTAGTCAGCATTCGCAGCAGACTGGGTAAGCACCTCTGCGTCGTAATCCTTTAGTTCATAGACTTCTTTGAAACGAGAGCAACGATCTCGGGGAAGCTCCGGAAGGGATTCAAGCACTGTGGTAACTTGCTCCTGGGTTACCCGCACTGGAGAGAGGTCAGGTTCAGGGAAGTAACGGTAGTCATGACTTTCCTCTTTCGATCGCATCTTCCGGAGTTCTTCCCTGTGGTCATCCCAAAGCAAGGTCTGCTGTCCCACCACACTTCCAGCATCAAGGGTAGCTATCTGCCGCGAGATCTCCATAGATAACGCACGCTCAACACCTGAGAATGAATTCACGTTCTTGATTTCCGTCTTGTTTCCAAGCCTAGAAGACCCGGGCCTGCGCACTGAAACATTGGCATCAACACGGAGATCGCCCTCTTCCATATTGCAATTGCTAGCACCTATATACTCAAGAGTCTGTTTGAGCTCACCTAAGAACAATCGGACATCTGCAGCTGTCCGAAGATCAGGCTCAGTAACAATCTCGACGAGAGCTGTACCTGCTCTGTTCAGATCAATCGCAGACGCTCTGGGCACCTTGTCATGGAGCAATTTGCCGGCATCTTCCTCGATATGTACCCTCCGTATCGATACGGATATGTCATCTTCTGATCCGGAAAACGTCACACTACCCTTTGTCGCCAGCGGGTGTTCGAACTGGGTGATCTGGTAACCTTTTGGTAAATCTGGATAGAAGTAGCTCTTCCGGGCCCAAACACTTTCAAAATGGATAGTGCACCCGAAGGCGAGGGCAGTTCGAAGGGCAAGACCCACAGCCTCAGGGTTCAAGACTGGCAGAGCACCTGGTAGCCCCATACAGACTGGACAAATATGTGTATTCGGTTCATCACCGAAGACTGCTCTATCATTGCAAAACAGCTTGTACTCGCTCTTGAGCTTTACGTGGATCTCGACACCGATCACTGCTTCCCAGTTCAAGTATCTTCCCCGTAAGAAGCTTCTAGTGCACCTGCGGCTGCTATGATGTGGCTCTCGCCCCACCAGGGCCCGAGCAATTGACCTCCAAGCGGTAGTCCGCCCACCGTCCCTATGGGCACTGAAAGTCCTGGTATACCAGCAAGGTTAGCAGTGACCGTAAAAACGTCGGACAGGTACATAGCAACTGGGTCCAGAACGCGTTCGCCAAGCGGAAAAGCCGGTGTGGGAGAGGTTGGAGTAAAGAGCACATCCACCTCATTAAATGCAGTTGTAAAGTCGTGCGCTATACTAGCTCTGGTGCGCTGGGCTGTTCCGTAATATGCGTCGTAGTAACCGCTTGATAGTACGTACGTGCCCAGCATAATCCGCCGCTTGACCTCGGCACCGAACTTCCCTCTCGTAAGTTCATACATTCGGTCAAGTCCTTCAGCAGGCAAGCGAGCGCCAAACCTCACACCATCATATCTCGCGAGATTACTGGATGCCTCTGCTGTCGCAAGAACGTAATAACAGGGAATAGCAAATTCTGTATGAGGCAGGGATACTGGACGAACCTCAGCTCCCGCGGCTACGAGCCGCTCACACGCCTCATCAAGTAGTGCACGAACAGGAGAATCAAGTTGCTCCGGGAAGTACTCAGTAGGGATACCTACAACCATCCCCTTAATACTCTGAACCGCGGCGTCTCTGTACCTTGGCACTGGTTTTTCTGCTGAGGTTGAATCCCGGGTATCATGTCCAGACACAACCTCTAGAAGTAGAGATGCTTCCAGGACCGTGGCGCCGATCGTCCCAATTTGGTCCAGTGAAGATGCGAATGCGATTAAGCCATACCGACTGATACGGCCGTAGGTGGGCTTTATACCCACTACACCACAAAATGCTGCTGGCTGCCTCACCGATCCACCTGTATCAGACCCCAAGGCCATCCGAACATACCCTGCAGCCACCGCCGCTGCAGATCCACCGGAACTCCCCCCAGGAACAAGGCTTCGGTCTACCGGATTCAAAGTGGGACCGAAGGCAGAGTTCTCGGTCGATGAACCCATCCCAAATTCGTCCAAATTCGTCTTACCAGCAATCAAGGCGCCCGCTTGCCGAAGTCTCTGCACGGCGGTTGCTTCGTAGGGCGATCTGTAGCCTTTCAAGATGCGAGAACCACACGTCGTCGGAAGCCTTTTTGTACAAATATTGTCCTTGAGCGCAACCATCACACCCTCAAGTGGGCCTTGGCCACAAGCTTCCAGATCTTCTGGCTCAGCAACTGCCAGGAATGCATTCAAGCCCTCCGGACCATCTTCCAGCTCCTTAATATCATCAAGCGATCGAAGTGTTGATCCCCTGAAATCCAGAACCTCAGAACTACTGAGAATTTCGTCCTGAAGACTCACTGATCTCCAGAGGGGTTAACACCCGGAGGAGCAGGAACTATGAAGAAGCCTTCCTTCCACTCAGGTGCAAAATCTTCTGGCATCTCATGAAGCTTATCCGGGCCCTCGAAATGCTCATGGGAGACAGGCGTGAGCTTTGGTCCAATCTGGGATGAATCTTCAGGTTGTTTAGTTGATCCTAGATCCCGAAGTGAATCCACGTGTCGCAGAATGGCATTCAGGTCTAATGTGAGCCGCTCGAGTTCGTCGTCTTCAAGATGGAGTCGGGCAAGTTCTCCTATTCTCTGAACATCCCTAGCAGAAACACTCATGGCCAATCCTTCTCCAGGCCCGCGTAGCGAAGAAGAAGTTTCTTCTCTCCCACATCATCGAATTTAACCTTCACCTTCATGTCACGTCCGAAGCCAGAGATCTCTATAACTGCCCCAGATCCGAAGGTCTGATGTATAACTCGTTCCCCTAACACAAAGCCCGGAGAATCTTGGTTCATGTCGAAAGCTTCGTCCTGTTCGTGCGAGATCTTGTAGCCACGGTTCTGTACAGCAATGGGTTTAGAGTAAGGCCCCGGGGATAACCAGTTACTCTTACGATATTCTAGCAATTTGTCTGGGATTGCTGAGACGAATGAGGAGAGAGAACCATAAGTGAAATCACCTGCACGTCTTCTTTGCCGAGCCCAAGACATGAATAGCTTATCTTCGGCCCTGGTGATCCCAACGTAGAAGAGACGCCTTTCCTCCTCTAGGGCATCCGCTTCATCATAAGCCCGACTAAGCGGGAAAAGACCCTCCTCAAGCCCAGCGATAAACACCAAACTGAACTCTAGTCCTTTTGCGTTGTGGAGGGTCATTAGCGTCACGGTTTCAGATCCCGGATCGAGACCATCCAAATCTGCAATCAGCGCCACTTCTTGAAGAAAGAGGTCGAGTTCTGTGAAGGTGTCTATCTCATCAGGTTCTATGGTTTGAGCAAGAGTCGCATCAAAGTCGAGCGTGCCGGCAATGAGTTCTATCACATTACGTACACGGTCCTCTCCATCTGGACCTTCATTATTAAGATGTTTGATGAGATTAATATCTTCCACGAGTCCCTCAAGCATTTCTCCTATTGTCGCCTGGGTAGCACGTACACTTAGCCGGCGCATCAGATCAGCAAATTGCTTAAGGCCACGGACTCCCGCAGTACGGATGCCAGGAACCTCGTCAGCCCTCCCCGCAGCCTCTAGCATCGTGACGCCTTGATCCACAGCCCATCGGGTCAGATGCTTGCGTGTAGTATGGCCAATACCTCGCCTTGGATAATTCACGATGCGGTCGAATGCCGTTTTGTCTTTCGGGTTTGATATCAGTCGTAGATATGCAAGGACATCTTGAATCTCTCTGCGCTGGTAGAACCGTAGCCCACCCACCACTTGATAAGGCATCCGGGCCCGAAGGAAAGCATCCTCCAAAGCTCTTGCTTGAGCGTTCGTCCTGTATAGGACTGCACAATCACAGATCGATAGGCCTTGGGTACTGTGGATCTGGTCCTGAATTTCGCTGACTATCCACTGTGCCTCATCTTTCTCATTTGAGGTTTCGACCAATGTGATCTTATCCCCACCCTTGCGGCTCGCCCTAAGAATCTTCTTGGGCCGATTCACATTCTCACCAATAACCGCGTTTGCTGCACTGAGGATTAACTCTTTGGATCTGTAGTTAATCTCGAGGGGCACTACACGCGCGGATGGAAACGCAGTTTCGAAGTCCAGGATGTTCCGAACATCCGCTCCACGCCAGGCGTAGATCGATTGGTCAGGGTCACCAACAACCATGAGGTTCCCATGGGCCCGAGCTAATAACTCCACGAAACGAAACTGGGCACGATTCGTATCCTGGTACTCGTCTACCAAGATGAAAGAGAAACGTCCACGATAGTGCTCCAGGAGATCTCTGTGGCTTTCAAGAAGTTCTACCGGCTTCATTAGAAGATCATCGAAGTCAAAGGCATCCTGAGCCTGGAGAGCTTCTTGATACGCAGAAAAAACTTGGCCCACCGTTCGGATGAAAAGCTCAGAGCCACTTTGAGTCTCTAGCTGGAACGTCTTGTCATCCTCAAGCCTGTTTTTTGCGTTACTGATCTCAGCACGTATGGCCTTAGGATTCCAGCGCTTCAAATCAAGTCCTAATTCTTCTTGAACAGACTTAATAAGCCGAAGAGATTGGTCGGAATCAAAGATACTAAAGCTTCGATCCCAACCGAGACGATCCGCATGTCTTCTTAAAAGACGGGCTCCCATAGCGTGAAAGGTTCCCATCCACATTCCTATCGGCTCGGAACCAAGAAGCTTCGTGATGCGTTCCCGCATCTCCCCTGCAGCCTTATTTGTGAAGGTTACCGTGAGAATTTTCTCAGGGGATATTCCAAATTCTTGGATGAGATGGCATACACGCGCTGTTAATACACGAGTTTTCCCTGATCCGGCTCCTGCCAACACAAGTAGTGGGCCCTCGAAATGGGAGGTCGCCTCGAGCTGGTTTGTGTTCAGGCCAGTGAGATGAAGAGAGGAGGCTGGATCACCCATCGGAGACAAGCAAACGGAATTGGAACACCCTCCCCTCACGGTCTTCCAAAAGTTCGAAGACCCTCAAGCCCCGGTATCCGCGACCCATCCTCTAGAAACTACTTACTCTGGAGTCAGTCGCTCACACCCGACATACGGGTGAAGGACGTCGGGTAGACGAACAGTACCATCACGCTCCTGATAACTCTCTAAGAGAGCAGCCATAATGCGCGGCAACGCTAGGCCAGAGGCATTAAGAGTGTGTACAAAAATCGGTTTTTCAGACTGGCTTGGCCGAAATCGTAGGTTGGCACGGCGGGCCTGATAGTCCGTAAAGGTCGTACAGCTTGAGACTTCTAGCCACTGGCCAACCGCAGGCGCCCAAGCCTCCAGGTCATAGGTCATCGCACCACTAAAACCGAGGTCTCCACTAGAAATCAATATTCTTCGGTGATGCAATCCGAGACGCTCCAGTAGAACTTCAGCCTCACGAGTCAACTCTTCGAGAGCTTCCCGACTGCGCTCAGGATGCTCATAGCGCACCAATTCAACCTTGTCGAATTGGTGCATTCGCAAGAGTCCCCTAGTGTCCTTCCCTGCAGCACCCGCCTCCCGACGAAAACAAGGTGAGTACCCAGCATACCGGACAGGGAGATCCATCCCACTAAGAAGTTCATCCCTGTGGAGGTTCGTAATCGGTACTTCGGCTGTAGGGATCAGCCAAAGATCATCGCGCGTGGTCACATAGGACTCTTCTTCAAACTTCGGCAGTTGTCCCGTTCCAATCATTGTCTCTCGGGTAACCAGGTACGGGACACGCACTTCAGTATACCCGTGCTCTCCTGTATGCACGTCTAGGAAATAATTGATAAGGCCTCTCTGTAGTCGAGCGCCCATCCCCTTAAGCACAGAAAAACCTGACCCGCTAATCTTAGAGCCACGTGTGAGGTCAAGAATGTCGAGACTGGTTCCTAGTTCCCAGTGTGGTAAGGGCTCAAAGTCGAATGTGGGTGGATCACCCCAGATTTTTTCTGTCCTATTCTCATCTTCACCACCACCAGGTACTTCGTCGAGTGGTGTATTCGGGATTGTAAGTAAAAGATCTTGAAGTTCCTGGTCGATGGTCCGGATTTTGTGATCGATCTCAGAGATTCGGTCACCCGTAACCCTCATTGTTGCAACTAGTTCCTCGGCGTCCTCACCCTTTCGCTTGAGTTCACCCACCTGTTTCGATGCTGTATTCCGCTCGGCCTTCAGTTCGTTGACCACCATCAACCCCTCACGACGCTCCTTATCCAACAAAAGTACGTGTTCAACGATAGGAATTAACTCAGGGTCCCTCTTAACTAATGCATCTCTTACAACTTCTGGCTCGAGCCGGAGACGTCGGATATCAAGCATCAGTCCCTCGGTATCAGGCGACGGCTGTTACACACCGGACTAGCGTCATAAACAAAAGTCAAGTTCCCGTTTTCTATATCTATCAGTGTGGGTTCAAATCTGGCGTAGTAGAAACAACGACTTCCGAATGCACCTGGGGCCCGCTCCGTACGAATTACATACACGGTTCCAGATCGCACTGGTACAGGCTGATCTACAGAGTAAAGGGTGGTGTCCGCCGGAGCCTCAACCACTTCTTCACGCCGCTTACCCGGTATGGCGGCTAATCGGGCTGCCGAGGGCACCCCAAGTGCACTAGGCGGCAGAAGAACCAGCTCACCACCACGCGTATCCAAAGCAATATCCCAGGTCCCCGTAGCAGTTGCAGCCTCAATACGGACCGGGCCAAGTGTTCCTGGTCTGAAATTGAAACCTGAGTCCATATTCATCTCTGGACGGGCGAGGGAATAGAGCAGTACGGTATCTGCCTGAAGATCCCACCTGATCTCAAAAGGATCATTATTGCAAGCAGTCGCAGCCAAGAGTACCAGAACCACCACATTTATAACTGGAGAAGCTCGCACAAACTTTATCACATGAAGGAATTGATGCTGCTGTAGCACGTTATTGGTCCTTAGCTTGAGTAGAAAAAGCTGGAGCAAGTTGCCAGAAATCCAATAGTGGTGTCAACCCCGCAAATCCCTTTAATTACTTGACTTTACCCCCCACGCCAGGCAGGTTCCCAGCTCGTCGTTGCGAGCCCTATTGCGCCCGTTGAAAACTAAGAAGTCAGACGCTTTGAGACGGAGACAAACAGCACCGGACCTCTCAGTTCATCCAACTGGTAAGGGGGTATACTAGTGATCTATGAAAGACCCCCTAGTCCGGATGACATTGTGTACCACTCATTGGAGTAACAGCAAAGAAAGTTTCCGACGACTATCTTATCTCATCCTCAAACCGATAGAAATTACTTGGCTGAATCCAAGGTATCCTCAAAGCGTTCTGATGACGACTTATTCGTTGTCATCCTTGCGGGAGGGATTGGTTCTCGCTTTTGGCCAGCAAGCACTCCGGATCGTCCCAAACAACTCTTAGCGCTCGCAACCGATTCCCCGTTAGTCGTGGATACCTTCCGACGCGGTGCGGAGATTGTGCCAGTAAACCAAGTTCGATTGTTAGCCAATGCCCGATTGACTGCAGCGTTCCAAGCCCTCCCCGAACAGTGGGAAGACGACGTCTATTGGATAGAGCCTCGAGCTAGGGGCACATGCCCCGCACTTGCGTGGGCAGCTTGGTCAATAGAGAGAGAGTGCCCTGGTGCGGTAATGATCTCGCTCCACTCGGATCATTTGATAGAGCCGCTTGCCGATTTTCAGCGAACGATCTCCGCCGCAGTGGAACTCGCCCGAAATAAGGAGCTCCTGGTCTGCATAGGAGCTATGCCGGACCGGATTGAAACCGGATATGGCTACATACAGCCGGGGGAATCCATCGCCTTAGAGAGTGAGATAGCGGCGTCTACAGTTTCGGCATTTCACGAAAAGCCAAACGCCGCTAATGCAGAACGGTACCTGCAGGAAGGCTATTTGTGGAACACTGGAATGTTCGTATGGAAAGCATCGACTTTTCTCAATGAAGTAAGAGTCAACGCCCCAGAGATCGGTGCCTGTCTGCCCCTTCTAGAGGAGAGCCCAGAAGCCTTCTTTGATGCCGTGCCAGAAGGCCCTGTAGATACGATGGTCCTCGAACGATCTACCTGTGTTGGGGTCGTTCAGGCAAGTTTCTCTTGGGATGATATGGGGAGCTGGGAATCTTTGGCTCGGAATAGGGCGCCAGATGAGGATCACAACGTGGTGGTCGGTGATGGCACTGTGAGAGAGGGGTCAAGCAATATCGTCTTCTCAGAAGCCGGACAGGTTGTTCTCTTCGGAGTCGATAATCTTGTGGTTGTTCACACGGATGAGGCCACATTGGTTATGCCACGGGACCGGGCTTCTGACCTCAAGACTCTGTTCAAAAAGCTTGAGGGGTGACCCGATGACTCTGACCAATCTATACCTCTTTGAAGATAGACGTGCCCGTCGGTGGGCGCCCTTCTCACTCACCCGCCCGGCTGGGGAACTCTTGTTCGGTTGCCTGACCCTTCGAGAGCGAGCTGAGCACATTTTTGGAATGGAATGTCAGGGGCATTTATCACGCCATGCATTGGTTGGATTCGATGAGCCAGACAGTGCCGTAGCTATTTCCTTAGATGATGTCCCCAAAGACACTAGACGAATCATGATATCAAGCCGGGCAGTGCCAGACTTCCAAGAAGTCGAGGTACCGACTGAGCCGGCCTGGATCATGGTAAATGGAATACCCGCGGGATGGGTCTTGCCACCGGGAACAGAACTTCCATCAGAGCTTTCACTGAGAGACCCTTCGATTAATCCAGGCTATTCGAAAACGCTCGAACTCAAAGGGGAAATGATAGAGCACCCCTGGAATCTATTAGCCCGCAATCCTGCTCGAATCCAGACAGATATAGAGATGTTGTGGCCTCAACACTCGGTACCTGATGGATCGGTTCTCATCGGGGATGGGCCGGTATCCCTAGGTTCAGGAGCTGAGGTGGAGCCAGGCATAGTGTTTGACACTAGGCAAGGCCCTATCCGCTTGGCTGAAAATACCCGGGTCGAGGGACCTGCCCGACTTACTGGTAAAAGCGTCATTCATGGAGGTAGGGTTGGGACTTCATCCATCGGCCCCGTGTGCCGCCTACATGGCGAAGTCAGCAACAGTGTATTCATCGGTTTTTCCAATAAATATCATAGCGGATACATAGGCCACTCACTCATTGGCCGCTGGGTCAACTTGGGCGCATTCACTACGAATTCTGATCTCAAGAACAACTACGGACCTGTTAGGGTTTGGACACCCGAGGGTCACTTCGATACAGGACAGATGAAGGTGGGTTGTTTCTTAGGCGACCATGTCAAAACCGGTATTGGAATGACCTTGAATACAGGGACTGTTGTTGGAGCTGGAAGTAATCTTTTCGGTAATGTGATGCCCCCTTCAAAGGTACCTGCCTTCAGTTGGGGCTCGGGAGATCATCTGGCGCGGTATCGGCTGACTGAATTTTTGGCAACTGCAAGACAGGTCATGGCACGTCGGAAGATCGAGCTAACTCCAGGTGTGATTAGGATCCTAGTGAAGGCCTGGAAAAGGACAGCGGAACGGCTCGCCGAGTAAGTCGCCTCTATGGTAAATCCTCACGCAAACCGAGCAAGGAATCGGACTAGTAGATGAAGGTAGCTGTGCTCGGAAGCGGGAGCCGGGGGAACTCCACTTTGATCTGGGCCGGGAACACCCGCCTACTCGTTGATGCTGGCTTTAGTGGCCGTGATCTAGCTCGACGTCTGCAGTCACTAGATATAGAGCCAGACTCCATTGATGGTATCATCGTGACGCATGACCATGGGGATCACACAAGGGGCATCGGAGTGTTTGCCAGACGCCACAGTCCCCCTATTTACATGACTTCGTCTACCCACACCGTGTGCTCTCAGTTGTTACACGGTAAAGAAACAGTAGTCGAATATGATCCCGCGCAGCCCTTCACTATAGGCGATATCTATGTTGAGCCGTTCGTGACAATACACGACGCGGCGGACCCGGTAGGATTGGCATTGATCGATGAATCAAGTGGTCTGCGTCTTGGAATCGCCACGGATCTAGGCCGGCCAACAACTCAACTCCGGCAGAAGTTGTCGACGTGCGATTTCCTGATCTTGGAAGCGAACCACGACGAACTCATGCTACACAATGGTCCTTATCCCGCATCGGTAAGACAGCGTATCGCGTCAAGCCACGGCCATCTCTCCAATCAGGCGGCAGCCCGTCTTGCTACTGAACTAATGCATCCCCGACTCGCCGGTATCGTGCTCGCTCACTTGTCAAACGAATGTAACCGTCCGGATCTTGCCCGAAGTGTCGTTGGGGATGCACTGGAGAAGGCTGGCTGGACAGGCCATCTAGAGGTGGCTCAACAGGATCACCCCACAGCACTTCTGGATGTGGAGGACCTCCGAGTCCGATCGAATACAAGTCAGCTTAGTTTTCTTTAGCAAGCTCCCAGCACCACCTAACTCTCAGACGAACGATTCCTGTGATGTCAGGCGGACTCCCTCTTCTCGGTCTCAGAAGCCAAGTACCCGCAAAAAATCGTTTGAAAGTGCCATCACCATAATCCCCATAAGGATCACGAACCCAACTTGGCTCCAGCGCATTTTTGTCTCGAAGCTGAGTGCTCTCCCTCGAATTCCTTCGATGACCAGGAAAGCCAGGTGACCCCCGTCTAGGACCGGAATCGGTAAGAGATTTAGGATCGCTAGGTTCACACTGAACAGCGCCATAAAGCGAAGGAATGAGTCTAGCCCAGCGGCTGCAGCTTGTCCTGAAGCTTCACCGATTGTAACGATACTCCCAAGCGAACGTGGTGAGACGCCTCCCGTCACAAGATCTCTCAGAAAGCCTAGGATCATGCCGGTTACTGCGACGGTCTCACGGTACCCATAGACCATAGCTTCAGTCAGTGGCACTGGTGAATAACTCAGTGCCCCAACCGGCGGGTAGACACCCATCCTCCCCACCTGAACGCCCTGCTCTTCCTCAGTGTCAAGAGTGACGGCACGAATGATTTCACGCCCCTCACGGACAAGCGTAATTTCAACTCTCTCGCCTGGTCGGCTTCTGATTTCGTTAGTGAATTCAAACCAACCTTCAACATCAATACCTGCAACAGCAGTAACACGGTCTCCAGGCTGTAGCCCACCCTCATCAGCAGCGGAGCCGGGCACTACTGAGCCAACTCCTGCTTCCACCCAGCCCTCCACGGATCGGACCAAAGCACGACGTTCAGCCTCAGTGACCGGAATCCGTATCTCTACCGATTGATCAGGTTCAGCGAGATCAAGTCGGATTGGACCCGATGGGGCCTCAAAAAGGCCTCGCTCGACATCGCCCCAACTACCGACCTCTGTTTCCCCAATCCGAACGAAGCGACTGCCTGAAGAGATCCCTATGAGACTCTCAGTCCCTGGGGGAAGGAATTCATCATGCACAATACCTATCCGAGTCGTACTTAACTCGGGAACACCCCATTCCGCGATGACATAGGTGTAGGCGCCGAACGCGAAAAGCATGTTGAAGATCACACCAGCAGAGAGTATGAGCGCACGCGCCCAAATTGGCTTTGCGTCGAAGTCTCGAGGCCCAGGAGTGCGAGGACTATCATCCCCACCGCCCTCGAGCTTTTCGAGCATCTCATCCTCTCCCATGCCACCGAACTTGACATAGCCACCGAGAGGAATCCAACTGAAGACATAATCCGTCTCTCCATACTTATACCCGAAGAGCCTCGGGCCCATTCCGATGGAGAAACGCTGGATCTCTACGTCTACAGCTTTACCCGCAAGGAAATGTCCTAGCTCATGTATGAAGATCAGCACACCAAGGACAACAATCGTTGCTAGAAAGTAGCTCATCGGGTTACTTCGACTTTGGTCTTACTAAGGCTATGAGCAACCTCAGTAGCGACTGACCTAGCGGCCTGATCAACTTCTAGAACATCCTTTATTCCAGTCACTGCACTGTTCCCAATTCGATCTATAGTTTCCGAAACCAAATCGGCCATCTCTGGGAAGCGGATGGTACTTTCGAGAAAGGCCTGAACCGCGATCTCATTCGCTGCATTATATACTGCTGGCGCACATCCTCCTGTCCGGCCTGCGTGTACGCCAACCTTAAATAGTGGAAATGCCTCATCGTCAATCGGTTCGAATGTTAGCGGAGATGAACGGATTGGATCATAGGTTTGCAGGGCTACGTCCTCGATTCTGTTCGGATACGTCAGCGCATACAGGATGGGTAGTTCCATGGTCGGGAAGCCGAGCTGTGCAAGTACCGATCCATCCACAAACTCGACCAAAGAATGGATCACTGACTGCGGGTGAACAATCGCATCAAGCCTCTCATATGCAATCCCATATAGAAAATGTGCCTCGATAATCTCGAGCGCTTTGTTGGCCAGCGTCGCTGAATCAATCGTGATCTTGGCACCCATGCTCCAGGTGGGGTGCTTAAGAGCATCCTCTGGACCTACATCCCATAGTGTTTTTTGTTCTCGTCCCCGGAACGGACCACCCGATGCGGTAAGCATCAGGCGCTGAACATCTGATGGACCATAACCCTGAAGGCATTGTAAGATCGCGCTGTGCTCAGAATCTATAGGTATGATCTCACCAGACCCTCTCTCCGCCGCAGACAAAACAAGGTGGCCACCCGCAACGAGAGATTCCTTGTTGGCTAACGCAAGACGATGACCAGCCTCTAATGCAGCGAGAGTAGGTTCAAGTCCTGCGGCACCAACAAGTGCATTAAGGACCACATCGGTATCTGGATCTGCTGCTGCCTCTAATACTGCCCCCGATCCGCTAGCCCAGGTGGTCATTCCATCTCCATCTGGTAGTGGGACTTTCTCGTCCGCCAAGACTGCTAAACGTGGATTAAATGACGCCACCTGGGCTGCGAGAGCATCAGCACTCGTTTCAGCAACTAACGATGCCACTTCGAATTGGCCAGGATGGCGATGAATAAGCTCAAGTGCACTTCGGCCAATCGAGCCCGTAGAACCCAGTATTGCTATACGGATCATTGGATCTTCGTGAGCAAGGTTATGACTGTGTATGAGACCGGGACCGTGATTGCGATGGAGTCGATACGGTCCAAGATCCCACCATGCCCAGGAAAGATTGTCCCAGTATCCTTTACACCTGCCTCTCGTTTGAAAACCGAGATCACGAGATCACCAACCTGCGCACTCATTCCAAGTACGCCGCCAAGCAATCCCGCCACCAAGAAATTATTGATGGGTATTCCAACCAAATACGGCGCGGTTAAAAAGTACCAGGCAACGCCTACAGCGATGGTAGCGCCGAGTCCTGACCATAACCCAAGCCAGGTTTTGTTAGGACTGATTGAGGGGGCAAGCTTCTGTTTACCCCACCTGGTGCCGGCAAAGAAAGCCACCGCATCCCCAATCCACGTGGTCGCTAGAGGAAGAGCGATCACTGCGACACCGAGCCAAGGCGCTCCCACGGTTTCACCCCACCCTTCCGTGGTGGCAAACATGAGAGTGAGAGGCACGAACGAAAGCGAAAAACCACAGTAAAGACAGCCTGCCATCGTTACTGATACAGCGCCCAGAGGCCCACCTGTGGCTCCTCGATTCATGACCGCTAGGATAAGCGAAATAAGCATAACGGTCCCGACAACGATGAGCGCCCAAGGAGCAAAGGCTGAGAACGTTCCCTGCCAGGTCCCAGCTAAGACCAGAGCCGCAGCTCCAGTAGCTCCCGTGAGGCGGAAAGGATCCACTCCCGTGTGCGCAGCTAGTCGATAGACCTCCTGTGTGCCCATCGCGGCTAACACAGACAAAGGAACCCCTAGAACCCAATTCCCAGAGTACAGGAGTACCAACACGATAGGTATACCGATGATCGAAACCAACCATCTCCGTGAAAGATCGCTCACGGGAATTACGAAGTCCCGACAAGGCCGAATCGCCTGTCCCTGCGTTGGTAATCTAAAACCGCCTCAAAGAGATGTTCTCGGCTAAAATCAGGCCAAAGTACAGGAGTGATGTGCAGTTCTGTGTAGGCAATCTGCCATAGCATGAAGTTGCTAATGCGATACTCACCAGAAGTCCTGATCAAGAGGTCCGGATCTGGCAGATTCACCGTGAAAAGTGTCTTACGTAACGCGTCCTCATCTATGTCATCTACTGTGAGTTCGCCTTGATCCACTTGCTCTGCCAAAGTCCTTACAGAACGTAGAATCTCCTCTCTGCCACCATAAGAGATCATGAGATTCAACCTTAAGCTTTGCCCGCCTTTGGTGCCCCTGACGATCAAATCCACTGCTTCTCGAGTCTGGTCGTCAAAACGCTCTATTTCCCCAAGAACATGGACTTCGACACCCTGGTGTTTGAGGCTGTCACGTTCCTTCCGAGCGTAGTACCGCAGGAGAGACATTAACGAGGCAACTTCTTTCCGCGGACGATTCCAGTTTTCAGTTGAGAATGCAAAGAGAGTCAAAATATTAATTCCTGCCTCCGCTGCCCCCTCAATTGTCTCGCGAACAGACTTCATCCCTTCCCGGTGTCCAACCTGGCGCGGAAATCCCTTCTGTTTCGCCCATCGACCGTTGCCATCCATAATAATAGCAACGTGATTTGGTACATCACCGCTCAGACGAATTTTATCTAGGCTTTCAGAGGCCATAAACTTTTAGGCGGAGGCCGCTAGATGGCCATCACCTCTGCTTCCTTATTCTTGAGAAGTTCGTCCACCTTCTCTATGTAGTCCTTGGTTGATTTCTCAAGCTCATCCTCTCGGCGACGGCTCTCGTCCTCACTGAGTTCATGATCTCGGACAAGCTGGTGGAGCTCGTCCCTTACTGTTCGACGCGCGTGGCGAATCGAGACTCTTCCATCCTCAGTCATCCTATGTAGAAGCTTTACATATTCCTGTCGACGCTCCTCATTCAAGGGAGGAATCGGAATGCGGATAATGTTCCCATCGTTGGCTGGATTCAGACCCAGATCTGCAGTCATGATAGCACGCTCTACCTCAGGTAGGAGGGTTTTATCAAATGGCTGTACGACCAATAAACTAGATTCCGGAGTACTAATTGTAGCTAGCTGGTTCAGCGGCATCTTCGATCCGTAGGCTTCGACACGGACCGTGTCCAGAAGCGCAGGGGTAGATTTTCCCGTCCGAACCGTCGCGAATTCGCGCCGAAGTGCTTCGAGTGCTCCCTCCATTCGCGTTTTAGCATCCTCAACGGTCGGCATAAACTCCCTCCACTAAGCTCAGGTCAAAGAGCACCGGCTTCAGTAGTATTTAACTGATCACCTTTGGTAATGACTACTAGGATACTAGGGTTCCCACTGGCTCACCAAGGATGGCTCTTGAGACAGCACCCTGCTCTCCCAAGTTCAGAACAATGATAGGCAAAGAGTTTTGCTTACAAAGCGCAACAGCTGGCGTATCCATAACCGCAAGTTCACGCGCCACAACTTCCTGAAACGAGATCTCCCGAATGAACTCCGCATCAGGCTCTGTGACCGGATCAGCTGTGTAGACACCTCTTACTTTGGTTGCCTTTATCACCACATCAGATCCCATTTCAATTGCACGAAGCACTGCGCCTGTATCTGTAGAGAAATAGGGGTTTCCAGTACCTCCAGCAAAAAGCACAATACGTCCCTTTTCCATGTGCCGTAACGCGCGACGACGGATATACGGTTCCGCAATCTCCTCCATCCGGATAGCAGTCATAACTCGGGTTTCAATTCCCTTGTGCTCCAGAAGGTCTTGAACTGCCAGAGCATTTATGACTGTGGCAAGCATCCCCATGTAGTCGGCTTGAACTCGATCCATTCCGGAACGGGAAGCCATCGCACCCCTCACAATGTTGCCGCCGCCAATCACAACTCCCAAGGAGACACCCATTGAGGCAACGGACCCGATTTCGTCCGTTATGCGATCCACAACCTCCGGCGTGATACCGAAACCCCTGTCACCTGCCAAAGCCTCACCAGAGAGCTTCAGCATAACCCTTTGATATCTAAGCTCTTGAGAGGTCTGGTTCTGGTTCATCGAATTCGGTTTAGAAATCCCTGTTCGTCACCGGAAATTGAGAAACACATTTACGCGGGTTCCTCGCCTATCTTTATCCGGGAAAATCGACCGACACCGATCTTTTCACCGGTTCTGGCAGATACTTCTGTGATCAACTCCTCAATAGTCTTATCCTGATCCTTGACGAAATCTTGAGCAAGTAGCGTATTGTGTTTCAGGAACTTAGACATCTTTCCTTCGACTATTTTATCGACGAGATGCTCAGGTTTAGGGTCCCCTTCTTTAACTTGCTCCAAGTAGACGCTTCGCTCTCGCTCAAGAATCTCGTCCGGAATTTGGTCCCGAGAGACGGCAATCGGTGCAGATGATGCAATATGAAGAGCGAGGTCCTTCGCGAGTGCCCTAAAATAATCTGTGTTCGCAACAAAGTCGGTCTCACAGTTCAACTCAACAATCACAGCAGTCCTATTATCGAAATGCACATAACTCCCGATCGTCCCCTCATTCGCAGATTTTCCAGCACGCTTCGCGACCTTGGCAGCTCCTTTCGCCCGGAGAAGGTCAACCGCCTTCTCAATATCACCCTCTATTTCCATCAATGCCCGCTTGCATTCCATCATACCTGCGCCCGTCATATCACGCAGCTTCTTAACATCCTTCGCGGACACCACCGTACCTGGCTCAGTCATCCTTTTCTCCCTCAGCTACATCCTCCACACCGAGAGATCCATCGGGACCCACGTCGACTTCATCCTCTGTGCTAACGGCTTTCGGAGAGTCTAACCCCTCATCCTGGACTGAATTATCCGGCTCACTTTCAGCAACAGAATCCTCCTCGTCCGAGGTTGATTCTACTCGGTCTTCTGCGCTCAAGTGCTGAGCAATGACCCCAGGTCGTGGCCGACGCTTTCTTCTTGGCCTCCTGCGTTGCGGACGTTGTTTCTCTGTAGTCTCCCCTGTCTCTGTCGAATACATCGTCGCCTCAAGGTCATCGACCCGGCGGCGCTCACCATCTGGAACTTCCTTGCTGGCTACTGAAATTGACTCGGCAATCGCATTCGCAATAAGAGATACTGAGCGTATTGCATCGTCATTCCCGGGAATAGGAAAGTCTATTAGATCGGGGTCAGCGTTACTGTCCGTGATCGCTATGATCGGAATACCGAGCTTCGCGGCCTCGCGAACGGCTATGACTTCTCTTTTTGCATCAATCACAAAAATCGCTCCGGGAAGCCGTCCCATATCCTTTACACCGCCCAAATACTTATCCAGCTTGATCCGCTCACGATCAAGCATAAGGCGTTCTTTCTTGGTATAGAACTCAAAAGCATTTTCTTGCTGACCACGCTCAAGCTCTTTCAATCTTCTAATCTGCTTCCGAATCGTCTGGAAGTTAGTGAGCATGCCTCCGAGCCAACGCTCGGTCACGAAAAATGCTCCTGACTCCTCAGCTTCCGTTTCAATTACTGAACGCAGCTGCTTCTTCGTGCAGACAAAGAGCACCTTATCCCCACGTAGAACGACTTCGCGAGCCGCCTGCTGGGCAAGTTTCAAACGGTCGAGTGTTTTTCTGAGGTCAATTATATGAATGCCGTTTCGTTCGGTGAAAATGAACGGCTTCATTTTTGGATTCCAACGACGGGTCTGGTGACCGAAGTGGACTCCAGCCTCCAAGAGTTGCTCGAGGCCTACGTCAGGCATACCACCTTCTCTGTTTTGGGGGGCCGATTACGCCCCGATCAAGATGCCGACGGCTTTCTTGGCACGCCGGTTACTAATAGCTAACGCTTAGAGAACTGAAAGCGTTTACGAGCTTTAGGTCGGCCAGGTTTCTTTCGTTCGACCTGACGTGCATCCCTTGTAAGCATCCCCTTTCCGCGGAGAATTGGCCGCATTTCCTCATCGTGCTCAACTAGAGCACGCGATAGACCAAGTCGTACCGCATCGGACTGTCCAGTAAGTCCTCCGCCATGAACACGTACGGTAATATCAAACTGACCTTCTAACTCTGTAGCTCGTAGTGGCTCAACAACTCGAAGATGGTGCGCTTCTCTCGGGAAGTAATCTGTCATAGAACGTCCATTTACAGACCATTCCCCCGTGCCGGGGCGAAGCATTACACGAGCGACGGACCGCTTACGTCGTCCCACTGTTTGGATCTGACTCTGCTCAATACTCATAGATTCAGGGGCTTAGGATGCTGTCCATCATGGGGGTGTTCTGCTCCCGCATACACCCTGAGCTTCTTCCGCATTGCTCGCCCAAGGTTGTTTTTCGGAAGCATACCCTTAACTGCTAGTTCAACTACCCGTTCGGGATGAGACTTAATCATGCGACTAAACGGAATGTGTTTCTCACCACCCATGTAACCCGAGTGACGGAAGTACGTTTTTTGGTCAGCCTTTCTACCTGTCAGCCAAACTTTATCGGCATTTATAACAACGACGTTGTCTCCCGTATCAAGATGGGGAGTAAAGATTGGCTTGTGCTTGCCACGAAGCACAGTTGCTATCTCAGTGGCTAGGCGCCCGAGTGGCTTTTCGGCAGCGTCAACAACCCACCACTCTCTAGATATGTCTTGAGCTTTCGGCGTGTAAGTTTTCATGCCGGATAATTAAGATTTTTGGGTTAAAGTATAGCCGAAAATGATATCTGTAGTGCCAAATGGTGTCAACGGAAGTCCGGCCCTGCTTTACCGGGATTCTCAGGGACTCTGGTTATCCTCTCTATCCCAGTATGGGCCCTACCGGAAGGTCTCAAGAAATCTGGCTCGTGAAGCGTGGCGCAGTCGGACCAAGGCCTTTTCTTTAATTTGCCGCACTCGCTCACGTGTGACGCCAAGAATAGAGCCAATCTCCTCAAGGGTCATCGGCTTTTGATCATCAAGTCCGAAGTAGAGTCTTAGGATTTTCGCTTCCCGTTCCTTGAGAGACGCAAGCGCTACCTCAATCGTATCACCAAGCGCACGCTCATAGGTCTCCTGTTCAGGGCCTGGCGAATGCTGGTCCGGAAGATAGTCGAGAAGGCGACCGTTCTCTCCTGGTTTTATCGGTGAATCGAGGGAAAGATGGGAGCGTGACACTGCTAAAGTCTGGCGCACTTCTTCTTCGCTGAGATCCAGTTCCTGAGCGAGTTCTTTAACCGTAGGATCTCTTCCAAATTCTTGTAATAGTTCTGAACTTCGTCGACCAATACGATGGAGTGCACCAGCACGATTCAGAGGAATACGAACGATCCGACTCTGTTCCGCAAGCGCCTGAAGTATCGCCTGGCGTATCCACCACACGGCATAGCTAATGAATCTTATTCCTTTGGATTGATCAAATTTTTGAGCCGCTCGGATTAATCCCAAGTTGCCCTCATTTATGATATCTGAAAGCGGAACACCTTGGTTCTGATATTTCTTTGCGACCGAGACGACAAATCGGAGATTTGAGCGGACTAGTTTATCAAGTCCATCCTTATCTCCCTCTTCGATGAGCTTTCCCAATCGAACCTCTTCTTCACGGTCGATAAGGGGGTGACGTCCAATTTCCCTGAAGTATTGGTCCAGTGATCCTTCCCCTAAGAATCCACGGCGGCTGGAGGAGGTCATCAATAACGCAGGTAGTTTGGGCGAGGGATGGGACCAACTGACTCTTGCCGTTCAAAACATTCGACTGACAGGGCACTCAGATTCGGTGCATAGAATCAGGCTTGATCGATTCGGGCGCAACCAGGGTTCTCCTTAGAATCACCTTGGGAAGACATGAAAACCATCGAGTCCTAGTCCTCTCTTACAAGACCATATTTTTCAATCTTCTTGTAAAGGTTGGACCTGGGCATTTCAATACGGCGAGCAGTTTCAGCCACATTCCAATCATTTGCTCGAAGCTTGCCTACAATGTAGGCACGCTCAGCCTCTTCCTTGAAAGCACTGAAATTATCTAGTGCTAATAGTTCCCTTCCTGGATCAACAGATCTTGCTCGTGAGATAGTGAACGAATCAACATCATCAGAGGTGATTTCACTACCATCACAAAGAATCAGTAAGCGCTCTACAGTGTTGCGTAATTCGCGAACATTACCAGGCCAGGTCAATGTCTTTAGCCGCTCCATTGCCGCATCCGAAAAGACACGTGGTGCGCTTCCCTCACGAGCAACCATTCCTTCGCTGAAGTGAGTTACTAGCATCGGAATATCTTCTTGGCGCTCACGCAAAGATGGCACCCTGATCGGCACCACATTTAGTCGGTAAAATAGGTCTTTACGAAACCCTCCATCCTCAATTTCCTGCTCAAGGTTCTTGTTCGTCGCCGAGAGAACCCGAACATCGACTTCGACCGCTTCTGATCCTCCAATTCTGGTTAGAACCCCCTGCTCCAGTACCCGGAGTACTTTAGCTTGTGCATCCCGCGACATATCACCGATTTCATCAAGAAAAAGTATTTTCCCACTCGATCAGCGAAAGCCCCAGTGAACGACCCCCTCAAGTGCCCGAACAATTCAGATTCAATTAACTCTGACGGAATTGCGGCACAATTAACTTCAATGAATACACTATCAGATCTTGATGAAAGTCGGTGAATAGCACGAGCAACAAGTTCCTTGCCCGTACCATTCTCACCAGAGATCAGTATTCGAGCATCGGTTGCCGCCACTTTCTCAACCCGCTCAAGAACACGGCGGATCGGTAGTGAATTACCCACTATCTCATAGCGACTCTCAACCTGGCTCCGGAGTTCCGCCATGCTTTCTGTGAGACCCTTCAACTCCAATGCCCGACGAAAAGTGACGAGAAGGCGATCCGTATCCAAAGGCTTCTCAAGGAAATCATACGCACCCCTTCGGGTTGCCTCTAGCGCGGTATCGATAGTCCCATGACCCGAAATCATGATTACCAGAGACCCTGGACTTTCATCCCCAAGCCTAGCAAGCACTTCCAGTCCGTCCATCCCTGGCATCTTCACATCCAAGAACACCAGGTCCGGCTGGAATGCGTTAGCGGCTAAAAGAGCATCCGGCCCATCCTCTGCTACACGGACTTCTTGCCCCTCATACTCAAAAACTTGTACAAGGGCGTCACGAATTCCCTTTTCGTCATCGACGATCAACAAGCGGGCCATCTAGTCATCCCCATCTCTAGCATGTTCTTCTCTCTCGGGATTAGCCAATAGAAAGAGACTATCCGCACGGACGAACGCCGACTCTATACCATCGGGTTTGGGTATCAATAGAGCATTTCGAGGCAGAGCCCTTCGTCCTTCTCGTCCAAAGGCTGTCAGGATCGCGGGTATCAGGCTCGAAGGTATCGGTATCTTGGCTATCCAGAGTCTATTGATGATTAGAGAAAAATGGCCTTGATCTAGTGGAGCAATCATACCCTGCATTTCAACCGCGATGGTATCCGGTAGAAGTCCAATGATCTCGTCTAGTTTTGGAAGCCCAGGAAATTTCTCTGCAATAACGAACGCAGACAACCTGACTCGTTCTTCTTCAAATTCTACCCTCGGCTCCAGGAGGCCCAGAGGAATGATCCCCGGAACTGCATAGCGGACGACCGATGATACCTCAACGCTCGCTAGCACAAGCTTATCATCTGACTCACTCCAACTCAGCCTCTCAAAACGGTCCATTGTAAGATCAGAGAGGGACACACTAGGCTGGCCATCTTCTCCAGATCCCTCATAGGGATTTGAATCCAGAAAACGATTTATCGGAGGGAGGCCCCATTTGAAGCCCGCGTAAATAGCGGGAATGAGAAAAGCCAGAAGCATCAATCTCCTCATACCCTACCTACCCTACTCAAGCAGAGGCCAGCTTAGCACTGGAAATCACGCTATATCGGACACCGTTCTTAGATAGCTCACTACGACTAAGATTGATCCTGTCTACCTTCACTTCTCCAGTGAAATCCAACTCAGCGAGTAGCTTGTCGAGTCCGCGAAACATACCTGCACCGGCCCTTTCCTTCGCTCGAGCAAGTGTGATATGCGGATGAAATACTCTCGCTTCAGACTCGAAACCACACTGGCCGAGAGCCCATTCTAGGTCCTGTTTCAAGCACCTGAGTTCGGGGCTTGCGCGGATCCCAAGCCAGATCAGACTTGGAGAGCGAATACTCGGGAACGCACCAAACCCACCCAGAGCAATTGAAAATACTCTGACCTGGCTCGCCACCTTGGACATTGCTGCCTCTATTGGCTCTGCCTGCTCACCACTCACTTCACCAAGAAATTTCATTGTAATATGGAAATTTTCTAGACCAATCCAGCGCACGGGGAATTTCTTCTCTTGTAAAACCTGAGTTGCACTCTGGATCCGCCGGCGCTCCCTCTTTGGGAGGCTCAAGCCTATGAAGAGGCGCATACGATTTCGATTCAATGGTTGAATTAGGGGAGGCTTGTTCCGATACCAATAACACCCTGATAGTTCTCGGCTTGATCCATCTACTTAGAGTGTGAACCGATAAGGTAGGTACCAGTCACGTGAGCCGTCGAGATGGCATGATGAATATATCAGCCAGGAAGAGTACAAATGGAGCATAGGTTGTGTTACCTATTGACGTTCTACTAGGATGGCCGCCTCTGTTTGGGGGTACTCATCGAAAAATCGACTGGAGAGTGCGAATGAGGGTAGCGGTTCTTAAGGAAACGCGTTCTGCTGAAAACAGAGTCGCGTTGGTCCCCTTAGGTGTCAAAAACTTGGTCCAGCGGGGACTTACTGTCACTGTTCAGACGGGTGCGGGGGAGACATCAGGAGTCTCTGACCTCATGTACCGGGAAGCCGGCGCTGAGATCGCAGCCAGCGCCCAAGAGGCCCTCGAGGATGCAAAGCTCATTCTGGTTGTTAATCCTCCGTCTTCTAATGAGCTGGCCCATCTTTCAGAAGGCTCCATCCTAGTTGGGTTTCTTGACCCATTGTCGGATCCTGACCTAGTAAATCGACTTATCGAACTAAAGGTTACCGGGATTTCAATGGAGCTCGTCCCTCGAATTACACGAGCTCAATCGATGGACGCCCTCTCCTCTCAGGCTACGGTGGCAGGCTATAAAGCAGTTTTACTCGCCGCCAATCACCTGCCAAAATTCCTACCGATGTTTACTACAGCTGCAGGTACGATCCGCCCGGCTAAAGCGCTCATCCTTGGAGCAGGAGTTGCAGGACTTCAGGCAATTGCTACAGCAAGAAGACTAGGAGCAGTCGTTGAGGCTTTTGATGTGCGACCAGCTGTCAAAGAACAAGTGGAGAGCCTGGGGGCGTCATTCCTTGAGTCAGAAGAAGAGGTCACTGCCGAAGGAGAAGGGGGATATGCGAAAGAGCTCACGGAAGACCAGCATAATAAGGAACTCGAACTGATCGGCGATGCACTAATAGATACAGATATCGTGATCACTACTGCTCAAATTCCTGGCAGAGAAGCACCGGTCCTAATCACTGAAGATATGGTTAAAACCATGAAATACGGGTCAGTAATCGTTGACCTCGCCGCTGAAAGCGGAGGTAATTGCGAACTGAGCAAGGCCGGTGAAACCGTACTAGCGCATGGAGTTCAAATCCTGGGGCCTTCAAATCTACCAACAAGCATCCCTGTACACTCCAGCCAAATGTATTCAAAGAACATTGTCACCCTAATCAGCGAATTTCTTGGGGACGATGGTCAACTCCAATTGGATTTCGAAAATGATGTAGTGGGACCCTCTACCGTAACACACGGGGGTGAAGTTCGGAATGAACGTGTTCAGTCAGCAATGCACTCAAACAGCCCGTGAACCGGGCTAACAACTTCACCTCCTGGGAGAACTAATGGGCGAGTTCGACTTGATGACCGGACTTTACGTATTCGTGCTAGCGGCCCTCGCGGGCCGTGAGGTGATCACGAAGGTCCCCCCAACCCTACATACGCCGCTCATGTCAGGTGCCAACGCAATTTCGGGAATCGCGATCGTAGGAGCAATCGTTGTCGCAGCAAAAGCAGAAGGTGCGCTGCAGGTGACACTTGGGGTCATTGCCATCGCCATGGCTACAATCAATGTGATCGGCGGATTCATGGTTACTGATCGGATGCTTGCCATGTTCAAGAAGAGGTAGGGATAATGGACACAATTATTCAGCTAACCTATCTGCTTTCCGCAATCCTATTCGTTGTTGGCCTGAAGCGCCTTCAGTCACCTGCAACAGCCCGCAAAGGGAATAGTCTCGCAGCCTTGGCAATGCTTCTCGCTGTCATCGCGACAGTACTCGACACTCAGATCCTTGACTGGACTTGGATCCTAGTGGGGGTCGTCCTAGGCGGAGTGATCGGTGGAACAGCAGCTCGTTTAGTTGAGATGACTGCAATGCCTGAACTCGTGGGGATCTTTAACGCTTTTGGCGGCGGGGCTTCTGCGCTCGTGGCAATCGCTGAGTTCCTTGCAACACCCGGGGTTGGAGCAAGCACCACAGGAGTAACGATCCTGCTTGGTACCTTAATCGGAAGTGTGACCTTCACTGGTTCGTTCATCGCGTTCGCTAAGTTACAGGGCCTAATAACTGGGAATCCCATCACTTTCCCACTCCAAAATATTTTCAATGCCCTGCTGTTCTTAGCTGCCATCTCTTTGGGCGCAATGACCCTCGGTGTATTCGGGTCTGGAGATCCTCAAACACTCTTCTACGTGTTCTGTGGCCTTGCTCTTATCCTCGGAGTGTTGCTTGTGATTCCGATCGGTGGAGCGGATATGCCAGTCGTAGTCTCACTGCTCAACTCCTATTCTGGCCTAGCAGCCAGTGCTGCCGGCTTCGTGATCGGTAACACCGTCCTAATCATCTCAGGTGCGCTTGTTGGCGCCTCTGGACTAATCCTCACGCAACTCATGTGCAAGGGGATGAATAGGTCTCTGGCAAACGTCGCCTTCGGTGGCTTTGGTGGAACTGCGGGCGTTGATCGATCTGAGATTGGTCAACGGCCAGTGCAGAGTGCTGACGCGGAAGGAGTAGCAGCTGAACTAGGATATGTTAATTCGGTAGTGGTGGTGCCCGGATATGGACTGGCCGTGGCACAGTCTCAGCATGAACTTCGGAAGGTCGGGGATCTGCTGGAGGAACGCGGAGTTGACGTAAAATATGCGATCCACCCGGTTGCCGGTCGTATGCCAGGTCATATGAACGTCCTGCTCGCAGAAGCAGACGTGAGTTATGATAAACTCTACGATCTGGATGAGATCAATGATGATTTTGGAAATACTGATGTGGTGTTGGTTGTTGGAGCAAATGACGTCGTAAATCCAGCTGCACGAGATCCACAATCTGTCATTACTGGAATGCCAATCCTGGACGTTGATCGGGCAAGGAGAGTTATCGTTATGAAGCGTAGCCTTTCACCAGGCTTTGCTGGTATCGACAACGACCTCTTCTATATGGATAAGACGCTTATGTTTTTTGGCGACGCGAAAGAATCCATGGCGGAACTGGTGCGCGAAGTAAGAGAGTTGGCCTAAGTAACTTTTTTCCTTCCCCTAGCCACACCTGAGGTCGACGCTACAGAGAGGTCGGTTAAAGCACTTCAGGAGGAAACACCACCTTCGTATGCGGCCGCTTCCTGAAGTAGTTCCCACGTACGCTGCACATGGGCATGTGTCGTCTTGAGATTTCCGATTGAAACCCTAAGACATGTTCGACCACGAACTACAGTATGAGTTATAAAAGCTTCACCGCTCTCATTAACACGATCCATAATCCGATGATTGGCATCGTCCAGAGCAGCGGCATCCAGTTCTTCAGATATAAATCGAAACGCTACGAGAGATAAGGGAGCCGGTGCCACGCGTTCCCATTCAGGTGCAGCATCAACCCAAGACGCTAGCGCTTGTGCTAACTCCACATGAATGCGCAGTCGATCAATGATGCCCTGCTGACCAAAATAACGCAGCACAAACCAAAGCTTGAGCGCCCGAAATCGGCGCCCTAATGCTACTCCGTAGTCCATCAAATTCCGACCTGCTTCTATTCCTGGGTTTTTTAGGTATTCCGGAACAATCGAAAAAGCACGCTTCAATACCTCAGGACGACGACAGTAGAGGAGCGAACAATCCACGGGAGTGAACAACCATTTATGTGGGTTGACTACGATTGAGTCAGCAATCTCCCAACCGTCAAAGAGTTCACGGAGTTCGGGTACGATTGCAGCGGGACCCCCGTAGGCGGCATCCACATGAAGCCATAAGCCAAATTCTTGGGCCAGCTCGGCAATCTTACGGACAGGGTCGAGTGCAGTCGTCGATGTGGTGCCCAATGTCGCTACCACAGCCACCGGTTTTAGTCCCGATGCAATATCTTCCTGGATTACAGATCTTAGGGTGGACGAACACATGCTGAGTTGTTCGTTAGTCCTGATCGCCTGGTATCCAGATCGTCCGAATCCGAGAGTCAAAGCAGCTTTTTCTATTGAAGAATGAGCTTCCTCAGATGCGTAGATGCGACCATGAACCTGCTGGAACATTCCCTCGTTCCGCACGTCCGGGTACGCCGCCTCTCGGGCAGCTGCAAGTGCGTGCAGTGAGGAAGATGACGCTGTATCGTTGATGACCCCATCGAACGAAGAAGGCAACCCGAGTAGTTGCCGAAGCCAGTCAGCTGTCAACTCTTCCAATTCGGTGCCGGACGGCGAGCTTCGCCAAACCATAGCGTTCACATTCAGAGCAGCAGCAAGCATCTCACCTAGAATACCCGGCCCCGATCCAGTCATAGCGAAATAACCGAAGAAAGCCGGATGATTCCAATGGGTCAGACCCGGTACTATCACATCCCTGAAGTCGCTTAAGGCATCTGTAAGAGACTCACCCTGTACGGGAGGGGTCGCTGGTAAAACTGACCGGATGTCCCCCGGTTGGACACTGGGTAGCACCGGTAACGATCCAACATTTCCAAGATAATCAGCACTCCAGTCGGCTACTTCGTGGGCGAGTGCTCTGAATTCTTCTATAGGGATATCTGAGCCCAAATCAGTGGAAACAGGAGATGTCATAACATAAGAGGCAATAGCCAAGTCAGAGGTTCGAATAGGTCTAGCACCAAAGCTTTCAAGATGACCAATTTTGGAAGTCAGCCAACCTCAGTGTCTAAAGATTCCGTCCAAAGACTAAGGAAAACTGAAACAGTCGTACCCCCTCCAGTGGCGCTATCTACTTCAACTGTTCCTCCCCAGGACTCCACAATTCGCTTTACGATAGGGAGACCCAAGCCGGCACCTGTGGAGCGCGTCGAGAACTGTGGTTCGAATATCCTTGGAAGCAACTCTTCAGGAATTCCAGCACCGTCATCTACAATCGCGAGTACAACCCGTCCGTTTATCTGGTTACCTAGGATTCGCACTATGCCGCCCTTTGTGACTGCAATCCGAGCATTCTCAAGAAGGTTGATCAGCACTTCCTTCAACTCAGATGTGCGAGCCCGCACCGGGGGAAGACCTAGAGCTATTTCTTGCTCAAACAGAGCTGTGGTAGAAGACCCTCCTCCGTAAAGAGCCATGACGTCATCAACGATTTCATGCAGATGAACCTGGCCTAGCGGCACCTCACCTTCTCCTCCCGGTGCACCGTACTTCGAGAAGCTCTGCGCAATTCCCGCGAGCCGTTCAATTTCAGCTAATATGGCATCCACATTCTTGACGAGTATGTCGTCGAAATCTGTGCGTCTGTCTTCCCTGGCTCTTCGTATATGTTGGATGCTAAGCTTTATCGGTGTAAGAGGATTCTTCACTTCATGGGCAACCTGACGAGCCATCTCACCCCATGCCAAGACTCGCTCGGTGTGCAGCTCATCTGTGATATCGTCCATAGCCACCACCACTCCACGTCCTCCAGCGGTAGTGCCTAAGCGTCGAGCACGAATCCTGACCCTGCTTTCTCCTGCTTGGATCTCAGTATTGGCTTCTCCCTCAGAACTCTTGAAGAAATGGGTGATCCACATGGAAAGAGCCTCCGCGAACGGACTCTCTCTGGGTACGGGTTGTCCGACAACAACTCTAGAACCGAAGAGATTCTCAGCAATCGGGTTTGCCAGGGTCACTCGGCCATCCGAATCCAAGGCCACCATCCCCACCGCAGCTTCCTCCATGATAGCCTGCGTGCGCCGCGATGTTCGGACCAATTGGCGTCGAGCCCGGCGCACCCGATTCACCATACGATTGAAGGCTCTGAACACTGCTCCAAACTCGTCGCCTCGCTCACCTGGAAGTTTCAAATCTAGGTTTCCCGAACCAACCGCTTCCGACGCGATTTGAAGTGCACGGATGGGGCTCGTGAGTGCTCGACCCGCCATCCAGGCGAGTACCAGTGAGAGTGCAGCACCTACTAACATCACAAAACCAAGGAGTTCGATCAGATCCATCCTCTGGATCGCAGTAGCCCCAGCGCTCAGCGGTACTTGAGCACCGAGTATGTCTCCGTCGGGGAGTCGTCGATATGCCGTGACGTACGTTAGCCGTCCCAATGATGTCTCAGTGAATTCCCGAACTCCCTCTCGACCATCTAGCAAATAATTCTGTGTGAATGGCATCCAGCCCTCGTAAAGGCCCAACTCCACCAACTCCGCTACGCCACCTCCACCGCGGAGTTCACCATTACGATACTCTAGAAGCTCCGCACCGACTTGGGTCGCAAGCCGTTCCATGCGACTACCAGGGCCTGGATCGAGGGAGAGATACCACCCAGCAGCATCTTCTACGACTCTCTCTGCGACTACTCGAGCCGACGTACTAGACGCTTGAGTAAGCGTCCTATATGCCAGGGTACCAAAGAGAGCGCTTGCCAGGGCGAAGAACCCGAATAGCGCTAGTGTCACTCGGGCACGAAAGGAGATCACTAGCCCTGAGATCTTAGCCTCCGGTGGGACTACATCAAGCAGCAGCCCTCGTCCAAGAACCCAGAACGCTGAGAACACCAAAAGGTTGAGTACTAACAGCAGGGACCCTCGTGCACTCGCAAGAAGCGATCCCGGAAGACTAATAGGAATATGTGCATGGTAGCTCGCATTATTGAATTCAATCGCCATCTCCCCCTGCCACCCCGAGGTCGTCCGGTGCCAGCTAAGAGAGTCACTACCCAGTGGGTCACCAGAAAGAATAGGGATCAGCGTAATCGGGTCCGTCTGCGATGGCAGACCACCTCGCACCAGGGAGGCGAGAGGAGAGCGAGCACCCTCAGGGGGCAACGGCGGTGCGATAGCTGTCAGAACCTGCCCACTCCTCAAAGGAACTGCCATCACGTATCGGGCATCATCACGATGCGGTCGAAGGATCCTGAATTCTCCTGACTCCTGAGCCTCACGGACTATTGCAGCTAGATCGTCCGAAGGATCGCCGTCGATCCCGATCCTCAGTTCCTGACTATTCTCGCCCTCCTCGTCCCACATCGTCAGCCGCAAAGCAAACAGTTCCTCCGCCAGACCACTCGCCCTCCAAGCCTGGTAAAGAACATCAACGTCACCCCTTCCCGAACCGGCAAGAGAATCCGCCAAGGAACCGAGTCGAACCAATCCATGCTCAAGATCGGGATCTTCCACCGCTGCAGCTTCGATGAGCTGAAGACCACCCGCCATCCTTCTCGCGTTTACACGGTCGAGCAACGCGTTGGGGACAGCCGCAGTGGTCGCGATCACGATAGCAAGTAACCAACCAACAATAGGCCGTTGTCCATCGGACCACGCTGTTGTCGCCACTGCCGCGGTAGCAGTGGGAATTGCCCACAATGCGATCCACCCCACGGGTAGGAATGCTCCGTTCAGTACTAACGTACCACCCATGCCTCCCAGCAGGACGGCGGAAGCCACTGTTACCAACGTCCAACTCTTATGAGCACTTCTACCGGATCTCGTCAACCAGAGCACAGAAGCCACGGTCAATGCAAGGATAGCGCCCAGTGCCATTTCATAAACGATCCACTCAAAACGATCCGAGGCCAACGAGAGTGGCTGTAGCCCTGACCGCACCCAGGCGACAACAAGCGGAAACAGGAGCGCCGAGGATAGGGCCGCAACCCAGATCGGTACCGCAAACTTCGGGCGCGGGAGAACAGCGAATCCAGTCAAACCTGCGATAGCGAGTAGTACCAGTCGTCCAAGAGATATCTTCAGCGAACCCGGCCACAGGGGAAGCGCAAAAAGAGTCCAATCGAAGATCCTCTCTAGTCCGGCTACCTCTTGAAGAGGGAGTAAGCCTAAGAGGAAAAGAAGCCCTCCAGTTGCAACAACACTCGTTGATCGGTTCGGAGCACCACCAACTGCAAGCAATAGCCACGCTATAAGCAATCCACTGGATACGAGCCACCGCCAACGGGCCAAGATTTGCTCAGCGCGGTCCGCTGCATCAGGTCGCTCAATTAGAACCTCAAGCAGCCTCTCTCCATTTGGGAGCACAAGAGGTGAGAGCCTCTCTGAATTCGGTGTATCCCCTGGATTGATCCGAATGTGTTCCCCAGTAAGATCTAGGAACTCCGACCCGAAATCTCCTAATCGAGCCCCAATCTCCAGCGGTAGATCAGTTCGCATGAGTTGTGCAGCAACCGCTACTCCACCGTCCGGTGCCAGTGCAGTTACATACAGATAGCCAAAGAGCGGTAGATCAACGTAGGCGTGGCGGTCCTGTCCAGCTTGAACCTCTTCGGGCACCTTGCCACGGTGCATGCCATCCCATATACGGAGCATCCCATCCGAATCGTAAAGAGCGAGTGCTGAGACTCCGTGCTGCGCACGAATGTCCTGGATCGTCGGGACATCTTCCAGCCGCTCGAATTCAGTTGCACCGCGAACAAGATGATCAGCAGCAGCTTCACCCGACCTCAATTGGGCCTGAAGTTCCTCCTGGAGTCGTCCACCAACCTCAGCCTCTCTTTCGGCCCAGAATGTATTCCAGTTTGCTGAGAGGTCACTCACCTCACGGTCTGCAAGAACTCCTGCGAGAATCCCAATTACTAGGATTATCGACCCACTAACCCAGAACACACCCCGTTCACGTACTCCCCCAAGAACTCCTACGCTCATACCGAGTGCGGCAAACACCAATGAGGGGCTACCCGGAGAAGCAACCCAAAAGGAAAGAGACACTAGGGCAATCCAGGGACCGATCCAGCCTAACGTCTGAGGCATACGATGCCACTCAGTAAATAGACGATTCACTTCAGATCAATAGTATGGCGCAGCACGTACTGTATCTCTGACTCAGGATCACCCTGCTCTCCAGTTAAGTAAGTCAATAGAAAACCATCAGATGCTGTGCTAATCCCGTTCACTGCCGCTCCTTTTTACAAATTTTCCTTCTACTGAGGTCCTCTTGCCCGTTTCATGGAACTTACGAGCACCAATCTCTCTAATGATATCAAGACTTGCGAACGTCATTAGAAATGACATAACGCTTATTACTGCGAACGCTATCCGCCCCAAGGTGTATACCACGGATGAATTTGTTCTTACGCATCCTCCGCGCTTTCTTCTTGAGTCTCCATATCACGAGCTTGGCAATCATCGTACCACTGGGCCTATCCGCTCAAAGTGTGGTCGTTGACCGGGGAACATTCAGTCTGAGCATTCACGGTGACAGAATCGGCACAGAAGACTTCATTATCCGACGAGCAGGACTTGGTAATGAAGCTGCTTTCATCTCGCGAGGAGTGGTCGTGCGCACTTTGGATGGGGCTTCAGAAGAGTTTACAACCCTCTTGAGAGTAATAGCGACCGAAGGCACCGCAGCTGGTTACGAGTTCAAGTCATCTAGACCAGTACCAGTTGAGATCATGCTCAATCTCTCCGGTCCCAGGTACTTCTCTAGATTTATCTCTGAAGAAGGCCAAGAAGAGAGAGAGTTTCGCGCAGAGCATGGAACCCGGATCGTCGAGCACCAGGTGGCTCACCATCTTTATTTCCTACGAAATGTGCTAGAAGATTCCATAGTGCATGTGATTGAACCGTTATCCCGCACAGATAGAGAGTTCCTGGTTTCGGCTCAGGAGGAAGAAGAAATCCGCCTTGGTCGTAACCGTGTTCTAGCTCGACGGGTCATATTCACAAGTGTTGATGGAGACCGAATAGTTTGGTTCGACAGACAAGGCCGTGTGCTCCGCGTAGAAATCCCGACAACTGGATATCTAGCTGTGCGTGAAGACTTAGTCGGATGATTTCAGGTGTCCTTCTAGTTAACTTTTTCAGTTAGAAACGAAATTCGGTTAAATCCTGTAGCATCAACAAGAAAATGATGATTACTCAATTCTTCATAGGGTGATCGCAACACTTTCTCCATAATTCAAGTATATCCTCATAGAGAGGACACATTTTTTTGCTAAATTGCACAGCAAGCCCAATTAGATGACTAAACAAGAAATGATAAGCCACGCTGAAATCTCCCGTGACCAACCTGGAAGCAGATCAGCCCTCAATAGCATGCCCATTCCAAACGTGTCAGCAAAGAAAGATCCCAGTGCAGTGTGGCTTTCGAGTACTAAGATCTCTCTATCTGTGCTAGCGTTAATCGCTATTAGTGTCACCACACCACTCTGCGCTCAACAGCTCTCAACTAGGTCTCTGTCACTCGACGAAGCACTTCGGATAGCGAGGGAAAACAACCCCAGCTTTCTGCAGTCAAGAAACGATGAGTCACTCTCAAATTGGGATGTACGACAAGCTTACGCAGCTCTGTTACCCAGCGCCTCCGTTGGTTCCGGTGTCTCATGGCAAGGCCCCGGTGAACAGCAATTCGGAAGCTTGACACTCGGAGATTTGGGCTTTGGGGACCAACCCTCATACTACTTCTCCAATTATAATATCGGCCTCAATTACTCAATCGATTGGAGGACGATCAAGGGACCAGCACAGGCAAAAGCTCAAAGGGGTGTCACCCTTGCTCAGATTGATCTCGCTGAAGCAAGTCTCGTCTCAACCGTAACCAATGCTTACGTAGAGATACTCCGGCAACAGGAGGCCTTGAGACTGGCTGAGCAACAACTTGAGAACAGCCAATTCAACCTCCGACTAGCCCAAGGCCAACTAGAAGTGGGCTCAGTAACACCAATAGATGTCGGACAAGCTGAGGTCCAAGTTGGTCGTTCTGAAGTGACAGTACTTCGGACCCGTAACTTGTTGTCTACAAGTAAGATGAGACTTCTTCAACAATTAGGATTAAGGGTCAATGAAGACATCGCACTCTCAACTGAATTCACACTTTCGGAACCTACCTGGAATCTCGAAACTCTGACAGACATGTCGCTTAATCGAAACCCGACACTTCGAGCACGACGAAGATCTAAGGAAGTAGCAGACATCGGGATAAGCTCAGCTCGCTCTTCATATTTTCCATCCCTATCCATCTCAACCGGATGGAGTGGGTTCACCCGAGAGGCTAGCAATACAGACTTCCAGGTGGTACAGGCTCGGGCTCAGGTGGCTTCATCTGTAGCTCAGTGTGTGCAAACCAATAATCTCTACTCTCGCCTCGCCGATCCTCTTCCGCCCTTTGATTGCTCGCGATTTGCGTTCACAGATGAACAGAGACAGGGGATCATCGATGGCAACAGGGCATTCCCATTCAACTTCCAGGGTTCCCCCCCTAGTGTCTCTCTCCGCCTCCAAGTCCCGATTTTCCAGGGTCTCAGTCGAGAACGGAACCTGCAGGCAGCACGCCTTCAAAGGGATGACATGGTACAGCAGGTACGGGAGCAGGAATTAGCCCTAGAGGCAGATTTGTCGATTGGTACCGCCAATGTCCAAACAGCATATGAGAGTGCTCTCTTAGAGGAACGCAACCTAGAATTAGCTGATCAGCAGCTAACTCTCGCCCGTGAACGCTATCAGTTGGGAGCGATTACCTTCGTTGAACTCGTAGATGCGCAAACGTTACTGGCTCAGGCAGAAAGGGACCGCATAGCAGCGGTTTTCGCTTATCATGATGCAGTAACTAGTCTCGAAGTACTTGTTGGAACATCCCTTCGGAACTGATACCTAACAAACCAAACAGAGACGATCTAGTAAAACATATGGAGAGACGAACTAAGATTATCATCGGGATTATCGTCATCATCTTGTTAGCATCCGCTGCCATACTCCAGACGATGTATGGAGGTGACCGAGGAATCAGCGTGCGTATGGAGGAAGTCCAGCGACGTGATCTCGTTGAGGTCGTAACCGCAAGTGGGAATATCAGACCTCGTCGAACGGTCAACATTAGTTCTGATGTTTCTGCCAGAGTTGCGGAACTGTTGGTTGATGAAGGCCAGGACGTCGTGCAGGGACAAGTACTCCTTCGCTTAGAGCCGGATCAATACGAAGCCGCGTTATCACGTACCCAAGCATCTCTCGCTCAAACGCAAGCACAGCAAACTCAGCAAGAGGCTAATCTCTTACGTACACAGCGCGACCTAGATCGCCTTTTGGCTCTTCGATCCCGTGATTCTATCTTGGTGAGTCGTCAACAGGTCGATGATGCACGTACTAATCTAGATGTCTCAGAAGCAACTCTCTCCTCAGCACGGCATGGAGTGTCACAGGCTCAGGCTGCGGTTGAGGAAGCTACTGAACAGGTCTCGAAGACCATCTTTGTCGCACCCATGGATGGCAAAGTAACGAGGCTGAATGTTGAAGAAGGGGAGACGGTTATCATCGGTACGATGAACAACCCGGGCTCACTTGTACTTACTATCTCTGATCTTTCTGTAATTGAAGTTGTTGTCCAGGTAGATGAAACCGACGTCCCTCAGATTTCGTTAGGCGACAGTGCGACAATTCGCATCGATGCCTTCTCTAACGAATATTTCTCCGGCCAGGTCACAGAAATAGGTAACTCGGCGATCAACCCGCCATCTCAGCAATCAGCGGGTCAGCAGGCTGCGATCGACTTCGAAGTCGTGATCACACTAGATGAGAACGGTGCATCTCTCCGTCCAGACTTGTCCGCTACAGCTGACATCGTTACCGAAATGCGTAAAAGTGTTATTTCAGTACCAATCATCGCGGTCACAGTTCGAGAGATTGAATCTTCAGAGAATCAATCTGCGAATCGTGCTCAAGTGACCGGCATGACAGGTCCGAGGGCAGGTGATTCCTCTCAAGGAAAAGATGACTCTCCGGATGAGGAAGGTGTCTTCATAGTAGTTAATGGCACTGTCACGTTTACTCCGATCAAACTGGGCATCGCCGGCCAAGAATATTTTGAGATCCTCGCTGGTATAGACAGCGGAGACAACTTGGTGGCAGGTCCTTACCAGATGATCCGCCAGCTACAAGACGGGGATTTAGTAAGGAATACGGATGACGATGTCACCGGCGGTTTCCAGTTTGGCATAGGCGGCGGCGGTGATGGCGGCGGTAACGGCTTCCGGATCAGAATCGGCGGATCTGATTGATGCTGACTGAAGTATCTCCAGCAACCTGACAGATTAGATGCAGGTCTGGGAAGGCGTAATCCTCGCCATGCAGCAGCTTCGCTCGGAGAGGCTAAAAAGCTTTTTTAGCCTCATAGGTGTGATCCTAGGAGTAATGTTCTTGATCGTAGTTGTGACGATCATCGAGGGTCTCGACCGCTATGTCCGCGAAGAAGTCACCTCACAGGTATTCGGCATCAGTACGGTGACACTTCGCCGCTGGCCCGAAGTTGATATTAATACGGACGAGGAGAGGTGGCGCAGTCGGATGCGAGCACCCCGACTTCGCTACGAGGACGCAGAAGCAATTCGTGCCCAACTCACGATCCCAGCACGAATCGCAATCCAAAGCAACTCAGGAAGAACGGCAGTTGCGGACAATGGTCGTACTGCTACTGGGGTGCAACTGATCGGAGCATCTCCCGAGATCTTCCCTGTCCGCAACCTCAAGATTGACCGTGGTCGAGCTTTCACTGGACAAGAAGCGACAGCCGGAACCCCAGTCCTCGTCTTGGGTTTTGAGACTTCCGAAGTCCTTTTCGAAGATCTTGATCCGATCGGACATACGGTCCGTTTGAGAGGGTTCCCCTACAGGGTGATCGGTGTACTCGAAGAGCGAGGCTCACTGTTCGGAATGTCACTCGACAACTTTGCAGTCGCTCCCCACCAATCACCGATTCAAGCGGTACTCAACCCTCCTGGAATTGTGGACGAAGTAATTATCCAGACCGTCAACCCGGACCGCCTCCTTGAGGCTCAAATGGGGGCCGAGGGTATCATGAGGACCAGGCGCCTGTTAAGGCCCTCGGAAACAAACAACTTTGCATTGGAAACCGCGGACGATGCCATAAGCTTCTGGGACAATATTTCCCGCATACTCTTTACGGCACTTCCAGGTCTCGTAGCCATATCTTTGGTGGTCGGCGGAATTGTGATCATGAATATTATGCTGGTCTCGGTGATGGAGCGTACCCGGGAAATCGGAGTGCGAAAGGCACTAGGAGCGCGACGCCGAGATATCCTCACACAAGTCCTTATCGAATCGGCAACCCTGTCGACAGTGGGTGCGATTTTCGGGGTCCTAGCAGGCATTGGAATCGCTACACTCGTAGCATCCTTCTCACCGATGCCCGCTGCGGTCAGCCTCAAGTGGGTAGCGCTTGGAGTCGGTCTTGGTCTGAGTGTGGGCATCGTTGCTGGAGTATATCCAGCTGCTCAGGCTTCGAAGCTCGATCCCGTGGATGCCCTCCGGTATGAGTAATCTAAAGCCGCAAGAGGGGGCATCGAGATTGACTGCCCTTAATGAGGGCCTCAAGATAGCCTTTGAGGCCATACGTACCAACACTATTCGTTCCGTACTCACGATTCTGGGTGTCGCGGTAGGTGTGTCGGTCGTCGTAGCCCTAGCTGCTGTCATTACAGGTATCCGGACTAGTGTCATGGAAGCCTTCGAGGCTAGCGGGCCCAATAATTTCATGGTTACCCGCTTCGATTTCACAGCGGTGAGAATTTCTGATGTAGGAAACGGCCGGCCTCCATGGTGGAACAAGCCTGAGATTGAGCCTGAAGAAGCTCGTGCGCTAATGAATCTTCCAACGGTTGATGAAGCACTCTACACATTTAATTTTTCTACTGACATGTCCTTTGAGAGCCACCAGGTACGTGGTGTACAATCGACGGGATACTCTTCCGGGTGGCCAAAATACACACTTGGCGACTTCATCGCCGGTAGGGACTTCACTCCTGCAGAGGTAGAGCAGAACCGATCTGTTGTAGTGCTCTCCGCTGAATTGGCTACAGAACTTTTTGGCCAACGTGATCCGATCGGAAAGCGCGTCCGAATGCTGAACCAGTGGCGCGGAACACAAGAGCCTTTTTCAGTAGTTGGTGTCTTTGAGACCGATGCTAATGTTTTTAGTAATGCGATCGAGCACTGGGCTATCTTCCCGTGGACAGCCGCCAACCGGAGATTGCGCCAATCGATGTCTCAAGCACAAATCATGATTGTGCCAATAGATTCCGTTTCAATGGAACGTGCCCAGGATGAAGTGATTGCAACAATCAGAGGAATGAGAGGGCTCGGGCCGAGGGACGACAATAATTTCGCCGTGCTTAGTTCTGCTCAGATCCTTGATCTCTTTAATCAACTGACTGGAGTCTTCTTCTTGGTCATGTTTGCACTCTCATCAGCTGGCCTGCTTGTGGGCGGAGTTGGAGTTATCGGGATCATGCTCATAAGTGTTACAGAGAGAACAAGAGAGATCGGTGTCCGAAAAGCCGTAGGAGCGACAAGAAGAGAGATCCTATGGCAATTCCTCGTTGAGGCATCAGCCTTAACAGCTATGGGCGCCGCTGCCGGTATGTTCATGGGTTGGGTGCTCGCAACTGGTATCGCTACCTGGACTCCGCTTCCAGCAAAGATTCCGGTGTGGGCTGTGGGTACCGCACTCGGCATGGCATCACTCACAGGAATGCTCTTCGGCCTCCTGCCGGCAATCCGTGCGAGTCGGCTATCGCCAATCACAGCGCTCCGTTTCGAGTGACTGAAAACAGCGAGATACAAACGTTGCGAGCGCCGCTCGACGTGCTTGCAGTCATGGCACATCCGGATGATGCGGAACTCCTCTGTGGAGGTACCCTAATCAAGAGCGCTCGCCAAGCTCACCGGGTGGGAGTTATTGATCTCACAGCAGGTGAAATGGGAAGCTCCGGATCAGCCGCAATTCGAGGAAAAGAAGCGGACCACGCCGCGGAAATCATGGGGCTTGTGGAACGTCGCTGCCTAGGTCTGCCAGACGCGAATCTTGAAAACAACCGAGAGTCCCGTCATCTCCTAATCGAGCACCTACGGACCCTTCGGCCTAGAACTGTGATCACTCATTGGCCGGTCGGGCGTCACCCTGACCACCGTATTGCAGCCGAACTCGTGAGAGATGCCTGTTTTCTGAGCGCTCTCACGAAGCTTGATATCGAAGGGGAGCCGTTTCGGCCGATAAAACTGGTCTACGCAACTGCATTTCGTGAAGATGCATTCCCTGCGGATTTCGTGGTAGATATAACAGACCACGTAGACAGAAAACTCGAAGCGATATCTGCATATAGTTCTCAGTTCGACGGAGCAACAAAGGGCGGAGAGATTTTACCAGGCGGGGAACGCCCGTTGACAGAGCAAATCCGCATGCAGCTAGCCCATTACGGATCGCTCATTCGCGTACCATACGGTGAGCCCTTCCGAATCTCGGAGGCACTCGAGGTAGAGGATCTTACAAAGTTGAGCGTATCAACTTTCTAGCTAGCCTCCTTATTTCTATTCTATATCCTACAAACAATCTCAAGAACAATACGACGCCATGACGGCACCTCTGCGCCGCCCACTCGTAGAACTCGAGCCTCGGCAATACCCCCGCTGAGTATCCATGGCCATAGCCAACATCCAATCTCAGCCGGAAGGTGCCCAATTGGATCCCCAGAGTCGAGATGCACCCAAACTTCCGGTTCAGTTTGAACTGGGGGATCAGCAATAAGTTGGAGCATGTCTCCATCCTTAACCGCATCGATATGCCGGTCACGCCCAGAAAAAATGGTACCATGAACAGTCGAACGGAAACATGTAGGGCGTCCGTCAGGAAATGGTGGAGCAATCTGCATCTTCAGTGCTAGCTAGTTAGGGAGTAGGGCTCGGACCGGGGGGCGGTTAACTTATGAGTCGCGTCCTCCGTAGCAACACAAGACCGGAGTCGAGTACCATTTTATGAAGGCGGTTTACCTCGACCATGCCGCAACGACCCCCATCCGAAATGAGGTTCGTGAGGCAATGGAACCATACCTCTCTGAATCCTTCGGGAACCCCTCAAGCCTTCACAGGTGGGGACGAGAGGCATCCGCAGCTCTTGAGGACGCAAGGGCTACCGTAGCTGAAGCACTCGGTGCACACTCCCGAGAAATTTACTTCACCCGCGGAGGAACTGAATCCGATAATCTTGCAGTTCTTGGCTGCTGTAGATTTATAAACACTCACAAGAAACGGCTCACATTAGTGGTGAGTGCAATCGAGCATAGTGCAGTTCTAGATCCAGCCAAACTCGTCACAGAGTGGCAAGGCGTGGACCTGGTCACACTCTCAGTTTCACAAGACGGGGTACTCGACCAAGAGCTCCTTAGGTTGGCACTGGAATCTGGACCTACAGTCGTTTCACTAATGTGGGTGAATAACGAGACAGGATTGATCTTTCCAGTTCCTGAAATATCAAGCCTCGTCAATGAACTAGGTGGCACTATTCACACGGATGCTGTCCAAGCTGTTGGGAAGATACCGGTAAACGTCAGAGAGTCTTCGATTCACCTACTAACAGCCTCGGGGCACAAGATATACGGTCCAAAAAGTACAGGGATACTTTTCGTTCGTTCTGGTGTCGATTTAGTGCCCCTCGTACACGGTGGCGGTCAGGAACAAGCACTCCGAGCTGGGACTGAAGACGTTGCGGGTGCAGTGGGTTTCGCTTGCTCGTTACAGCTTGCCGTTGAGGAACAACAGAAATTGTGCAAACGACTTACAGCACTCCGCTCTGTTCTTGAAAGACGTCTTCTAGAAATCATCCCTGGGCTCCGTATTAATGTGCAAAATGCAAACCGCGCCTCACATATTTCAAGTATTGCTATTGATGACATTGATGGAGAAGATCTCCTCGCTGCTCTCGACCTCGAAGGTATAGCAGCCTCTGGTGGTTCAGCCTGTAAGAGTGGAAGTACACAGGCCAGTCATGTGATCACAGCCTTATACGGAGAGGGAAATTCTACCGCGACTGTTCGATTCTCACTCGGCTATAAAACCACCAAGCAAGAGATTGAACAGACCATAATCAAGCTCACCGGGATCGTTACACGACTCCGGAAGCTGGGGGCAGCATCGTGAGCAGAATTCTAATGGCCATGTCCGGTGGAGTAGACTCATCTGTGGCGGCAGCACTTCTTGTGGAACAAGGCCACGAGGTAGTGGGTGTCACGATGAAAACCTTCTGCTACTCCGAGACTCCTGATCACTCTAAGACATGTTGTGGACTCGATGGAATAAGTGACGCCAAACGAGTCGCCACCGCACTCGGGATTCCCCATTATGTTTTTGATGTCGAAGACGCGTTTGATCGTGATGTGATTGATGACTTCGTAACCCAATACGCTCAAGGGAAAACGCCAAACCCGTGCGTGAGATGTAATGGATACACCAAATTTCGAGATCTCTTGTCCCGGGGTCGCTCTCTAGGTTGTGACCTCATTGCATCCGGCCACTACGTACAGATCGAGCACACCCACTCCCAATCAAAAATCCTGAGAGGTCACGACACACAGAAGGATCAATCGTATTTCTTATGGGCCCTGCCTCACGCAATACTAAGAAACCTGTTATTCCCTGTGGGCAACCTTACGAAGGAACAGGTGCGCGAGCATGCTCAGGCTCAAGGACTCGTGAACGCGAACAAACCCGAGTCACAAGAGATCTGCTTCGTTCCCACTGGTGATTATCGAGATCTCCTTCGAGAGCGCCTAGGAGAACTACACCCTGCTCTGCAGGCCGGGTATCTAGTACGCAGATCTGGAGAGATCGTAGGAGAACATAATGGCTATGCCGGCTTCACGATCGGCCAGAGAAAAGGACTCGGCGGAGGATCTTCGGAACCCATGTTCGTCCTGAGCATTATTCCGGACACCAAAGAGGTCGTCGTGGGTACTCGTGCTGAACTATTTGATGATATTGTGATTATCAGTGGACTCAACTGGCTAGGAGAACCCATTGAGGATGGTACAGAAACATTGGTGCAGAAACATTGGTGCAGTTGAGATATCGAGCTCCAACTGTCCTAGCGCTAGTGAGTCATGAGAAACATCAAATTGTTCTAAGACTTAAAGAAGCCCAGGCGGCAGTAACACCCGGCCAATCAGCCGTACTTTTTGATCAAGAAAATCGCTGCTTAATAGGAGGGGGTACGATTGTAAGTGCTCACTCTAGTGATTAGTTCCGCATGCCGGTGGCAGTGGCAAACTCTTCCATTGCCTGGTGCTCTTCCTCTGTAAGTTCTTCAGGCACTTCAACTAGCACTTCCACGTACTGGTCACCTATATGACCATCCTTTTCAACCCCGTGACCCTTGATCCTAAACTTAGTACCCGACTGGGTACCCTCTGGGATTCTGAGTATCACCTTTTGTCCAGATACTGTTTGGACTTTGATCTTTGACCCTAGTGTTGCCTGCACAATATTGATCGGTACCGCTACGTGAATATCAAGGCCCTGCCTCTTGAAGAAACGATGCGGCTCTACCTTGAAGGTTATAATCAAGTTTCCACGTCTTCCTCCCCCGTAACCCTTCTCTCCCTGGCCAGAGAGCTGGACTTTAGCACCTGTGTCCACCCCGGGAGGAACACTTACCTGGAGCTTACGCTGCTGTCGGAGAACTCCCTGGCCGGCGCAGGAACCACAAGGCACTCCGGGAATGTTCCCGCGACTAAAGCATCTTGGACACGGACGTTTTACGGCAAACCCACCTTGACCAAATGAAATGTCCCCGGTTCCAGCGCACTCCGGACACCTCTGACTCTCTGTTCCGGGTTTTGCGCCCCCTCCGCCACATCTTGCACAGTCTTCTGTGAAAGAAACATCGATTGAGATCTTTCCTCCGCGCACAGCGGTAAGAAATGGGATTTCAAGCACATATTCTAGGTTTCGCCCACTCTCTCTTCGTCTCTTCTGAGTAACCGGGGAACTTCTATTCCCAAGATCAAAAAGTGAGCTAAACAAATCGGAAAAATTCCCGAAGCCGCCCTCTAGATCATCGAAGGAAAAAACCGGATGACCTTCCTGGGGGGGACGAGTGGAATACCGTTCACCTCCCATCCCAAAAGCACCTGCGGAGCGCATCTGGTCATATTGGCTACGCTTGGTAGGATCACTCAGGACAGAATACGCTTCACCTATCTCTTTGAACCGTCCAGCAGCCTTCTCATCACCCTGGTTTACGTCGGGATGGTACTGCTTGGCAAGTTTACGGAAACCCTTCTTGATCTGTTCAGCACCCGCTTTCTCGTTGACTCCGAGTATCTGGTAGAAATCCTTCCTCGCAGGCGCCATGTACCTCAGATCCTCCTAGTCGTGCTTGTGGACACTCACCCGAGCCGGTCGGACGAGGATTCCCTTTAGCAAGCAACCCTTCTGAAATACCTGAGCCACTGTGTCATCTTCCTCTGCCCTCTCGGCTGGAACACGCATGATCGCTTCCATTCGCTCCGGATCAAACAAGTCACCAAGAGGATCAATGATCTCAGCTCCTGAGTCCTGGAGGACACTAATAAATTTCTTCTCAACAAGGTTGATCCCCTCCATGACTCCTTCCACAGTCACGGTATCTACTTCCAGTTCAGCAACCCGATTTAGATCATCAAGAATATCCAGGAATGAACAAAGGATATCGGCCTGCGCTCTAGACCAGGACTCCAACCGATCCTGCTCGTTGCGCCGTTTGAAATTGTTAAACTCAGCAGCAAGCCTTAGATGGCGATCCTTTAGATCCTCAAAGTCTTCAAGGACTTGAGTGAGCTGCTGCGCCTCTGTTTCTGCAGTCTCATCTGCATCCGAAATTTCTTCGATCGGTTCAAGATCCTCTTCCTGTGATATTCCTTCCGTCATCATCCTACCTTCTGGGTTGGGGTTAGAACGGAACGATTTATAATTTATAACGTAGACTGCTGTCCGTTCAGGGGCTGGCCCCGAATTCTCAGAGAGTTCGTAACAGCATCGCGAGTGCCGCCTGCGCTGCCCTCTCCCTTACAGCATCACGATCTCCCAAGAAATCAACGGAACACGTCCTCTCCTCGCCGTTGAGTACAACGGCAAACCACACTCTGCCTACTGGCTTCTCCTTAGTTCCCCCACCTGGTCCTGCAACACCCGTCACGGCCAATCCCACGTCAGAACCCAGGCGTTTGGAAGCTCCCAAAGCCATTTGAATAGCAACAACCTCTGAGACTGCACCAAATTGGGACAAGTCCTGCTGACTCACATCAAGAGCAGAAACCTTAACCGAGTCATCATATGCGATCACTCCACCAACAAAGGAAGTAGACGCACCCGGGTGGTCGGTTAAGCGCTTAGTGACGAGACCACCAGTACAACTCTCTGCCACCGCTAGCATCAAACCTAGATCTTTAAGAGCATCTGATACTGATTCAACAATGTCACCACTTATCGCATGGTAACGCCAACGTGCAATCTGAGTGTCCAATTCTTCCTCAGCCCTATCAAGTGAAGCCTTCGCTTCCTCCGTCGAGACCGAACGAGACGTTATCCTGAGATCTACACCCCTCAGATCCGGTAGATACGCGAGTGAGACCTCGCTCAATACACTCGCAAATGCAGAGTCTGAGCTGATCGCCTCTTCAATTAGTTCTGCTAGGCGTGACTCCGGAACTCCAGTCGTATGAAGCATCCTATGGTGAACTGGGGCCATTCTATCCCCAAGCCATTCTTCCAGAAGCGCACTTAAATCCCCGAGAAAGATTCCATGTAACTCCCGCGGGACACCCGGTAACATCACCACAAGTGTCGAGTCTTCTTCAAAAGCGAGCCCCGGTGCGGTTCCGTTTGGGTTATCAAGCACTATTGCTCCCTCAGGCACTTCAACTTGAGAAAGATTGGTTTCAGGAAATTCCCGGTAACCGTGTGCATGGAACCGGTCTCTGAGCTTAGCGAGAAGTTTTTCATTAGACTGGAGTGGGCGCTCAAACAAGTCCGCAACAGCATTTCGCGTAATATCGTCCTCGGTCGGACCTAGTCCGCCGGAAATGAGCACAAGATCAGCAGATCGGGTTGCCCTCCACACCGCGTCCTGGATACTGGTTCGGCTATCCCCAACGGTGTATCCACAAGAAACCGCTATGCCCTTTTCCGCTAGTGCACGGCCCAACCAAGCTGCGTTGGTATTGACGGTCTCACCAAATAAAAGCTCATTCCCAACGCTAACGATTGCGGCGCGTGCAAATTCACCGGTCATGTTACCGGCCTCACCAGAACGGAACAAATCTAAGCGAATCCTAGCTCTTGAAATTCAGCAAAGCTCGATAAGACCACAGGTAGTCCAGCATAGAATAAATGGTCATTAGAATAGCTAGAGGAAGTGTGATACCACTCCATACTAGAAAAAAATTTTCAGCCAAAACCCAACCAACTCCATCCCACGCTTGAGCTGTCGCTAGCATATTTATCGGATACCACAAAAATAGCCCACCTGCAAATAGAAACTGCAGAAGTGTCTTTCGTTTCCCCAACTTTCCTGCAGCTATGACGATTCCTCGTCTAACCCCGTAGCCCCGAAAAAGGGTGATCAGGGCCTCTCGACCAAGAATCACAATCAGTACCCAACCTGGCAATGTCCCCCAAATAGGGATGTGTTCAGATTCAAAACCCCTATTAGAGATGATGAAAATGGGAACGAATGTCGACACAAGCAGAAGTTTGTCAGCAATAGGGTCAAGTAACCTGCCTAGGTCTGTAACGAGATCATAGCGTCGAGCGATATAGCCATCTAAAGCATCAGACAAGGCTGCTAATACAAAAATCACAAAAGCTATAAATCTCAGACCCACATCCTCTGCCTGTACGGCAAAGAAAATGATCGGGCATGCTACTATCCGTGAGAGTGTAATAACCACGGGTAGGGTGAGGCGGTTTTTAGGCAAGGGGCCTTCCCCGCGCAGTGAATAACTAGAGAGGCCGGAAACTCGGCTCCACTGAGGGATGAGGCAAGATCACCTTCCTCACACTGTTTCCAGCTTAGGCTCCAAAATCAATTCCGCCACCTCTTCTTCCATACGTGCCGCGATTGAGACGGCCCGTTCGCGGAGGAGACCGTGAGGCTCCCAAGCAATGAAGTCCCTAAGTAAGTTGACAGCATCCACCGACGCTGGTGCCCTTGATACATGACCTAGAGCAGCTAGGCGAAGAAGTCCATTCCCACTGAATAGATCTCTCTCCCGACGAGTAACTTGATCACGAATAATTAGTGCCGTTACTGCCCCGAAACCAGCCGCAACAAGCACGGTAATACCAGCTCTTCTAATCTTTTTGTTCACGACCCCATTTCTCTTCGCCCTGCCAGCGCCTGGGCGATGGTATTTCCATCTATATACTCTAAATCACCACCCACCGGGATACCTCGGGCTAAACGGGTCACACTAGGGCCTAGAGGCCGAATTTCATGCTCTAAATACACAGAAGTAGCCTCACCTTCAACACTTGCATTTGTAGCTAATATAACTTCCCCAATTTCACCATTGGAACACTGAATGCGTTCTAATAAACCATTGATATTCAACTCGTCTGGCCCCACACCATCTAGCGGTGAGAGTCTACCACCCAGGACATGGAAAAGACCCCTGTATTGGCCGGTCCGCTCAATCGAACCAACTTCATATGCTTCTTCCACCACACAGATTATGGAAGGATCTCGTCTTGGATCTGAACATACTTGGCAACGCTCCTCCTCCGAAAAGTTACCGCAAACACTGCAGGGGCGAATCCTTTCAGCTAGTTCAACAACCAGCTTAGAGAGCCTCTGAGTATCATGTTTGGACCCCTTCATTAGGTAGTGAACGAGACGCAATGCCGTTTTCGGTCCAATGCCTGGAAGTCGGGCTAGTTCGCTGCTGAGTTGATCGATAACCGACATAGCTCAGTACCCTTTCGAGACCAAGTCAGAAGAGTTTTGGTAGACCTGGAATATTCATTGGGAAGCCTCCGGTGGCCTTCTTCATCTTGCGCTGGTATACAGATTGAGCTTTGTCCTGCGCGTCACTCAATGCTCCCAAGACAAGATCCTCGAGCATCTCCACATCACTTGGGTCCACGCAAGTAGGATCAATTTTCACCAGTTTCACCGAGCCCTTACCGTCTACTGTCACTTTTACCATCCCTCCACCCGAAGAAGAGGTTATTCTTTCTTGGTCGAGAGAGTCCTGGAGACCTTTCATTTTTTCCTGCATTTGCTGACCTAGCTGCATTAGCTGCTTAAGATTATCCATGTGTCCTAGACAGGATGGGGCGGCTAGTTGGCATCAACTTAGTCCATCAACTCAAGATCGAGTTCTTCTACAGCTCTTCCGAGGCGGGGTTCCTGTTGCAATAACTCTCTCAAGGTATCCTCACGCACTGATTTTTCGGTAATACGCTCAGTATTCAAAGGCTCCGTTTTGTTATCGGCGATAACTATATCTGGAGCTCTTTTAAGGTAGGCAGCAACCCCTTTGCAGATCTCTAACATGACCTCGGGTTCTTTGAGCTTCCTAGCCCCAGGACCCGGTAAGGTAGTGACCTCAAGTCTACCATCTGACAATTCTCTTACTTCTGCTGATCTCAAGAATCCACTCAACCCAAGAGGAATATTATTCCCTGATTCCAGCCATCTGGTCCAAGCTTCCTCAAGATCATCTGATGGGATAATCCCATTCGATACATTCTCAGTTGATCCACCTTGAGTGTGTTTCTCTGATTCTACATCCGGCTTGGGAACATCACTTGCCGTTCCTTTGTCAATCTGTTCTGATTTTTCTGAATCCCCGCCACCTTCTCCAGATTTTCCTGCACCACCTACTGAGGGAGGAACTCCTCCAAGAGCCTTAATCAACTCCTCTAGAGCAACGGTTTTCTCCATGTAGCTCAAGCGCAGCAAGAGCATTTCAATCAACACTCGAGGATTCGAACTACGTCTAAGACTACCTTGACCTTCAAGCTCAGCTACAGTACTAAGCATTCGAACGATATCTTCCGGCTCAAAACGAATGGAGTGCTCTAGAAGTTGATTCTTAAGATTGCTTGGGAGGTGAACCTCTGTGTCAGGCGCTAAACGCAGCCGAAGCAGAGTACGTAAAATATCGAGAAGACCGTGATAGAACTCGACTAAGTCGTACCCCTCGTTAGCTAATTTTTCAATTAAGGGAAATACTTCCGAGTGCTTACGCCCTGAAAAGATGTCGAGGAGTTCGAGGTATCGCTCCTCCTCGACAAGACCCATCACCTTTCTCACCGATTCAGTTTCGACCTTACCCCCAGTGAGTGCAATGACCTGATCTAACAGCGACAGAGCGTCGCGCATCCCACCATCAGCCTTCCGTGCAATTAGTCGTAGTGCCTCATCCGTGGCCTCAGAATCCTCTTGTTCCACAATGGCAACTAATCGCGACAGAATATGATCAACTCCTATACGTCTGAAGTCGAAGCGCTGGCAACGTGAGAGAATGGGCGCGGCTGACTGTTCTATTTTTTGAGGTTCTGTCGTTGCAAAAATGAAAACCACACTCGCTGGAGGTTCCTCAAGTATCTTGAGCAAGGCATTCCATGCCTCCCGCGTGAGCATGTGCGCTTCATCCACGATGTATACCTTGAAGCGCCCTTCCGCAGAAGGAGCGTACATCGCCCGTTCTCGGAGATCGCGTGCATCATCTACACCGCGGTTTGATGCCGCATCAATTTCAACGACATCGAGAGCGGTGTGACCACCCCAAATCCGTGTACAGTTATCACAGACACCACAAGGCTCACCCTCTTCACTCCGCTTCGCGCAATTCAAAGCCATAGCTAGGACCCGCGCCAGTGTGGTCTTTCCAACTCCTCGAGGTCCACAGAACAAGTATGCATGCCCCACCCGGCCACCAGATACAGCCCGCCGGAGTGTTTCCGACACATGTTCCTGGGTGGTCACGTCCGCAAATGACTTCGGACGATATTTTCTGGCTAAAGCATGGTAAGACAATAGTTTGTCATCATGATGGAGTTGTTCACATCAGAGCTGGTCGGAGTTCTCCCTGCCCTATAAAGAAGAAACAAAAATATCCTAGGGGATCTACACCACCGATCACCGCGCTTCCCGCTAGTCCTTGCCGCATACTAACAGGATTTCTGAGTTCTTGCCCCATACGCTTGGGGTAGATCTGAAGCTATCTCAAGAGTAGTGCTATACATTACCTAGTCAATCAGAAGGGAGTTACTGGAGAGTAGGGTTGAAATTCCGCCCTATTGCACGCGCGATCACCGTTACCTCATCTACTAACTTTGCAAACTGGTCCGGATAAAGTGATTGTGCTCCATCTGACATCGCTTTAGGAGGGTCAGGATGAACTTCTACGATAAGCCCATCTGCCCCAGCCGCTACTGCAGCCCTACCCATTGGGGTGACTTTGGAACGGATCCCGGTCCCATGGCTAGGGTCAGCAATTATAGGCAGGTGGGAAAGAGATTTTACGACTGGAATCGCTGCGAGGTCAAAGAGATTCCGTGTGTGAGTGTCAAAGCTACGTATCCCTCGTTCGCATAAGATTACATCAGGATTCCCTTCAGCGAGAATGTACTCTGCCGCAAGAAGCAATTCGTCAATCGTGGCAGATATTCCGCGCTTCAAAAGAACGGGCTTCCCTGCCTTCCCTGCTCTACGCAGAAGCGCATAGTTTTGCATGTTGCGCGCGCCGATTTGAACAATGTCAGCGTATTTTACAACCAGATCCACTCCATCCGGATCCAAGGCCTCCGTCACAACTGCAAGCCCTGTTTCCTCTCTGGCACGTGCCAAGAACTCCAGGCCCTGCAACCCAAGTCCCTGAAAGGAATACGGTGAACTGCGTGGCTTGAATGCACCTCCACGCAGAACTGTCGCACCGACGTCCTTGACCCTATGAGCTATGTCCAAGATATCACGCTCGTTCTCAACTGAGCACGGACCAGCCATTAGGACGAGATCTGAACCACCAATCTTTGTTCCGTTCGGGAGTGATACTAATGTATTCTCATCCTGCCACTCCCTAGACACCTGTTTGTAGGGGTGGGTAACAGGAATGAGTTCAAGCACGCCCTCGAGACCCGCGAGGCTATCTGAAGAAATTCCACCATCGTTTCCTATGACTCCTATAGCAGTCCGTTGTCCCCCTGGTATGGGCGTAGCATCGTAGCCCATCTCCTTGACGACTCCCACAACTGCCTGGACCTGCTCGGCAGATGCATTGTTCTTCATCACGATTAGCATGACGGTTATTCCCCTATGTTTTCCGGAACTAGAGGGTTTGAGACGCAGTTCTTAACGAAACCCTGGTCTCGGATTCCTGAGCCCGGAAAGTCAGACCATGGACTCAAGGCTCAATCTGCCCACCAGACTTGATTCTATAATCAACACCACTGACCCATATACACCTATAAGGTCATACAGCGGGAAGTAAAGGTGTATACAGCTAGTCGGCTATGGCTCGGAAGAAGCCCCCCCATCCTGATCCTGTAGGGCATCCTCAAGCTTAACACCTACAATAGTACTAATACCTGGCTCTTCCATAGTCACACCATAAATCCAGTCCGCAGCCTCGATGGTGCGGGGATTGTGCGTGATAACTACGAACTGGCTATCCGCCTTAAAGTCTTCCAGTAGTTTAATAAACCGACCAATATTGTTTTCATCAAGCGGAGCATCTACTTCATCCAAAACACAGAACGGACTCGGTTTAACAAGGTAGATTCCAAAAAGAAGTGATAGCGCGGTCAATGCGCGCTCTCCTCCAGAAAGCAGATCTATTCGTTGTGTCCGTTTTCCCTTCGGAGATGCGTGGATTTCGATCGGGGACTCTAGTGGGTCATCTGTTACCTGCAGCCAGATGTCTGCCTCACCACCCTCAAATAATCTCAGAAACGTTTTTCGGAAGTGTTCGCGAATCTCATCAAAAGTAGACATAAAGAGATCCGTAGCAGTTGCGTTAATCTCACGGATTGCCGAACGAAGATCATCACGGGCCTCGAAAAGATCATCTCTCTGCTCAGTCAAGAACGCGAAACGCTCACTCTCTTCTTCATGCTCTTCTACTGCGAGCATGTTCACCGGACCCAACCTCTCTAGCTTTAGTACGATTTCCCTGAGTTCTGCCTCAAGTTCATCCTGATCACCTTCGACTAGCTCGGCTTCCTCAAGGAGAGCATCCAGCGGCCGCCCCCACTCAATCTCTAGACGCTCTCGAATTCGACCTATGCGACCATCGAGCTCTTGATGCTCCAGCTCTAATGTATGTCGAAGATCTGAAGCCGCGCGTTCAACTGTCCGAGCCTCTCGAAGGCGTTTCTCAGATGTGCCGAGAGCTTCCTCTAGACCCTGTAGGATATTGTCCTTGTCCCTGACTTCACTCTCAGCAGCGCTGCGCTCCTCGAATAAACGCTCTATGGCGGTATCACCCTCCGATCGAATCTTGCGAGCTTCTGCCTGATCCTCCCTCAAGCGACTTTCTTCTTCATCTAAAGCAAGGACGCGGTCTTCAGCTTGGTCACGCACCTGACTAATCGTCTCATGACGCTCATTTATGCGTATCACATCCCCCTCTAGACGAGCAACATCTACAGCCAAAGCAGCTTCTTCAGATCGGGCACTTTCCCATTCATTTTGAGCTAACTGTAGAATCTCTTTTGCTTGCTCATGTTTTTCGCTGAGGCCTTCCTCCTTCTCCAGTATAATACCCCGATCAGCTCGTGCTTCCTGAGCTCTTTCGAGCACACGGGTATGTGCCGTGTTAGTAGCTCCTATCTCCCGTGCAAGATCTGACTGTAACCGGTGCATCCGACCTTGCTCACCGGATTGTGTTTCTCCCTCAGCCCTTATTTTGTGAAGGGTGTCCTCCGCCTCATACATTTCTAGTCTTGAGGAAACCACCATTTCTTCAGCATCAGCAAGGTTGCGTTCTTGGGCCTCACGCGTTTTACACGCGGACTCTTCCTCTAGCAACCGAAGACCAAGTGCCTCCCTTATCCTCAGGAGTTCTTCCTTCCGTTCTAATATTCCTGAGCCACCCGAAGGATTACCAATTCGCACCACGCCATTAGCAGTTGTAAAGCATGCGCCGTCGACCCCCTGAGGAACCTGAACGCCATTAAGGAGTGCCTTAACCCAAGGTGCTCCCTCACCACTAGTGTTGATTTGTGAGAGAAGCCCATTGCTTTGCCGCGTGCCAGATTTCGGAACCATGTCCAATGGCAGGACTATTAGGCCTCCTCCCCCTTTCCAGTCTTCGATGAACCAATGGAGAATGCTATCTACCGTCGCACTCTCATTCACGACAATCGCCCGTGCGAATGTGCCCAAGTGGGACTCAAGAGAAGGGGTTATTTTAGCAGATGCTTGGATATAGTCTGCTAAAGTTCCTAATACGCCCAGAATTCCTGACTCGAGCACAGCTTGCACGACAGGTTCAATGCCTTCCTGGTCACGTTCAAGTAACTCCAAAGCAGAAAGGCGAGCCCTAAGTTCCATCGCGATATCAGTGGACACGCGCTCCACCCGGCGGGCATCAGCCAACTCCCCCCTACCTGCCGAGACATCAGCAATACTCTGCTCTACACGAGCCGCTGCAACCTCCAGCTCATTTAAGGATTCTTCGAGCCTTCCCTCAAACAAATCACTTTGTGCCTGGAGCTCTGAGAATGTTTCATCTGTAGCGTCCAACTCTTTCGAAACTCGAGACAATCTTTTCTCTAATTCATCAGCCTGGGCATCAGAAGCTTCAGCGTCCCCTTCTAATTGAGCTCCTCGACGCACCAGATCACGTTCTTCCGCCTCCACTTTCTCAAGATCTTTTCGGGCACCAGACATGTCGTCATAAAGTCTCTCAGCTCTAGTTTTCCGGTCGTCTGCGAGTGTTTGAATATCCCCAAGCTCCTCAAGCGCCCGGGTTCGTTTGCCGGTCAATGCCCACTCGTCACGTTCAAGCGCTTCAGCCTGGAGCCGCGCTTGAGCACGTTCCTCATCAACTTGTACCAAACGACGACCTGCGTAAGCTGCCCGTTCATCTGCAACAGCAAGATCCCTCTCCCAGCGGACTAGCTGTTCTCTTGCCTTCTCAAGGGTCGTGGCTGCCTTTGTGCGTTCTTTCTCGGCCTCAACTTCCCGAAGCCGTATAGACTCGTACTCGGCTTCCGCCGTATGCAGTTCCACAACTGTGCGTTCACTGGATCTGTCATCTCTATCCAGCGACTCTTGTACACTTACTAAACGCTCTCGCAAGAGATCTAATTGACGACGAACAACAGAAACTTCTACATCTAATCGGCGCTGGCGATACTTAAGATAACGTTCAGCTTTCCCCTTTTGCCGAGCCAAAGAACGCACCTTAGTCTGCACTTCAGAGATAACGTCCTCGAGCCGCTGGACGTCTATTTCGGCTCTTTCAAGCCTGCGACTAGCAGCTTTTCGGCGATCCTTGTACTTACCAACCCCAGCAGCTTCTTCAAACAACGCGCGCCGCTCCTCAGCACGATCCGAAAGAATCGCGTCGATCATTCGATTTTCTATGATCGAGTAGGCATTCGCACCGAGTCCTGTGTCCCTGCAAAGGTCAGTGACGTCGCGCAAACGACATGCAGATCGGTTAATGGAGTACTCACTGCCACCATCCCTGAAGACCTGTCGCCCAATCTCTACTTCTTCAAATGGGATCGGTAGTGATCCGTCCTCATTGGTAACCGTAAGAGATACTGACCCGCGATTTACCGGCCGTCGAGCAACGGTCCCTTGAAAAATCACCTCTTCCATCTTCGCGCCACGGATAGCAGTTGGACGCTGTTCACCGAGAACCCAACGGATCGCATCACTGATGTTCGATTTGCCGCATCCGTTTGGGCCTACCACAGCAGTGATCCCATCATGAAACTCAATGGTCGTTGCATCTGCGAAGGACTTGAACCCGTGAACTCGAAGTGAGCGAAGCTTCATTCAGTGTCTTGCAGGAGTTTTCAACAGATACGGACTATAGATACAACTGGGATAAATCCTTACTGGCCACAGGACATTCACTGTGCCTTGAAGGCACAGAAGCCGCAGCTCTTTTATATCTACTCCAGAGCAGCAACTGGATCATGATTGGCGGACCATAAAACACTTCAGATAAGACCCCAATGCCAATGCTGCGAAGCCTAAAAAAGTTAGAACCACAGGTGCTTCTTGCAAACCCCAGAATACTTGAAAAGTACTACTATCTTTGGCTTCCGGATGCTCAGGAAAGCATATGTTTTGCTCTAGTCCTGAGGCACTACGATTCATGTGAGACATCCCAGCGAGGCGCATCACCCCACAGGTCCTCAAGCTGGTAAAATATCCGTGCCTCAGGACGCAATACATGGACAACAAAGTCGATGTAGTCTAACAAAATCCAACGACCGCCTCGTATCCCTTCCACATGGCCCGGGCGGATACCCTCTACTTTTAGTTTTTCGACTACGTGTTCCGCGATTGCCCTGACCTGCACATCTGAAGTTCCACTAGCCAAGACAAAGAAATCTGTAGCCGTACAGATTCCTCTGAGATCAAGCACAACAAGCCCATGTGCCTTAAGCTCGAGCGCCAGGTCGAGGACTCTGTTAACACCGCTAGGAACGTCCACTAAGGCCACCGAAGTCTTGCGCAGGTTACAGAAATAGCGGCTCTAATGCTGAGGCCTACTCACGCTCAACATGCACCTCGATGTGGGATTCAACCTCCTCATCGAGATTGAGTGGAACCTCCCACACACCTAGCATTTTGATTGGCTCATCTAGCAGAACTGCTCGCCGGTTGAGTTCAAAATCGATATCGGACTCATTGATCCGATCAGCGATATCAGCGCTAGTAACAGATCCGAACAATTTCCCATCATCTCCAGCGCGGACATAGAAGGTGATAGGAGAAATACCTTCGAGCTGGGAAGCTTTTCGACCTGCTTTCAGGAAGTCGCGTTTTGAGCGCTCGTCTGACTGGGCCTGCTCCTGTTCGAGCTTCTCTATGTTCGCTTGGGTTGCAGTATAAGCGAGCCCCTGAGGAATCAAATAATTCCTTCCGAATCCCGGCTTAACCTGGATCACCTCTCCAGCTTCACCAAGGTTCTCCACGGATTGTTTCAAGATCAGCTTCATCATTCCTCCAGAGGGTCTAGCGCGCGGCTAACTGTTCCGAGCGCTTCCGAAAATCTAAATAGATATCTGCAATTCCAATTAGAACCGCACCACCCAGTACTATCGGCGGAACGATAAACAAACCGAAAAGCGTCATAGCGTAACCAAGAACCGAGAATCCTCCAGTTATGAACACCATGACGGCCGCACCGCGCACAGCGCAGAGTGCACCGATGAACACTACTGCATTAGATCCTAGACGCTGTAGTGGTTCACTCCATCGAGTGAATAGCAAGAAAAGCCCAACCACAAGCATCCAAATAAGATGATCATTAAAACGGAAATTCTTAACCGGCCCAAGCGCCTCTTCACTCCGTCCAGAGAAAAAAATGAAGAGCCACCAAGAAAGCAGGAGTGCACTCATCGAAGCGAGAGCAGTCAAGGCTGGAAATATCAGAATCTGCACCTCCGCAGTCTGATAAAAAGCTGTCATCAAAGCAGGGGCTAACCCTTCACTACCACCAAGCGCAATCACTTGGGCAACCGTAGCTCTGATCCGATCAGATATTACCCAATCCACAATGTTCCAGGCACCAGACATCAAGGTCATCAGCATTGCTACAAGCACTAAAGCCCCGAAGACGGCTTCAAGTGCACGATCTGAGATCTTCATTTTCGGACGAACTATAGACAGCCCGACAAAGCAACCTCCCAGTAGTAAGGCCCATCCGCGCTCTAGGTACCACATGCCATCATATGGACCAACCATAACAATGATTATGGCGATCAGGGTGGCACCTAAGATCGCGTAGCCGCGCAACGCGTTGGTCCACACGAGCAAAAGAAATGGGACTGCCACCAACACCGATGGCCTCACGGTAGATGTTAAAATCACAAGTATGCATAGCACGCCGGCACGCAGCCAGTCACTTTTCCGGAAGGCTGATACCCTCCGCGTCAGATCCGGCATAAAGCCAGGCTATCCCAGATGGTTACGCGTGTAAGGCAGCAAAGCCAGATAGCGTGCACGCTTCACTGCTCGTCCTAATTGCCTCTGGAATGCAGCAGTCACTTTTGTCGTACGCTTGGGCAGTATCTTACCCTGTTCAGTAACGAAATTGGAAAGGGTTGCCACATCCTTGTAGTTCAAGGCGATAATTGGAGGTCCTTCCATACGTTGTCGGCGCCCCCGTGGCCCCGTGAACTCTGGAGGTCCAGATCGTTGATGTCGAGATTCGGTATGTTCACCATCCTCCGCCTCCTCTGGACCAACGCCAGTATCGGTCAGTGGCTCTTGCTGATCGTCCTCATTTTCGGCCTCATCTTCATCGTTGATTTTCTTCGGCCGGAGCTCTCCCATTATCGAGTCTCCGCCAGTGGGTTCTCCTTCGTTGAGAACCAAAAGATAGCGGATGATATCATCGTCTAGCTTGAGCATCCTTTCGTACTCCGGTAACGCCTCTGTTACCGCAGTAAAGTGGGCTGCCACGTAATAACCTCGAGACAGCTTGTTGATTGGATACGTTAGTTGTCTGGTTCCCCAATGATCGATTGCCGAAACCTCACCACCCTTGGAGGTGGCTAACTGGTGAAGTCCATCGAGTTTGGCAGTGACGGCGCTCTCTTCAAGCGCAGGGTCGAGAATGTAAACGACCTCGTAAATTCGCATGATTTGTTCCCTCGGGCCGTAGATTTGTAACGGGCCCCGTTGCTTCAGCCGACCTTACTGCGAGAGCGGTTGGCCAATGGAGCGGGATGTCTGTTTTGTACAGATCAGTACTACGCGAAAAACCTAGTCAAATCTTAGTATTCCAGAAAGTATAAGAAGCAATAATAAGTCTTTGCAGGACACGTTTTAATCTGCTGCTGCCCTCTGAACTGCAGTGACTAGGTGGGGATAACGGGCATAGCCCCACTGAGCTTCCTCAACATTCAATCGCTCGCGGTTGGTATGTGCAAAGCCCTCCTCACCGGGAGCGAACCCAATTGTCGGAATCTCGTGGATTCCACAAGACCAACCCCCATCCGTTGCAAACAACCACGGCCGAACCACAGCCTCACCCTCACCTCTTCGTCGACCCACAGCACCAGCTGCACTGGTGACAACAGGGTGCTCCGAGTCCATCAGAAACCCAGGAGTGAACAGACTCCTCTCCTCCTGGATTCCTGTGTATGTAGTTTGAAGTTCTTTTGCCATGCGCACCTCATAAGACAGCCCCTCGGGTAACAAAGGGATCTGGCGTTTAATCGAGCACCTGACCCTATCGAGAAGTGAATCGTCGTCGTCACACGGCAAAATCCTCCAATCCAAAGCCAAAACAACCTTGTCCGGGATTACATTTCGGCTCTCTGGAAGAACATCCACAGTCGTAGCAATCAAACTAGCAGGCCCGAGTACTGGATCGGCCTTCTGATTTTCACCCAACTCCCTTACCGCGACCAATACATCCCCCAGCAGGTCTAACGCATTCCTAGCACGATCGGGTGCGCTTGCATGGCCAGCTAACCCGGTAAGTACAACTTCGAGTTCAGCACGGCCTCGATGGCCAATGCATACGTCTCCGTGTGTTGCCTCACCAATGATCACTACTGCTGGATCGACGTTACCTGACTCTAAGAGCCGCTTCATTCCTAGGCCGCCACGTTCCTCAAGAACCGTATGAGCCACAATGACATCACCGGGAGCTTGTCCAATCATTGAGGCAGCTGCATACGTCTGCAGAGCAAGAGGGCCCTTTATATCCATGGAACCGCGTCCATGCAGAAAACCATCCCGCACTTCGCCACTAAACGGGGGCACCTCCCACTCCGAGTGATCACCCTCGGCAACAACATCTAGATGGCAGTTCAGCATGGCAGGAGGTGCATCTCCTGTTCCCGTGGCAATACCTATGACATTACCCGTATCATCGATATGAACATCACTTAGACCGAGTGCCTCCATTTCCTCTTTGAGCCGAGAGGCAACTTCTCTCTCTTCCCCAGGAAGTCCTGGGATGCCGATCAGCTCGCCAGCAAACGCAAGCGCATTCTCAAAACTCGGCTCCTTGGGCATTAGCTGAAGAGCGTTTGGATCATGTCCACAATCCATGAAAGTGAATTTCCATCCACATTAAGTCCGTGCACTTCTACAAACCAAGGAGCGAGTACCAGTGACACTACACTCATGAGCTTTATCAAGATGTTGAGAGACGGCCCTGAGGTGTCCTTGAATGGATCTCCTACAGTATCTCCTACAATGGCAGCCTTGTGAGAATCGGACCCCTTACCACCATATGCTCCGCTCTCGATATATTTCTTCGCATTATCCCAGGCACCACCCGCATTCGCCATAAAGAGTGCCATAAGCACACCCGTAACCGTGGCACCCGCCAACAGACCTCCGAGTGCTTCTACACCTAGTACATAACCAACAATTACCGGAGCAAGGATTGCCGTTATACCGGGTAAGATCATTTCCCTTAGTGCGGCAGTTGTAGAAATATCCACACAGCGAGCTGAATCTGGCTTGGCTGTACCTTCCATGATCCCTGGAATTTCCCGGAACTGCCGACGAACCTCGTCAACCATCCCCTGGGCAGCTCGACCTACTGCAGTCATTGTCAGTGCTGCAACAAAGAATGGAAGGCATCCACCAAGGAAGAGGCCTATCACCACCAGTGGATCGAGGATGTTGATCCCGCTTTCCTGGAGGCCAACCTTAGATGAGTATGCTGAGAATAAGGCTAGGGCAGTGAGAGCGGCCGACCCTATTGCAAATCCCTTGCCAATCGCTGCTGTAGTGTTTCCGATCGCATCGAGTGAGTCTGTAATCTCTCTAGTCTCGGGACCTAGTCCGCTCATTTCGCTAATCCCACCTGCGTTATCTGCGATTGGTCCGTAGGCATCAACTGACATCGTTACACCCACGGTTGCGAGCATACCAACCGCCGCTATCCCGATACCGTATAGACCCGCATAGTTAAAGGCAGTCCAAATTGCAGCGCAAATGAGGAAGACCGGGAGAACCGCTGATTGCATGCCAACAGCTAGCCCGGTGATCAAGTTGGTAGCCGCGCCAGTTTGGCTAGCCTCCGCAATCTTCTTAACCGGACCTTCAGCCGTGTAATACTGTGTGACCATGCCGATAGCCACACCCGCCAGAGTTCCTGCTAGGATTGCGATCCAGGGTCCGGAGACGGGGAAAGACTGCCCAGCATCAACGTATGTGATTCCCATGCTCTGGACGACGAAATACATAATTGCCAGAAACAGCGCGCCGGCTATCCACGTCGTGCCATGAAGGGCGTGAGATGGATTGCGCTTCTCAAGTGTCTTCATCGCACCGATGCCAACTAGAGATGCCAAGAGACCGATCATTACTGTAAGGATCGGGAGTGCGATCGCAGCAGTTCGATGCCCTGAAAGAGCAGGTACTGTTGCTCCAATTGCGATCGTCGCAACAATTGAACCTACATAAGACTCGAAGATATCAGCACCCATCCCGGCAACGTCACCCACGTTGTCACCCACGTTGTCCGCAATCGTGGCCGGATTCCGCGGATCATCCTCGGGGATACCTGCTTCAACCTTTCCGACGAGATCAGCCCCTACGTCCGCAGCTTTCGTATATATGCCCCCTCCGACCCGAGCGAAAAGCGCGATAGAGCTCGCACCCATAGCAAAGCCTGAGACAATCTCAGCGAAGGTAGCGTACTCACCATCTACTACTGCTCCTGCACCGAAAATTGCATAAAGGACACCAAGTCCCAGGAGTCCAAGAGCCGCGACGGCGAGTCCCATCACTGCCCCACCGAAGAACGCAATACGTAGTGCCTTGCCCTGACCCTCTTGATTAGCTGCTGCTGCAGTACGTGTGTTCGCGCGAGTCGCTGCCTTCATACCAAAAAAGCCAGCTGAGACCGAGCTGAGTGCCCCAAAAACATACGCTCCTGCAGGTGTCCACCCAATCGCAAAGCCGAGCAGGATTGCCACCACCAATACAAATACAGCCAAAACTGTGTATTCACGTTTGAGAAATGCCATCGCCCCATCGTGAATCTGTTCACCTAGATCGATCATGGTCTCGGATCCGGCCGGCTGCTTTTTCAAATATCGGTAGATCAAGAATGCTATACCCAGGCCGATAAGACCCAGAAGCCATGCCCATTGAGTTACTGCTATTAAGTCGGTCATTGAATCGCTCTTATTGTTACCATGATTTGTGAACTACATCTCGTTATTGGTTGAAGCGGTTCATTACTGCCTCGGTCCCCTCCTCAATCCATGCTTCAATTGCGCCCGTCATGACAGGGAGCAAATCTACCACAATGTCCTCGTCCTCCTGGGGCATACGCGAGAGTACCCAGTCTGCTAGATCTTGTCCTTCTGGCTTCAAGCCAACCCCAATTCTGAGCCGAGCGTATGCGTCAGACTGCAGGACTCCTGATACTGACTTGAGCCCCTTGTGTCCTCCGGGTCCTCCCTCTGGTCGAAACCTCACTCGTCCCACTTCAAGTGCGGCATCATCCACGACTACCAGGAGGTCTTCTCTGATCCGAAAAGACTCCATCTCACTCAATCGTAGCAAGGACAATCCGCTGCGGTTCATATATGCAGTGGGCTTTACCAGCTGCACATGTGAATCACCCACATCACCCTCAGTGACGAGAGCTCGATCCTCCTTTTGGAAAGAACCAAAGTCCCAATCGTAGGCAAGTCGATCAACAACCCACCACCCTACGTTATGCCTTGTAGCATCATATTTGGGACCAGGATTCCCTAGTCCGACCACAATCTTCACGCACATGGGAATGAACCGACCCTAATCGCCACCTCCATCAGAGTCTTCGGGTGACTCCTCAACTGCTGTATCACTTGGCAAGCCTTCCCCGTCCGGTATCTCACCCTCAAGCAGTTCATCCTCTTCAACCACAGCTTCCTCAACAACCTTGGGAATCGCCACCGCACAAATAGTTCGCCCTTCGTCAACGGTGATGTTGATACCTTCCTCCAACTCTAGATCATACACGTGAAGAGATTCGTTGAGCTCTGGGATCTTCGATGGGATGCACTTCACTGGAAGTTCGTTCATTACCTGCTCAAGCACACCACCGCTATTCTTAACACCGATTGGATCTCCAACGAGACGCAACGGGACTTCAACATCAACTGCAACACCCGCCTGGATGCGGAGGAAGTCCACATGAATAAGCGAAGACTTGAACGGATGGCTCTGAATCTCACGCACCAACGTTTGGAAAAGCTCGCCCACCCCCTCAACCTTGAGACCCACGATCGTATTCTCAGTGCTGATGGAATGAAAAAGGTTCTCCGCCTCATGTGTATCCAGAGACAAATGCATGGTGCCCAATTCCCGTCCATACAGGACAGCTGGGATCCGGCCCTCCTGACGTAGCTTTCTCGCTACTCCCTTTCCCGTACCTTCTCGTTTCTGTGCTTTCAGCGTAATAGTCATTCTGGGTTCTCGTTCTCCTGATTATCGGCCCCCAGGGCTATCCTGGGGCCCTTCCCCTCAGTTGTCCTTCGGAATCTCAAAGAGTTTGCTTACAGATTCGTTCGAATGCACGTGGTGAATTGCCTTAGAGAGCAAGTCAGCTACGGAAAGAATCTCTAGCCTGTCAGAGCGTTTTTCCTCTGGAACATTAATCGTATTCGTCACGATCATCCGCTCCAGAGACGAGTTGGCAAGCCTATTAGGTGCCTCCCCGGAAAGAATCGGATGGGTTGCCGCGGCATAAACTGTCTTAGCACCGCGGTCTTTGAGTGCTTCGACGGCGTTGGCCAGTGAACCTCCTGTGTCAACCATGTCATCAACGATTAGACAAGTCCGATCCTCGACATCACCAACAATGTTTAATACCTCAGACATATTTGCCTTCGGCCTACGTTTATCGATAATCGCAAAGGTCGCCCTAAGACGACGAGCAAAACCTCTTGCCATCTTTGCCGCTCCGACATCAGGAGCTATGACTACGAGGTCTTCGAGTGCAAGATCTCTGAAGTACTTTGTCACCACCGGTGCTGCGTAAAGGTGATCAACGGGAATATCAAAGAACCCCTGGATCTGGTGCTGGTGGAAATCAATTGAGATAACGCGATCAGCTCCGGCAGCTACAATAAGGTTCGCAGAGAGCTTAGCACCAATCGAGACCCTGGGTTGATCTTTCCTATCCTGACGACCGTATCCGAAATACGGAATGACCGCTGTGACTCGGGCTGCCGAGGCCCGTTTTGCAGCGTCTAATAGAAGACACAACTCCATGAAATTGCCCGCAGGAGCCGAGGTGGGTTGGATAATAAAAACATCCCGCCCACGAGCACTGTGGTCTATCCGAACAAAGATTTCACCGTCCGAGAAATCTTCGATCGTCGCTCCTTCTGGCGATTCCCCAAGCTTCTCAGCTATCTCACATGCTAACGGAAAATTGGCGCGTCCGCTAAGCAGAAGAAGAGGTCCATGCTTGTAAGTGTCTTCCATGTGACCGGAGCTAGAATCTAAATCCCTATAGCTATCGCTTGATAGCAAGGAACGTTAGAAAAACCACTATCAGTGGTCAACGCTCATTGCTTACTGAATTTCTAACCTTAGTCCTACATCTCACTGGTAGATAGAAGGTTTTCTTACCGTTCTTGGACACTAAAGACTCGGGCACTAACTGCATCAGCCCGCCCCACCGTCTTCAAAACCATTCGAACTTCATACTTGCCTGCCTTAAGGTCTGGCAGATCTAGGTTCAGGTACCGGAACAATAGGCCTGGACTTAGCGGTCCGGGCTCCTCCCAGGAGAGTCGCAGCGGCCTTGCAGGTTTTGTGATCCGAAGAAATTCCCCGATCTGGCGGAGCACTCCCCGATTTATCGGGCTCACTGAGACTTCGAAAAGTAAAGTCTCCGATCTAAATCCAAGGCCGGAGACCTCCCAGGCAATAGCGAATGTTTGACCTGTTAGGATTTCGGCTTTCTTGAGTGCCTGTGGAAGCGCTGCCGCAAGCACTTTAGGCTCGTTAGAAGAAGGTCGCAGCATCAGGATGTCAGAAAGCGATGCCACATCCTCTGGCACTGGCTGACTTTCAAACTCCATCCTTAGGCGCCCGGCACGGTGCTTCCTCGGGCTCCACGTTTCAGTCGAAAGCACATAACTCCCCGACGGCACTTCAAGTGAGAGCGCACCCTCGGTATGGCCCATTATTTGAGCACTCTTGGTCCGTGCTCCATCTAGTGGCACTAGAAAGATTCCAGCACGGTCCAACATTCCGTCCTGGGTACCCGGATCGAGCCAGGGTATTGGATGGTCATGGCCCACATGCCGAGTTGTATCATCTGGAAGAAAGTGAGTCCCCACTACAACTACTCGGCTACCTCGGGGGAAGAATGCAACTTGACCTTCCATTGGAAGAAGGACAGGTGCATATGCCGGCGCATATAAAGAACGAGGTCGTTCGACATCTGCCCGTAGATCTCCCGGCGCTGCTAGACTTGGGGTATTAAGCATTTTACCAGGAGGCATATAGTCCCTTCCCTCTGGATGTTTGTGACCAATCACATGCTCGACCGTCGTGAATCCTGCATCAGAAGTCCTATTCCACCCCAGTTCCCAACCGTGTCGGATCGTGAGTTCGTCAAGATCATTGCCCCAACTAATTCGATAGGGGTTCTCAGCCTCTTCACGGATCTTTGCAACAGTCCAGCGTGCATAGTGTGAAGTCTTTCGATCATTACCTTCAACGAGATAGAGCGGGTCCGCGAGCATCCAGAGGCGCTCAAGCAAGTTATCTAGGGCTTCAGAAGATAATGTTGCTGCCTCCTTTAGCGCATTTTGGCCGTCATCATCCATAATCCAACGTGGTACGCGCCACCTAAGTGACTGTTCATTATCCATTCGGTCTATTGCTATCGAAAACGCTCGATCGGCCTCAATATATCTTTCCAGTCCATGCAGAGAAAATCCTTCCAAAGCTGCACACCACCATGGCTCGGCAGTCCCACATGAACGAGCTGCCTCAAGTGCTTCTTCCCAACGCCGAGCTTCGGAGAGGTACCAGACGCGCTGCCCTAGTAACCAGTCGTCACCCGGGACAAGCGCCTGTATTGAGTCCAGTAAGGACAGCAGTTCTTCTCTGAGTTCTTCAGCTTCGACTAGTTCGGGACGTGGGTACCAATCCCCCTCGTCGTACCAATAGCAGAAACGCCCAATTCGCTCATCACAAGCACCATTGGCCGATCCAAGTATGAGAGGAAAGTATCGAATCCTTCGCCGCTCAAAACGAGCTTGGGCTGCCCGGGCGATTCCCTGCGATTCCGATGAATCAATAACAGCAGCTACAGTATCTATTTCACGGGATACGACCTGGGCCATGTTGATCTGAGGAGAGGTAGCACAAATCAATAGAAGCGTGCCGAGTCCCCTGGCAGACAGATATTTTCTCGACTTCACCAATATCCCGGTTCGTTTTACTGCGCCTAGGAGTATTGCAATTGGCCCGGGTGGATTCGAACCACCACCGCCGGTTCCAAAGACCGGTGTCCTGCCATTAGACCACGGGCCAACATAATCATCCTATCGGAAGCTAGGCCTTAGGTTCAAGGCTTCGCGGACATCGGTGTAACCGGTGGATAACTCTCCAACGTCCGTGTTACCAGACAAGGCCAACCAAGCTCTTCCGTAAGGTCGCGTGCATCGGATTGAACGTCACCGCCATTCCTGGCGATAGCAAAGCAAGCAGCGCCACTCCCGGAAAGCAAAACGAGCGGGTAACCCTTCTGCCTCAGGGCACCAAGCGAACATCGGACTTCAGGGTGCAAATCAGCAGTCGTAACCTCAAAATCATTGTGCGCTGATGAAATGATCGTATCCCAGTCCCTTCTCGCTCTAATGAGACTTAGGCCAGTGTGATGCCCATTATCATCAGAAGACCTCCCAAGCATCTCATAAGCATTGCGTGTTGACACGTGCACGGGCGGGAGTATTAGGAGTAGAGCTTCCTGCGGGAGAGGCTTGATGGGCTCGAGTATCTCTCCTCTTCCATGGGCCAGTGCTGTAGTACTGTGGCACAAGAAAAATGAGACGTCTGACCCTATGTTAGATGCGATTTTCCTCAAAGCCTCGGTATCCAGTAGGCCCTCGGTAAGGTAGTCCAGCCCACGAAGTACGGCCGCAGCATCAGACGACCCACCCCCTAGGCCAGCTCCAGCAGGAATGTGTTTTGTTAGTCGCACATGGATCCCCTCTTGTAAACCAGCTGCCTCTCGATAAGCAGAGGCCGCACGGTACGCGAGATTATGCTTTACCGGCCCTACTTCCAGACCTGTAACTTCAAGGCTGATTTGTCCAAGGTCATTTAATTCAACGAGTACATCGTCGCAGTAATCAATGGCCTGAAAGAGGGTCTCAAGTTCATGGAACCCATCCGAGCGACGGTGCAGAACCCTCAAGAACAGATTCACCTTCGCAGGAGCAGAAAGGGATGCTGTTTGATTCAATGCTCCTCCGTGAAGTCCTCATCTCTGCTTGTGTCTGAATTCGAGGACCTGGCCTGACCAAATGAGAGACCAAGTGCCCAAGTGTAATACAGACCAATGATTGTGATCGGGATCCAACCTCCAAAGTGATATCCGAAAGCGAACGCTAGGGAGTCGGCACTATCTACACCGTAAACTGTGCCGATAGCAAAATCTGAGCCCGCGTGAAAGGTACCAAAGAATCCCGGAGCAGCAGGAAGAGCAACTGCAAAAGCGACTACCCCTGCAGTGAAGATCGCTGAGACAAAACCAGTGTCGATTCCAAATGCCAGCATACCCAACCAAAAAGAGAGAGCATGCCAGGTCCAGAAGACTAGCGTCCAAGTAAAACCGAGCAGTAAGAGTCTCGCATCCCTCATGATCTTAAGCGAGCTGATAAATGACTCGAGGATCTTGACTGAAGCCGCTCCGATTTCCGGACTTAGTAACTGACCACACCACCCAGCAATGTTAATCACCAAGCGTGGGGCTACTACGATCAAACAGAGCACTGATGTCACTACTATCACTATCAGTATAGCCAACCTGAGAAGGCCAGCCCCCCAACCTTCTGAAAGCGCCTCTATCGAAGGGAATCCAGAGGTGTACACGGGAATGATCAGAAATAGCAGCAGAACCACACCATCCATGAACCGTTCAACAACGAGTGACCCGAACGCCGCACTAGCAGAGACCGGTTCTAGACGTCTGAAGGTATACGCCCTGGCAAGATCTCCAACTCGCGCTGGGAGAAGGTTATTCGCCATGAATGCGATTGAAACACTCGCGAACCTCGATCGGAGTCCTGTATCCGCTTTGACGGGTGTCAAAAGGATCTTCCACCGAAGTGCCCGGATGAAGTAACCAAAAGTTCCAACACCAATAGAGGCACTTAGAAGCCAGAGATCAGCCTGGGCGATGTTGGCGACGATGTCCGTTAACGATTCGCCTCGGAGTACCCACCAAAGAAGCAGAACAGTGACTAGGGCACCTGTAAGCGCCATGCCCCAGCGTCTCCTCATGCCTTTGACCGCGCCTGCCGCAAAATCTTGCTCATCTCACGCACAGCGTTTTCCATCCCAACCAATACCGCACGAGCAATGACACTGTGTCCGATATTCAACTCCTCAATCTCTTGTATCTCTGCAACCTGGCTTACGTTCTCGTAGGTAAGCCCGTGTCCAGCATGAACTGCGAGTGCAAGATCCCGGGCAAGGGTAGCCGCATGACCCAATCTTTTAATCTGTTCTTCCTCTGGCTTTGCCCTCCAAGAGTTGGCGTATTCACCAGTGTGCAGTTCAACAGCATCGGCTCCTAACTCAGCGGAACATCGTATTGATTCCTCGTCCGGATCGATGAATAGCACAGTCCTTATTCCACTCTCTCCCAGACTGCGTATCGCCCCACCGATCTCCGCTCGTTTCGAATCTCTAGAAAGGTCTAGACCACCTTCAGTAGTCACCTCCTCTCGGTTTTCGGGTACAAGTGTCACTTGCATGGGCCTGAGTTCGTGTGCGATCTCGAGGATATCAGAAGCGACAGCAAGCTCGAGATTTACTCCTGTCCGAACAATTTGCATCAAGAGTCGGAGATCTCGATCCTGGATATGTCGTCGGTCTTCACGCAGATGGACTGTGATCCCGTCCACACCAGCAAGTTCAGCGAGCACGGCCGCCCTTACGGGATCCGGTTCATCAGTGCGCCGCGCCTGCCGCACAGTAGCCACGTGGTCTATGTTCAGATAGAAGCGCATTTTTCCAATCGTAGCCTCACATTTAGCTCCTCTGTGACAGGTCCATATCCGAAGACTATACGTATTATCTTACTAAGTCTCTCTTCTATAGGATGCCTAAAATCTACTACCTAAAATCACATAGTTGGTAATCTATTCAACACGGATGTCCGGACATCCCTTGAGTCTTCCGAGAAATGCGGGCGCGACCCGTGCCGTAATCGAAACTGTCATGTTCTCATCCACTCGCTTAAGAATCTCGGCTTCTTGATACATTTTTGAGATCATCCGTCCGTTAGACACCGGGATGTGGGCCACAACCTCGACCAACTTAGCCCGAAGTCGAGCACCGAGTGTCTCCCTAAGTGCTAGCAATGTGCTCTTGTCTTTAGCAGATACAAAAACCGCGGGAGTAGGTTCGATGGCTCGAATCCGTCGACGAAGCATTTCTTCTTCCGCATGAGTGATAAGATCAACTTTATTGAAAACGAGAACCTTACTGGCGTTCGCTAGGCCGAGTTCAGACAGCACACCCATCACGACATCATGCTGATCCTCCCAATCCTGCCTAGAAGCATCAATCACATGTAGTAGAAGATTGGCTTCTCTTGCTTCTTCCAGTGTGGAATGAAACGAGGCCACCAGATGATGTGGGAGTTTTCGGATGAAACCCACAGTGTCCGTGATTAGGGCCTGGTAGCCCTGGCCCAGATCGACGCTACGAGTTGCCGAATCAAGTGTTGCAAAAAGACGATCTTCGATAAAGAGGTCCGAACCCGACAAGGAGCTTAGAAGGGAGGATTTGCCAGCGTTTGTATAGCCTACCAACACTGCCTGGAACATTCCTTCTCTCTTCTGACGTTGAACCTCTCGAGCCTTCGCAACCTGGCGAAGCTTTGATCTTAGGGTAGCGATACGCTTCCGTATAAGTCTGCGATCCGTCTCGAGCTGAGTCTCCCCGGGACCCCTGAGTCCAATACCACCCCGAATGCGCGAGAGGTGGATCCACATCCGTCGAAGTCGAGGAAGGAGATACTCTAGTTGTGCTAACTCAACCTGCATTCGAGCCTCACTCGAACGCGCACGCGTAGCGAAAATATCTAGGATCAATTCAGAGCGATCCATAACGCGGACACCGAGAAGATCTTCGAGGTTTTTCCCCTGAGCGGGTGTGAGTTCCTCGTCAAAAATTACCAAGTCTCCTTCCTGATCAGAGACAAGTTCTTTGAGTTCTACTGCTTTGCCCTCACCTAGGTACACTCTCGGATTAGGCTTGGTGATACGTTGAGTTAAGTATCCTACGACCTCGCCTCCAGCCGTGTCTGTTAAATGTGCGAGTTCCTCTAGATGCTCTTCTATTAGAGCAGGATCAACCGCTTGACGAGGTGGTGCCCCAACCAGTATTGCCCTGTCCACAGGCGTGTGCATGTCGATGAGCTGAGTCGGTATCCCACTACCCTCCAGATATTTGTATTCGTGGGATATACTGCTCAGTCATGAATACCTGGAAAGCACTGTGTTCGAATGATTTCAATCTACTCGTATGGAAGATCGGTGAGAGTTCATTCCTCATAAGCACCCAACCTGGCCTCAACATGGGCCTTGAGAACCCTTCGTTCATTCTGGGTTGGGTCTGTGAGAACAAAGTCTAGTAGGTCTTCAAGTATTCGAGCAAAATTTGGACCTGGGCGTAGCCCGATGCGAATTAAGTCATTGCCATCAATGGCTAGATCGGAGATGCTCAATGGCACACCAGTCGCACGTATAAGGCGAGCACGGCGCCATGAGTCTACAACCTTAGATGGCGTCTTTCTTAAAGAAGGATGAGCCCTTGCTCGTGCCAGTTCTAGACGAGCCAGGGCATTAAGCCGCTCTGGGCTATTTGAACTGAGCCAGCGGCGTATGGCTTGATCATCCGCACCTAACCCCGGAAGGGGACTAGCTGAGGCCTGCTGAGATGTTTCATCAGTCTGAGCATTTGAAAACCGAAGTCGAACAAGGATCCCGACAACCTTTTTAGGATCAAGCAAATGAAGGAACTGGGCCAGCCTTAGAAAGGCGTTGCCCGGAGGCAGTTCATCTATTGATGCAAGCGTAAACTCCCATCGATTCAAGGCGACTGAATGATCTACCGTCCGAAGTTCGTCAAGTTCAGGGTAAAGTACGCCCAAGGCTCCTGTTTTTGCGTAAAGGCTCAGGGTTCTTGAGGGAATACGATGCCGATCCAAAGCCTTCAGAAGTTCATCCCGAACCCGCTCGCACGAGAGACCTCTCAAGTGTTCTGTCCCGTCACAGAGTGCTTTCCATGAAGCCTCGTCAATTCTGAGATCAAAGCGCCCTGCGAATCGAAAGGCCCGAAGAATTCTGAGATAGTCTTCCGCAAATCTTTTCTCAGGAACACCGACAGTCTTGAGAATACCTGCCTCAAGATCTTTGAGCCCGCCAAAGGGATCGAGAAGCTTCTGCTCGATGGGGTGCCACGCGAGGGCGTTTATCGTGAAATCTCTCCGTGCTAGGTCTTCCTCTATTGTGTCAGCAAAGGTTACTACTGCATGTCTTCCATCAGTTTCGACATCCCTACGAAAAGTCGTAACCTCAAATAAAGTCCCATCCCGAGCGAGCACTCCCACAGTGCCGTGTTCGATCCCTATCGGAACAGTTCTCTTGAATAGCTGTTCTATTTGCTGAGGCCGGGCCTGTGTGGTGAGGTCCCAGTCACCCGCATAGTGACCCGACAGAATATCCCTGACTGCTCCTCCTACGGCCCATGTATCATGACCCGCCTTCTGGAGCGTATCAGTAATCCAGTGGACTGCTGGAGGAGGCGAAAGTTGAACCATGCTCACCCCGCCAGGACAGCACCTCCGTTTACGTTCAGAACTTCTCCGGTGATATGACGTGCAAGCTCTGAACAAAGAAATAGGATCGGGCCAGCCACATCTTCAGCTGTCGCAATCCTACCCAGTGGAATCGATCGAGAGATCAGCTCCCGCCCCGCCCCCTCGAAGGTTGATGACGACATCTCGGTGTCAATCCAACCTGGTGCCACGCAATTCACTGTAATGTCTCGCGAGGCGAGCTCAATACATAAGCTTTTGACAAAAGACATCATCGCTCCTTTGGTCGAAGCATAGTCGGCATGGAATGCTTCACCACGTTGGCCAGCTGTGCTTCCGACAAGAACCAATCGCCCGTGATCTCTAAGACGGTGGGTAGCAGCACGACAGGTGTAGAATACAGAGTTTAGGTTAACTCCCAACGTCTTCTCCCATTGCTCGTTAGACATCTCCGCAATACTTGCTTCTTTATTTGGCCAAATCCCATGGTTCCCAACAAGGATGTCTAAGCCATCGAATTCTGTATCTACTCGTTTGAAGAGGATTTCCACATCCCCAGGGTCAGAAAGATCACCCATTTCTGCCCATGCAGGGACACCAATTTCGTGAAGTGCATCCAATGTCTCCTGCGCTTCCTCAGAACGGCTGTGATATCCGATACCTACACTAGCTCCAGCCCTAGCCAACAGGAGCGCTGTCGCTCTGCCTACTCCCCGTGATCCACCAGTTACCAGGGCATTCTTACCTGTGAGATCAATTAGCATCTTAGGGTTTCTCACTAATCAGTTGGCTCACTTCTATATCAAAACCTATAGCATAGTAGTATCGGATCTTTGATTAACACGATCTGATATTGACTCTTAAGAACTATCAGCGGAATGCTGCATGATCACTCTCAAGACTAAGTCAGGGTCTTCGCCATCAAGTGCTGACTCACAGGCGTAGGTGATCAACGCATCTGCGGTAAGAAGCTGAAAGGCACTGTTCCGCACGCGCCCCGGAGACAATCGCGCTTGCTCTAGAGCATCACAAGCAATGTTCGTGAGGCCTAACGCAGACACGGCAGTGACTCCCGACGCATCAATCCAAGGTCCCAACTCTACCGGGGATGCTGGGCGTCGTTCGCTAATCCATGCCTTCAGGTCACTCACGGTATTAGCACCAGACTCTAGCGCTTCATCAATCTTCGTGGTGTCTTCCACACCAGCTTGAGCGATATGGGATTTACCCCCACCTCTTCCTCCTACAAATGCGGACACTTCCCGAATTAACGCATCTGCACGCACACCTCTTGAGATCAAATCCTCACCCACAAACGCAAAGAGTACATGCTTTTCGTTAGGCATTTCAGCTGCCAGCACTGCAATCCCCGAGGTGCCAGACTCAAGAAATCGGTCACCCCACTTTCGTGCATCATCCGCATTCCGAGCGCGAATACGGACACCTCGATAGTGCGCACTGTCGCCTCCTCCTAGATCGATCACATCAGAAGTGACATCCGTTTCGGTGCTTCCTCCTTCCGACCTTACTTGATCGAGGAGGCTCTCAAGTTCAGCAGTATCGGACAGAAGTTGCTCTGCTCGATGCTTTGCTCCGTCCGGTCGTGTCTTCAGGACCGCTGAGATCTCTTCCAGAGCGGCCTCACGTCCCTTTAGGTAAGTAAATGCTTCTCGTCCAGTAAGCCCTTCAACGCGCCTTACTCCTGCCGAAACTCCTGACTGACTAACGAACCTAAATAGGCCAATCTCAGAAGTTTGGCTCGCATGTGTGCCTCCACAAAGTTCCATGCTGACACCAGCTATGCTCACAACTCGAACCTCGTCAGGATACTTTTCTCCAAAAAGAGCCATCGCCCCGTCTTCAACAGCGGCTGCATAGGAGCGGTGGTCAATTTCAACCGGATGATTGGCCCAGATGCCCTCATTAACGATCGATTCTACCTGCTCGAGTTCATCGGTATCCAACGGGCCCGTATGTGCAAAATCAAAGCGGAGTCGATCAGGAGCGACCAGTGAGCCGCGCTGTACCACATGGTCACCCAGCACTTCTCGTAAAGCCGAGTGCAGGAGATGAGTCGCGGTATGGTTTCGAACTGTGTCTCGCCGAACATGATCTGTAACCTGAGCTTCAACTGGAAGCTCCTCCTCTCCGGCGGGAAATACACCCTCCATTGAACCAAATACTGCGGTTTGTCCCATTACATCAGCTATCTCTCGAACAACTAGCTTCCAGACATCACCAGAAATAACCCCGACATCCGATACCTGACCACCACTTTCAGGATAGAAGGGGCTTTCACACAGTATGAGGCCGGCTGCGTCATCCTTAACACGATACGCAAGAACCTTAGTTTCTATATGGAGTCGTTCGTAACCGACAAATGTCTGCTTTTCGCCGGAGATTTGAGTCCAACCATCTGTGATATCACCCGCCCTGAAGACCTCCTTGGCCTCTTCGCGATCTGCGCGTGACCTGGATCGCTGTTTAGCTAGTTCCTCTTCGAAGCCGACTTTATCAACGTCATACTCTCTTTCTTCAGCAATGATTTCAGTCAAATCGATCGGGAAACCGAAAGTGTCGTAAAGCCTAAAGGCGTCATGCCCAGCTATTGTCCCTCCCCCCTCCGATATGAGTTCGTCCAATCGGGTCATGCCACCTTCAATAGTCAAAAGGAAACGCTCTTCCTCCGCTTGAGTTGTTTTAAGTAGATGGTCTCGTTGATGGATCAGATCGGGGAAAGTGTCGCCCATACTATCAACGACTGCAGCGACTACACCTGTGAGTGTTGGCTCTCGTTGTCCAAGGAGCCAAGCGTGGCGCATTGCCCTCCTTAGGATACGACGCAGCACATACCCACGACCTTCATTTCCCGGAAAGACACCATCGCAAAGAAGAAATGCAACTGCACGGGAGTGGTCCGCGAGAACTCGATAGCTAACAGCCTCGTCGGTTTCAGCGTCGTAAGCTCTTCCCACTAGTTCACCCACACGATCAAGCATTGGGCGGAAAAGGTCAGTATGGTAAACAGAGCCCACACCCTGCAGTACTGAAGCAAGCCGCTCCAGTCCCAACCCCGTGTCGACAGATGCGGCCGGAAGTTCGGTGAGGCTGCCATCTTCAGCTCGATCGTACTGCATGAAAACAAGATTCCATAACTCGCTGATCTGACCAGAATCGTTCAGCTCGACAAACTCCTCCGTATTCGTCACAGAAGTCCGGTTTTCTCTTAGGTCGTAGTGCAATTCTGAACAGGGGCCACACGGTCCTGTATCAGCCATCTGCCAGAAATTATCCTTGTCACCCAAGCGATGTACCCGTTCCGCTGGAAGTCCCACCTCGGTTGTCCACAGGTCTGCTGCTTGATCATCCGTGTGATGGACAGTCGCATAGAAGCGTTCGGCCTCAAGGCCATAAACTTCTGTCAAAAGATCCCAAGCAAAACGGATCGCATCTTTCTTGAAGTAGTCCCCAAAAGAGAAATTCCCGAGCATCTCAAAGAATGTGAGGTGCCGAGTAGTGCGCCCCACCTCCTCAAGGTCATTGTGCTTACCACCGGCTCGAACGCACTTCTGAGATGTCACTGCCCGTCTGAATGGTACCTCTTCTTGACCCAAGAATGCGCTCTTGAACTGCACCATGCCGGCATTAGTGAACAGCAGTGTGGGATCATCCTCTGGCACAAGCGAGGAACTCTGTCTTCGAGAGTGCCCTCGTTCCTCGAAGAACGAGAGAAATTGCTCCCGGATCTCGGCGGTCGTCATGGAGTCACATTAAGGGAAAGCTGCATTTATGAAGCCGGACTCTTAACGATAACGGGTGACGCGGTGTGTAAGGAGTACCCGCTAGTGTGAAATCAAGGGAGCGGAAGGACCGAAGGCCAAACGCTTACATTTGTTCCAACTCCTAAGAACGTCAGCCGACGACTTCCCCTTCCAACATTTCCGGGACAAGGTCATCAACTTCTTCAAGTTCTTCTTGATTCGCGGGATCCAGTCCTAACGCAGTACGTAAACGTACTTCAATCTCTTCGGCGATATCCGGATTCTCCACTAGGAAAATCTTAGAGTTTTCCTTTCCCTGCCCCATGCGCAGATCCCCGTAGGAGAACCAGGAACCTGATTTTTCAACGATTTCATGGTCGACTCCGAGATCAATGAGTAGCGCGGTATGGCTGACCCCTTCGTTGTATTGGATGTCGAATTCAGCTTGCTTGAACGGAGGAGCACATTTGTTCTTCACAACCTTTACCCGGGTTCGGTTACCGATCACATCCTGTCCGTCCTTGATTGCACCAATACGGCGTATATCAAGCCTAAGCGAGGCATAAAACTTGAGTGCTCGCCCTCCTGAAGTCGTCTCTGGACTACCAAACATGACTCCGACCTTAATACGTATCTGGTTCGTAAAAATGACCGAAGTATTAGAGCGACTTACAGCACCTGTGAGCTTTCGGAGCGCTTGGCTCATAAGTCTTGCCTGAAGTCCAACATGGGTGTCGCCCATCTCACCCTCAATCTCTGCTCTTGGAACGAGCGCTGCTACGGAGTCAATAACTACGACATCAATTGCACTGCTACGAATGAGTACTTCTGCGATCTCAAGCGCTTGCTCTCCCGTGTCCGGCTGTGAGACACCAAGTTTGCGGGCATATCCGACATCTAGGGCATGCTCGGCGTCTACAAAAGCCGCTATACCACCAAGGCGTTGAGCATTCGCGATCACTTGAAGACAGAGCGTTGTCTTGCCTGAGGATTCCGGACCATAGATCTCACTGATTCTCCCTCGCGGGATCCCCCCTATGCCGATTGCAGCATCTAAATTGATCGCGCCAGTAGGGATCGCCTCGATAGTACTTGCAAACGAATCTTCTCCCATTCGCATGATCGCACCCTTGCCATAAGAGCGCTCAATCTGTGTAATCGCAGTGTCTAAAGCCTTCTGGTTTTTGGCCGTCTTCTTCTTTAGGTCTTGGTCAGTCATTTGAGCCGTGGCCATCTCTTCTCCGTCTTCGTGAGACCCCGCTTTCAAGGGGTTCGACATCCAAAGTATAATACCCGAACATAAAGCGAAAGTCTCCCTATTGACCTAGGCTACTGACCCGAAGAGGGAGTAACCACAAAAACATTGGAATACCATGGTACAAATCGAGTCCTCGTCGTTCTCGACGATTGTATAGAATTTCTTTAGGAGGGCTCTGAATAGAGGAGAGCAGTAAAGGACCTTCCTGGGAACATATCCATATCACAGTCTAGTTACTCATCAGTTTTTCCTGACGATAAAAATATGTCTGCCATACCCCTGGCCTGACTGCCACATAAAAAGTCTCAAACGGCCGATCCGCATTCCTCGGCGTGAAAAGCCCAACTCCTAGGTGCTGCCCCACTCGCATGATCTGCTCACAATCCACTGGACCCTCACCTACCATTTTCTCATACATCCGATCCTCAAAAAAGATTGGATCACTGCTAACAAACCATTGAGCAGTTCCAGCATAGGTTCCGGCGAAATCAAGGACTGGCTGGAGAGTGCGTATTGGGATCCTGCCGGGACCAATCAGCGTGTCACCCTCAGGGGTCAAACGAACCTGCACAGTTTCACCTGTGGATAGGCAAAGGTTCACCAACGACCCCTCACCTCCAGGAGGCAGAGTGGCGACTTCAATACGGACCGTGTCCGGTGGTGGGGCGGGAAGCACCACCGTGTCTGGTGCAAGCCTTTCCATAAGAGATGGGCGGTGAAGAACGAGCTTGTCTCTGACTCCTATGGCTACCGAGCCTAAAACGGCAAGTTTCGGTTTCCAATACTCCGAGTGATGACCTCCCGACGGTTCAGAGTAGTTCACCGCAAGGTACTGAGCCCCGATCCGGATTCCTGCCATATCGAGCTGGGCTCCTAAATTGACATCGAACCCGTCGTATTCACTCATCACAGTCAATATCGAGCTATTCCCAATTCCAACATGGACCGCTGAGCCGAAGAACCAACCTTCTGAGTCTATAGAGCGGTAGAACTCGAGTTCATCTCCATCCTTGAACATTCCCGAGCCATAACCACCCGTAACCGTAATATCGTGCTCCGGGAGGGCGCCCTCATCGAAGCCTTGGATGTGGACAGTCGCAACACCATATAGGCTTAGTTTAGTATTCACGTCTTCAAGGCCCACGTAGGACTTGCGGAACCGCTTGTCGGGTATCCCTAGTCTCGTGGGCTGATATGCGATCCCATCTTCAAAATTCGGCGTGGTCACATACCTGCCCCCAAACGCCAATCCCAATCCCTGACCCTGTGGTCTTAGTAACTGCGCACGGCCAAAGACTCCCCACATATTTCCACCCAAGCCCGGCTCATTGAAGGATTGCAGGGTCGTACCAATCTCTACACGATCAAATAAGCCCAAAGCAAAAGAAGCATCGGAAAAGAAATCTTTGATCGGCGCACCAAACCCGGCCTCATTACCGCTCCCATCAACCTCAATCGTGCGACTGAGATCCATGAAAAATCCTGAGTAAGTTCCTGTAATCATCATGTGTGGGAGAACGCTAGCAACCGGGATGTTTATGAGTCCAGATCCATACCGTTGTGTGCTAGGCATCGTTGTAGTCTGGGCCGTCAGCAGTACAGCTGAGCACAATGGCCAAAGGGACATCGCTGATAGCAAGCAATAAATCCGCCCCCACGAGGTATTCATCAAAGGATATACAAAGCCTTTAGGACATTCTTAGAATCGGGGCGTACGAAGTGTCATCATTATGGTTAGTCCAAATGATGCAGAATCCCTTTCCGACTTCATCACTCCTCACCACTAGGCCGAATAAAGTCACAGCAGCTTCAAGCTTTTTCAGTTGCCGATCTTCTTCTCGATCTGCGAGAGGCGCCGGCCAATAGAAACAACCCAAAAAAAGACTATACCGATCGCAATCGCGTACGCGATGAAAACATGCCAGTAGGGGCGACCAAGACCCTGGGCCGCAAGCTGTGCGCCGGGAAGCTCTGAGATCTCCTGGGCAGAGAGTGTGATGGTACCAATCAGGAATGTGATTCCCGTGACCAGGCTGCAAAGAATTTGGTTACGATTCATAGTAATTACACTGATGTATGACGGGAGCGAGTATCGAGTTCAGACCGAAGATTCTCAAGCGAATAGCGGAGGAGGAACAGCCCCAAGAAAAGGACAGTGAAAGCTCCTAAGCTCATCAAAAGTGTGGTAAGCATGTCACCGGGGAGAGTCGGTCCTTCTGGCTTAATTACCACAGGCTCCGGGTGTAATGATCGAAACCAGATAACGCTGAGGTGAATGAAGGGGATATCGAGAGCACCAACGATCGCCACCACCGCAGCGTGGCGTTTGCCCTTCTCTGGATTTTCGGTCGAACTCCTGACCAAAAAGTACCCTAGGAAAATGAACCACAGTAGCAGCGTGAGCGTAAGCCGCGGCTCCCAAGTCCAGTAAGTACCCCAAGCGATTTTTCCCCATAGAGGCCCAGTGATAAGCATGATCGTTGCAAAAACCATCCCTCCTTCAGCCGCAGAAACGGCAGCACGGTCAAGCCGTTCATCACGAAGCCAGAGGTACACCGCACTGAAAAGTGCAGCCAAGCCAAATGCTAGGAAGGATGTCCATGCAGCCGGAACATGGACGTACATAATCCTCTGAGCGATCCCTTGGGTGACTTCAGTTGACACCCAAAAGAAAGACATCCAATAGACCGCCCCAAGCCATATCAGTCCTATCATAGCCAGTACGGTTCCAGTAAGTAGGATTTTCTTACTTGACATCAATCCTCCACCACAAAGCGGAAGAGCCAAGAGCCCAGGAAAAAAGCCATTAAAGCGAAAGCCGCAAGCATCCTTATACTACCTTCAGCCTCTGTTACCGGCCTGCCGGAGAAAAACTGGCTGGTGGCAGTTGTACCGTAAATTACCACGGGCGCAAGTAATGGGAAAATGAGGACCGGAAGAAGCGTGTCTCCCATGCGGGTCCCCGTTGATACAGCAGTAAACAAGGTACCAAGAGCGACAAAAGCCAGTACACCTAGACCGATCACGATCGTAAGCATTCCAAAATTGCTACCAACTTCGAGTCCGAAAAAGAATATGAAGACCGCAACAACCAACAAGGCCACGATATAAAGGAACACAAAATTAGCTAAAGCCTTCGCGAGAAAAATCGCATCCTTCGGTACGGGACTCAGTAATATTCCCTGGAAAGCGCCATCTTCAGCCTCTAGGTGAAAGGTGCGACCGACTCCAAGTAGGCCAGCGAACATGATCGTCATCCAGACAAGGCCTGAAGCAATATCTTCAGGGGACACACGGACCCAATCAGTCGCATAATTGAAGAGAATTGCCACCAATACTACGAACGCACCCATTGTGATAAGGCGCTCTCGGGTACGGAACTCTACAAGCAGGTCCTTCCAGAGGATTGTCCCAACCTGTTTGAGGTAATTCCTCATCCGTGTCCCTCTATCACACCGTGGTAGAACTGACCGAAGTCATTCCCAAGTTCAGCGCGCTTTCCCTGCCACACAAAGCGACCACAGTTCATGATGGCGACAGTTGTTGCCAACGCCACGCCCTCACTCAAGTTATGTGTGACCATTACGACAGTCCGTCGACCATCCCTAAGGTCTGAGAGTACACCTTGGAGCACCAAGGCTGCCGATGGATCAAGCCCGGTGTAGGGTTCGTCAAGCAGGACAATATCAGGATCATGGAGGAGGGCCCGGGCAAGTGCAAGTCGTTGTCTCATACCATGGGATAAATCACGGACCAGCGATGCGGCACGTTCTTGGAGACCCAGATGCTGAAGTTTGTCTCTTACCACATCGTCCACATCTGAGAGGCCAAAAAGTTGCCCATAGAACCGGAGGTTTTCCTCGGCACTGAGATGACCGTACAGGAAGGTTTGGTGGGAGAGAACACCGATTCTACGGTGCCACTCGACCTCTCCGAAGTCGAGTGCCTCACCTCGAAGCCATACTTGGCCGCGGCTGGGTCTAAGAGCCCCTGCTAGAAGCGCCAACAAGGACGTCTTACCGGCACCATTTGGGCCAAAGATGGTGAGAAACTCACCCTTTGCCAGTGATAAATCTATCCCATCAACCGCAATAACAGACCCGTATTCACGCACTAAGCCCTGGGCTCGGAGAACGGGGTTGGTTGAAGATTTCTCGTCAGCTTCTGGGTGGGCAGGAACGGACACGGAGGTCAGCCAACCGCCCCAATCTTGAGTTCCTGGCCACATTCGGAACAAAAGTGGCTTCCATTGTCATTACCAAAACCACAGGATCTACACATCAGTCCTGAGCGGAGTGCAGCACGGATTTTAGTTATTTCAGCTTCGACATCGTCATCAAGAACATGTGGCTTACTACCAGCTGCATCAGCTTCAAGCGCCGCGAGAGCTTCAGCCGTGAAGTCAGCTTTCAACGAGAGGTAATCCTCTTCGTCCAATTTACCAGCGAGGAAGTCATACTCTACATCACGGAGTGCAAGTAGCGTGACTCTCTTACGGGCCTCGGTATCAGTCAGTTCGTCTTCGGCCCTAACAAGAGAAGCATGCAGTCCACTCAGGATAGGCTGAAGAATGAAAAGTGTGACTGCGGCCGCAACCAGAGCCCCTCCCAAGAATACAGTAGTCATAGGGAGTTGGGTAACACCGTACTAGTCAACGGATTACCTCGCTGCTCCCGCCATCGCAGGGGCATCTGTTGTTACAGCTTCTAGCTCTGGGCGGGTACTTCTCCTACGTCGGTCTACACTTGGCCAAAGTGCGATCACAGTACCCAAGGCGAGAATCAATCCACCATACCAAATCCATGCCACGAACGGCTTAACTAGAACCTGCAAGTCGATACCCTGCGCAGCGGAGTTGGCTGAGAGTGCCCCATCCACATCATCCATTGCCGACAGGATCAGGTAGAGGTCCTCCCTTACTGTCGAGCGGATCCCAACCTCAGTCATGAGTTGATCGCTCGTTACGTATTGGCGCTTCTCGGGCAACAGTATGCCCTTTGCCACACCGTCTTGCTCTACAGACACCGTAGCGATCGCTTGCCATAGGAGGTTGCGTTGACCCTTACCCAAAGAGACAGAAAGGCCCTCATAAGTAAGCGTGTAGGTATGGCCAAAAGGAGAAGTGATATCGACTTGGTCCCCCGGCAACATATGCTGGCGCTCGTCTACATTGTACGCGGCACCTGCGAAGGCAAAGTAGATCATCACGATCCCTACATGGACGATATAGCCCCCCCACCGTCGCCGGTTTCTGGTCACTAGGTGAAAAAGCGCAACCGCGTAGCCTTCCCCTTCAATGCGTGCTCGGGCTTGCGTTCCCTTCCAAAACTCCGTGGCGATGATCGTTAGAACGAAGGCACAGATGCTCCAAGTCACGAGCGCTAACCCATGGCGTGCTCCCGCCACCCAGAGGGATACAGCAACTAACAGCCCTACGCCGATCGGGATCTGAAAATTCTTCTGGAGATTCCGCTTTGTTGCACGACGCCAAGCTATCACGGGCCCAATACCCGCTAACGCGAGAAGTACTAGCCCAATTGGGAAATTGACTTTTTCGAAAAAGGGCGGGCCCACACTTATCTTCTCCCCAGTCACGCCCTCGGCGACAAGCGGGAAGATCGTGCCCCAGAAGACAGCGAAAGCAAAACCCAGCAGCATTAGGTTGTTGAATAGAAAAGCGGACTCACGAGAGAGAAACGACTGCATGCTATTCTCACTCTGAAGCTTGGGTAGGCGGTAGATGATCAACAGGATACACGCCAAGAGTACAATACCCATAAAGCTCAGGAAAATGTAGGCGATCTTGAGTTCTTGAGCGAAAGAGTGAACCGACTCGATGAGGCCTGATCTAGTTAAGAAAGTAGCGAAAATCGTGAGGAGGAATGTCAGGAGTACCAGTGACATATTCCAAACCTTCAGCATCCCACGTTTTTCCTGAATCTGTATGGAGTGGAGAAATGCTGTCGCTGTTAGCCAGGGCAGAAGTGAAGCGTTCTCAACCGGATCCCAAAACCAGTATCCGCCCCATCCGAGCTCTTCGTAGGCCCAGCGCATGCCGAAGATGATCCCAACTGCGAGAAAAAGCCACGAGAGGAGAATCCATCTGTGAGTGAGTTCAATCCACCGGGCATCCAAGCGACCATTGAGCAATGCAGCAACTGCAAATGCAAATGGGATCGTGAACGCTGTGAAGCCGAGATAGAGCGTGGGTGGATGAATCGTCATCCCTGACCGTTTGCAGGGGTGAATGCTAGCTGCTCGAACGGATTGACATCCGCGAAAAGCAATACAATGAGGAAAAACGTCAGGATCGTCTGTAAGACACCAGCGACGTAGGGCATAAACTCCCTATTCTTCTTCCTGTTGAGGAAGACACAGAGAGCCGCAAAGAACGCCAGCACCACCGCCCAGAAGAGTAATGAACCGCGCTGTCCAGCCCATAGCCCGGTGATCTTGTAGAACACTTCCATCTCTCGATTCGAGTACGACGCAACGTACCAGTACTCAAATTTGTCACCCAGAAAGGCGCTTACTACACCGAGAGATGCGAGTACTAGTAAAAAGAAAACCGCGTAGACACTGCGTTCCGCACTCAGAACGTAGTCACCCCTCTGCGTGCGGCCACCCACATAGCCGAGCAGCATTCCCCATACTGAAAGTGGCAACGCAATCCAGAGGGCGTATTCCCCGAGAATCGTCAAGTGACTCGCTCCCCGTTAGAGAGCATGGTCAACCGGCGAGGTCCTCCGGAGCGGCCTCGTACCGGCTGCCGCATTTCGTCAGGAGAGTCTGGGCCTCGAAAACACCATCCCCGCGAAGGCGCCCCTCAAGTACGACTTCCGTGTCATCGGTGAAGGTGTCCGGAAGTGCATCTCGAAATTCGACGGGAAAAGTGACTGATTCGTCCGCAAGATCACGTACCATAAATGTGTGAAGCAGCTCTCCGTCAACGCGCTTGTACGTCCCCGGAAGCACCTTACCACTAACCTTTACCCCTACCTCGTGGAAGGTGCGATCATCCTTAACCTTCGCCATGAGTTCGACAGGAGTCAGATAGTAGACCATCGTCTCGCTAACGCCGGTCCAGATCAAATAGGAGACGACCGCGGCCACACTCACGAGTCCAACCATGAAACGGCTATGATTTTTCATAGTCCCCTCCTCAATACCGGTTCCTTCCTGAAGGCTTCGAATCTAGCCGAACTCCCCTAGTTGGGACCAGTCCAAAGGATCCCCTGATATTCACGACCCTCCGGGGGACAGAAGATTCAGAGCATCTTGGAGGAAATCTTTGTCAGCTTCCCCGGAATGCCTGAGCCCGTTCTAGCGCCCATCCTGCTGCTTCAATGGGACCCTCAAGCATCCGTAACCCCAGTCCCTCAGCGGGTGGAGTACCGAGTATTCCCACAGAAAGGCCGATTTTTGAAGCTAGAGCAATCTCAGAGAGTGTTCCCCACTCACCACCAACCGAGATAACAGCTTCCGCTCCCTGGACTACCAGTGCATTACGCGCTTCCCCCATCCCAGTGGCGAGTGGGATGCCAACCCAGGGGTTTGCTGACTTTGGGTCAGACCCTGGAAGAATACCAATGACTAGCCCCCCGGCTTCGGTTGCACCCTGAGCTACGGCCTCCATCACACCTCCCCCTCCTCCACACACCACTAGAGCTCCTAAACCAGCAAGTTGTCTTCCCAAATCTAACGCTAATTCCCACTCGATTTCTGAGGCCTGAGCACCCCCTACGACCGCAATACGGAATGGAGGATCGATCTTCCGTGCCAAGGTCATTAGTCACCAGCCCACTGAATGGCAGCACGGACAGCCCGATCCCACTCCGTCTTAAGTGCTGACCGGTCAGTTTCAGACATTCTTGGCTCACATTGGGTCCCAGATCCCTGGACTGAAAGAAAGTCGTCAGCATCCGACCAAACACCCGTCGCAAGTCCCGCAAGACCAGCCGCTCCCAGAGCGGTGGTTTCCACGATTTCTGGTCGACGTAGGCGAATACCGAGCACGTCTGCCTGGAACTGCATGAGCCAATCGTTCAGAGCTGCACCACCATCTACACGCAATTCCTGGGTCTCGAGCGCCGCTTCTTCCTCCATCGTCTGGAGAACATCCATTGTCCCATATGCCATGGCCTCCAACGCTGCTCTCACAATGTGCTCTCTTTTCGTTCCACGAGTGAGCCCTACGAGCATTCCACGTGCATCAGGCACCCAATGGGGAGCCCCAAGCCCTACGAAGGCAGGCACAAAATAGACGCCAGAATTGTCTTTTACGGACCTCGCCATAGCCTCAGACTGCTCTGCTACCTCCAGAAGCCCTAGCCCATCCCGAAGCCATTGGATAGCAGCACCCGCAATGAAGACTGAACCCTCGAGTGCGTAGGCCAACCCACCTTTCTTGTTGCAGGCAGCCGTTGTGAGCAGACCGCGCGTGGACGGCACTGCTTCTTCACCCGTATTCAAGAGCAAGAAAGCGCCTGTACCGTAGGTGTTCTTGGCCAAACCTGGGGACCAACATCCTTGACCAAACAGTGCTGCCTGCTGATCTCCTGCGATACCAGCAATCGGCGCTTCAATACCTAAGTGGACACCCGAAGCTATACCAAAATCACCAGAGCTAGGGCGCACTTCCGGTAGTAAACTTTTGGGCACGCCCAAAAGGTCTAGGAGCCATGGATCCCATACGCCTTCAGTAAGATGGAAAAGTAAGGTCCTCGACGCGTTCGTGGGGTCAGTCGCGTGAACTGTTCCATCCGTGAGGCGTGCCAGAAGCCAACTATCAATTGTACCAGCAGCGAGCTCACCAGATTCTGCACGAGACCGCAGATCAGGATCCCGGTCTAGAATCCATTGAATCTTGGTGCCCGAGAAATAGGGGTCGAGTATTAACCCTGTGCGAGCTCTTACCTCACTCTCATGACCTGCATTCTTAAGTCCTCGGCATACATCAGTCGTTCTTCGGTCCTGCCAAACAATGGCTCGATGGACGGGCTCGAGTGTCTCTCGATCCCAGAGCACCACGGTCTCCCTCTGGTTTGTTATACCAACCGCACAAATATCTGCTCCGGACGCTTTATCAATCGCTGCACGTGCAACATGAACAGTAGTATTCCAAATCTCTAATGCATCGTGCTCGACCCATCCTGGCTGCGGAAAATGTTGGGTAAATTCAGAGTATGCTCGACCTAGGATTGTTCCGTCCTGCCCTATGACTAGACAAGTTGTGCCGGTTGTTCCCTGGTCTATCGCCAAGACAGAGGAAATGCTCATGTAGGCTCCAATCGTTGGCTGACTTCCAGCTCTAGTTGGTTTGAGACAGGCTACCGAACTCGTACCGCCACCCAAACCGTGAAAGTAAGTCTAGGAAAGTGCCGACGGGGAAGCCCACGACGGTATAGTAGTCCCCAACGATTCCAGCCACCAACGCCGCTCCCAACCCTTGGATTGCGTAGGCACCCGCTTTATCCATTGGCTCCCCACCCATCACGTAACGGCGAGCTTCTGCTTCAGTGAAGTTGCGGAAACGAACTTCAGTGCTGGATACAGCACTAACTGTTCCGTCGTGTCCTGAAATGGCAAGTCCAGTGAGAACTTGGTGTTCACGGCCAGCAAGAGAAAGAAGCATCTCAACCGCAGCGCCTTCATCTTCAGGCTTACCCAATAATCTATTTTCGCTAACTACAACGGTATCTCCTCCGATCACCAGAGCATCTGGTTCTGTCTCGGCAACTACCTCTGCTTTAGCGCGTGCGAGGCGCTCTACATGAGCTGCAGGAGATTCTCCTGGCATGTATATCTCATCAACTGCCGGTGACTGTACGACAGGATTGAGTCCAAGTTGGTGAAGAACATCCAATCGACGAGGTGAGTTGGATGCCAGGATCAGTCTCGTCATGCTTACCACAAGAACCTTAGCCTTAGCGCTCAAGCAAGATCGTGACCGGACCTTGATTCACGAGTTCCACATCCATGGCCGCTCCGAATTCTCCGGTTTCTACCCGACCCGGAGCTCTCTCACTGAGGAAGGCCACAAAGTTGTCGTACAGAGATATCGCAATCTCTGGAGGTGCGGCGTCGATAAAACTAGGCCTACGTCCCTTCCTGACATCTCCATATAGCGTGAATTGGCTCACTACAAGAAGCTCTCCCTCTACATCATTCAGCGAGCGGTTCATCTTTCCTTCAGCATCTGAAAAGATTCTCAGTCCAACGATTTTGTCCGCGATCCAAGTTGCTTCTACTTCTCCGTCACTCGCTTTGAAGCCAACCAAAAGAACAAAGCCCGTGCCAATGGCACCGACAGATCGCCCGTCGACGGTGACCTCTGCCGACGACACCCGCTGCAGGACAACTTTCACAAGTGGGTTACTCCACTGTGACGGACTGAGTTCGAACAGTGAATAAGATTTTCCTCACTGTTTCCAACCTTCTTCACTGCTTTTTATTTTATCCGTTTTGTGACAAAGATTGTCTGTAAAAATTTATATAGAACCCGACTGTAATGAACAAATAACCTGGAATGTTATCCCACCCCCACGGAAGGTGTTTAAAATAATTGCAACTAGACATAAACAATCCAAAAGTGAAAACTTTACCACCTACTTCCATAAATGGAGTCCATATTGCTGGAGTAAGGGTATGATTTTTAAATTGGTTAAATCAATTGTAAGAGACAGACTTAAATATAATGACCCTAATAGGGTTATAAAGTTATTAATGGGTCAAAAAACAAGGAAGTATCTATAAAACCGAAAAAGGGGGGCAGACCAAAAAAAACCCCCCTGTTGAACTCATTCAACGGTAACCGACTTGGCGAGATTTCTCGGTTGGTCTATATCCGAACCTCTGATCATCGCCATGTGGTAGGCTAGCAGCTGGAGCGGCACGGTTGTTAGAACCGGCTGAAGAAGAGCTATGGTCTGAGGGACACGGATTACGTGGTCGACCTTCCCCTCAAGCTCAGGAGCCTCATCAGTCACAACGGCAATAATCCTGCCGTGCCGGGCCTTAACCTCCTCGACACTCGAAACGACCTTGTGGTAGACCGCATCGCGCGGTGCTAATACGACAACCGGCATGTCTTGGTCAATCAGTGCGATTGGGCCGTGCTTCATCTCTGCAGCAGGATATCCCTCTGCATGGATATAACTCACTTCCTTAAGCTTAAGTGCACCTTCTAGTGCCACTGGAAACTGTAATCCACGACCTAGATAAAGAAAGTTTCTTGCATCAGCGTATGCTTCGACTAATTCGCGGATCTGTGCGTCAAGCTCTAGTACCTTCTCGACCTGCGCCGGAAGCTCTTTGAGGGCTCGCACAATGCTTCCACCTTGCAGAACAGAGAGGTGTCGGCGTCGACCGATATTTAGTGTAACCAACGCTAGTGCAACCAGTTGACTCGTGAATGCCTTGGTTGATGCAACACCGATCTCTGGACCTGCATGCAGGTAGATACCATAGTCGGTCTCCCGAGCAATTGTTGATCCGACAACATTAACTACGCCCATCGTGGAGATGCCCCGATGTTTCGCTTCCCGGAGCGCCGCCAAAGTATCCGCAGTCTCTCCAGATTGGCTGATAGCGAGCACAAGAGTGCCTTCTTCAAGCACTGGATTCCGGTACCTAAATTCCGAGGCGTACTCAACTTCTACCGGTATACGGGCAAGTTCTTCAATCATGTACTCACCCAAGAGAGCCGCATGCCAACTTGTACCACAAGCTGTGATCACAACGCGTCTTACCCGGCTTAGATCAGGTTGGTGGTCCTCTATGCCACCGAGCCGAGAGTCTCCATCCTCTTCCAGTAATCGGCCACGCATCACGTCACGAAGCGACGAAGGTTGCTCAAAGATCTCCTTAAGCATGAAGTGCTCGTAACCGCCCTTCTCAATCGCCTCAAGATCCCAGGTGACCTCGTGTATCGTCCGGCTTACCTGTGCACCGTGGAGGTTATTGATGCGGTAGCCATCCATATCAAGGACCGCGTAATCACCATCGTCTAGATACACAACATCTCTAGTCAGTGCGATCACGGCAGCAGCATCTGAGCCAGCCAACGTCTCACCATTCTTGCCAACTCCAATTAGCAGAGGACTACCGTTCCGCGCTATGACAAGTTTGCCGGGGTCACGGGAAGAGACCACGGCAATACCGTATGCGCCTTCTACCCGCCTTAGTGCAGCTGCAACAACATCTTCGAGTGGCTCTCCCTCAACCCAGAGACGATCAATCAAGTGGACGATTGCTTCAGTGTCTGTCTCTGAAGTGAAGACGTATCCTATTGCTGAAAGTTGTGTTCGAATGTCATTAGCATTCTCGATGATCCCATTGTGGACAAGTGCGATATCGCCCTGACTAGAAGTGTGGGGATGTGCATTTAGTTCATTAGGAGCCCCATGTGTCGCCCAACGAGTGTGTGCAATCCCGCAATTACCGGACGGAGCAGCATCCTGGACTGCTTGCTCAAGCGATGAGAGTTTCCCGGCCCGTTTGATGACCTGAAGACCCGACCCGTTCAGAAGCGCGATCCCTGCAGAATCATATCCCCTGTACTCGAGTCTTTTCAGACCTTGCAGCAGAATCGGTCCGGCCTCTTCGGGGCCAACATAACCTACGATTCCGCACATGAATTAGGTCCTCTGCAAGATTCTCGTCACATTCACGAACGCCTACACAATCCCTTCTAGCAACCCTGCCACATGATCAAGTAGGGCTCTAGCCTGCCCTTCATCCGGAGCTTCTGCGATGAGCCGAACTACCGGTTCCGTTCCAGACGGGCGCACATGAAGCCAGGTCGAGCGATCTCTCCAAGTTAAACGCAGGCCGTCTGAGTGGTCGACCATGGCATCATCTAGATCACCCTCTAGCATCTCATAAGCACGAGGTAGGGCCTCTCGTGGGAACCTAATCTTCTCCTTAACAATGGAGTACGAGGGCCAACGGGCTACGGCAACTGACGGAGGGCCTCCAACATCGATCAGATGTTGGAGAATCAAGGCAGCAGCTAGCGGAGCATCCCGGGTATGATGAAGCGCTGGTAAAATCACCCCACCGTTACCCTCACCTCCCACAACTGCTCCCTCAATCATCATTTGTTGCGCTACGTTGATTTCACCGACCGGTGCTCGTGTTAGGGGCACAGAGAAGGCGTCAGCGACATCGTCGAGCACCTGGCTGGTTGATAGGTTTGTAACCACGGGCCCAGGGTTCCTCGAAAGTATTACTGAAGCAGCAAATGCAAGAGTTAGATCCTCTCCCATAGCCCTCCCGGTCTCATCTACCAGAGAGAGACGGTCAACATCTGGGTCAACAGCAAAACCCACTTCCGAGCCCGTGTCACGAACAAGTTTACAGAGCTCAGTGAGATTGGCTGCGGTGGGCTCCGGATCTCTAGGGAATCTGCCATCAGGATTCATACCGATGGCTTCTACTGTGCACCCAAGCTCAGAGAGTAGTTCTGCCATCACTGGACCTCCGGCACCATTAACACAATCAAGCGCGACTCGGATACCTCGGTGTTTAATAGCTCCCACATCGACTTCAGGAAGGGCTAGAATCCCACTCAGATGCCTCTGCCAAGCCTCACGATCTTCAATTACAGGCTCAATAAGGTCCCAGGAGGCTCGCTGTGGATCTTCCTGAGCAAGAAAGTGATGAAAACGCTCTGATTGCTCTTTCGCGAGAAAGACCCCTTCCCCTGTAACTAGTTTTAGTGCATTCCAGTCAGCTGGGTTATGACTCGCAGTAATCACGATCCCACCAGACGCTTCCTCCTGTTTAACAGCCAATAAGAGTGTCGGTGTAGGGACCATACCGAGATCGATCACCTTGGCTCCAACCGACTGGAGGCCGGAGATCACCGCTCTACTGAACATTGGGCCAGAGACGCGCGAATCACGCCCGATGTAAATCGGATCTCCCGCACTCTCGGTTCTCATGAACGTCCCGAATGCTGCAGCAATCTGACCCATTAATTCTGGCGTCAACGGATCCCCTACGCGCCCGCGCACACCCGAGACACTGACCATGAGATTTGGTGGTAGGGTAATCGGCATTTGGGTTCTCAAATGGGCTTAGCGGACAAGCACACAAGTGTCTTACAACAAGCTTAAAAAGGTGACGTACAAAGTGTGATAACGTCAACGGATGCAATTGTATGACCGGCTAGCAATCGCCCATCTACTGGCTAGATTGGGCGCGGTTCAAATCCGTTCACTAGAGGAAGAATCATATGAGCAAAGAGGCTCGCGAAGGCCTCGGTTTCGGTACTCAGGCAGTGCACGCTGGTGTGTCTCCTGAGCCTGTGACTGGCGCTATCATGACCCCAATTTTTCAAACCGCTACATATGTTCAGACAGCGGTCGGTGAGCCCAGGAAGGGAAGCTACGACTATGGTCGCACTGCCAATCCAACGCGGGAAGCACTCGAAGCAAGTATCGCGGTTTTAGAAAATGGATCCTCTGGAATTGCTTTCTCCTCGGGTCTAGCAGCGATTGAAGCGATCGTGAAGAGGCTTTCAGTAGGCGACCATGTAATCAGTGAGGAAAATACATACGGCGGAACGACGAGACTTTTTACTAAAATCATGAGCCGTCTGGGCCTCAAGTTCACATTCCTTGACACGCGCGATCCGTCTGAAGTGGCCAATGCGATACGGGATGAGACAAAGCTCATCCACCTAGAAACGCCGACCAACCCACTGATGCGACTCAGTGATATCCCAAAGCTGGCGAGCCTTGCACATGATGCCGGTGCGCTGCTCTCGGTAGACAATACTTTCGCCTCGCCGTTCAACCAACGTCCTCTGGAGCTCGGCGCTGACTTCACGGTTCATTCCTCTACGAAATATCTCAATGGTCATTCTGATGTCATTGGTGGTCTGATTGCATTGCGCGATCCTGAACTAACCGAGGAGTTGCTTTTCATCCGAAAAACGTCCGGTGCGGTTCCGGGACCAATGGATTGTTGGCTAACCCTCCGCGGTATTAAGACTCTTCATGTACGAATGCGTCAGCACAACTCGAACGGGCTAGCGATAGCCAGATATCTAGAGAATCATCCAGCTGTGGAGAAGGTCTATTATCCAGGCCTTCCATCTCATCCACAGCACACACTCGCTGCTGAGCAGATGGATGGGTTTACGGGCATGGTCTCAATTGACCTCGGAACCCTAGAGCGAGCTAAGACCCTCACAGAACATCTCAGTATTTTTGCGCTTGCTGAAAGCTTAGGCGGGGTGGAATCGCTCATAAGCGTTCCGGCCCTCATGACACACGCCTCCGTACCTGAGGAACGTCGATTAGCAATGGGGATTAACCCTGGCCTTGTGAGGCTCTCTGTAGGAATTGAAGAAGAGGCGGACCTCATTCAGGATCTGGACGGCGTACTGGGATAGCAGGGAGAGAAAAGCCTGGTGGAGTAACCCAGAGCGTCACATACCCCTTATCGGGTTCTAATGACAAATCCCCGATGGAGAGTGACTGCGGGTAGCCTGTGCACATAGATGAAGTAACCCCACTCGCTCACCCCTTTCCATTTTCCCTCGTGATCGTACACTCCGGCATATGCGTATTCTGATTGTAGGAAATGGTGGGCGAGAGCATGCCCTACTCTGGAAGCTTCGTCGTGATGCACCGGCTGCATCCTTTTTTGCAACTCAACCTAATGGAGGAATGGTTTCTGATTGTGAGCATCTGGAGATCGAAGCCACTGACGTAGGCAGCCTCTCTAGTTGGGCCAGATCCAATCAGATCGACTTAACCATCGTTGGACCTGAGGCACCTTTGGCAGCAGGCATAGTGGATCATTTCGAGAAAGTTGGCTTACCGATCTTCGGTCCACACGCTAAAGCGGCGCGTATCGAATCGAGTAAAGCATACTCTAAAGAGCTGATGCGGAATGCTGGCATCCCCACAGCTGAACATAGAACGTTCACGGATCTCTCCACGGCTGAAGCATGGATCCTAAGGCAGGGGGCACCAATTGTAGTGAAGGCCTCAGGGCTTGCTGCTGGAAAAGGAGCTGTAGTCTGCACTACAGAACAAGAGGCACTCAGTGCGGTCAGATCAATGCTCGGAGACTTCATTTTTGGTGAAGCTGGCCGAGAAGTTGTGATCGAGGAGTTCCTTGAAGGTGAGGAATTGTCGGTGTTCGCCCTCACCGACGGTGAACACTCAATAATCCTTCAGCCGTCTCAAGATCATAAGCGCGTTGGTGAAGGTGATACGGGACCTAACACCGGTGGAATGGGAGCTTATGCCCCAGTCTCCATCGCGACACCTGAGCTGATGGCAGAAGTAGGTTCCAAGATAATTCAACCTACACTGCGGGCATTAGCGGAGGACGGGTCACCTTTCCAGGGCCTTCTTTATGCCGGCCTAATAAAGACGGAGAGCGGTCTTCAGGTGATTGAGTTTAACTGTCGGTTCGGCGATCCTGAAACCCAAGTAGTCCTTCCCCTAATGCAGAACTCGCTCCTAGATCTTATCGCCACAGTAGCAGAAGGTGGCAGGTTACAGCCTGGTGTGGCAGCCGCACGCCCTGATGTAGCAGTCACAACCGTGGTAGCGTCTGGGGGGTACCCAAGCAGCTACGAAAAGAGCAAGGAAGTCACTATCCCAACGCAACTCGAATCCGAGAACTGCATAGTATTCCACGCAGGAACCATGCGCCGGGAAGGGCAGCTCTTAACTTCAGGCGGACGTGTTCTAGCGGTCACAGCCCTAGCGCCCAGTATCAGCGAAGCGGCTGAGGCCAGTGCAGATGCGGCCGGACAGATTGAATTCGAGGGAGCTTTTCACCGAAGTGATATTGGATGGCGCGAACGGTTACGTCAGGATTAGCAAGAGTCTTGATGACCACTAGAGTACACTCGACCATAGATAGGAAGATCGTGGAAGAAGTGGTATTCAGGCTATTCGGAATCGCAACACACACCGGGTAAGAGTGTGCCTGAGCTTCCAGAAGCTGAAACTATTGTTCGGGGACTTCGGACCGCAATTATCGGAGAACGAATACATCGTGTTGAGGTGCTGCACACAGATATTCTGCGCCAACCGAAATTGATTTTCTCTAAACGAGTGCGTCTCCGAAGGATCAATCGAATTGAGCGTCGGGGTAAAAACGTGCTTCTAGTGCTAAACGAGGGTGGGGTCATCAAGGTAAACCTCGGTATGACCGGTCGCCTGCTACCTTTTTCTAGGCCGCCACGTGGCGCGGAACGCCCTACTCACTCAGCGGTTCGGCTCCGTTTTTTGAGCGGTGCGCTTCTTGTGTTCGATGATACGCGTCGCTTCGGTAGCATGGAGGCTCTCACGAGTGCAGAATGGAATGAGCGATCCAATTTAATGGGTCCAGAGCCCCTAGGTTCCACTTATCAGGTAACCCATCTGCTAGATGGGTTACAGCGTTCTTCTTCGCCAATCCGGTCGTGGCTCCTCGACCAAAAGCGGATCGCAGGTGTCGGAAACATCTATGCAAACGAGGCGCTCTATCTCGCTGACATACATCCCCAAAGGCAATCGCGCAGTGTGACAAGAAATGAAGCAAGGGCACTATACCGCTCACTAAGAAATGTTCTAAGGGATGCGATCAAGGCAGGCGGAACTACAATCCAGGATTATCGAAACACTGATGGAGACAAAGGAGAGTATGCTGGGCAGTTGAGTGTCTACGGTAGAGAGGGCAAGCCGTGCTATAGGTGTAATTCTGGAGTGCAGCGTATCGTCTTCAGCAACCGCTCTGCATTCTATTGCCCATCGTGCCAACCCCGTCGGAGAAATAAATGACGGCGTTTAGAAACATCAGCGTCATTCTCATCGCACTCCTTGCCAGCTCCCTGCAAGCGCTCGAAGCCCAACAGACACCGGGAGAGCTACTACCGGTGCGGCAAGTCACCCTCGATAACGGTATGCGCCTGGTCATCCTTAAAAGGCCTGGGGCCCCGACCATCTCTTTCACAGTCCAATTCAATGTTGGCGGGGTGAATGAGCGACTAGGAACCACAGGTATTGCCCACCTCCTTGAACATATGCTCTTCAAGGGTACGACCAGCGTAGGTACAAGAAATATTGAGGCTGAACTCGAGCTATATCCATGGATGGACAGTACACACGACTCTCTAGTTGCAGCACGAGCACGTGGCGATAGCGTGGGTGCATTAGAGCTGTCAGAGCGCATAACTCAACTTGAAGACAGTGCTGCAGTCTTTATCGAAAGTAATGAGTTTGATCATATCCTAACTCGGGCGGGGGCTCGGGGGTTGAATGCGACGACAACAAGCGAGTCCACTGTCTACTTCGTAGACCTACCATCAAACCGAGCGGAATTATGGTTTGCACTGGAAGCCGACCGAATGTTGAATCCTGTCTTCCGAGAGTTCTATGCCGAACGCGATGTCGTGGCGGAGGAACGTCGAATGAGAGTTGAAGTGAATCCGGCCGGTGCGCTCGCAGAAGCTCACCTAGCGAGCGCATTCCGGATGCACCCATATGGAGTACCCGTAGTTGGATATATGGCCGATCTTCAAGTGATGAGTCGACAGGATGTAGAACGCTACTACCGACTCTATTACGGTCCAAACAACGCAATCGTTGGTATTGTTGGGGACCTTGATCCTGACCAGATCGAAGCGTGGGCAAGAAAGTACTTTGCCGCTATACCAAATGCGGAGCTCCCCCCGGTTGTGACTGCGGTGGAACCATCGCAAAGAGGGGAACGGCGAACAGAGTTGGAGTGGGATGCCCAGCCCCAGCTCCAAATCGGTTGGCACGTCCCGACCGGAACCGATCCAGACGCGCCCGCTTTAGCAATCTTAAGCTCACTATTGACCGGAGGAAGAACATCCCGCCTGTATCGGAGTCTTGTTCTTGAGAGTCGTGCTGCAACAGCCGTATTTTCTTCGCTCGGACCAGGTATGCGATATCCACAACTCTTGCAAATATCCGCCACGCCCAGGGCTCCGCACACCACGATGCAACTGGAAGAACTGATCTACCAGGAGTTAGAACTATTGATACAAGAGGGTCCTACTGACAGTGAAATAGAACGAGTTCGAAACCAGATCTCAGCCGGATCCGTTCGCCGTATACAGTCAAACATTGGGCTCGCTTTCCAGTTAGTAGAGTCAGTCGCCTTGTTTAATGATTGGCGCGAGACATTCCGCTACTCAGATAAACTACGGGCCGTAACTGCCGATGATGTTATGCGGATAGCCAGAACCTATTTGACCCGAAGTAATCGCACGGTGACAACACTCGTAAAGACTGAGAACTCAAGATGATATACCGAGTGATTTACACCTTTGCCTTCGTCTTAGGAATGATGTTCACGTCTCAATCTACCTCTGCCCAGGTGCTCGTTCACGAACATCCAGCAGAAGAGATCGAGTTCCCGGATTTAGAGTTTGAGCCACCTACAGTGGAGGAGCATGAGGTAGCGGGAGTGACTGTGCTCTTACTTGAGGATCATACTCTTCCGCTAGCTACCATATATGTACGGCTCAACGGTGGTTACGGATTATTTAGTAGAGATGTGTACGCTGCAGTTTTAGCCCTACCATCCCTTATACGTTTCGGTGGTACTGAGAGCCTGGCACCCGACTCAGTCGACAAGATCTTAGAATACTATGCCATCCAAACTTCGTTCGGCAGCGGTGGCGACGTGATCACAGCTACTGCCAATGCGTTAGTCCAACACTTCCCCACCACCATCGATCTCCTCGGTACACTCCTTACAGAACCCGCCTTTGACTCAAACGAGGTGGAAGTCTGGAGGGGGCGACAAATCGAAAGTGTTCTCAGAAGAGCAGATGACCCAGTTCGACTTGCATACTCTGAGTTTAACCACCTTCTCTACGGAGATCACTCAATTGGCTGGGAAATGAATGCAGCTGATCTAGAACCTGGAGATTTATCCCGTGAGCAGCTGCTGGAAGTGCACAGTCGTATTGTTTGTCGTGACAACCTTATCCTTGGGCTGGCCGGCGATGTTAACTGGTCAGAAGTCGAGCACTTAGTGGAGGGACTGGTTGACCGGATCAAACCCTGTTCTGTATCTCTGCCCGAGTCGCCTATCCCGACGATCAGGGATGAACCAGGAATTTATTTGATTGAAAAGAATGTAGAACAAAGCGTGATAGTTATGGCGCACGCCACCAATTTAAATCTATCTGACGATCCAGCTTATTTCTCAGCTACGATCGGAAACTCGATCTTAGGCGGGGGAGGCTTCTCAAGCCGCATCCTTTCTAGAATCCGGACACAGGAGGGTTTTGCCTACTCGGCAGCTTCTCTGTGGACAATCCCCCGGCGCTACCCTGGCCTTCTTGGCGCAGTAACGAGCACCCGTCCCGAGAACGCTGTCCCTGCCATCAAGGCAATCCTTGAGACAATGCAGGGGTTGGTAGACTCGCCCCCCCAACCCTCAGAAGTAACCACGGCAGTCGATGCAGTTCTGAACGGCTTCGTCTTCAACTTTGAGACGTCCAGCCAAATCCTGTCGCGTATGATGTTCTATCTGAGCGCAGACCTCCCCAGAGATTGGCTCGAACGATACTTGGCTGGAGTGCAGAGTGTAAGCGCAAATTCTGTACACCACGCTTTTTCCGAGCACATGCAACCAGAAGACATGATGGTGCTAATCGTCGGAGATACAGAGCGTATGGGAGAAGAATTACTTGCGACCTTAGGCCCGGTAACAATCATGCGTGAAAAAGACTTTCACTAAGAAACTAAATAAATCAGACTTCTTCTTCTTCTAGGCCCTGCCCCAATGGATGGCAGCGATTCCCCCGGTGAGTAAGGTCCAACCCACATCCGAGAAACCGGCTTTCTTGAACTGCAGACCAAGTTCGTCTGGCGGCGGAAATTCCCCCACAGACTCGGGAAGGTACTGGTATGCCCACGGGTGTCCTGAGACAATGCGACCTATAAAAGGTAGCACACGACGAAAATACAGGAGGTACGCTGCACGCACCAGGGAGTTGGGGGGTAAGGTAAACTCCAGTACCACTAGGATTCTGTCCTTCTTAAGGACACGATGAAGCTCGCTTAGCCCATGCTCCAAATCAGCGAGATTCCGCACACCAAATCCGACCATAGCACCATCGAAACTGTCATCCGGGAACGGTAATGCTAGGGAATTTCCGCACACCGGCCTTATCGGCTCGGAAACTATCTTTCTAGCACCCTGCACCATCATAGGAGAAGCAAAGTCGGTGGCGATTACTTGTCCACAAAAGTCTGTGCGATCACTGAGTTCAAGGGCAAGATCAAAGGTGCCTGTGCAGGCGTCTAGGAACCTTCCAGATGGCTCCGCTTCCCACCCTAATCGATCCACTGCTAGCCGGCGCCATACCCGATCTATATTGAGACTCAATACATGGTTCAGCAGGTCATACCGTGGGGCAATCTCCGAGAATATTTGCTTGACCTGCTTGTCTCGATCGAGACAAGCCTCAGGAACAGATTGCGGAGAATATTGCATGAAATGGGAAATCGATAGGACTTAAGTCTTTACTGGCCATCTAGGACAGCAAGTCGCTCGTCAACCGTGTGCATTAGTGATGCTAAAGCCTCACCAGCTCTCGAGTCTGGAGAAGAGACAACCGTGGGTGCCCCTTTGTCACCAGCCTCACGAACCTGAGGATCCAGTGGGATCTTACCTAAAAATGGTACGTTCATCTCCTTCGCAAGCACCGACCCTCCGCCGGAACCGAAGACGTCAATAACCTCTTCACAATGAGGGCAGGCCAAGCCGCTCATGTTCTCTACAATACCCAAGACGCGAGTGTTAACTCTTTCGAACATTTTCACCCCTCGGCGAACATCACCAGTAGACACATCTTGGGGAGTCGTCACCATAACAGCACCATCTAGTTCAATTGCTTGAACTAAGGAAAGTTGGGCGTCTCCGGTGCCTGGGGGCATGTCCACAACCATGATATCTAGAGGTCCCCACTCAACCTGTTCTAGGAACTGTTTCAGGATTCCTGAAACCAATGGGCCCCGCATGATAGCTGGCTGTTCCTTGTCTAGTAGGAACCCCAGACTCATCAGTCTCACACCGTGCGCCTCTAGGGGCTCAATGAGTTCGTTACCCTTTGCTCCGGTAACGTTAGGTCGACGGTCCACACCGAACATCAAAGGAATGTTAGGTCCATAAATATCAGCGTCTAATAGACCAACAGAACGTCCGGACCTTGCGAATGAACAGGCTAAGTTAGCTGCCACCATTGATTTACCGACTCCACCCTTGCCGGAACTAATGGCAATCACCTGCTTGACCGATGAGAGTATACCCGGCTTAGGTGTCGGAGCTGGTACAGAACCAGGCTGAAGCCCTCCCTGACGCCCAGTGTCTCCGGCAGGTGCCATTTGTGGTAATTGGACATCAATCTTGACTTCAGATACTCCTTCAACAGCCTCGCAAGCTAAACGTGCAGTTCTTACCAGATCAGGGGGATCATCCGGTCGAAGAAGAAATTGAAAGCGGACAAGACCATTCGGATCAAATTCTAGTCCCTGAACGTGACCTCCAGCCACAAGGTCTCGGTTCGTTCCCGGATGCTTGATGCGTGACAATTCAGACATCACTGTGCGCCGAACTTTGTCAGAATTCATTGGTTTTAGTTGAGGTCGAAAGGCTTTTTCTAGATTGCCACCATGTGAATCTTGTTCTGGAATCCAGAGAGATCACTCAAGAGCCTAGTTCCGGACTGGCCTTTTTGCTTTCCCCTAGAATTCACCACTCAAGAGTTAGATCGGTATGAAAGATAGCACGGAGTTTCTGTCATTACAGGGCTGAGTTTAGTTGCATTCGCCTGTGATGAAGCTAAGATAGTTTTGAGTTACCTGACTCAACTGGGTCGCTCTTCCGGGTGGGACAATGCGTTGTTTGCCCGACCTTTTTTTCGTTGGGCTCGTTATGAATGAGTATGACGGATTGCCCGCCCAGAGAAACGACTCGTCAACCCAAATGACTGTAATGAACGGCAACCCCACTATACCTACGCCTGTAAACGAACCAATACTTACATATGCTCCGGGAACACTTGAGCGCGCCGAACTCCAGACAGAATTAGAGGTTCAGTCGACCACTCTAGTTGATATCCCTCTGGTGATCGGTGGTGAGGAGATTAGGACTGGAAATACAAGCAATGTCGTGATGCCCCATGCACATAGTCACGTTCTCGCAACCGTCCACCAAGCAGGAAAAGAAGAGATTGGTCAGGCAGTTTCGGCAGCGGCAGCAGCTCACCACGAATGGTCCACAACCCGCTGGGAAGATAGGGCAACGATCTTCCTGCGAGCGGCAGACCTTCTCGCAGGTCCATGGCGCCAGAAACTGAACGCCGCAACCATGCTGGGACAAAGCAAGAATGCCTTTCAAGCAGAGATCGATTCAGCATGTGAGATCATCGACTTTTTTCGGTTCGCGGCCCACTTCGCAGAACGTATCTATGGGATGCAACCGCTTTCTGAGCGGGGTGTTTGGAACCGCGCAGAATATCGCGCGCTAGAAGGATTCATATATGCGGTTACCCCGTTCAATTTCACCGCCATCGGTGCTAATCTGAGTGGCACTCCGGCCATGATGGGGAACACGGTAGTTTGGAAGCCCGGCCGCACTTCAATGCTATCCAATTATTACGTGCTGAAACTCCTGGAAGAAGCTGGGTTACCGGCCGGTGTTATCAATTTTGTTGCAGGAGATGCAGGATTAATTACGTCTGAATTGCTTACTCAGAAGGAACTCGCCGGCGTCCATTTCACAGGGTCGACAGCGGTCTTCAACAGCTTCTGGAAAACGATCGGTGGGAATATCGGAGGATATAAATCATACCCTAGAATAGTTGGAGAAACGGGAGGAAAAAACTTCATCGTCGTACACCCAAGCGCGGAACTTGATGCAGTAAAAACTGCAATCATCAGAGGAGCTTTTGAGTACCAAGGCCAGAAGTGTAGCGCTGCCTCTCGAGCGTATGTGCCCGCAAGCCTATGGAAGGATCTGGAAGGACCCCTCATAGAGGAGACCGAGTCTCTTACAATGGGTGACCCTAGAGACTTCACGAATTTCATGAATGCCGTGATCGACCAAAAGGCATACGACAAGATTACTAGCTATATAGACCAAGCTAAGAAATCGAATGAAGCTGAGGTGATTACCGGTGGTGCCTACGATGATTCGGAAGGTTGGTTCATACGGCCAACAATCATCCGGGCCAAGAAGCCGGACTATATTTCGATGTGCGATGAAATCTTCGGTCCAGTGATCTCAATCTTTGTATACAATGATGGGGATTGGGCGAAAACCCTTCAGTTAGTGGATTCAACATCTCCGTATGCATTGACCGGAGCCGTGTTCGCGAAGGACATCCGTGCAATGCGAGAAGCCCGTGATACACTGAGGAATTCAGCTGGTAACTTCTACATCAATGACAAACCAACGGGTGCGGTGGTGGGCCAGCAGCCATTTGGAGGTGGCAGAGCCTCTGGAACGAACGATAAGGCGGGATCAATAATGAACCTACTCAGGTGGGTGAGTGCCCGTTCTATAAAGGAAACTCTTGTTCCGCCATTAGATTACAGATACCCATTCATGGATGATGAGTAGGAAGCGTTCTGCGGGATGACCAGTAGTACACCTTCTGAGAATACCCATTGGCCAAGAAGAGCACTCAAGCAAAATGGCGACTTATAGTCGGATTGCCTCGAGAGCTTGAGCGAAATCAATTATCAAGTCATCAATCGCTTCAATTCCAACGCTGATCCGTACGAAGCCATCCGGTATTCCCCAAGCATCCCGCTCCGTGGCGGTCAACCCTGCATGAGAAGTGTAGCGAGGCTGTGAGACAAGCGTTTCGACCCCACCGAGGCTTGGAGCGGCAGTCACTAGCTCTAGCTTACCTATGAAGTGGTCCGCCGCGGCTCCACCTCCCTCAAGTACAATACTGACCATCCCACCCCAACCGACCATTAGTTCTGAAGCCAATACGTGGTCAGGGTGTGTAGCAAGCCCAGGATAGATGACCGTCTGAATTCCAGCTTGTTCGCTCAGCCATGTTGCTAGTAAAAGAGCGTTCTCATTATGACGGGTCATCCTTGCATCCAAGGTCCGGATTCCTCTGTCGAGAAGCCAGGCCGCATGTGGATCAAGCACTGGTCCATAGAGGCGAGACATTAGGGTAACCTGATTGATGACATCTTCTGAACCAGCAACTGCACCAGCTATCAAGTCGGAGTGGCCACTCAAATACTTTGTGGCACTATGGATCACAACATCGATACCTGAATCGGATGGCCGGAAGTTCACCGGACTACCAAACGTAGCATCGCAAGTCAGCGTGATGCCCTTCTCTTTTGCTAGCTGTGCTATGGGTCGAGGATCGAAGAAGCGCAACGTCGGGTTTGTTGGTAACTCGATATGGATGATCTGAGTCTCAGGACGGAGAGCTTTTCGCCAACCCTGATCTACGTCCGGGTCGACGAAGGTCGTCTCTATGCCCCGCCTTGGTAACTCATCTAGAAGTAGAGATCGAGTCGCGCCATACAGGTGGGATGATGCTACGATGTGATCACCTGCCTCCGTAAGAGCCAGAAACACCATAGCTGTAGCAGCCATTCCACTGCCCAGCACAATTCCTGATTCCGTTCCCTCAAGGGCGGCAATTTTTTGCCCAACTTCAAGCTGATTTGGGTTGTTGCCATAACGGCTATATAGGAGATCTCCATCTTCCGGTTTGGCCCAGTGAAATGTCGCGCTCTGAACGATTGGTGATACCACTGGGCTACCCGGGATTCTGCCCCCGGGTGATCTACCATGTATACCTACGGTAGCTGCTCGGTTAGGTCTGTCTTGATTCTCTTTATCCGACATACTGGGTTTCCGGGATCCTGATTCTAAAGGGGATTATCGACGAGCTGACTAAGTGCATGGTACCGGCCAGATATTGGGTTTTGAAATACGATCCTACGCTTCCGGAGCCGACCCAGTACATCATCCAAAATCGGTTCAGGGAACACTCGCTCAAAATCTTCGCGAACGAGTGGTCCTTCCGTCTCTAAGAGTTGCCAGACTCTAGTGTCATAAGCCTCAATCACACCGAGGAGTTCACGAACACCAGTATCAGTTTCAGCAACAGCTACCAGTGCCTGTCGCTCCAAAACGACTTGAATCTGATCACGGTGGGATTCGCGAACTCCGCGAAACATAAAAAATGCCTCAGGACTGTCGGGTTTAAGATATCCCTGGAGAAGCTTGGCTATCACTTCGTCTGCGCAAGAGAAATCCAAGATCGTGACGTCAGATAAGTCGATAATGGAAAGAGACTGTACTCCCGTACTAGCCATCTGAGCCTCGATCGCCAATCGGACGGCACGTCCCGTTGGCCGAGTAACAAGATGAGAGTGCAGGGAGGTTACCGTCTTACTAACCAGCACCCCAACATCGATCGTTAGTGGGGTCAAATCCATTATTTAACTGCTGGTAAAATGATGCTGATTTGGGCTCCCGGGAACGACTTGAGACCATCAACGACTGGGTCAGCGATGTCCCACTCTGGAACTTGGGCAATTCGGGCAGTACCACTCCGGATTGTAATTGAGCCGTCCCACCGCTGGACTTGACGCCTAATTTGTTGAATGCCCTGCCCCCGTCCCGAATCAGGGAAACGCGTAAATCCATGAAGAAATGCGGCCTCCAACGCCGTAGAATCCCCCCATCGATCCCCGTAACGAGCTGCGTGCTCATCACTGAGCGAATGACGGAATCCTCGGCCTATATCCATCACAGTGATCACGACAACATAACGGCCTAAACGCTTGGTCCAATTATATGCCTGCACGGCAACCCAACCCGGACCTTCAGCATGTTCTACTATATTCTGGCAAACTTCGGAGAGAATCACTGAGAATTGAACAACTGAGGTTGCCGGGTAACCCAGTCTCGAAGCTAGTACATTCCCGGCTCGTTTCTGAACCTCATCAATAACTGTGTGCACATCTGCATTGGCAGTTATTGATGTGATTTCCAGGAGCACGTCTGACAATCTAGATACTCGTTTCGGCACCCGACCCAATAGCTCAAAAATTCCAGTAGCTTCATGGAAGAAGCCCATCCTACTGAGGTACCCAAGCACATCAGAGTTATCTGGAAGCTGGAGTCTTGGACTTCCACCTTGTTTCTTGACCACGGCCCCTGCTGCAAGCAGTGCAACCATGCCATTGGGATCTATCCAACGAACATGACGCGCATCAAAAAGCATGCGCTCGATCCCCACCTGACCTACCGTATCGAGAACTTGGTCAACGGCCTGGTGGTCAAGCTCAGTTGGAACTGAGAAAACGTTCATATAGTCTCCTCAAAATGAGAGAGCTTGCCCTCCAAATGATTAAATAGGTTCCGCGCCCCTAGCTGACCAACATTCTGAGAAGCAAGCTCATTCGCTTTCGAGATGGCATCTTCAAGAGCATCACCAGCCAAGAGCCGCGCAAAAGCAGTAGCACCCCAAACATCACCACAGCCCGTGGGGTCCCCTTTACACGACCGGTATAAAACAGGAACTCTACCACTAGAAGCGACAGTTGCTGTAGGAAGGCCAACTAGGTTGTCACAGTGAGATTCAAAGCCCGCAGTAGTGAAAAATTGAGCTCCTCGGTCTCCCAAAGTGATCGCGATCAATCTTGGCTTAACACGCAGCGGGGCGAACGTGATGTCAGACAAATCATCTTCACATCCCACTAGCTTAGATTCAGCCTCATTCATCTGTACCACATCAAAACATTGGAACCAATCTTTCCAAGCATTCAAGGGTGTGGGGACACGGGCACCACCTCTGTCCGTGCTCAGAAAGAGCGAGTGGAGGTCGGCATAAATTGGTCTAGAAAAGTTATCGCGAAGGACTTCTGCAGTTTCTAACTCCATCTCAAAACCAGAAATAAAATTTATGTATAAAGCGTCGCAGATATCGACTAACGGAGCCAGTTCATCCCAACTCCAGCCTGGGACTCCTCCAGTGAATAGTTCAGTACGAGATCCGTCGCGACTATATGAGAGTTCCACGCGGTTGTTGTCTTCGGGCACAGTCATTAAACAGGACTGATCTACACGCGGGATCTCATTTAGGAGAGTGATGGCTCCCTCTGAAAGATCCTGGCCGAGTTTCAGTATAGGGAGAATCTTCCAACTGCTGGGAAGTGAGGCACTCAGAGCAGAGATCGCATAACTAATGCCACCCCATTCTTCTACCGGATCACCCTTGGGGCCAGTTCTTAAGAACCGATCCCAAACAAGAGCACCGATCACACCGAGAGTTCGTTGCTCACTCACAATTGCCCAGGAATTTCTGATATGAAAATTCCTGCAGCCCCAATAACCCCTGCAGTCTCAGGAAGTTGACCAGGCACAATTTTACATGCCTCAAACGCTGACTTGAATGAACGCTCCTGGGCTTCCTCACGAATGGTCCCGAATAGATAGTCCCCTGCACCCACAACCCCACCGACAACCACCACAACATCTGGATTCAGAATGTTGATGAGGTTAGCAATCCCGATGCCAAGAAATTTGGCGGTCTCTAGCATGATCTCACGCGCGTATTCATCCCCAAGTTGTAACGCTTCATAGATCAGGGCCGCAGAAATCTGGTTTATGTTGCCATCTGCCAGTTCAGTGAGAACAGATTGCGAACCTGCTCTTAGGCCCTCTACTGCGCGCAACGCGATGCTAGCGCCTGACGCATAAGCTTCTAAGCAACCATAGTTACCGCAGGAACAGCGGCGCCCATTCAAGTCAATCGTTGTGTGGCCTACCTCCCCAGCGCTCCCGGAAGCCCCTCGCAAAATCCTGCCATCAAACATTACACCTCCACCAACTCCTGTACCGACCGTTATGCCGACCAAATGCTCAACACCCTGTCCGGCGCCTCGCCACCATTCGCCGTATGTGGCACAGTTGGCGTCATTATCGAGTACAGTAGGAAGTTGAAGTAGGTTGGCAATCTGTGTGCTGATTGGGTAATCAACCCAGCCCAAGTTGGGAGTTGTGCGAACCATTCCTCTCGGTCGGTCAATAGACCCAGGACAACCGATACCTACACCTAGAACTTGGTCACTCGCTCCACCTTCTTTGCTTAATACATCTTCTATCGCGTCCGCCACCATGCGACCGATCTCCTTAACCGTCGCATCTGGTCCTTGCTCTGACTGAGTACTCTGTGACCGCAAACCACAAGGCTCCCCACCCTCTACAGGTACTAGACCAACGACAAGGTTGGTGCCCCCGATATCTACACCAACAACCCAGGGCCCACTCAAGTCAATCGTCTCCAAGGCTGAGCACAGCTAAGAAAGCCTCCTGAGGAATTTCTACCGTCCCAACCATCTTCATGCGCTTTTTCCCCTCTTTCTGGCGCTCAAGCAGTTTTCGCTTGCGTGTAATATCTCCACCATAACACTTAGCCGTCACATTTTTTCGGACTGCCTTCACATTGGTCCGTGCAATAACGTTGTTTCCCATCGCCGCCTGCAACGCTACAGGAAACTGCTGCCGGGGAATCAACTTCTTAAGCTTCCTGACTAGGTCCCGACCATAGACATAAGCTTTGTCCTCATGGATGATCACGCTGAATGCATCGACCGGGTCACCGTTAACAAGAATATCTAGTCGGACAAGTGCTCCGGAGCGCATTTCCAAAAACTCGTAGTCCAGTGCTGCATATCCACGAGTCGAACTCTTTAGTCGGTCGTAGAAGTCAAGCACGATCTCTGAAAGCGGTAACTCGAAGTCGAGTTCGACGCGCTGTGGGTCGAGATAATTCATGTCCCGGAATATGCCACGTCGGTCATGGCAGAGTTTCTGCACATTACCTATGTATTCCGAAGGGCAGAGAATCCGAGCAAGTACGATCGGCTCAGCTATTGTGGTTACAGTTCCTGGGTCTGGAAGTGCTGTAGGACTCTCTACGTGGAGCTCAGTTCCATCAGTGAGCAGAACATGATACTCGACATTAGGAACAGTTGTGATCATGTCTACACTAAATTCCCGCTCTAAGCGTTCCTGCACGATCTCCATATGGAGTAGCCCTAAGAAGCCACATCTGAAACCGAAGCCGAGAGCCGTGGAAGTCTCGGGTTCATATTGGAGACTAGCGTCGTTCATCCGAAGTCTCTCAAGTGCATCGCGAAGATCTTCGTAATCGTCAGTATCCGTGGGATAGAGACCAGCAAATACCATGGGCCGGGCTTCCTGATAGCCGGGCAAGAGCTCTGTCGAAGGGTTGTCCGCATCAAGAATCGTGTCACCGACACGGGTGTCACCAACTGCCTTGATAGTGGCTACGACATAACCCACCTCTCCCGGTGTCAGAGCTTTAGCAGGAACCCTGCCCAGTCGCATCGAACCCACCTCGGTAACCTCATAACTCGCATTGACATTACCAAACGTGATCTTCATTCCAGGCTGTAGAATGCCATCCACCACCCGCACAGATGGAACCGCTCCTAAGTACTTGTCATAGTAGGAATCAAAGATGAGCGCCCTAAGGGGAGCCTCGGCATCACCCAACGGTTCCGGGATTCTTGCTACCACAGCCTCAAGAACTTCTTCAATCCCGGTTCCCTCTTTAGCGCTAGTCAGAAGTACTGTTTCCGGAGGTACACCTAAGAGATCAGCTACCTCATCCCGCCTACGCTCCGGTTCCGCACCAGGCAAATCTATCTTGTTGACCACAGGAATGATCTCTAGGTCCGCATCAAGGGCAAGGAAGAGATTAGAGAGAGTCTGGGCCTGAGGGCTCCCTCACACGCTGCCAAAGAGCGGGATACCTCATAGGTAAAATCCACATGACCCGGTGTGTCTATGAGGTTGAGCTCATACTCTTTTCCATCCTGAGCCTGATACTTCATACGTACTGCATGTAGCTTGATGGTAATCCCCCGCTCACGCTCAAGCTCATTATCGTCAAGCACCTGTGCGCGCATCTCTCGAGGATCAAGTGTACGAGTTCCCTCAAGAAGCCTGTCCGCTAAGGTGGATTTACCGTGGTCGATATGAGCCACGATGCAGAAGTTCCTGATGTGATTGGTATGCACAAATCAGTGGTGTACCGGGTGATTTAGACGATGCTGAGGAAAAGGTAACTAATGAGTTGGTGCGAAGCTTCGACGCACATCCCTCGACCAACATTTCTTATGGAACTGTGTAGACCCTGGAACCCGTTGAGCACACTTGATCAGACCAGTAAGTTCCGAGACTCTGATGAACACTCCACATACCGCTCCGAACGCCTCACGTCCAGATTTACTGGACGCTACAACACTCTCTCAGCTCGGTGGAATCGAGTTGATTGCTCGGGAGGTTGTGGAAGGCTTCTTAATGGGCCTGCACCGCTCTCCGCATCGAGGTTTCTCAGCCGAGTTCGCCGAACTCCGTGCTTATCAAGCGGGTGATGATCTCAGGTACATTGACTGGCGAATGTTCGGCCGTTCCGACCGCTATTATGTGAAACAGTTTGAGGAGGAGACGAATCTTAGGGCTCATCTCTTGATGGATGTCAGTAAATCGATGGGTTGGAGTTCCGATCCTGGTGTTCTTCCCTCGAAGTTATGGTACGCTAAGCACCTGGCCGCTTCACTAGCACTCATTCTCCTAAGACAGGGCGACTCCGTAGGAATGGCAGCTTTTCATGATATTGTAGTCGAAAGGGTGCGGGCGAGAGGTGGCCGGCGACAGTGGACAGAGCTCATACACCATTTGGCAGCGCTCGAAGCTTCAGAGGGCACATCTGCGGAACGGGCAATTCGGGACCTCGCAATTCGGCTCAAACGAAGGGGACTTGTAATCTTAGTCTCAGATCTTCTCGTAAAGCCTGAAGAAACCCTGACAGCCTTAAGATTTCTGAGACATCATGGGCACGAAGTACTTGTCTTTCACCTTTTGGATCCGGGGGAACGAGAGCTCCCACCAGTTTCTGAAGCCCGGTTCTTTGATCCCGAGACAAACGATGAACTCTTGGTAAGTATCCCTGATATACGAATCGAATACCGAGCCGCTGTGGCAGATGCTCTGGAAGAATGGCGGGATAATCTCCGCCCGCACGGTATTGACTACCATGTTCTTGAGACTGACCAACCGTTATCAAACGCCCTGAGAACTTATCTTCGCAAGCGCGAACGACTAGGGTGAACTCGGAGTCAGGAGCACGGTGATGGGATTTCTGAATCCTCTATTTTTATTTGCTGGCTTCGTAATCGGGGTCCCAGTATTCCTCCATCTCTTTCACCGTCAAAAGACACGCCGACTGAGCTTTCCAGCACTTCGCTACCTTGAAAGAACTGAGCGTGAGCACGCCAAAGAGATCCGGATTCGTCAACTGCTCCTTCTCTTAATCCGTATTATGGTTTTGCTTTTTCTGGTTGGAGCTGGGGCTCGTCTTTTCATGGAAGGTCGAGGCTCGTCTCATCCTCCCACAGCAGTCGTCCTCATAGTTGATAACTCCATGAGCAGTGGGCTTGTGATTGGAGAGTCTAGGGTTCTAGACGAACTGAAAGAGATCGCAGTGACCTCACTCGAAGCCTCCTCGACCGAGGATCAGTTTTGGGTCCTGAGAGCTGGAGAACCTTGGCTGCCGTCTTTCCCAGGAGGCACTAGCGAAGCCCGTGCAATAGTAGAGAACACGGAAACCAGTGACGCACGAGGCGATCTTGCTGGCTCCCTAGAGCGTGCTGCAGGGATCCTTCGCACTGCACCTTTTGAACACCGTGAGATCCATCTGATTTCAGATCTGCAGGCTTCTGCATTTCCCGATCGTGGTGAAAGCCCAGCAGGTGATATACCAGTAGTGGTTTGGTCTTCAAGACAAAGTCTTTCGCAAAACCGCGCAATCACTGAGGTCTCGGTCGGAGGTGGCCTCCCACCGTTAGAGGGAGACAAGACGGAGATAACGGTCCATGCGCTTGAAGACCCCAACGATACTACACCTCTATCGATTCGCCTCATCGTCAACGAGCAAATGCGAGGGGTGACTCAGGTACCCCCTGGCTCGGCTAGTGCAACCACATTAGCTGCGAATGCTAGTGGCTGGATTCGGGGTTATGTCGACGCAGATCCAGATGCACTTAGGACGGACGACCGCCGATACTTTGCTTACCACTCCCGTCCTGCTCCCAGAGTAGCGACCACTGGTGATATTGGATTGTTCGCAGCTGAAGCAATCTCCGTTCTTGAATCAGCGGACCGCTTGAGATCCGTCTCCCCTAGGGAAGCAGAGGTGTTGATCACGGGGATGGGAGTGAGCTTAGATATCCTTCCATTAAGTGCGTCGGTGCTTGTTACACCACCCTCTGATCCCACTCTGCTTCCTGGCTTAAATCGTCGGCTTGCAAACGAAGGAATTCCCTGGAGATACCGCGCTCGTCCTAGAACAGGATCTGCAATATTAGGTGGCCGTAATCTACCTGACCCCTTAGAAAATGTTCGGGTCGAACGCTGGTACGATCTCGAGCTGTCTGATGATTTGGAAGCACCATCTCGGACCTTGGCGGAAGTATCGAATGATGCCTGGGCCGTGCAAGGCACGGACACCCGCGGACGACCCTACCTTCTAGTCGCTTCTGCTCTAGATGTCTCATCTACAAGCTTACCAGTGTCAACGGGGATGGTCCGGTTCATCGATTGGGTAGCGAATGAGTGGGCCGGAACTGGCATGGGCCATACCGATTATGAAGCTGGGGATGAGTTGTCAGCCCCCCGAGAAGCTACACATGTGCGCTTTCCCTATGGAGAGGAGTTTGAGATCGATGGCACACGCGTGGTACGTGGGACAAGTGAAGTGGGCTTTTACGATTTCTTGAATTCTGATGCCATCCTCGACGTGGTAGCCCTGAATTCTCCGATTGCCGAATCCAAACTCGAGAAATTGAGTCCCGAGGCGATTTTGACACAGATTGGTGAACGAGCAAGGCCAGCAAATGATAGGACGGAGTGGTCACGAGAGGTCTTCGGACAACGCCAAGGTCCAGAGTTGTGGTGGCCGCTGCTTCTGGTGACCATCATTCTGCTAGTTATCGAGTCACTGGTTGCTTCTGCTGGGCGAGTTGACACACGGGTAACTCGAACAACCAACACTTCGTCAAACTCCGCTCTTGATGCGTCGGCCTAACCCGATCCTCACAACTATCGGATCCTGCCCCACCATCCTTGAGTTGGCACACGGGCTCCCTTCTCCCGGTACGCAAAAACAGCTTGGAGGAGTGCACGGTTCCCTTGGCCCTCTCGCATTGGCAACCCTGAATGAATGCTGCCCCAAGCAGGTCTTTGTTGCATTGGTCCGAACCCCCTCTGACGCTATTTCTGTGGAGACTGATCTTGATTTGGTAGTCACCACCCCTGATACCTGTCATTTCTATCCTCAGAGAGAAGCACTTCCATACGAGGACTCCGAACCACAATTGGAAATCGATGGCCTACGTGTAGAAGCTATCGAGGCACTTTTCTCGGGCCGCACTCAGATCTTAGTGACAACCCCCAGGGCCCTACAGGAACGTGCCGCCATCCCATCAAAATTAGCGGGATTCCGTCGAACAATCAGAGTTGGAGAACAAGCCAACTTCTCAGCGATCCGCAGTTTTTTCGAGCAGAAGGGCTTCATCCAGACGCCTCTGGTTGAAGAGGTCGGTCAATTCGCAGTTCGTGGTGGAATCTTAGATGTGTTTTCCGTTGCCGCAGGCGAACCTGTACGTATCGAGTTCTGGGGTGACGAGGTCGCTTCGATAAGAAGCTTCAATATTTCTGACCAGCGTTCAACGTACGAACTAGAAGAGACTCACGTGTTACCTGTAACCTTCCAGCGGCTGAGTGAAGACACAGATGAAAGAGTATCAAGATCCCTCCTCGAGTTATTGCCGGCAGATGCGCTAATCACCCAGATCGGTGACTGGAGTATTGAAGATGAGGTGGCTAGAACCTGGACACGGGTAACGACACTACACGAAGATCTAATCCAATCCGGCGAGACCCCGCCTTTACCAGAAACGCTCTTCCTGCACCCCAATGAGTTCTCCCAGCGACTGGAGAAATATGCTCACCTCCACCTCAGTGTTGGAAGGGATTCCAACACAGCACTTGAGTCAAAGCCACCTCCAGAGATTGGTCGCGATATGGGACGCTTGGAGGCGTACCTACGAGAGGGGCAAGCCCAGGGTCATGAAACGCTCTTACTCTGTGACAATGACGGGCAACTTCAGAGACTAGAAGAGATTCTTGGGGGAGTACCACGAATCCCTTCTAATACAAGCCTGGGCATTGGATCCCTGTCCAGTGGGTTTGAGCTGACCTGTGGTGAAAGGCGACTCCGAGTCCTAAATGACCATGAAATCTTTCGGCGTACGAAACGTCTTCGGAAAAGTCGGCGCTTCCGGGGCTCGGTCGCACTAGAGAGCCTGGCTCAGATCAAGCCAGGGGACTGCCTGGTTCACATGGAGCATGGTGTCGGCCGATTCAGGGGGCTTGAACTTCTCGAAATCTCAGGACAGGAATTGGAGGCGCTAGCCATCGAGTATGCGGGAGGGGAAGTTCTTCGGCTTCCCGTCTATCGCCTTGATTTGATTGAACGTTGGGTTGGTGAGTCAGAAGACGCCAAGCCACCATCGCTCCACCGTATCGGGGGGAAACGCTGGAACACAGTGCGCAATAAGACGGAGCGCTCTCTTGAAGAAATGACGGTCAAGCTTCTAGAGCTCTACGCAAGACGCCAGTCTGCAAACGGTTTCCGGTTCTCAGAGGACACTCAATGGCAGACAGAGATGGAATCCTCATTCCTTTATGAAGACACTCCAGATCAGGAAAAAGCAACAATCCATGTGAAGCGAGACATGGAGTCACATCGCCCCATGGACCGCCTCATTTGCGGAGATGTGGGATATGGTAAAACAGAGGTTGCCGTGCGTGCTGCTTTCAAGGCAGTTCAGGATGGCAAGCAAGTAGCGGTATTAGCTCCCACTACGATACTCGTTGAGCAGCACAGGCACACGTTTGCAGAACGATTAGCGGATTACCCAGTGAAGGTTGGCGCCCTCAGTCGGTTCAGGTCCTCCAAGGAGCAAAAAGAGATACTTTTGGGACTAACAAGCGGTCAGGTGGATATCGTGGTCGGCACCCACCGCCTGTTATCTAAAGATGTTGATTTTAATGATCTCGGTCTCCTCATCATTGATGAAGAACAACGATTCGGGGTAAGTCATAAGGAGCGTTTGACGGGATTGAGGGCCTCGATTGATATCTTATCGCTGTCTGCTACCCCGATCCCCAGAACCCTGCATCTATCACTCTCAGGTATCCGCGACCTTTCACTCATCCAAACTCCTCCCCGGGATCGCATCTCGATCATGACTAGTGTAGTCGGGTGGACCGACCAACTAATCACAGAGGCACTGCACCGTGAGTTAGACCGCGGTGGCCAAGCCTTCTTCCTCCACAACAGGGTAGAAACAATCTACACGACAGCCGAGGAACTACAGGCCCTTATACCTGAAGCCAATATCGGGGTGGCGCACGGCCAGATGAGTGGCCGTGAACTGGATAAAGTGATGCGTTCCTTTGTAGAAGGTGTGCTTGATGTACTCGTATGCTCTTCGATTATTGAGAACGGGCTAGATGTTCAAAATGCCAATACGCTCATCGTTGACAGAGCTGACAGATTCGGGCTTTCCCAACTCTATCAAATCCGTGGACGGGTCGGTCGATCCGATCGCCGGGCATACTGTTACCTGCTGGCCCCTGATGACCTTAGCACGGAAGCACGAAAACGACTGACTGTCCTTGAGCACTATACAGAATTGGGCTCCGGATATTCGATCGCGCTACGCGATTTAGAGTTAAGAGGCGCAGGAAATTTGCTTGGATCTGAACAGTCAGGCTTTGCCCAACAGGTTGGTCTTGATACCTATATGCGGCTACTCAAGAGGACGATTAAGCGGCTCCAGAACGGTAACGAGCAGCAGGAATGGCCAGAACCTGACGTATCACTAAGAGGACCAGCATATTTACCGGAAGGGTATATTTCCGACTCGGCACAGAAGCTTCATTTTTACCGCAGACTCTCAAGAGCAGGAGGTCAAACTGAAATCGAAGCTATTCGACTTGAATTGGCAGATCGATTCGGGTCACTGCCGCCCGAAACTGCACGTCTTCTCGATGCTAGCGTGTTGCGTATCTTAGGGCGCAGTATCGGGGTGGAACGCGTTATAGTGAATAAGGATTCAGCCCGGGTGAGTTTTCGTGAGGGGATTGTTCCCAGAATGGCTGTATTAGAGGGGCCCTTGAGACAGCGACAGGCAGAACTTGAGGTGACCCGGATTACACCGCTTTCACTGTTGCTTTACCAGACAGGAGCAGATCCAATTCTCGAAACAGTCACGCTAGCCCTAGCGGCACTGAGTTCTGCACACTCCGCCGCTGCATGATGCTATATACACAGGAGAACCGGTGAGGCAAGTGTTATTGATGCAGAAGCGATGGACACAGAGGATGTTTGTTACACTGCTCATTGTGACAACAGGATGTACCGAACCTGAGTCAGAGGACGGCGTTGTTGCGCGTGTCGGAGACTACGACCTCTCTGTCGAAGAAGTAGTGAATCTTCTTATCAATGAAGAGCGGTTGCCAGCACAGGCTTCAGTAATCCAGCAAGTTGCAGAACTCTGGATTGACTACACACTGCTGGGTGATGCTGTTGCGGAGGATACAACTCTCGCTTTTCTCGACTTCGACGAACTATTACGCCAGCAAGTAGACCAAGTAATGATACTTCAACTCCGTGACTCGGTGATCCAGGTCGATACAGCGATCTCCGATCTAGAGTTGGAGGAAATCTACGCCGCCGAAGACCCGGAACTCGAAATCCGTGCTAGTCATATACTCCTCCAGTATCCGCCTCAAGCTACCCTCACTCAACAGGATTCCGTGCGAGCGGAGATTTTGGCTATCCGAAATCGAATCGAATCTGGTGAGCTTTTCGGTACATTGGCGACTCAATACAGCCAGGACCGTGGATCAGGAGCCGTTGGAGGTGATCTTGGATTCTTCGGGCGAGGGGAAATGGTCCAACCATTTGAGGAGGCCGTCCTCACCCTGTCTCCGGGTGAAATGACAGGTCCTGTAGAAACTCAATTCGGCGTCCACCTAATAAGGCTTGAACAGTTGAGGACCCAAAATTTTGAGGAGGTTGTGGCGGGTCTCCGGAATCGTATTCAGACACAGAGATTCCTGCGGGCTGAATCGACTTTTGTAGCAAGTATTCAGCAAGGTTCGGAGCCTCAGCCGACTGAAGATGCCTATGTTGTGGTGCGTGCGATAGCCGATAATCCGGCGACCAGACTCTCAGGGCGGGCTGGACGACGCGCCGTATTCGAGTACTCGGGTGGTGAACTCACAGTGACGGAAGTTCAGCTTGTTCTCCAGGCACAGAGTCCAGACTTCCAAGAACAAGTAGTCACAGGGACCGATGAACAGCTCAATCAGTTCCTACTCAACCTTGTGCAGCGTGAACTTCTTGTGGCTGAAGCCAGAGCATCCGGACTCGAGCCTGAGAGAGAGGTTCTGGACTCCATGGCTATCGGGGCTCGTAACCAACTCCGTTCTGCAGCTCGGGTCCTTCGTTTCATCGAACTCGATAGAGCACCTGGAGAACCTACTGAACAGGCTCTCTCACGTGCCGTATTAGAGGCAATAGCCAATGTCTTAACTGGGGCTACAGAAGTTATTGACCTTGGAGCAATCGGCTTTCAACTAGAGCAACGTACATCCCCCTATATATCAGATAGAGGGGTCGGTCAGGCTATCCTTCGTCTCGGACAACTTCGTGCGAATCGGAGCCCATCTCTCGTGGAAGAGGGAACAGAAGTGCCGAATCTTGTTCCGGATACATTGAACTAATGAGGAGAAGGGGTCAGATGTCCGGACCTTCAGACAGTGTGACGGGTTACGACCGATTATGTTTAGAAAACTAATAGCCTTGTCGATCGGGCTAATGATTAGCCCTGAACTCATGACGGCTCAGGTTCTGGGTGAAGAAGATGTGGTTGACCGAATCATGGCGATCGTAGGGGACTCCATCATCCTGCAAACTGAGATCCAAGAAGAGCTCCAAAGGATGGCCATGACCGAAGGGGTCACTTTACCTGACCCAGGCCCAGAATTTGACCAGATGATGAGCCAGGTGCTCGACCAGATGATCAACCGAACTCTGGTATTACAAGAAGCAGCGCGTGATACCCTGCTTCAGATCGACGAATCAGAGATCGAGGATCGAGTTGCTTCTAGAATCGATGAGGTTACCCAACAATTTGGAGGGCAATCAGCGCTACAACAGGCACTTGAAACAGACGGGCTTAACCTCGCTGAATACCGTGACCTACTCAGAACACAAATCCGGCAAGAGCAAACCCAGCAACTTTTTCTCCAACGGAGCCTTCAGAACGCCCCGACAATAGAGCTGTCTGAGGATGACCTACTTGAGTCCTTCCAGGCGGCCCGAGGGCAACTCCAGCAACGTCCTAAGATTATCACGTTTACTCAAGTTGTATTAAAACCAACCCCTTCAGAGATGGCAGAGCAAGCTGCTCGCACGGAGGCAGACTCGGTACTTGGAGAGATCCGGAGTGGTGGTGATTTCGAGGAACTCGCTCAGCTTCACTCAGACGACATCGGCAGCGCTGAGCTTGGAGGAGATCTCGGCTGGTTCAGGCGTGGTGCAATGGTTGCAGAATTCGATGATGCTGCCTTTTCGATGATAGACGGACAGGTAAGTGACATCGTCCAGACAGAATTCGGATACCATATCATTAAGATCGAACGCTCTCGGGGAGGGGAGAAAAGAGGCCGACACATCCTCGTCATGCCGGAAATGACTGAGACAGATATCCAGACAGCCCGGGATACAGCATCTGTGGTACTGGAGAAAATGAAAAACGGAGAGCCCATGGAGATATTATTTGCACGATACTCCGATGAAGAAGCTCCCGATACGATCCCTGTACCGTTCGACCAAATAGATCAACTGCCACTTGGATACGGGGTGATCAGTACCGCGATGGTTAACGATGTGATCGGGCCGATCGAGTATCAAACTCCTAGGGGGGATGTCAGGCTTGCAGTCATAAAAGTGGAAGAAGTTCGCGAAGCAGGAGCGTATACATTTGAGGATCTACGTGGGCAAGTAGCCGCACAACTTCAGGAACAGAGACAGTATGCCAGAATCCTGGAAGAGCTAAGGGCCAAAACCCACATTGAGATCCGGCAATAAGCTTCGGGACACGTGTATCCTCATATCGCTATAACTCTCGGCGATCCGCAGGGCATCGGTGCTGAGGTCGCCTTTCAATCGGTTCGTGATCTCAAAACTGAACTCGAGCACCTCTCGATAACATTCTTAGGTTCAGAAGAAACACGCGACCAGGTACCATCTGAGCACGAATTCATAGCAGTTGGTACGTGGGACGGAACTCCGAAGGGCGCTGGGCAAGTCGCAGCACTGGCAATCGAGCAGGCAGTCGCCGGAGTACGAGATGGACTATTTCACACAATAGTCACTGCCCCTGTACACAAGCCTTCTCTGCGGTCTGCAGGATGGGATGTACCAGGACAAACTGAGATGCTCCAGAAACTCACTGGTTCTAAGTCAGTAGGAATGCTGATGGCAGCAGAAATGACCGATCGAGGGAGCCCCCTCAGGGTATTGCTAGCGACGACGCATCATCCTCTTCGCGAAGCCATAAACCTCCTTACTGAAGAGTTACTTCTTGAGCAGATCGTACTCCTCTCCGAAGCATTGCAGAGTGATTGGGGCCTAGTCGCCCCACAAATCGCGATATGTGGGCTTAATCCTCACGCGTCAGATGATGGCCTGTTCGGAGATGAGGAGACCATGATCTTAAGTCCCGCGATCGAGCGCGCCCGAGAGATGGGTACCAATGTTACCGGACCTTTCCCGGCGGACACCGTATTCTACCGTGCGCTCACCGGAAATTTTGATGCCATTGTTGCGCCATATCACGATGTCGGTATGGCAGCGTTCAAGACTGCTGCTTTCGGGAGAGGTGTAAACGTAACGCTCGGTCTTCCTTTTGTGAGAACATCACCTGATCACGGGACTGCTTTTGATATCGCAGGAACTAGCTCAGCCAATGCGACTTCGATGGTGGAAGCTGTGAGGCTGGCCATCCACCTTACACAAAATCGTTTCAGCAAAAGTTCTTTGCATGACTGATTTTCCTCGTCAGACTCCTTCAGTTTGAATGCCCTTTCTCCAAATCAATTCTTGATCAAGCCTACGAAGGTTTACAAAAGGGATCCGGACTTGGGTGATTCAGCCAACTTGGGAGTCATGTTGTGTCGCTGACTGGCCGAATGGGCATCCTAGCCATCGTAATTGTACTTGCGAATGCTTCCTGCACGATGATCGGTACCTCAGAGCTTGACCCTACTTCACCCGAGATTACAGATAATCAGGCTGAGTTAGGAGAAGTCCGCGCCGGCGACGCAGTCACGAGTCTAGAAGACCGACGCCGAGAACTGGAGGTACCTACAAACTCAGAACTCTCAATGTCAATTGCAGATGCGGGGAGTCTTGAATGGCCGCTAGATGGTGATCTCATTTATCGGTTCGGGCGAGAACAACGTCCCGATGGACTGGTGCTCAATTGGAACGGTGTAGGGATCGCGGGGTCGCCTGGAAGCCCAGTACGCGCTGCTAGAAACGGACTCATAGTTCTAGCGGGACCGTTTGAGGGATACGGGCCAAGCGTCGTACTTAGTCATGGAAGCGGATTCTATTCCCTTTACTTATACCTCGAAGAAATCAGGGTAGTCGAAGGCCGCAGTATCGATGTGGGTCATGTGATTGGAACAGTTGGAGGCACTGGTACTGCGCAAGGGCCACACATTGAGTTCCAGGTTCGTGCTCCCATCGGTGGAAGGGTGCCAGAAGCCCAGGACCCACTAGGGTGGCTTAAGCCCCGAGCCGGCAGATGAGCCTGCATCCTGTCGTAGGACACGAAGATTTTCTTTCTTCAATGGCGCGTGCTCATGAGCGAACATCCCTCCCCTCCTCACTTCTGCTCCATGGACCACGCGGTGTAGGAAAGCAAAGAGTTGCTCTATGGATAGCTCAACTCACGATCTGTGAAAGGCCAGCAGCTGACGGTCCTTGCGAGAAATGTGGGGCTTGCCGGATGGCTGTGAAGCTCGAGCATCCCGATGTTCACTGGTACTTCCCACTTGCGCGTCCGAAAGGGGTAGCTGGCGATCGTTTGGTTACCGCTCTTGAGGATGCTCGTATGCAGGCGCTTGAGGATCTTCGGGCTGAGCCGCTTTACGCGAGCCACACCGCTGATGTCAGGGGGCTGTATTTTGGTATCACCAAGACCATTCGACGCCAAGCACATCTTCGTCCGAATATGGCACCAGGCCAGGTCTTCATTATAGGAAACGCAGAGCTACTCGTTCCTCAAGAGGCGAGTCCAGAGGCTGCCAACGCTCTGCTCAAGCTATTAGAAGAACCGCCGGGAACATCGCGTTTCATCCTTACCTCTAGTGAGCCCGGAAGGCTCCTGCCAACGATTCTGTCACGAACCGTTGCGCTCCATGTTGCTCCTCTAGGTACGGACTTGATTGATATATTTCTCAGTGAACAGACAGACGCTGACCGGGAAACAACCAAATGGGCATGCAAGCTTTCCCAGGGATCAATTGGTCGTGCACTCGGATTTCTTCCTGATGGCCAGGAAGAGGGACCCTTAGAATCCTTGAGACGTCAAGCACTAGCATTGATTGAAGTAGCCGTAGTTCGAGACCCAGGCCAAGGCTATGAGCTATCTCTGAGTTATCCATCAGCTGGAGCTCGATCATTGATTCCGCTATGCACATTTATCGAGGAATGGCTTCGAGATCTGGGCGCTATCGCCTCTGGTGCCGGAGATCGAGTGTTCAATTTTGATGAACGTTCGCACCTACAAGAGCTAGTAGCTAGAACACCGATTCGTGGGTCCGAGATTGTCCTGGCCTTGACCGAGGTCGAACAAGCGCGAGAGCTTGCACGGGGCAACGTCAATCCCCAACTCATCGTCAATGGCCTCGTCAGAAACCTCAGACGTCGGCTTATTGGTACTTAGCATACGCTCGGAGTGTTATGAAGGATTCAGAAGGACTAACGCACATCGACAACGAGGGCCGACCTCGAATGGTTGATGTCTCAGAGAAAGAACAAACTGCAAGGCACGCGGTTGCGACCGGAAGAATCATCACTTCTCCGGAGACGCTAAAGCGCATTATGACCGGTGACGTAAGAAAAGGTAGTGTCCTGCAGGTTGCTGAACTTGCTGGGATTATGGGTGGCAAGAAGACCCATGACCTCATCCCACTATGTCATCAGCTAAATGGCGTGAACATAACCATGAGGCTTGAAGCGGATCCGGATCTTCCGGGAATCGTTGCACAAGCAGAAGTAACTGTTACAGGTCAGACAGGAGTTGAGATGGAAGCGCTAACCGCTGTTAGTGTGGCTCTGCTAACTGTCTACGATATGGCAAAGTCTATGGACCGCGGTATGCGCATCGAGGGCATTCACCTCTTATCTAAGAAAGGCGGTCGTTCAGGAAGCTGGACAAGTAATGAGTAGGCTTAACTACCGGGCTTAGAATCCCGTTTCAAGCCTGCCGAGACCGGGACCGTAATCATCGCACCGATCCTTAGATAACGAGGTCTTACAGTAGGATTTGCAGCTCTCAAGTCTGGCACGGAAACGCGATACAGAACGGCTATATGGCTGAGTGTTTCTCCGGGAGCCACAATATGTTCCACAAAACTGACTCGCTCATCGACCGGGATCAAAGCATAGTTTCTTGAGAATAGATCTCCCTTCCCTTTAGGGACCCTCACTGAGACCTGTCTGAGAGGAGGAGTCATTCCTCTAACATACTGTGGGTTGAGTCGAGAGATTTCCGTATCGGCGCTTTCCGAGGCTTTCGCAATCACATCAAGTGTGGTCGCATCTGGAACCCATACCTGGTCAAAACTGAAAGGATCTTGCGCTGGAAGATCATAACCATGGGAAGTTGGGTTGCCGGCAACAACAATGGCCCCGAAGAGCTTCGGAAGAAATTCCCGTGTTTCCTTCGGTAGATAACGACGTAGTTCCCAGTAGAGGCGGTCGGTACGTGGTTCAAGCGGTGCGTACCGGATAAGCAATCGTCTCACACGGCCGGGGCCCGAATTATATGCCGCTAAGGCAAGGAACCAGGAATCGAACTCCTCATAGAGCTCTCCCAAGAACACCGCTGCTGCCTCAGTCGACCTAAGTGGATCACGTCTCTCATCCACTAGTGCCGTCACCTCCATCCCCAAGCCCTTCGCGGTCGGAGCCATAAACTGCCAGAGGCCAACCGCGTTCGCACGGCTCACAGCAACAGGGCTATATCCGCTCTCAATCACCGGCAGATACCTTAGAGATTGCGGAAGGTCATGCAAAGCCAGTGTAGAATCCACAGTCCCCTCAAACCATTTCATACGCCTCAAGTAGTCGGGGAACCAGTTTGACGCAGATGTGGTCCAAAAACCCACCCACTCTTGTACCTCTTCCATAAAACTGGAATCACGTAGCATGGGCGTAGCCAAAAGCTCATCCACAGGAAAATCTTCAAAGTTTGGAGGAATCAGCGGCTCTCTTAGAGGCAGTGCTTCTAAGTCTGAGTTCCCGGATACCAGACTTGGAGCCTCCACAGGAGCAGGAGGATGCAGTGAAGAGAAGCCATCAGCACAGCCCCCCAATGTCCCAAGAATTAGACACCCTATGAGTGCACTTCCAGGCCCCGATCTAGGCTTCATAGATGGAAACTATTCAAACAAAAGGCCATTTGGATGAGGCTATCGGAGCGCTGTGTATTTTGGTAGTAGGGGAAAAGTGCAATACCTGTGACTACGAGAAAAACTGTAGAAACGGCTAACAGCAGTCGCACTCAGAGCACTCACAGCAACAGCAGATACATGAACAGCTATCACACTTACAGCAGTCGCATTTCTGTGGACAGTCACAACTCATGTCTACCTCTCTTGTTTATATGCTAGCAGAAAAATTGGAATCAACTCCTACCTAAATGTTACTCCCATCCTATTTGTTTAAAGAAGTAATGAGGGTTCCAGACTTTTGTTAAATGCTTGATCTTGTCTCCAGAAAATTCCAACGCATAGACATAGTCAACTGTCCCTTTTAGACCTGTAGGCTCTGGCCCACCTTCACCTGTGTGTGTCCCCGAAAATACAGCAAAGAACGAGACATGCTTGTTCTCTTCATCAACTGTAAGCGATTTAATTTCATAATCACAATCAGGCATAAGACCGCAAACTCCTTGCATCCAATCAGCATAGCCTTGGATAGTACTTACCTCCAATAAGGGCTCTGCATGCGAAGAAAAGGATGCATTTTCTAGACAATGCTCTTTACAGCCATCCCAACCTTTACCGGTTTCACAAGCTTCAAAGAAACTGCTAGCTATTCCTTTCATATCGGACATATTTTCCGCGTAGTGAGTGATCGTACCTAACTATACCCCGCAGGTCTGATACCAGAAAGGTAGATGATGGAACTCTTAACTCCGCTGATCTCAAGACGTCACTTCCTAGAAACGTCCACCGTTGCGGCTGCAAGTTTGACGCTGGCCGGATGCGAACCGACCGAGGCGTCCAGAGAGGCACTCCCTCCTTCGATCGCCCGGTTGGAATCTTGGGCCGACCGAGCACGTCCCATCACTACGAACGAGCGTGCGGCAAGAGTCGAGAATGCCAAACAGCTCATGCGCGAACAAGGACTCAGCGGCCTCGCGCTCGGTGGTGGTACTTCAATGGTCTACTTCACGAACATCAGCTGGGGTGGCGGTGAGCGACTCTTCACCGTCGTGATTCCCGTCCAAGGTGACGCTTTCGTGGTATGCCCCGCATTCGAGGAAGACCGAGCGAGAGAGCAACTCGCGCTCGGCCCGTTAGGTGGGTCGCAGGTATATACATGGGAGGAACACGAAAGCCCGTACGAGCGGGTGGCTCAGGGGCTGGGAGATCGTGGGATCAAGACGGGTAGGATCGGTGCCGAGGAGACCATGCAGTTCCGGTTCAGCAATGGTATCGCGCTCGCGGCACCAGCCATCGATGTGGTTGATGCCACACCAGTGACCGGCGGATGCCGCGGCGTAAAGGATGCACACGAGATCGAGCTCATGACACTCGCCAACGAAGTAACACTCACCGCATACAAGGCGGCATACCTCGCGATGGAAGAGGGCATGACCCAGGGTGACGTCGGTAGCCTCATAAGCTCAGCGCATCAGCGCCTCGGTTTTTCCGGTTCAGCCAGCGTGCAAACTGGTGAGTGGTCTGCATTACCCCATGGCTCGATCACTCCCCAGGTGATCCGTGAGGGCACGATCCTGCTCATCGACGGAGGATGTGGGGTTGAGGGATACCGTTCAGACATGAGTCGCACCTTCGTGCTTGGTCAGCCTTCCGATATCATGAGAGAGCGCTTCGACATCGAGCTCGAGGCCCAGACCGCCGCGTACCATGCCGCGGGTCCGGGTGTGTTGCCCGAGGATGTCGATGCGGCAGCTCGCAAGGTGATTGAGGACGCCGGCTACGGTCCGGGCTACACGTACTTCACGCACCGGGTTGGTCACGGGATCGGGATGGACGGGCATGAGTGGCCCTACCTTGTGAAGGGGAACCGCACACCGCTGATCGCCGGGAATGTGTTCAGTGATGAGCCTGGAATCTACGTGCCTGGTGAGTTCGGAGTTCGGCTAGAAGACTGCATGTATATAACCGATAGTGGTGCCGAGCTATTCACCCCACAGAGCCCGTCCTTGGAAGATCCCTTTGGGGGTTGGGATCACTAGAGTGGTTCGGGATCATTGCAACGGTCACTTACCCACCCTGCCCCCCCCGACCTACAACATGAGAACCAGCTGATGAAGAAAACTTTGCTGTTCGCCCTCGTATTTTCCTTCACCGCTGCCTCCCTCACCGCACAAACCCAGCTTCGCCTCGACGTCATCCCCGTTCAAGGCAATGTCTACATGCTCCAGACGGCCACGGCCGGCGGGAATGTGGGGGTGCTACCTGGGCCCGATGGAGTCCTAGTGGTGGACAACCAGGTGCCGAACCTTAGTGAGAGCGTGGTCCGGGGGGTGCGGCAGATCACCGACGAACCGATCCGCTTCGTGGTCAATACGCACGTGCACGTGGATCATATCGGAGGGAACCAACTGATGGCGGGCATGGGCGTAACAATCATCGCTCAGGAGAATGTTCACCAGCGGATGCTCAGCGAGCTCCGCATCCCCCGCGGGGGTGGGCGCTTCATGCCGCAGCCGCCTGAGAGCGCCCGGCCCGTCATAACGTTCGACAGGAGGGCTATCTTCAGGATGAACAGCGAAGAGGTCCAAGTCTTCCACGTCCCGCCCGCCCACACCGACGGCGATAGTTTCATCTACTTCGTCGATTCAGACGTTCTCCACATGGGCGACGTCTTCCGAACCAACATGTACCCGATCGTCGACGTGTATAACGGCGGCACGGTTGCAGGCATGATCAGGGCGATGCAGATCGCTGTGGACCTGGCGGGCCCCGACACAAAGGTGATTCCCGGCCACGGTTTCAGCTTCACGGATCGGGACGGACTCGTCGAGGTGCTGGACATGCTTACGGACATTCGGGACACGATCCGAGAGATGGTTGCCGGGGGTCTGCGGCTCGAGGAGGTATTGGAAGCCGGGCCTACGGCCCCGTACGACGCGCGGTGGCGGGGGTCCGAGTCGTGGACCGAACAGGACTTGATCCCGATCATCTACAGCGAGGTCGGCGGTGCGGCGCCGACCTCACGTCGGAGGGCAAACAACTAACCCTTGACGCTCATTGGGTATGCCCTAATCAGCCCTTGGTACGCTCCTGAATGGGCACCCAGTCTTGATAGGGTGATTCACCCCGCGAACGGTTATTTCAATCAGGGTTGTACCCTGTGTCCTAACCGTAGGAGTGTTACGTCAGCCTTTCCAAAGTGCTATACGTTTGGTCGGCCTCTGCTATCAGGATATATCAGGTCTGCTAACTAGCGTGGAGGCTCATCCGAAGAGCAGACAAAGCAAAAGATTGGGGTAGTTCTAGTGCTCGGACGAACCTCGAACTTTCTGGAGCCAAAGCTTCTGGGCCTGACGTCCTTGATTTTCTTACGGAAGGCGATGAATGGCTGCAGGAGATCCTCTGTCGACCGGCTAAACTCCCTTTACGTTCGTGACAGAGTGCGGAGGTTGATGAGGTCCTTGACGCTTGGTAGCCACGGCCTTTGATGTCCAATCCGAATACTCATCAGCTCGCATAAAAGCTGCAATAACAATCTGGCCTTCTGCTAGGTAGTGATCTAAGGGACCTGATTTCATACGAAAAAATGGCAAGCCACATTCATATAGTACTGTTGCCACAGTAGTAAGGATTGCTCCGATAGCGATACCTTCGAAGGTGATTACACCGGTTGTCGGAAGAGGGACTATCGGCATTCCACCCGTCTCCATTGGGTATGCCTGTGATGTCAGACTCGTAAGCATGAAGGCACAGATTCCCCCGACAATTCCTCCTAGGACAGCCATTAGTGGGACATGGCTCCGTACGTGAAGGTCTGGAGGATATAACCCTTCCAATGGAATCGAACTTCGGACTTCGATATCGTTAGAATCAAAGCCATATTCTGTCAGTTTTTGCAGTGCACCCTGAGCATCTATAGGTGACTCAAATACCGCATGTAACCATGTCTTCTCGTTTCTCTGCATCCTAGGTCGTCTCCACAGTTAGATGCTCTGAAGCTGGGCGCACTTGGCCCAAGTGATGCTCTCCTTCACGTACTTCCCAGATAGAAACGATAGGAGCGATTTGGACGAAAATCAGATAGAGCAGAACAAACAATCCAAATGAGCCAACGAGTATGCCCAATTCAGTCCAACTGGGCTGGTAAGTACCCACCGTGAAATCAAGTCGAGGCAAGCTCAACGTGCCCACCACGATCAAGAATCTCTCTATCCACATACCGATGAGCACTCCTACACCAACAATAGCTGTAAAGAATGGTTTTCTGCCTAGTGGAAAGGACAAAACAAGCATTGGTAGGGCGACGTTGAGCAGTATCATAGCCCAGAAAACCCAAGCGTATTGACCTGATATACGTTCTGTAAACACCGCCATTTCAGACGGTTCATTTCCATACCAAACAGTCAGGTGCTCTGCAAAAGTGAAGTAACTCCAGATCAGAGTGAAAGTTAAGAAAAGCAATCCTAGGTTGTTGAATATTTTATCATTAAGATATGATTCTAGGCCCATACCCCTGCGAAGCAGATACATCGCTACCATCAGGACAGCGATACCAGAGTAGATCGCTCCAACCACGAAGTAGGGCCCAAAAATTGTACTATGCCACATTGGCTGGCGAGTCATCGAGAAGTCCCATGAGACGATCGTATGGACTGATACCGCGACGGGAATGATGATCACCGCCAGAGCACGTATACCACTTTCGAGTGAGTGCCATTGCTGAGCCGTCCCACGCCAGCCCAGAGCTAAAAAACGGTAGATACGGGCTCTGGCACTATTCGGGTTATCAGCGATATGCCGATCTCTTAGTATTGCGAGATCCGGGAGCATGGGTAAAAGAAGATACAATATGCTACCCGTAAGGTATGTCCCGATGGCCATCATATCCCAGACAAGTGGTGATCTGAAGTTTGGCCAAAGACCGCGATAATTGGGTAGGGGAATCATGAACCAGAAAAGCCACGGTCTACCAAGGTGAATGAGTGGAAACAACCCACCGATCGAAAGTGCAAATACAGTGATTGCTTCTGCACATCTAGTGACTGGTCGACGCCATTCCGCTGAAGTGACCCGCAGGATCGCTGAAATAAGCGTTCCTGCGTGACTTATTCCGATCCAGAAAACAAAGTTTGTGATGTAGAAGCCCCAAAAAACCGGACGATTTAATCCGGTGACACCGATGTCGTTCCGAACCTGGTAGCCCCAGGAATAGAAGAGCAGGGCTGCGACCGCACCTGCTAAAAGGCTTCCCAGGATCAGCTTTGGACGCCAAGAGGTAAGGGGTCGGAATAGAGGCACTTCACGTGACATTCTTCCCGGTGTCATCTCAGTGTTCCTCACCACCTTGCAAGTAAATCACTGACGGGTCCGTACCCAGGTCCTCAAGCAAATGTGAGGCACGGGCACTCTTAGCCATTTGCGCAACCCGACTTTCAGAATTCTCTAAGTCACCGAAGGTGATGGCTCGAGCTGGACACGACTGCGAACAAGCTGTCTTGATATCACCGTCTGTTACCTGACGGCTTTCATCTTTCGCCCGATCCTGTCCTTCTTGGATACGCTGAACACAGAAAGTGCATTTCTCCATGACTCCAGCTGGTCTAACACTGACATCAGGGTTCAACTGTCTATCAAGGGGCTTTGGCCATTCCCCTGCGTGCCAGTTGAAGAAACGAACTGTATAAGGACAATTGTTGGCACAGTAACGGGTGCCGATACAACGGCTGTATACCATTGCATTCAACCCCTCGGGAGTGCGGTATGTCGCATAGACGGGGCAGACTGGTTCACATGGTGCCGATCCACATTGTTGGCAAAGAACAGGTAAGAATCGCACCTGGATATCAGGGAACTCTCCTTCATAGTGACGCTCTATCCGAAGCCAGTGCATCGCCCGTCCATTTTTAGCTTCTTCTTCGCCGACTGTCTGGATATTGTTTTCTGCATGACAAGCGACGACGCAAGCTCCACAACCTGTGCAGCGGTCTGTATCGATTACCATTCCCCAACGAGTCATTGCTCTCCACCCTGATCGGTTTCATGAGGAGCCCATCCCACCGGGATGTTTTCTCCTTCACCTCGCTGCTCGTAGCTTTTCCCAAATCTTGCTAGTTCTCCAGGACGAATACGTTCGATCCGAACCCTTGTTGAAGCCCAAGCTGGTTCATTGGTGCCATCAACCAATAAATTTCCAACTAGGTTCATAGGGTTGGACCCACGTCCTCTTGCATAGCGACCATAGTCTTGGTGGCCGTTACCGAGTGGGATGCCTACCAGTCCAGGTCGAACTGCTGGATCAATCACTGCCTGAACTTCCAGAAGCCCATTCGGCGACTGTAACCGTAGCCAATCTCCGTCTGCTACCCCGATCTCAGATGCGTCACTAGGGGATATCTCAACCCAACTGCTCCACATAATCGTAGACATGGGATCAGGAAGCTCTTGTAACCAAGGACGGTTTGCACCGCGACCGTGACCAGCCTTGATAGATGCAAATGGGATGAGCAGGAACGGGAATAAGGCTTCTTCACCATCAAAACGGGCCTGCTCTCGACTTGGACCTTCCCCGCTAGGCCCTGGAGGAGTTAATGACGGATCCCCAGTCTCGAAAATTCCACCTCTGGCGAGTGCATCTCTATAGTAGGATGAAGCATCGATGTTTCTGCTGCCTGGCAGGTTACCCAAGTCTTCATTAATCAAAGATCTGACTAGTCCTTCAAAACTTGACCAAGGAAAAGCCGCAGAAATATCCTCTCCCATAGATTGAGCAACTGCTAAGAGCACATCACCCGGATGTTGTCCGCTGCCAAGTGGTTCTACTACGGATTCTGCGATACCAAGAACTGGAATCCCAGTTGGAGATGCTGGCTCAATGGCATTAAAACGTTCTAGTCCAGTATTTAGCGGTAGCACCAGATCAGCCTGATACGTCGTATCATCAAAGAAGCTGCTTAGTACAACGATATTAGCTATGTCGGAGAAACCCGAAGCCAGACCCCATCCAGCTGGTAGCTCATGGAGTGGATCTGCTTCCACCACAAGTAATAATTCAATAGGCTCACCTGATTCACCACGGACTCTTGCCGCTAGGTCAGCCATGGGTGTTTGGACAGATCCTGACGGAGACAGATGCCTTCCCAAATCAAAAGTTGCTGGGGCAAATACGCCACCTGGTTCCCCTAAATTCTCCAGAAGAAGGTTGAGGCCGAGCCCGGCAACAGTGTTGAATAGTCCGTTTGTATGCCCGGCTGCTGATCCACCTGCTACGACTACACGATGCTCTGCTGCTGCAATCTCGTGGGCAATTTTCTCAATTCTTTCGGGCAAGAGCCCGCACTCCTCTGCTGCTCCACCTAGGCTGGGCGGGGGTGCAGGAAATAGCCGTTCATATTGTCGGCGTCCTAGATCCTTAACGAGATCCTGTGAGAGCAAGATCCCGGCTATCGCTCGAGCAAATATACCCTCAGTACCAGGTACAATTGGTAGCCATTCATCAGCATTCGCTGAGGTAAGTGACATGCGGGCTTCGACCTGTGTGAGCTTGCCCCGTCTCCCCGGGCGTCCCCTTCTCATCTCTGCTACTGCATGGGTGTAGTGCACTGGATTATGCCATCGATCAAGCAAAGGGGAGCCGATTGAAAGGACATAGTCGGAGCGAGCGACATCGAAGTACGGGATAGACTCAATACCAAGACTCAGAGCGGACGCGCGACGCTCCACCCTATACTCGGGTGGTTCTAGAAAGACCGGGGAAGGCGCCCCTAATGAATCCGAAAGACGCCTTAGGAGGCCCCCTACTAATCCAGGCTCTTCCGAACCAATGAATGCCATATTTTCGGGTGATACTGACTTCATCAGAACAGCTACTTCTGACTGTGCCCTTTCCCAAGAAAGCGCTTCAAATTCTCCATCACCTCTATTCCCGATGCGCTTCTGTGGATCTAGGATACGATCCGGATTATAGAGTTCCTGAAGAGCTGAATGGCCGAGAGCGCAAACTCCTCCTTGGTTAGTACTATGGGTGGGGTTGCCCTCAATTTTCTTGGCGTTTCCATCTACGATACGGACTTGGATGCCACATCCTTCGGGACATTGTGTGCAAACCGAGGGATACCATACGCTCTCACCGGCTAAGACTCCCGGGCGAACTGCTGGCTGCACCAGGAAGTCCTCCTCAGGGCTATCACATCCCTTGAGGAGGGGTAAGCTGGCACCTAGCGTTGAAACCTTGAGAAAATCTCTTCTACGCACCTAAACACCATTGGTTCGTCTTCATAGTTCCCTCTGGATAATCATCCATCAGTGATGACAAGTGAGGCAGTCGACACTGGCTTCGTTTTCACGATGACATGAGACACACCAACCCATATTTGCAGTATTAATCACTGGTTGAGCTAGGGCCATCTGTGAGACATCCCCATGACACGCGGAGCAATCTATTCCTGCTCTTGCGTGCGGCTTATGCTTAAAGTGCACCATGGCCGATGTCGGAAGAACATTCACTTTGCCCCAGATTAGAGGCTCTCGTTCTTCAAGTTTTTCCATGAACTTCAATACTTCAGGGTGGTCGGGAATTACCCCCCTCCTGTGACAACTTGCACAAGAAGAAATCGGAGGCAGACCAGCCTGAGCTTGGGTTTCTGCACCTTGGTGGCATCGGGTACACGAGATGTCATTCTCGCTATGTGCTATATGACTAAACGCTATCGGTTGTGGCAGGGCCTCTGGCAAGTCACTGGAACATCCTAGCACCATTAGTGGGCAGAATCCCCCGACCAGCTTCTTGAGGACCTGAATCAGACAGCGAGATTGTTGGGGCCTTGATATCATTGACAAGCCAGAATCCCTTACTTATTGGCTTTAGAGAAGGGAGAACGCTAGAGAACTAAAGCGATTTAGGCGGTAGCCAATTCCGCTACATGTGATAGTTCGGTGCTTCCCTCGTGATGGTAACATCATGAGGGTGAGATTCTCTGAGACTGCCTGGTGTAACTCGGCTAAACTGAGCGCTAGAGCGAAGTTCATCAAGAGATCCAGCACCACAGTAGCCCATCCCACTCCTGAGACCACCGACAAGCTGGTAAATCGTATCTGAAATAGGGCCCTTATATGGCACCCTAGCCTCAATACCCTCTGGAACTAGCTTGCTCTTACTCCCATGATTTTCCTGGAAGTAACGGTCTGCTGAACCCTCTTCCATCGCTGATAAGGAGCCCATGCCCCTTACGGTTTTGAATCGTCGACCCTCTAGCAGAAAGCTCTCACCTGGAGCTTCGTCCGTGCCAGCGAACATTGAACCCATCATTACCGACTCCGCCCCGGCCGCAAGAGCCTTTACAATGTCACCTGAGTAGCGGATTCCCCCATCAGCAATGATCGGTACCGACCCATCTCCACCATCAACTGCATCCATGATGGCAGTCAGCTGTGGAACACCAACACCAGTCACCACCCGGGTAGTGCAGATGGAACCCGGACCAATACCCACTTTAACTGCGTCAACTCCTCGCTCGAGCAAAGCCTGGGCCCCTTCTACAGTTCCGATGTTTCCACCCACTAATTGGGTATCTGGGAACCGCTCTCGCACATGCCCGAGTGCTTCGAGCACACCCTCGGAATGGCCATGAGCAGTATCGACCACAATCAAGTCTGCCCCAGCTTCCACTAATAATGCGGCACGTTCAATATCAACCTTCGATGCTCCAACAGCAGCGCCTACCCTAAGGCGTCCATGCTCGTCTTTGCAGGCATTCGGATATTGGCGACGCTTAAAGATGTCCTTAACAGTGATCAGTCCCTTTAGGATTCCATCTTGGTCTAGAACTGGAAGCTTCTCGATACGGTGCTTATGGAGAAGCCTCTCTGCCTCGTCAAGCGTAGTCCCTACCGGAACAGTAACGAGGTGGTCAGAAGTCATGACCTGCTCTATAGACTTATTAAGATCAAGCTCGAACTGCAGATCTCGGTTAGTGATAATCCCAACCAGTCGTCCAGTATCCTCGACGATGGGAACTCCACTGATTGAGAATTTCGCCATCAGCTCATGAGCGTCTTTAAGACTGTTGTCTCGCGTGAGGGTAATCGGGTTCAGAATCATTCCACTCTCAGAACGCTTAACTCGATCTACTTCCTCTGCTTGAGCCTCGGGTGAGAGGTTTTTGTGAATAATCCCGATGCCTCCCTCACGTGCCATCTGGATAGCCAATTTCGACTCAGTGACTGTATCCATAGCTGCTGAGAGCAATGGGATCTCAATAGAAATTTCACGCGTCAAACGCGAAGACACATCCGTATCTTTCGGGTGAATCAACGAATGTCCAGGAATCAGGAGAACATCGTCGAATGTGAAGGCCTCTCTTACAATCTGGCCCCTCAGAGGCACGGCATCAGACATCGTTTAGCGACCTCTCCCAATAAGACGCGCCCGCCCCTTGAAGCTCTGGGATAAGAGCGTCATAGGGCAGGCGCGGACCCGCTCCAGAAAACACGATTGTTACCATAGGAGACGATATCTGTAGGGCCACGGAGCGTCAACGGGCTCATCGGATAGTCCTGCAAGACCGGTTCGTTCTGTACAAACCGAATTACCCAGGTCGGTGGACAGACTTCTAGATATCTGATAGTGCCACCCCATCGATCTGCTTATATTTCCATTTCCGGTTCAAGAATTCAAAATACTCTAGAACCTATACCCCTAATCTAGACTAGATTCATTAATGCCCTTCTTGCCTCTGCGTTCAGTAAGAATCCCCAGCGACACATCCAACCTTTATTCTGAGTGGCTGGCTTGGTTATCAGAGGAACTTGAATCAGAAACATGTGACCGAAATGAACTCTGTCGGCTTATTCTAACCGACATCTATTTTCCACATCTGGGTGATGCACACCTTCGCAACGACGCCACGAATTTCCTCCCTGTCGCGTTGGCTCAGATGAACCCAGAAAATGTTACACTCGAGCCGGAGTACTATCAGGACATCGATCTAGAACGTTATACACCACGCAAGCCACTCCTGTGGCTCTGGGAAATGTTCGACCGTAGTTACCTAGGAGAAAATGTGGAGCTCGGCATCCGCTTCAGACGGATCCTTGCCCACCATGTCTTTGGTCACTGTGGTGCAAACTTCAAGGCATTCCCACATGTGCGATTATCATTTGGCTACAATCTCGACATTGGTGACAACGTGGTAATCCACCGACACGTGCTCCTCGATGACCGGGGTGGTATTGAGATAGGAGATGGTTCGTCAGTTTCAGATTTTGCAAACGTTTATTCTCATACACACGATATCGCTGATGGCCGCATCATAGAGACGCCCAAAACCATTATTGGGCGAGGGGTGCGAATCACGTATCACGCGACAATTCTAGCTGGTACACATGTGGCTGATGATTCTATGGTCGGCGCTGGTGCAATGCTTACAAAGAGTACTGAGCCGCACTATGTCTATGCAGGAGTTCCAGCTAAGAGAATCAAGAAGAAGCCAGATCAGAAGTTGCCTAGAACTGCTCCTCCCACCCTTGATGCACTAGCAGACGAAGCTTAGCACCACTCTTTAAACACCTGATTCCGTCTGACCCGGAGTGACGTGTCTGCTTATATAGGAGAGAGAAAGAGTAAGAAACGATCCTTTCTATCGTTTCCGGGAGAAGAACGTCATCTTTCCCTGACTAACCAAACTTCCAACGATTCGGACAATGAAAAAATCTGGTGGTCCACACTTCAATTCTTATCGTCGAAGACTTGGGTATGTCTTACTGGTGGTTTCGGTTCTTGTGTTCTTCTTCGATTACATCCTTGGGAATATACCTGTGTGGTCAGGGTTGGATTCACAACTCGACCTGGTGGGTGTCACCTCACTCATCCTGGGTCTTATCCTCATCTTCGTTCACAAAAAGAGAAAATCGAAGACGGACGATTAGATCGTATGAGGGGGAAATCTAACACGAGATATTTTGTAGAAGCTCGTACATGCCCACACGATGATCCTAGCTTGAGGCCCGCAAGATCTTGAGATCCCTTCCCGCCGGCTCTTGGAAGGCATCAAGACCGAACTCCGGAAGACTCGAGATAAGGTGGTCGAAGATGTCCGCGGTGAGTCCCTCGTAGTTCGCCCAGTCCGTGTCGTTGGAGAAACAGTATATCTCCAACGGCAAACCTTGCGTCCCGGGCTGGAGTTGCCGGACCAGAAGTGTCATCTCTTGGTGGATCTTCGGATGTCCTCGCAGATAATGCCATACATACGCCCGGAACGTGCCCACATTCGTGAGCCGTCGGGAGTCAGGCTTGATACCTTTCCCGGAGATTTGTCGTGCGTTAGCAATCTCCAGGTCTTTTTGCTTTGCGCCCAGGTATTCGTGCAGGAACTCGAAGCGGGACAGGCGAGCAAACTCGTCTTCGGATAGGAAGTGGACTGAATTCATGTCCAGGTAGATGGAGCGCTTGATCCGCCGACCACCGGACTCACTCATGCCACGCCAGTTCTTGAAGGATTCGGAGATAAATTTGTGGGTTGGGATGGCGGAGATCGTCTTATCCCAGTTCTGGATTTTCACCGTGTGGAGCGCAATGTCAATGACGTCGCCGTCGGCATGAGCTTGGGGCATTTCGATCCAGTCCCCGATCCGGATCATGTCGTTGGACATGATCTGAACGCTAGCCACCAGAGACAGGATCGTGTCCCTGAACACCAGCATCAGCACGGCCGTGAGCGCCCCGAGGCCTGAGAGGAAGAGCACGGGCGAACGACCTGCCACAATGGAAATCACAATGATGCTGGTAGCCACGTACAAGAAAAGACTAATGACCTGCAGGTATCCCTTGATCGGGCGATTTTGGGCTTCTTTGTAGGTTGCGGAGTAGATGTCGTTGAGGGCATCCAATAGCCCACCGGCCGCCCTCGTCAGAGCTATCACCACCCATGCCAATGACACGCGGCGTACGAAGGTTGCCCCCGCGAACAAGAAATTCTCCCAACTCGTTAACGTAACGGCGGCGGCGCCAGAAGCGCTGTCGCCGATACTCAGGGCCCAGTCGATTCCAACGTAGACCACGAGTGCTGGAGCCACCCTGGCCAGTTGATGGAAGACGCGTCGCTCAAAGAGGCGATCGTCCCAAGTGGACCGTGTCCTGCTCATCAACTTGTGGATGAACCCCAGGAATACTCTGCGGGTCACTATGTTGGCCATCCAAGCCAAGACGGTCAGGAAAAGGAGTCCGCCCGCGGCCCGCGGCCAGTCGTTTGCAACAATGTTCGAAAAGAAATCCTGCATGGTTCTTCCTTGTCAGTCTATGCCTGGTCAGGGTCGCTTTTCATCATCACGGTCCGGATAGGGAACGAGATCTCGATTCTTGCATCGGAGAAACGCCGATGCAACCGTTTGATGAACTCGTGCTTGACCGGACTCTAGATTTTGAATTCACTCACCATCAGCCGCACATCAAAGATGATGCTCAACTCAGTAAAATAAAGATCAAAAATCAGGACGCGGTAGCCTCAGGTCTATTCTTCCTCTTCATACATCACCTGTAGACGTGCAACCACGCTCGGGTCTGCCAAAGTCGTTGTATCTCCCACGGTCTGTCCCTCTGCGATATCCCGCAGTAGACGTCTCATTATTTTCCCTGAACGAGTCTTGGGGAGGTCAGCTGTAAAAATCACTATCTCAGGTTTGGCAATCGCTCCGATCTTGTACCCGACATGCTCGCGAACTTCAGCCAGCAGCTCATCAGTACCTGAGTTTCCCTCTTTAAGGGTCACGAACGCTGCGATCGACTGACCTTTGATCTCATGGCTCTTACCAACTACAGCAGCTTCCGCAACAGCCGGATGATCGACGAGGGCACTCTCAACCTCCATCGTACCGATTCGATGGCCGGCGACGTTTAGAACGTCATCCACTCGTCCAAGGATCCAATAATAGCCGTCCTCATCTCTCTTGGCGCCATCTCCTGGGAAGTAAATCCCATCCCACTTAGACCAATATGTTTCTTGAAAGCGTTGGTCATCACCCCATATCGTGCGAAGCATAGACGGCCAAGGAGAAGTAATCGCGAGATACCCGGCGCTCGTAACTTCTCCTGCTTCGTTCAAGATCGTTGCTTCAATTCCAGGAAAGGGAGAAGTCGCAGTTCCTGGTTTTGTTTCAGTGATCCCTGGCAGTGGCGTGATCATGATCGAGCCTGTCTCCGTCTGCCACCATGTGTCGACAATAGGGCATGAGCTTCCGCCGATCTTTTCATGATACCAAATCCATGCTTCCGGATTTATGGGTTCACCAACTGTCCCCAATAGTCGGAGCTTAGATAGGTCATACTCTGCCGGCCAATCATCCCCCCAACGCATAAAGGTCCGGATCGCGGTTGGCGCTGTATAGAAAACGGTGACAGCATGTTTCTCACAAAGCTCCCAAAAACGGCCTCGATCAGGCGTGTCTGGAGCCCCTTCATACATGAAGACTCTGGCCCCGTTGGCGAGCGGTCCATAAACGATATAGCTGTGCCCAGTAATCCATCCCACGTCCGCTGTGCACCAATACACGTCGTCGTCTTGTAAATCGAACACAACCTTGGTGGTAGCAGCTACCTGTGTCAGGTATCCTCCAGTGGTATGAACTACTCCCTTCGGTTTACCTGTCGTGCCCGACGTATAAAGGATAAATAACACATCTTCGGCATCCATTTCTTCGGCCGGACAATCAGCCGAGTTTTGATCCATAAGGTCATGATACCAGTGATCCCTGCCCTCCAGCATTTCTGCATCAACCTTTTCGGTTAACTCACCACCTCGCTGAACTACGACAACCTTCTCTACGGTAGGTGAGTTCAGGAGAGCTTCATCTGCATTGGATTTAAGAGGAACAATGCCACCCCTTCGCCAACCCCCATCAGCGGTGATAAGCACTTTGGCTTGAGCATCATTATTTCGGTCAGCCAGTGATTCGGGGCTAAAGCCCCCGAATACCACGGAATGGATCGCTCCGATCCTAACGCAGGCAAGCATAGCAATCGCTGCCTCCGGGATCATAGGTAAATAAATGGTGACGCGATCCCCACGAGTTACACCCAGATTTTTCAGCGCATTTGAAAAGCGGCAGACCGCATCATGCAACTGAGCATATGTGTAGGTTTTTGTGTCTCCTGGTTCTCCCTCCCAGATAAGAGCAGCTTGATCAGAACGAGAGCTATTTAGATGACGGTCTAAACAGTTGTAAGCAACGTTAAGTTTCCCGCCTACGAACCATTTCGCATGAGGAGGTTTCCACTCTAAGACAGAATCCCAGCGTCTAAACCAGTCTAACTGCTCTGCCCACTCTGCCCAGTAGGATTCACGGTCCATCCTTGCTCGTTCATAGATCTCCAAATCACTGACCACAGCACGAGTCCGAAAATCCTCACTCGGAGAAAAGCGGCGGTTCTCAGTTAGAAGGGCATCAAGCGTGCCAGCGTCTTTGCTCATCAGACATTCTTCTTATTGTGCGGCATGTGGGACAATTCCAGAGCTGTACTGGAAAAGAATCTGCCCAGACCGCCCCATCAGCAACCCTTGTCGCTGATGGGCGCTAGACAATCCTTAACCCTCTCACTTGTGAAACTGATCAAATCGTGGATCACGCAGTTGACATCATTTCGTTAGGATCGATAAAGTATCCTTATGCTATGTGAGAATACTGACCTTCAACTACGCCGTGCCCTGCAGTCCAGTGGACAGCGGTTTACCGAACAACGGGCAGCCGTATACCGCTACCTCGCTAACACGGATATTCATCCTACAGCAGATGAAATATTCTTAGCTGTCCGCTCCGACCTGGATGGGATGTCTCTCGCGACGGTCTATAAGAGTCTCGAAACTCTTGTCGGCTGCGGCCTTGCGGTCAAACTCAGCTACAGTGATGGGTCGGCACGTTATGATGGACGAATGGACCCTCATTATCATTCACGCTGCCTAGCGTGCGGGTCTATAACGGATATCCCCGGCGAAGTTGCCGGCTCGGAAATCCAATCACTTAGTGGCAGGGCTACAGACTTTCAGGTTATCGGCTACAGCTTGGAATTGACCGGATACTGTACGACCTGTGTCCCCGAAGGTGGATCCGGCCCTATCCGCGCCTGATTTACACGCTGCTATGAGCCCTCTGGTCACGGCGTGAAGTCGCCTACGCTGAGATTCCTCCTGGGGTTATCGGTCTCACTTGTAGTGTTAGAAAGTCAGCCAGTCGAAGCGCAAAAGATCACGGAGTTGCAAGCAGACCTTTCGCAGATGTTGGATACCTACAGCTGGAGGGATGCTAGATGGGGGGTGCTAGTCGTCTCACTCGACCAGAGTGACACGCTCTTTTCGGAGTCACCGGATTCTGCTCTGAGTCCGGCATCAAACCTGAAGTTACTCACAACGGCCGCAGCTCTACGGATTCTCGGACCGGACTTCCGCTTCCAAACATATCTGCTCTCTGAGTCCAACATCGCCGATGACGTTCTTGAAGGTGATCTTGTGCTATACGGCACTGGTGACCCAGGAATCTCTGATCTCTTTTTTCAAGAACGAGAGGATGTTCTTGAACTGCTTGCGGATCAACTTGAAGAAGCCGGTGTCAGGACCGTAACGGGCGACCTAGTGGCTGACGCTTCACACCTTCCTGGGCCCCTTCGTCCTTACTCATGGGACCCTAAGGACCTTAATGATCATTTTGCAGCCCCTATTTCAGCACTCTCGTTTAACGAAAATGTGGTGTCCTTCCGTGTCGCTTCTTCAGACCGCGTAGGATCGAGACCGGAGGTACATACCATACCAGAGAGTGCAGGCCTGGATGTGTATAACCTAGCCATCACCTCTCCCAGAGGAACTAGACCTCATTTGGCAATTTTGCGCGAATACCCTTTGGACCCTATTCGGATCGAAGGAGGCATCGTACTTGGAGCGAGGGATGCTTGGCGCCAAATGACTGTTCCATCTCCCCCTCACTTCGCTGCTTCTGTATTCCGCAACGTACTATTAAAACGCGGTATTCGTATTCTAGGTAATATCCGAGTAGTGGAGTCCCCAGATAGGTCTGTACTAACCGGGATCACCTCTCCAACCCATCATGAACGATCCCGAGTCCGCATACTCGCAAAGCATACTTCGCCTCCTCTCAGCGAATACATCTCTGTGATAAACAAGAAGAGTAACAACCTCTTCGCTGAACTCGTATTTCGGACTATGGGCCGCACGCAAGAGGGGTTGGGGAGCCCCGAAGCTAGTGCCAGAGCTGTCTCAGCAGCATTGACTGAAATCGGCGTACCAATGGAGGGCGTAGTTCAACTTGACGGCTCTGGCCTCGCAGCTGGGAACCGGACAAGCGCCAGTACTTTCGTCAGTGTTCTACAACGCATGGCAGAAACGGAAACATGGAATCATTACTGGGCTTCTCTGCCACAGGCTGGCACTCGCCGTGAGCTTAGAAGGATGTACCAAACTGCTGCGGCTGGTAATCTGCGTGCCAAAACGGGAACAATCGAAGGTGTCTCAGCACTCAGCGGTATCGTCCGTTCACGTGACCACGAAAGGCTAGCCTTCTCAATCCTGTTGAATGGAACACCATCTACTACACGTGCGAAGCGTGTAGAGAACCTTGTAGGAGCGCGATTGGCCGAATTCGTGCGCAGTCCCGAACGTGACCCTAATGCCCTAGTTGAGGAAATCGACGAGAGAATAGTAGTGTCAAGTCAGAGTTCCCAACGTTATCAGGTGGTTTCGGGTGACAATCTGTCTTCAATCGCCTATCGCTACGGCCTTACCCTCAGTGAGATGCTACAAGCCAACCCGAGAATCGAGCCGAATCGAATTCTAGCAGGACAGTGGCTGACGATTCCACAGCGAGGTGGTGGCAGCTAATTAGGTGCACTGCAACAGCACATACCATCTCAAGGTCAGGTGCTAGCAGATTCCTTGGACAGCACTCCGACCAGTAGCGGACCGGAGGCGTCTCCGGAGTTCGACATCTGACATGGTTTGGAGCGTCCTGTAAGCAGTCTTCTCGGTATTCCAGCGGATATCCTTCAACGCGATACCTTGGCCCGAATCATTCTCGAGCACCATGACATATCGACCCTTGTAGTCAGGTCCATCTGCTCTATGCACGCTGGCGGTCCACTGGTTCCCTTGGTGATCTGCAAACTGTCTTATCATGGCTATTAAATTGGCCCCGGTATCCCGGAAAAAGATCGTAAATGTGGACACTGGAGTTCTTACAAGTACTTTTCGGCGCCACAACCCAAACTAGTGGCTTCGGTTCACCTCCCACAACGGCCCAGATTGGGACCGGGGTATCTAGATGGAGATCCCTAGAAGGGATGTCACGACTGACTTGGGACTTCTTTTGATCGTTTTGATCTGGGGGGTCAACTTTTCAGTCCTCAAGGTCCTTTTGCGTGAGCTCGATCCCTTAGCCCTCAATGCACTCCGCTTTCCCATGGCGGCCGTTGCTCTATGGATCCTAGTCCGCCGGCTCGATGGTTCGTCAAAGCCAGACCCAGAAGATTTACGTCGTATCATCACCCTTGGTTTCTTGGGTAATGTTGCTTACCAACTCTGCTTCATCTTTGGAGTCGACTCAACTTTCGCCGGAAATGCGAGCCTACTACTAGCTACGACTCCAGTTTGGACACTCTTTCTCTCAAGCGTGGCTGGACATGAACGTCCGGGGGGTTGGGCCATCATAGGTGTAGCGGGAACCTTGATAGGAATATTCATGGTAATCACGGGTAGCCGTGATGCCGGAACTCTTGCTAGCCCAACTACACGCGGAGATTTACTTATCTTGATCGCCTCGATGCTGTGGGCGATGTATACGGTTGGAGGCCGAAAGCCGGTTACCCGCTATGGGGCGCTTCGCGTAACTGCGTGGACTTTGTGGGTTGCCACCCCAATCATTTTCTTAATGGGCCTGCCAAGCTTAATGAAGACTGACTTAAGGACAATAACCCCAGAGGCGTGGATAGGTATTACGTACGCTGGCTTGCTAGGGATTGGGCTCGCCTACCTTCTCTGGTATCGAGCGGTTGAACGCATCGGCAACAACAGAACAGCAGTGTACTCGAACTTGGTACCTGTAGCCGCACTCATTACTGCTTGGATCTGGCTCGGAGAGGTCCCCACCACCCTGCAGCTAATAGGAGCAGCTGTGATCTTGGTGGGCCTGACCTTAGCCAGGCTAGCCCACTCCCCTGAGAACGAATTTCCGAACAACGAAGCCTAACCACCTGCGGGCACTCTATGCTAAGTTGGTCCTCAAAGCTGAAACGATCCCAGTCCGGCCGTGTTACAAGAGCGTTCAAGCATTCTAGTAAGTTGTTAATCAATTCAACCGCGAGAGAGGAGAGAAGACCCTCCATGCGCATATTTCTCCGTGCGCTCGTCTTGGGTTATCTAATATTTCCTTTGCTCATCAAGAGTGAGGGGACAGCTCAAACAGTACCCTCCGTATACCGATTCTTAGAGCGGGCACAGGAAGCAGGCCCGTTCGCTAGCCAGGTAACATTCTCAACCGGGCGTTTCGGATATGGACCCAAAGGCGGCGTCCTCCTTGGAGGTCGTTATGGTGTGCACGTGAGTGGCCCAGTATCAATGGAAGGAGTTGTCGGGGTCATTCAAGGTGAACGCGACATCGTAAGTCCGGGCCGAGACGAGGGAGATCGGGTGATCGGTTCTGCAGACGTCAGGATGGTCAAACTTGATGCTGGCCTCCGCTTCAGCTTAACAGGCCACCGTGCCTGGCACGGCCTGAGTCCTTCCCTGATCTTGGGTGGTGGGATCGCGTTTGATACGGCTGAGCAGAACCCAGTTGAAGAAACTCTAGATGCCGCTGACCGCTTTGAGTTGGGTAAGAGCTTTGTCGGATCACTTGGTCTGAGCACTCACTGGTATTTGAGTGATCGTATCGCACTTCGCGGGGATGGACTCTTCTCCCTATCTAGGCTAGGCACACCCCCTGGGTTCAGTGACTCAGCGCGCGGGTTTGTGGGAGTAGAGAAAGCAGAATGGGTACAGGGGCTTAGTTTCTCTGTTACAGCACTCTTCCGCTGGTAGTACATGCCTCCGGTGAAGAAACAGAAGCCCCGTTTCGAAGTTCGCTCAGCAGACTGGCTGACTTTGAAGCAAGCCCAAGAAGTGATCCTCTCCTCAGCTCAAGCTCTTTTATCTGAAAACTTGCCCGTCCAGGCTTGTCTCGGTCGCTCCCTCTCTCAAGACCTAGTGGCTCGTGCGACACTTCCTCCTTGGGATAATAGCGCGATGGACGGATATGCAGTTCGTGGAGAGGAGATTTCACACGCCGGACCTTCAGCCCCTGTTGTATTGTCCGTGACAGGCGTGGTTCACGCAGGAGACTTGCCTGGGTCGAGTGTAGGAGAAGGGGAAGCAATACGGATAATGACTGGAGCTCCAATACCACCAGGAGCTGACTCGGTTATCCGAGTTGAAGACACTGACTCGGAGCAGACACCGGGAATAGTGAGTGTCTTCAAGAACCGTGACGAAAGACGCAACATTCGACCTGCTGGGCAGGATATGCAACTAGGGGACCAGGTACTGGTGGCAGGCACCACTGTCACTTCAAGAACAGTGGGGTTGCTGGCAGCGCTCGGCATGGAAAACGTTCCGGTGGTGAAACAACCTACCGTCGGTATACTTCCGACCGGCGATGAGCTTCGTACACCAGAGAGATACGAGGATGTTCAGCGAGGAGAGGGAATACCAGAGTCGAATGGTCCAATGCTCGCCGCTGCTGTTACTGGCGCTTCTGCGATGCCCCTACCGTTAGGAATCGCTTCAGACGATCCGGAAACTCTCCGGGAACGAATATCTAAAGCCACTGACGCCGATGTCCTCATCACTATCGGTGGTGCTTCGATGGGAGAGGCGGATCTAGTTAAGGAGATCTTAGAGGAATTCGGATTTGAACAGGACTTTTGGCGAGTCCGTATGCGGCCTGGAAGCCCCTTCGGATTTGGACGGCTTCCCCGTGGAGATACATATCAACCGGTCTTCAGCCTCCCAGGAAATCCCACGTCTGCATTCGTTACCTTCGAACTGTTCGTCCGCCCGTTTCTGCTGGCGATAGGCGGACACAAAAGGATCTTCCGACGGACACTCCGCTGTCAGGCCGCTGAACCTCTCAAGGGCCCAGGTGAACTCAGCCATTTCCTGCGTGTTTGGCTGGACTCATCCACGGTACCCCCTAAGGCTCATATCACAGGACCACAGGGTTCAGGTCTCATAACAACTCTAGCAGATGCTGAGGGGCTCGCGGTGGTATCAGAAAATCAAACCGAGATCGCTGAGGGAGACAGCGTCGATGTGATACTACTAGCTGATACGCCGGGTGCGGAAACCTACACCGAGAGTGACTTCTCTACGGGATAGTCTCTGCCTCCTTGTTAATCTTCCGACTTGAGTGCCTTGATTGCCTCAGTCATGCGAGGGAGCACCTCAAAGAGATCCCCGACAATCCCATAATCCGCCATACTGAAGATCGGAGCATCTGGGTCTCGGTTTACTGCTACAATCGTCTGAGAAGTACGCATTCCTGCTAAATGTTGGACAGCTCCAGAGATCCCAACTGCGATATAAAGCTTTGGGGCAACCGTTTTTCCAGTCTGACCAACTTGTTCAGCATGTGGTCTCCATCCCGCATCTACCACCGCTCTAGATGCGCCAAGTGCTGTGTCTGGACCGATCACATCTCTCAATTCCTCAAGCACTCGCCAATTTTCTGGATCTTTCAGCCCACGCCCTCCTGAGACAACAACCGCAGCTTCAGAGACATCAACCGCACCTTCTGCAGCACCCTTCCGCTCAATTACACGCACACACCACGTCTCAGAGTCTATATCAGGTATGAATTTGGATACCTGAATCTTGGAGTCATAATCACCAACAGGAAAAACATTTGGTCGAATAGTAACTATCACCGGGTCCGCATCTATCGAAAACCTAGTAAATGCCTTCCCCGAGTAGACAGGTCTGGTAAACAAGGGCACCCCATCTTGTACTTCCATGCCAGTAACATCTGACCCTAACGGGACATCAAGTGCCGCAGCCACCCTCGGCGCCAAATCCTTTCCGAGACTGCTTGCCGAGAAAAACAAGGCTTTGAAATTCCCGCTTCTAAGATGGTTTACAACTACTGGCAAATAGGCTTCCGGGTTGTATTCGGACAACGCTTCATGCTCCGCAACAGCTACTGATGTTGCACCAGCAGTGGAGAGTCCTTCCGCCGCAGACGTCAAACCCGGACCGCCAAGAACCAAGGCACTAGCTGATCCACCGATTTCGCTAGCAAGCTGAGCCGCCACACTTACAACTTCACGAGCTCCGCCACCTATTTTCCCTTCTCGCTGTTCTACGAAAGCGAGGACATCTGCCATATCAAGGATCTCCTACTTATGTGTTTAGTATTTATTGAAAAGAGCGTCAAAG